>Ga0209542_10014050_pt1 | contig 13683 bp, 14 predicted proteins | sample RifCSPhighO2_01_FD_184028 | JGI IMG/M metagenome (GOLD analysis project Ga0209542, IMG submission 184028) | Soil microbial communities from Rifle, Colorado - Rifle CSP2_plank highO2_0.1 (SPAdes) (version 2) | ecosystem: Environmental > Terrestrial > Deep subsurface > Rock core/Sediment ...
CCATACCATGGAAGGCCCGTGCATGGTATGGAGGACAAACGGATTACGACGGTTATAGATATCAAACGGTTTGCCGGGACGAAACGAAAAGCACTGAAATCACATAGCACTCAGCGTTCTATTTTGGAAAAGTACTTAAACAACGACCAATTTTTCCGCCAGGAATATTTTGTCCTGCGGATGGTCGGCCTCCAGGAAGTCTTTTTGGGTAAAAATGACAGGATTTCCGATCGCCTATGACTCTCAATGTAATAAACCTCCATGCATCCGTAGAGGGGAAAGAAATACTTCGCGGAGTTTCATTGACCATAAAAAAAGGAGAGGTCCATGCCATTATGGGACCCAACGGGAGCGGGAAGTCGACGCTAGCCTCGACACTTCTCGGTCACCCCTCCTATAAGAGTCGGGGAAAAATATTATTGGATGGCAAGAATATTAGGCTATTACCAACAGAAAATCGGGCAAAGGCCGGATTATTTTTGGCGTTCCAGTCACCGGTTGCCATCGCCGGAGTTTCGGTCATGAATTTACTTCGAAGCGCGTACGCGGCGCGTTTTGAGAAAAAAACCGCATCGAAAACCGTACAAAACCCGGTTCTTGCGCGTCGGATGAATATCGGAGGAATGTCCATTGGAGATTTTACCGATATGGTCAAATCATACGCCGCGAGTTTAGATTTGAAAGAAGAGCTTTTGAGTCGTGGCATCCACGAAGGGTTTTCGGGGGGGGAGAAGAAAAAAATAGAAATGCTTCAATCCCTTGTATTACCGACCAAGTTTGCGATATTTGATGAGATAGACACGGGACTCGACGTGGATGCACTCCGGTCTGTTTCCAAAGGATTAGAACAATTGTCAAAGAAAGGGGTTGGGGTGCTTATCATCACTCATTATCAACGGATATTACACTATGTGAAACCGGATGTCGTGCACGTTTTGGTGAATGGATTGATAGTACGAACCGGTAATGCGTCGCTTGCGAAAAAAATTGAGGATGAAGGATATGGCACGTTTCGGTAAATACAAATATGGGTTCCATACACCCGAGCGGTATGTATTCAAGTCAAAAAAGGGCTTGGATGCAGGGGTGGTACACGAAATCAGTGGTCATAAGTCTGAACCCCTTTGGATGAAAGACAGGAGACTTGCCGCCTACAGTATTTTTGGCAAGAAAAAGCTTCCCCTCTGGGGCGCAGATCTTTCGACGATTGACTTTGATGACATATATTATTACCTCAAGCCAACGGAAAAGATGGCGAACCGTTGGAAGGACTTACCTCCTGAGATACTGGATACGTATAATAAAATAGGCATCCCCGAAGCGGAAAAAAAGTTTCTGTCCGGAGTGAGCGCACAATTTGAATCAGAGGTTGTGTACAAAAGCATCCAGAGCGCCCTGTCCAAAAAAGGAGTCATCTTCCTCGATATGGATTCCGGACTCAGGGAATACCCGGATCTAGTAAAGCAGTACTTTGGTACGGTGATACCTCCCGCAGATAACAAATTTGCCGCGTTAAACACCGCCGTATGGAGCGGGGGATCGTTTGTCTATGTACCCCGCGGAGTCCGCGTGGATCTTCCGCTCCAGGCATATTTCCGGATCAATGCAGCGAATATGGGACAGTTTGAACGGACGCTCATCATCGCGGAAGAGGGAAGTTTCGTGCACTACGTCGAAGGCTGTACGGCGCCCATCTATACCACGGATTCGCTCCATTCTGCCGTTGTAGAAATTATCGTGAAGAAAGGAGCACGGGTTCGTTATACCACGATCCAAAATTGGAGTACTAATGTCTATAACCTCGTGACCAAACGCGCCAGGGTGGAGGAGGAGGGAACGATGGAGTGGGTAGACGGTAATTTAGGGAGCAAAGTGACGATGAAATACCCAAGTGTATATCTTATGGGAAGAAAAGCCCGCGGAGAAGTTCTCTCGATCGCTTACGCAGGCGCCAATCAGCATCAGGATGCGGGCGGGAAAGCCATGCACTATGCCCCGGAAACGAGCAGTCAGATTATTTCAAAATCCATAAGCCGGGGAGGCGGTAGGACCTCGTATCGTGGTATGGTCTATGTGTCTCCTAACGCAAAGCATTGTAAGTCCAAGGTTGTGTGTGATGCCCTGATCCTCGATGAACATTCCCGATCCGATACGTACCCCACGATGAAAATCAACGAACATGAGACGCAGATAGAACATGAAGCAACGGTTTCCAAAATCGGCGATGAGCAGCTTTTTTATCTCACCAGTCGGGGACTTACGAAGCACATGGCAGAATCTATGGTCGTCAATGGCTTTATCGAGCCGATTGTCAAAGAACTTCCCCTCGAATACGCCGTCGAAATGAATCGATTAATTCAATTACAGATGGAAGGATCGGTGGGATAATGAAAACCATTATTAACAAAATTATTAGGGGAAAAACAAAAGAAGAATATCGCGTACAAAAAAACGAGACGCTCACCCTTGTGTATCTTGTGAATAGTAATGATTATATCGAAATCAAATCTTCAGTTCATTTAGTGGGCGATGGCGCGAAAGCTACTATCATCGGGATCGTGACAGGCGGCGCGCGTAGTATTATTCAAATCAATACGTTGCAGCATCATGCGGCATCCAACACAACAAGCAATCTATTGATAAAAAGTGTGCTTTCAGATGCGAGCTCACTTAAATATTTTGGAAGCATCGTCGTTGATAAGCAAGCACAACGTACCGATGCATACCAACGGAACGAAAATTTATTATTGGGTACACGATCGACGGCGACAAGCTCGCCGGTACTCGAAATACTTGCCAACGATGTGCGTTGTACGCACGGGGCAGTGGTAAAAACAGTAGATGAGAACGAATTATGGTACATAACGAGCCGGGGTATTGACTCCGCCAGAGGGCGGGCTATGATAGCAGATGGTTTCCTAAAAAGTGCACTGAACGATATATGTTTGACCCCAAAACAATACAAAAAGATTTTCCCCAGTTAAAAAGGAAGATAAACGGCAAGCGAATCGTCTATCTGGACTCGACAGCGACGAGCCTCAAACCACAGTCTGTGATAGACAAGGAAAATGAATATTACACGAAGTACACGGCCAACGTATTTCGCGGGATATATGCAACGAGCGAAGAGGCTACAGCGGCGTATGAGGGTTCAAGAGAGTTAACAGCAACATTTATCGGCGCTACTTCTTCCGATGAGATTGTTTTTACCCGCAATACGTCAGAATCAATAAACCTTGTCGCGTATAGCTTTATGTTCAATGAGTTTGCAAGCGGCGATGAGGTCGTCACGACCGTCATGGAACATCATTCTAATTTCGTGCCGTGGCAACAATTAGGAGGAGAAAGGGGTATAGGGGTTAGGGTATGGGGTTTGGATGAGGGCGGATTACTCAATTTGGCGGATTTGAACCAACTTGTTACCCGAAAAACGAGACTGGTGGCGGTGACTGCGGTGTCAAACGTACTTGGAACAGTTAATCCGATCACGGAAATTGTTCGAACAGTGAAACGACTCAATCCTTCTTGTTTAGTCCTTGTTGACGCCGCACAGGCGGTTCCGCATATGCCAGTAAACATAGGAGATTGGGGAGCGGATTTCGTGGCGTTTTCGAGTCATAAGATGTTAGGACCTACCGGTGTCGGCGTACTATGGGGTAAGCGTGAATTGTTAGAGGATATGAAGCCGTTTAATTACGGAGGAGAAATGATTGCCGAAGTGCACATAGATCGAACGGTGTTTAAACCAGCCCCTCATAAGTTTGAAGCAGGGACACCGCATATCGCCGGTGTCATTGGTTTGGGAGCAGCCATAAACTATTTGACTACCCTCGGTATGGAGAATGTACGGAAGCATGAAAAAGAATTGGTGGAGTACGCAATGGAAAAGCTAAACTCTATAGAAGGGTTATCGTATTTAGGCCCCAATGATTCCTCCATACGGGGTGGGGTATTTGCATGCACACTCAAGGGTGCGCATCCTCATGATGTTGCACAGGTTCTCAATGAAGATAATATTTTTATCCGAGCGGGGAACCACTGTGCGCAGCCGCTTCATGAACATTTAGGCGTCGTTTCTACTGCACGCGCGTCATTTTATATCTATACAACCAAGGAAGATATCGATGCTCTCGTTGAGGGAATTCAAAAAGTTAAACGATTATTTTCCTAATGGACTTGTACCGCGAAAACATACTTGATCATTACAAACATCCCCGGAATTTCGGGCATCTTGACGGCGCAAACGTTGTAAGCGAAGAAGTGAATATGAGCTGTGGGGACAAAATCCGGATTGAAATATTACTTGACGACAAGATGATAAAAGATATTCGCTTCAGTGGAGAAGGATGTGCGATCAATCAAGCATCGGCATCCATGCTCACCGAAAAAGTCAAAGATATGAGCAGTGATGAGATTATGAAACTGGAATTAAAAGATGTAGAACATCTTTTGGGTACTACTCTCACCCCATCGCGGGTCAAGTGCGCGCTTTTACCGCTTGAAGCTATTCAAAAAGCTATTCAATCATAGTAATATATATCTCTATGGATAATTCTGATCCGAAAGTCGTGAGAAAAATACGTAAGTGGACCATGCGGATTGACCGCGATCTTTGTATCGGCGCGGCCACCTGCGTCGCGCTTGCCCCCAAAGCATGGGCACTGGACGATGAAGCGAAAGCGATCATCCTCGACACCTCAGCGGAAGAATCTGATGACGCACTTCTTGAGGCGGCCAAAGGATGTCCGGTGATGGCAATTTTTATCACCGACGAAACGGGTAAACAAATCTATCCGTAATATTCTCCGGTTTCTGCTAGAATGATTTTGTAGTCGTATTTCGACAATAGTTACATCCATGAAAGACTTCGTTACGTGGACCATCGGTGGAGAAGCGGGGTTTGGCATCATGTCATCGGGGACGATGCTCGCCCGCACGTTCGCCCGATCGGGCTATCACGTGTTTGCCGTCAATGATTATCCCTCGCTTATCCGTGGCGGACACAATGTTGTAACAGTGAGAATCGGGTCGATGGTATTTAACGGAGTCACGAAAGAGTTGGATATTCTGGTCGCCTTAAATAGCGAAACTGTGGAACGACATAAAGATGAGTTGAGTAAAGGAGCAATCGTCATGTTTGACCCGAGAGACAAAGCATGGACTGCCCAGGATTTACCCAACGCGACCCTGCTTCCCATACCACTTCGTGACATCATAAGCGAACTTCATGCGGATACGGTCATGCGAAATACCGTTTGTTTAGGTGCAACGGTTGCTCTTTTGGGTGCTCCGTTTGAGGCGTTGCTTTCCGTGATACGTGATCAATTTTTTCGTAAAGGGCAGGATATCGTGGATCAGAATGACAAAATTGCCAGGAGTGGCTTTGACTACGTCACATCGCATTTTTCCAAAGTTACGAGCATGCATCTTTCCCCGGGAACGATTACAGAAAAGCAAGTCATTGTCAATGGAAGTGAGGCAGTCGGGTTGGGGGGAGTACGTGCGGGACTCAAATTTGCCGCCATTTATCCCATGACCCCGATAAATGCGATTATCACTTTCCTCGCTGATCATGCGAAAGATTTGAGGATTGTGTACAAACAGCCTGAGGATGAGATTGCGGGGATAAACATGGCTATCGGTGCATCCATTGCAGGTGTGCGAAGCATGGTCGCGACCTCCGGCGGCGGATTCGCCCTCATGGTTGAAGGACTCTCGCTTGCCGGCATGGTGGAGGCTCCGCTGGTTATCGACCTTGGCATGCGGGTGGGTCCTGCTACGGGCATGCCGACGTATACCGAGCAGGGCGAGTTGTTATTCGCGATTCACGCCGGGCACGGTGAATTTCCTCGCATTATCCTTGCCCCGGCCGATGCGGCCGAAGCGTATGAGTTGACCACAAAAGCGTTTAACCTCGCTGACCGGTTTCAGGTGCCTGTTTTTGTGTTGACGGATAAATATCTAAATGAAAGTCAATGGTGCGTGCCGCTCTCGCGTTTCAGTAAGCCCGTATCGATCGATCGGGGTAAACTCATCCTGGACGATACAGGAATCCTGGATGGAGCATTTCTTCGATACGATCCCGTCCCCCCCGATGGCGTATCGGCAAGAAGCGTTCCAGGCACTAAACATGGGCAATACTACGCCAACTCATTCGAGCACGACGGTACGGGACACATGACGGAACGAGCCGATAAACGTCGAGAAATGGTCGAGAAACGGCTTCGAAAAATGAAAGCCATAGCGAAAGAAGCTACCCCCCCGGAGCTTCTTGGAGATAGTGATGCAGAGCTCACGTTTGTCACATGGGGGACGACAAAAGGAGCGGTACTTGGAGCCATGGAAATGCTTCAGAAACAAGAGAAGAAAGTTGCGGTTATATCGTATCCATGGGTCTATCCGTTTCCCACAGAGGCAACGAAGTCACTATTGTCCCGTGCGAAACGTGTGATCGACGTCGAGCAAAACGCCACAGGACAGCTAGCGACATTGATTCGAGCAGAAACAGGGATTGATGTCGGGGAGAAATTCTTAAAGTACGATGGGAGACCATGGTTTCCGGAGGAGATTGTTGCATTATGTCATCTTTAACTGCTGAATCATTAAACACCGGTTTTTTACCTACCTGGTGTCCGGGGTGCGGAGATTTTGGTATTTGGAAGTCGCTCCAGGGGGCGTTTGCCACCTTAGGGATAGGACCGGATGACGGTCTTATCGTCTATGGCATCGGATGTCATGGCAACATGTACGATTGGATGAAGATGTATGGGTTTGCAGGACTTCATGGTCGGGCGCTTCCTGTTGCACAAGGAGCGAAATTAGGCAACCACTCGCTCCCTGTTGTCGTCGTATCGGGTGACGGAGATTGTCTGGGAGAGGGAGGGAACCACTTCATCCATGCTGCGAAACGTAATCCCGACATTACCGTCATCATTCATGACAATCAGGTGTATGGGTTAACGACCGGTCAAGCATCACCGACCGCCAAGCCCGGGTTTAAGACGAAATCCACGCCAGGGGGAGCCACAGATGCGCCGATAAACCCACTCACGCTGGCGCTTGTGTCCGGCGCGACGTTTGTCGCACGCGGGTTTGCCGGCGATCTTCCGGGGTTGACGGCGCTTATGGTTGAAGCCATGAATCACAAGGGGTTTTCGGTCGTTGACGTCTTACAACCCTGTGTAACGTTTGATAAAGTGCACACATATCAGTGGTATCGACAACGGTTGTATACGTTAGACGGGATTGGTTATAAACCGGATAACAAGCTTATTGCCTTAGAAAAAGCGACAGAGTGGGAGGATAAAATTCCAATCGGAGTATTTTATAAGGAAGAAAAGCCAACGAGCGAAGGGTTAGAACCGGCGCTAACCGGCGAGCCTCTCTACAAGCTACCTCTGGATGTAGCCCACTGGGACAAGCTGCTCAATGAGTTCGTCTAATGTTTTTTGTCATCCCGGACTTGATCCGGGATCCAGTTTATAATACGCTTGATTTCCGCGTACGCGGGAATGACAATATAGCCGTTATTGACATTTGTTTAGCACTTGGTATACTAGAGTGCTAAATACCTGGTATGACAACATCACTTGATAATCCACATCAACTCTTGCCCGTCGTACCTATTCGGGATGGTATTGTTTTTCCAGGGACGGAGATGATTCTCACATTTGGTCGGGCGCGATCCGTATCCGCTATAGAAGCCGCCCAAACCTCCGGTAAACGCATTATTCTGGTGATGCAGAGAAACGCAAGCCTCAATGATCCCACGCCCTCTGATCTCTATCAGGTCGGGACTGTGGGTGAAATCGTCCAGATGATGCGTAACGAAGGCGAAATCAACGCTCTCGTACGTGGAGTTTCCAAAGTCGAGATAACCTCGTATGAGGCAGTAGAACCGTTTTTTGTGGCGCGCGCGATAGATGTTCCCGACGTTGTAGAAGATGATGATGAGACACGTGCACTTTTTAACCATCTTACCAATGGCCTTCGGCAGGCTGTGAAGTTTGGCAAAACCATGGATTTTTTGACATTTATGAACATCATGTCCGGTGTTTCGCCGCAGACACTCTCGTATCAGCTGGCCGGAGCCCTAGACATGAAACCAAGCGAGCGCCAGGAACTTCTAGAGTTACACTCGGTGAAGGCCAGATTTGAAAAAGAAGCAGCCATGTTGTCCAAAGAAGTCAAAGTATTGGAACTCGAGCGCAAAATTGCGACCAAAACACAGGAAAAGTTTGAGAAAAACGTCAAAGAGCAGGTACTGCGTGAACGTATCAAGACCATAGAGAAGGAATTGGGGGAAGACGATGGTGACAAGGAATTTAAGGAATTGGCAGACAAGATCAAGAAAGCCGGAATGCCCGAGGATGTCCAGGAAAAAGCACAAAAAGAACTCAAGAGACTTTCGCAGATGTCTCAGTATAATCCGGAGTCTTCCTATGTCCGCACGTACCTCGATTGGTTAGTAGAAGTGCCCTGGGTCACGGTGAGTCCGGCGAGTGTCAACATCGCCGACGCGGAAAAGGTGCTCAACGAGGATCATTATGCGCTGGGCAAGATAAAAGAGCGCATCTTGGAATTTTTGGCGGTCATGAAGCTCCGGAGTAACGGAGAAGCAACGCAGGAGTCAGAAAGCGGCCTGCCTGCTCGCCACGATGAGTCGGCGAAGCGAACCGGCGAGGCAGGGGGACAGGGTACAGAAAAACCAGAGAAGAAAGAGGAAGAAAAAAAGGCAGCAGACGTTGTCAGAAAGAGTAAATCCGCACCGACGATTTTGTGTTTTGTCGGCCCGCCGGGAGTGGGTAAAACGTCGATCGGAAAATCCATCGCACGGGCGTTGGGGAGGAAATTTGTAAAAATGTCTCTTGGCGGTATTCGGGATGAAGCGGAAATCCGTGGACACCGGAGAACCTACGTCGGTGCCATGCCGGGCCGGATCATACAGGGCATCAAGCAGGCAGGAACCAAAAATCCGGTCTTCATGCTCGATGAGATCGACAAAGTCGGAGCGGATTTCCGTGGCGATCCATCTGCAGCACTTTTGGAGGCACTTGATCCCGAACAAAATTATGCCTTCTCCGATCATTATTTGGAGGTTCCGTATGACCTTTCCGAGGTATTTTTCATCACAACGTGCAATCTCTTGGATACAATTCCTCCGGCACTTCGGGATAGACTCGAGATCATTCGGTTTGCCGGATACACAGAAGATGAGAAATTCCACATTGGGCACGATTATCTTTTTGAAAAACAACGGGTGATCAATGGCATACCGTATAAAACTGTAGATCTTACCGATAGCGCATTTCGGGAGATCATCCGAAGGTATACGAGGGAGGCTGGAGTTCGTAATCTTGAGCGCGAGATTGCGACGATTTTCCGAAAAGTTGCCAAAAAAATAGCAGAAGCAGATGGCGAGACAAAGAAAACATTCAAAGTTGAACCCGACGATTTGCAAGGGTACTTGGGCCCTGCCAAATTTCTCTCGACCCTTGCCGAGAAAAAGGATGAAATCGGGATGTCGACCGGCCTTGCGTGGACGGAGGCCGGCGGAGATATTTTATTCATCGAAGTTGCGCTCATGCCTGGGCGGGGAAATCTCATCCTCACAGGACAGCTAGGGGACGTAATGAAAGAATCCGCTCAGGCCGCCATGTCGTATGTCCGAAGTCGGTGGAAGGCACTCAAACTTGCCGAAAAGTTTTACCAAAAGCTCGATGTGCACGTTCACGTACCGGAGGGAGCAGTTCCCAAAGACGGTCCATCTGCAGGAGCTGCTATCGCGACAGCCATCGTTTCTGCATTGAGCAAAAAGCCGGCGCGTCGGCTCGTTGCCATGACGGGAGAGATCACACTTCGGGGAAGAGTTTTGGAGATCGGTGGGGTGAAGGAAAAAGTGATCGCAGCCCACCGGGCGGGGATAAAAGAAGTCGTGCTCCCTAAAAATAACAAAAAGGACTTATTTGAAGATGTGCCGAAAAATGTAATGAAGGATCTCAAATTCCATTTCGTCGACCATATGGATGAAGTTCTTAAAGAGGCAATTCCTACACTTCGATTTACGCATCGCGGATAATTTGTTGCGGGTCCTGTTAAACGGTTATTGGATACTGAGGTCGGCAAGGAACGCTCGCGCAACAAAATTTTCTTGGAACCGCAATTCGCTTTCATCCTGCGAAAATTTTGTTCCGCTTCGCTTTGATATTTCGCGAAGCACCTCCCCACACCTTTCATATTTTGATCATTTAACCAAGCGTGGTAGGTTAGATTTATTGGGTGGCACGCGAAGAGGGTTCCCGACAGCACGCACTCCGAACGAATGCAACATAGGAATGTACTAATAACATCGGAAAGTAATGAGGTCAAAAGACTTCCTGAAGCACCATCTTTGAGTCGGTGAGGAGGAGTACTGGCGGGATTACTTCGCGTGACAGGATCCGCGCGAAGAAGAGATTATCTCATATACTCATACACAGCCTTCGATACATCTGCCATGAGTGCATCTGTCGCTTCACCTTCAGTCGCCCCTTTGGTAAATACTCCGATGTAGTAGGTTTGTTTCCCGTTCGTAACGATTCCAGCATCGTGTATGATGCCGACTTCGGTGCCTATTTTATGGTAGATGGTCGCTTCGTCAGGAAGTTTTGCCGGGAGTCTGGTTTCAAATTCCGTATCCTTGAGAAACGATAATATTTCCTGTGTATGTGCTTGATCGGTGATTTTCCCCTCATAGATCATGCGGAAGAGTTTGGCGATGTCCCCGTTTGACGTCGTGTTTTTCACCATGTCAGTTTGGGTCATGCCCCACTGGGCAACGATTGCCTTGAGGCGGGGAAACCCGACGATGTGATTTGCGATCACATACGCTGCGGTGTTGTCGCTTTGTTTGATCATGAGTTTGGCAAGTGTCTTCACCGAATACACGCTCCCTGCTCCCTGGTACCGGATAGATCCTGTGCCGTAATCCTGTATGTCGTTCGCCTGTATAGTGATGTCGCGGTTAAGATCAATCTCGCCATTATTGGCATAGTAGTACAACGCTGCAAGGATGGGAATTTTGTTTACCGATGCTGCGACGTAGATTTGGCCTTCCGTGACAAGGAGTTTGAAATCCGACGTATAATCCTCAACGACGATGGAATAGTCGCTCCATGTATCATCGATGACGCGGTTAATAATATCGAGTAATTCATCCGGATCTTTTTTCTTCCGGAATAGGGCAAATGATTTGGGCGGTTGTGTGGGCTGAACGATCGGGGTATCCGGGATGGGAGAGATCACGCGTGATGTGTTTGCTACCCACAGTTTCCAGAGTGCAAACGGGATGGAAAAAACGATGATAAGGAATAGGATGAACCGTATCCAGCGCACCATGTTGGTCATTGTATCATAGCAAATCGTTCGTTTTATTTTGTGATGAATTGCCTATCGTGGAAAAAGCTGAGTTTTGTCATCAAAGCTCAGCTTTGGTCTGGAGGGTGCAATCGAATTCACCAGAACACCGGATATCGTTATGTGAGGAATCCCAAAACTTGTGTATACTTGGGGTAATGAATATCCGTTTTGCCACTACCGCCGATAAACCCCGGGTGCTTGCGCTCATGGATGAATTAGGTGAGGAGATAAACCGCACGCGCGGGTTTTCACCACATAATGCCGAAGCTACCAAAGTGGGTGGTACGATGTTTGACGAGATGGTAACACGAAAAGATACGATGATATTCGTGGCACAGGACGAAGAGAAACTTATTGGTTTGATAACGTTTTACTTATTGCCAAATTTGCGGCATGGATTTTACAGCGGTCATCTTCAGGATATCGTAGTGTGCAAGGAGTATCGGCGCAAAGGGGTGGGAAAAGCATTATTTGATGCGTTGAAAACATGGTGTAAGAAACATAACGTCAATGTTATCAAACTCGATAGCGGACTAGAACTTCCTGACGCCCACAAATTCTATGAGAGTATGGGCGGCAAATTCACCGAAAAAATGTTCCGGTTTGACCTCTAGTTAGTACCCCGTGCGTAATTCGAACCGGCGTCCTAGGTCACTAGACGATGGGGGCGCGACTTATATATTTTACCGCGTTTTGTGACTTGGAGTTATTTGCTAGCTTGGTTAATTTAATCCTAGTCCAAGCGAGTTCAATGCTTTATTTGTTGCGCGAACAGTACTCTTGAAGGTTCTTTCAAGTTCATCGTGACTTAAGATTTCATCGGTGTCGGCTAAACGGGCCTCTTGCCTTTTGAACGCATCGCATTGGAGCTTAAGCGCTTGGCGTCCACGTCCTTGCTCTCTATTTTTGCGTAAGTTCTCCTTAAGTATTTCAGTAAGCAGCATATAGTTTTGGATAATACCCACATAACTTAGGTTTGCAACTTTTGTGACGGTATGAATTGCCACCTGTTAGGTGGAATAGCTTTGCACCTGTTTCCTATCAATTGAGAATTTGGAATGGATATACGAAGAGACGTATTATTTTAGCTTATTTTGACAATCCAAAGTACCACCAGACTCCTCGATTTTGAAGGACTACTTAAGGGATATGAAACCAAATACAAACAAATATTAGGTTTGAAGTTGTTGACTTTGAATCCCTAACAATACTAACTGTTCAGTCTTATATACTTTTGTTGTGGCAAGTGACTTTATCAGCTACAATAGGCCCCAAATGCTAAGACCCGAGGATGGAATAATCGTACCGGCAAGGTGGAGAACGCTTGGACATCCAGGTTTTTTTGGAAAAGACCGTGACGAACAGTTTCGACAATGGGACAACGAGCCTGGTGTTGGTAAGTGGCGCATTGCTTGGAAGTTTGCTGGAAGGGATCACTCTTTTGATGATGTATTTTGGGGTGTGTTTGTAGCCGGATATACACAATATTTTCTTCGTAATCCCGCAGAAGCCGGACATATTGTAAACAATTTTGCATATACCTATGACAAAACACCCATTGACCGCCCGACTGCGTTTGATCCTAATGCGTTGAGAAATAAAGCTGGGATCGAGAACCAATTTCATCATGTTGCATTAAATATTGCTCTATCTGATTTTTTAGGACTAGAGTTTCGAGGACCCTCGCCGTTGCAAGTCCGTGATGGAAAACAAAATGTACCTAAGGATCAATGGCCAGCAGGATGGCGATGGGGACCAGGACACATACGAGCGCCACATCCAGAACTAATCCCTGAAGTGACACTATCAAATAGATGGTGGACGCAAGGAACGATTGAAGATCTCTATCAAAGTGCCAAGGTTCTTCAGGTGGCGGAGAATTAGTTCTAAATATACTTGAAGCTAAATTGAGTCTAAACGTTGTACCCCGTGCGAGATTCGAACTCGCGATCTATACCTTGAGAAGGTATCGTCCTAGGCCGCTAGACGAACGGGGCGCTATTTACTTGTTAATCAAATCTTGCAAACTGTTTCCCTCTCGGCCGCTAGCATCGCGAATACGCGACACTCACCAGGAGTAATACTCGTTTCGATGACTCCACTCGTTAACTCCTGGATTGCGAACGGGGCTATGGCTCTATTTTATCATGTTCCAAATAATGCTGTCATAGGCGTCACGATCATATACAGAGTACAATACGAGCTATGCTTGTAGACAACGTGACGCTGGTCGTCAAGGCAGGAGACGGGGGTAACGGCGCGGCAACGTTTGCCCGCTCGGCGGCC
>Ga0209542_10014052_pt1 | contig 13682 bp, 19 predicted proteins | sample RifCSPhighO2_01_FD_184028 | JGI IMG/M metagenome (GOLD analysis project Ga0209542, IMG submission 184028) | Soil microbial communities from Rifle, Colorado - Rifle CSP2_plank highO2_0.1 (SPAdes) (version 2) | ecosystem: Environmental > Terrestrial > Deep subsurface > Rock core/Sediment ...
TAAAATTTTATTAAAATTCTTTTCATTCTCTTTTTTCTTATAATCTTTCAAAATTCTAGTAAATTCTTTCCTCGGAACTAATTTCATCCTCATCAAATATTCTCCAAACTGGGTAACATTCTTTCCTCTTTTTACTTTATGGCATCTCTCAAAATCAATCATCTTCACTTCATTTCCTTTAATGATAATATGTTTGTAGGGATTAACCAGTTCTTTTTTATTTATCTTTAATCTATCTAAAATCCTGCATTGTTTCAGAACTTTTCTTAAAATGATTTTAATGTTTTTATCTTTTAAGCAGTCCCCTATTCTTTTCCCCTCCACAAATTCGTAAATTAGTTTATCTTTCTCTACCTTAATTAATTTAGGGCCCATCTTTTTTTTATTCAATAACCTCAACCACTTTTCTTCAATCTCAGCTCTCTTGCTAACTTTCACAGCGACTTTCTTTTTTTTCAGAAACCCGACATATACTTTGCTTCTTTTGCCCTTAGCCAGAAACTTTAAATCCTTGATTTCCATGAGAGATTATTGTAGAAACATATATAAATCACTTTCCATAAAACAGTAAAAAAGATGGTGCAGATTAAAAAATTAGCCTTTATAGTAATTTTGCTAGTGATTTCTTTGAATTTGATATATGCATCAGCAGAAACAGACTGGCTCATACAAGAATACAATAAAAGAGACAGGACAGTTGAGGAATCAGCATTAGCTTTATTAGCAGTTAATAAACAATTAGGTTCATCAGCGTCTTTGTCTTCAGCAGCAGCAAAATTAAAGAGTTATTTGGATTCTTGCACAGCAGCAAATAATTGCAACAATAAAGATGCAGCATTAGCAGTATGGGCGTTGAAAGAGATAAAAGACACATCAACAACGCTCGACACAGCAACAAATTGGTTGATAAACTCAAGGACGATTTTAGCTCCAGATACAGACGCAGATGACTGGCTCATCCAGATAATATCTCCCACGTCTGGAAATTGCGTCGTTAACAACACAGAAGCGAAAATAGAAAAAACAATCTCTGTTTCAGCAGGCTACACTCCATGGCAATCAGTCAAAGATTTAGTAACCCAAAATACAAATAATCTAATCATAGACTGCACCTCGCTAAGCTCCCAGGTAGACTCAATATCTCTCATTAAAAAAAAGACAATCTCAAACATAGTTAATTATTTTATTAGAGAAGAGATACAGAATCAAAAATCTGTCACAGTTCAGTTAGGTGTGCCGTGCTGGGGTTCTGCATACAGGTCAATTTGCAATCAAGAGATTACAGCTTATGTATTGCTCGCTTTGTATAAGCAAGGAAAGAATCCAGATCCAGCATGGTTAGGGCAGCAGTCTTTGGCGCCATTAGAAAATGCTGTATTATATGAATTAACAGAGAAGCAGGAATACCTGTCAGCTCTGCAATCATCTCAATCAGCAGCAGGATTCTGGTCGCCCGCAGATGTTGCATCCACAAGTTTAATTTATTCATTTATCCCATCTCAGTCAGAAACAGCAAAAAAAGCATTAGCATGGATTCAAAGCCAAAGAGCCTCAGAAGGGTGCTGGCCAAAACCATCAAATTTATGCAATATTAAATCAACAGCATCAGCAGCTTATGTAACATCTCAAGCAGCGAATGCTACAACGCCACCGCCAGGAAATGTTACAAGACCGTCTGAAAGAACAGAGTTGGAGGATTGCGATGAGCCATGTTTAGATAATGCTGGTTGCATTTGTCCTACTAATTGCAAAAGGTCTTTAATAGACGAAGATGAAACATGCGAAGGGCCAGAGACAACTATCCCTACAACAGAGCCTGGTGCTTATTGTGTTACAGAAAGATTATGCGATGGCCAATTAGATCGATTGGGAAGATGCGTAGACATCCCAGGAGATGATTGCCCCGAAGCCGAAGGAGGGGAAGAGATAGGACCAGAAGGGGGAATAGGAACAGGAGAAACAGAAACAACGCCTTCAGAAACAAAAGCAGATGAAGGAAAATCAAGCACACTTTTCTGGTTGTTAATGGTAATTGCAGCTTTAATCGCTTTAGTTGGAGGGTCTTATCTGGCTTACAAAAAAGGATTAATTAAGTTCAAGAAAAAACCATCGCCGGAATACAAGCCAAGGATGAAAATTCCCGAAGAGATGAAGACACCTCAGCAGTATCAGCCAAGAATAAAGGCAAGAGAGAAGCAGCACCCAGTTAAAAAATTCTTAGACAATGAGCTTGATAAATCCATTGAAGAGTTGGAAAAATTATTGAAAAATTAATGTAGCGCATTATATAATGTTCATCACAAGTTTTTTAAATGTATAAGATATATGAAATAATATGCAGCAGAAGTTATTAAACAGGATAGTTGTAAACCCCAAAATAATGGTGGGCAAGCCAGTAATAAAAGGTACAAGAATCCCTGTAGAAATTGTTCTTAAAAAATTGGTCCAGAATATCGACATTAAAGAGATCCTTAGAGATTATCCAAGACTCACTAAAGAAGATATACAGGCTGCAATAATGTATGCTGAATCATTAGTAGAGGACACAGAAGTATTTCCCAGCTATCAATAAATAAAAGTCATAATTAATGTATGAAATAAAATCCCTGGTTGATGAAAGTGTTGATTTTCCTGTTGTCGCATTTCTTAGAAACAGAGGATTTGTGTCGCATCAATCTCAGAAGACTGTCCATCACTAGAAGACACTAAAATCCTTGCCATGGCGTTTAAAGAAAATAGAATCGTGGTCACTAATGATAAAGATTTTGGAAGCCTTATTTTTAAACAAAAATTAAAATCAGCAGGAATTGTATTATTACGGCTACATGATCAATCTTCAAAAGCTAAAATTAAAGCATTAGACTTTCTAATTAATACTTATTTCTCAAGGCTATTTGGCAATTTTGTTGTAATCTCCATATCCGGAATAAGGATTAGAAAACTCCATTGAGATACTTTAAAACATTTCCAGGCATGAGTTAGATAAGTCAATTGAAGAGTTGGAAAAGTTGTTGAAAAGCTAAAATAAATGATTAAGAATTAACACCCCTAAAAAATAATAACAAACTAAAACCTTTATAAACCCATATTTTCCTATTCTCAGTAATTAAAGAGCATTAAAAAATGAGCAAATCGCTATTAAATGAAATACAAGAGATTAATTCAAGATTTTACGGCAGAAACATAGACAAAATGCCTAAACTGATAGCTGAAGGCAGAACCCCCTTTTCTGTTGCAGATTTAATGAAAATAAAATCAGAAGCGAGAACTGTTTCAAATGCGCCAAAGGCGGTTAGAAATCTTTTGCTTTACGATTATTTTGATACTCGAGATGCTTTTGTTAGGCCAGCCCATCCAAATGGAATAGTTAAAAATGGAAGGGCTAAAATTGTTTTAGATGCGCAACAATTAATAGGTCTGACTCCAAAAAGCGAAAGCAGTTTAAGCGATGGAGCTTTAATACTTCCAGAAGGAATATACGAAGAATTAGAAGGATTAGATTTATCCAGGAGGGACTTAAGAAAATATGCTTCTGAGGAATGGAAAAAGAAAGAAGAACTTAAAAGCAATCCAATCTTACAGTTTTTAGCAAGGGATAGAAACTTACTAGAAGAATTTCTTGACATAGTAGTATTCTCAGAAGGCTATGACAGAGCAATGGCAGTATATATAGCACCAGCTCAAGATGCACCAACAATGCGATCCGTGTGTATTTGCGGGTCTAGAGACAGCAGGTTTAGTATCGATTGCAGGGTCCATCTAGACGACAAGAGTGGTCGTTTGTTTGGTCGGTATAACGCAGAAAAATAATATTTTTATTTTCTTCAAGTTAATTTCTCTTAAGTTCTTTTTTCATCAGCACATTCTCTGCATGCAGATTTCTCATCACCATGCTGTTTCTATGCAACCTAGCAAGCAAGTCATTCAAGAAATCCTCCAATACTTTTGGATCAAATCTAAATTCTTCCGGCTCAATAATCTCAACAACGCTCGGCATAAAATCAAAACAAACATCCAGCAGTTTGTCTAAATTCTTGCATTTGAATTCAATCTCAGCAAAGCTGCTGTAAAATTTTTCAACTTTCTTCGGTTCGCTAATCTCCCTCTTTAAAATATTAATCTCTGATTTATCCAGTTCCTCGACGACATCTTTCATTACTTTATCAACATGCTCAACAGGGCTGCCCAAAATCTCAATTATTATCCTGGCTTTTATTTCCATATCCTCCATCCCCTGAAAAATCCGTACAATCCCAGCATCGTCATCAGCCCAGAAAAGAAAAATACCCCCATCCTTCCAGCTTCGGTTGATTTTCCTTCATATACAACATTGCCAGTTACATCTTGAAAACCTTTTTTAACGCTTTCGCTTTTCTTCTCCTCAACCTTTATCTCTTTTGTTATATCATAAGGAGTTTTCCTTCCTTCTTTTAATATTTTTATCTTCAATCTTGGAGATGCAGCTTCACTTGCTTTCTCAACCTTCAATTTCAAATCAACGATTTTCTCCTCTCCCTGTTTCAGCTCTACTGTTTTCACATCTTCATTGCTGTATTTTTTCTTTCCGCTGAATACATAGCCGGAAACATCGACGCTAACATCCTCCTTATTGTCTTTCAGCATAATCTTTGCATTAAACTCCTCGTTGTCAATTATCTCTTCGGGGAATTCAACTAATTCATACTCAAAATCTTTAACCCTAACCACTGGGCTTTTAACACCGTTTTTGCATAATGGTTTTTCCCTAATCTCTAAAATCTCTTCGTCCTTTGCATCTAATCCTTCAACAATTATTTTTCCATTTCCGTCGGCAAAATTACTATCGCAGTTGTCTGGAATTCCAATAGGATAAGTAAAAGTGTAATTCTGAAATTTATCATAAACAGAGAATTTGCTTTTCTTCGTTGCCCTGTTTCCCTCTGAATCTTCAACCCAGATCCATACAGTATATTTTTCAGTGTTTCCTTTATATACAAAGAACTCAACTCTGATTATATCGCCCCATTCAGCTTTTCCGTCGCCAAGATCGTAAATCTCGTCTATTCTAATCTCAGATTGGACAGAGCTGCTATTATCCATATTCCCGCTGCCAAGACTTGGAGCAGATCTCTCCCACTTCCCGTCGGCTAAACTCCAGCTAACTCCTTCATCGCTACCTTCATAGCTAACTTCGTCAATTAAGTTACTATTTAAGTCATACAATTTTATTTTGTCATAGCCATTATTATTTAAGAAACCAGAAACGCCGTTCATGTAGACAGCTAAATAATTCTTGCTTTTAATTAGAGTGCCGTCTTTTGTAGTTGTGTTTGTAATCACAATATCAGCGTCGGTTCCTACATTGTCATAAAAGCTAAATCCAAGCAAATCTAAATCCTCGTTGCCAGAATTATACAACTCAATCCACTCACCCTTCTCCATGGCTTGATCATCCTCACCATCAGGATCAGGAAGAAATTCAGAAATGCTTATCACAGAATAATCATTTACATAACTAATATTTGCAGCATTGTCTTTTCCAGGCGTTGCTTCAGTTACATCCCAGCTTCCATTAACATAACTATAGCTCTTTCCATTTGTAGAACCGCTATAAGTAATACTATCGATGGTGTTATTGTTTTCATCAAACAAAGTTATAGTTTCGCTATTGCTCAGCCCATTGCCTATTGCATCCCCTTCAGCTACATACAGCCATGTCGCAACACCAACATCAAAATTACTATAAACCCTACTGTCAGAATCCACAATTAAAGCATAGTTTTTTCCAGGAATAATTATATCCTTTGAGTTTCCTTCAAGAGGATCATCGTCGTTATCATCACCAATCTTCCAATTTGTTATATTAACAGAGTTAGTCCCGTTGTTATACAATTCAACATACTCGCAATAACTGTCGCTGCATTCAGGGTCGTACATAATCTCATTAATTCTAATCTCAGCAAAAACAGGATAAATAAAAATACTAAAAATAAAAATCATAAATAAGAGTCTTTGCATAAAAAGAAATATGCTTTGATTATTTAAAATCTACTCATACACGCCAAACCTATTCTTTTCACACATGACAATCATTAGACCATCTTCATTTCTTTCTTTAAACTCTCTAAAAGAAATAAAATCCTGCTGGCTTGGTAAACAATGCCTAAAAGGATGGCTATGCAGGCTGACTAAACTGTCGCTGGAACAAGGCTCTGCAACAACTTGATTAAATTTCTGAGAGTATATTTTTGGTATGTACAAATCATCAATAAGATAAACATCATTTTCTTTATTTCCCTTTAAACAAGCCTTAAATTCTACCTTCTCATCACTAAAATAAATCTCTTTTAACTTTTCTAAACTATTATCCATAAAAATAAGTTTGCCATTAAAACTAAAATCTAACTCATTCTCTCTTGTTTCAGAACTAGAAATCAGCCCAGCTAAAATATCGCTTCCAATAGCGTTGATAAATATATAAATTAAAAATATAATCAAGATAAATGCGCCAATAGAAATAATAAAAACCTTCTTCAGTTTCCTTTCTTTAATTTCTTCTAATTCATCAAGCATATTTATACCCTATTCAAGGAATGTTTATTTTAAATTATCTATAAATATATAAACTAATAATTCTCAAGAAGGAATATGAGCACAATTGAACTTAAGGTAATCACAACTCATTCTAAATGGAAGCCTGATTCTGATGGAAAATATGTCCCTAAGGATGTAGGAACAAGAGTAGATGTAAGAATATTTGATTTTTCAAACTCAGATCAAGAAGAACAACTCAGACAATATTTGAGAGTAATTGATAGGGATTTTAATCCAATATATGGGGCATGGGACAGTAATTTAACATATGTAATACCCGGAGGGGGCATATCTTTAAAGGATGTAGTAGAATCGGGGCAAATAACAAGAGAAGTATTGAATAGTATGGTTCGTTATAAAAGAGAATATCCAGTTATAAAAGAGAGTACCCAATCTAATTCTTAATTAAGTCCTCAAACTTTATCCCTTTTTCTCTGGCTAGTTTCAAATCCACGACGAAGTTATTTCCGGTTTTACTCTCCCTCAAATCTTCAATCTTCAGGAACAGCCATTCAGTACTGTTAAATCTCGCACCCAGCCATGGCTCAGCGCCAAACTTTTCAGCAAATATCTTTAATTCTTCAATTTGTTTTTTCTTTATATACCTGCTTCCTTTTCCACTCTTGCATTCAATTGCCAATACCCTTCCTTTCTTCCCTGCAATCAAATCAGCCGATTCTATTGTAGCGCTGCCGCTTCCAGCAACATGCACAGGCTGCCAATTAGCTTTATGAAATAAATGGAATAATTCTCTCTCGAGCCGACTTCCTTTAGCTTTACTCATAAAGATTTAAAAAAAGAATTAGGATAAATAGTTTATGCTTCTACTGGTGCATATGCTTTTCCAGATGAAATTATTGGACCCCCTTCTCCATCATTTCCATTACTATAAGCAGGAGGCACAAATAATCTATATGACTCTTTAAAGATTAATTCTCTATTCTCCTCAAAAGGGACTTCTCCATCGATGACTAGCAATGGCACTCTCTGTTGAATAAAAGGAACAAGCGCATCATATCTCTTGTTTAATTCTGTAAGAAAAGGGATATTCATAACATTTCCCCATCTAGGTCCATCAACAGTCTTTTCCTCCCTTTCCATAGCCACAGTTGGGGGAACTTTAATATAAATCACAAGGTCATCTATAGTCTGTAAATCCCTGATGACGCCTCTAAATCTCAGCCTATCATATTTTTCTTGTTCTTTCGAGGCCATAGATTCGAATAGGTCAGATGTGCCGATATACTTAAGTAATTCTTTTTCACCGACGCAGTTAAGATTCACTAATGCGCCAGTAAAAGCTTCAAAATCATAAGCATTTCTTTCGGGGATAATGTAGTCAGGTTTCTCCATACCAAAATTCTTATAATCTAATATCTTAAGACCCATAGCTTGTATCAGAGGTACTAAATATCCCATATTAAAGGCCTCTCTAACACCCTTTTCTCCCTTTGAAAACTTTTCTTTCCATTCTTCATTATTAAAATTAATGCCTCTTAAGCCAAGTTCTTCTCCTATCCTCTCCATTAAGGATTTAATGTGCTTGGTCTTTCCAGATTTTGGGGTGCCCATAAAACCAATAGTTCTAATCTCAGATACAAACCTATTATTTCCCCCACTAATCTTCTTCTTTGCCATATTCTTATTTTCTCTTAAAAACCATTATAAACCTTTCTCTTCAATTTAGAAACACTTGTTTAAGCTTTATCTACTTTTACTATATGTTGTATATACTTAAAAATTTATTTTTTCATCAATCTATTATATCTTTTCTGCCCAAATAAAATAAACCACAAAGCACCAACTCCAATTATTGCCAGGATAACAATTAAGGCGTTGTTCATCTTATCCCTTTCAACAGTTTCTTAACTTTCTCTTTTCCAATAGCCAATATAAAACTCGCCAACCTCGGTCCTTTTTCTTTTCCAGTCAAAGCCAGATAGGCCCCCTTAAAGAATTCAATATTATTTATTCCTACTTTCTCGCAAATCTTATAGAACTCATCAAATAAGCCCTGCTCATTTTTTTTCTTATCCAAAACTTTCGCCAATAACTTTAAACTTTCTTTCTGTTTCTTGTTTAATTTTCCATTTATCTCTTTAGGAATTTTCTCATGCAGTTTAAATTTAAAATCATCAGGCGCATATTTTTCTATCCAGTTCTTTGCGCATTCAGCTCTCTTTAATATTTCTTTATTTTTGCTTACTTTTTTAATATTCCCTTCATAAATCTGAATTAACATAGTCAAGTGCCTGAACCCGATTCTTTTAGGAGCATTTTTTTTCAGACTAACGCAGCTCAGCTCGTAAATCCTTTTATCTTTTTCATCAACTTTTTTTTCATAATATCTTTTTTCTAGCCTGTCAAAGTCCTCATAAATCTTCACAACGTCTAAATCAAAACTGATTGCAAATTCTGTATTCGGCCTAGTTCCAGCAAACAAGAATCTCACAATCTCAGGCTCATAAACCTCCAGGCAATCTTTCAAGGTGATAACGTTTCCAAGAGAGCTTGACATCTTCCCGCCAGCACCCTTGATAATGATGAAATCATATTTCAAATCTATTGGGTGCTTAACATCTTTATACAAAACAGAAAATATCTCATTGGCAGTAATCCTGCTTCCTCCAGGTTGTTGATAATGTTCTTTTCCAGCAGGCTCAAAATCAACTTTTTCTCTGTGTTGTCGCATTGGCCAATCAACTCTCCAAGAAAGTTTAACAATCCCCTTTTTTCTGAAATCAATCTCATTGCTGTAGCCGCACTTGCATTCATATCTCACACCATAATTATCGTCGTAATCAATAACCCTTGTATAATCTGTCTTGCACCTCTCGCAATAAACCCCAATCGGAAACCAATTTTCTGATAAAGGCTCTTTCCTGTATTTATCTAAAACTTTTTTAATCTCATTTCTTTTATTTAGAATATATTTGATTTCTTCAGCATATTTGCAAGCCCTGTACATCTTGCTTTGATAGATAAATTCTGGTTTTATTCCAGTAGCAGGCAAACCTTCTTCCAACTCTTTTTCCAAATGCTCAGCATAGTTTTTATGGCAGCCATAAACATCAGGAGTGTCTACAATTGGCATTCCAAGATATTTTTTCAGCACATCCTGTTTCGGCATATTTTCAGGAACCTTTCTGAATCTGTCATAATCATCCCAGGAATAAATAAAGCGAACATTCTTTCTTTTATTTTTTAATGCTCTTGTTACTAAATCAACAGTTATTATCTCTCTAAAGTTTCCGATGTGAACAGTTCCAGAAGGAGTTATTCCAGCAGCACAAACATAAGTTTTTTTATCACTTTTCTCTTTTATTATTTTTTCAGCTGCCAAGTCTGCCCAGTGTCTCTTCTCATTGTCTTTCATTTTTCTAAATTAATTCTCCAAGATGAGGTATATTTTTCCCACAAATTTAGTTGCATTATTAAATATTTCTTGTAGCCTTCTTTCAGTATAGGTCTTTATTGCTGAGTACCTTGCTATATTGCTTTCGGTTTTTGCATCCTCAAAATAATGAACATATTCATCTTCAAATATTTTATGTGACTGGTTAAGGATTTCAAGATCTTCTCTTTCCAATTTGTCTGGAACTAATAAATGACCAATTGCAATCTGTACTGCATCATGATCCTCCGCTTCATAACCCTTGGATATGATTGCAGCCTTTGCAGCATAAAGCATGGAATAATAAGAGATGGTAATGGCCCAGTAGTTCCAGTGAAGTTTTGGTGCTTGATCTTTATCTGGAGTCACTTCTTTGACATGCTTGGCAATCAGCAAACTATTCTTTGCCTTCTCCAGAAATAATTTTATTTTAAAAATTTCTGAAGATTTTTTTATTCTATCCCCTGCAATGGCATTTTTAAACATATTTGCATAAACCCTCTTATCGAATTGCATCCAACACCACCTCCCAGAATCCCTCTGGATTATTAAGTATGATATGATTGTTCAGAGCCTGCTTCCCCACATTTTCTTCTTTATCTCTCAGCATATCTTTAAACTCTTTCCTCGTTATAAATATTGAGTTAATTTTTTTCTTATATAATAATTCAAAAGCAGAAAAAGACAGAGACCTATCTCCCCCTTTATTGATAATCAAGAGGTCAATATCACTTTTTCCAGTCTCTTTTCCTTTAGCATAGCTTCCAAAAAGTAGGACAATATCATTTGTTTTTAATTCATTAACAATCTTCTTAATAATCGGATGTTCTTCTAAAAATTCCTGCATTTCATCAAAAGAAGACGCAGTTAAATGGGATTTTAGCACAGGATGGTTTAAGCTTAGCTTTACGACTTTCGACCTCCCAATTTCTTCAATATTCAGTATCCCTTGCTTTTCCATCCCCTTTACACATCGATGAAAACTAGCATATGGAATATCCAAAATTTCACTTAATTCATGCATTGTAAACAGCTCAGAATAGTGTCTTCCAAGGAAATTTATTATCTTTAAAAAGCTTATCATTTTTGGATAATATTATCCATAATTGATATATAAATCTTGCTATCTCACATCACAACCTATAACAAATCAAATGCGCTTAAGGAACTCTTCTCTGCTCATCTGCAAATCGTGTTTGATAATTTTATTTAACAATCCTCTATCAATATCCTCGCCAGGATGATTCGGTATCACAGTTGTTCTGCCATCAGGGTGCTGAAAGAACATATGGCTTCCCTCTTGCCTTTTAAATTCAAATCCAAGTTTCTAAGAATTTTAGCCAGTTCAGAAGCAGCCAATAAAGGAAGTTTGGGCATGTTAAGCCTCTATCTGCTGTAGCCCTAAAAATTTCGTTTGAATATCTAAATTTTTGTTACATTTAAGGTAAAGGTTTATTGCCTCCTTGGTTCTTTTTAATAACTCATCCTGCGTCTTAGCTTGAGTATGGCATCCCGGAAGCTCAACAACTTCGGATATTAAATATCCATCTTCCCCTTGTTCTATCAAGACAGTAAATTTTTCCATAATTAATAACTAAAATTAAAGATTTATAAGCTTTTTCTTAATCATAAGAACAAAATCTTTATAACTAATCAATCTTTAATAAATTTATGCCTCTAGCAGTAACCCATATCTTAGTCCCGTTGGTCCTGGCAGATATCTACAGGGATTACATTTCAAAGAAAAGATTCAACATTCGCTATGTTCTGATTGCAGGTCTGGCCGGATTGCTCCCAGATATAGATATCTTAATCGGATGGGTTTTAAATATATTCAAGTATTTTGACATCTCTCAATTGCATAGGACCTTCACCCACACATTATTTTTCCCATTAGCATTCCTAATCCTATTTCTCTTGACAGAGAATTATAATCCAAAATTTATAAAAAGACAGAAGCTGAAATTAAATTACATCTTTCTAGCAACTGCATTCGGAGTCTTAATCCATATCTTATTGGACGCATTATTTTCAGGACCAGTTTATATCCTTCCAAATATTCGGTTTGGCTTTAACTTAATCCCATTGGATTCTTTCCAGGGAACTTTCTTCGCAGGGCTTGATGCAATCATCATAGTTATCTGGCTGATTCATGAAGAATTAAAGCACAGAATTTCTGATTACATTTGAGATAAAACCCTCTTCTAGAGAAACCATAAATAGCAATCTCATCACTCACGATATACCCATTTGTTTCTTTAGCAATGCTTAAATAAATGTGAAACAGATTATTATGCAATGTTGAGGGTATTATTTGATACTAACATATATGGGAATTTATTAGAAGAACCAGATTTTGAAGAAATAGAGAGAAAAATAAAAGATGAGAAGGAATTCATCGTATACGGGTTTCCCCTGATTAGAAGGGAGATTAGGAATATTCCGAAAGATAAGGCAGGGGCTAGGAAAGCACGGATTCTTTTGCTTGAAATGTATGACAGAATTACCGGTGGTCACTTTCTTAAGAATTCAATTGAAATCACAAATCTTGCCAAAAATATTATAATCATTACAGAAATCTTGGGGGAATTTACGGATGGGACACAAATATAAGAATTGATTTCATGATTGTAGCTTGTGCAAGTTTTAATGGTCTTGATATTATTTATTCTGAGGATAATAAAACGATGTATAATAAGAAATCTTTGAAGGCTTATGCGCATATAAACTTGAAGGGGAATTTAAGAACACCCTCTTTTCTTAGATATAGAGATCTGTTAGAAAAATTTAGAGGATCATTCTAGACCGATTTTTTCCAACCCATAATCTTTTAATTTATAGACTCCTGTTGCTATCTTAATAAATTCCTTAATCTCCTTTTTTAAGACAGGGTCTTTTCTTGCTTCACCTATTAATTTATGAAACTCGAGGTCTGATAATCTCCGATTTCCATGCCTCTGAGCTATAGTTGCTCTCATCAATGTTTTTCCATTATTTGATTTATTTTCCATCTATTACTGTTAGAATATAATCTTTATAAATTTAATTGTTCGATTCTAATAAAATTTCCTGGCTGATTCATGAAGAATTAAAGCACAGAATTTCTGATTATATATAATTAAAATTCAAGGTTTAAAATAAAAAAATAAAAAACAGCCCTTACCGAGCTGTCTCGTAAACTGCCTTTATTGCTACAACAACAGCTGCAGGAGCTATAAATGTTATCACTCCTCCCAATATCCCTCCAAGTGGGCCCCATAAAACTGTTAAATTAGCAGCGCCAGTTGCCGACATCAATGCGATAGACGCAACCAAAAATGTTGTTGCTTCTTTCTCAGTAATATTCAAGAATCCTACTACAAGGCCTAGCAAAACTAACAGCCAGCTCAATCCAACATTTCCAGAATAGCCGAATATTACGGCAAGTATTAATCCTACTGCAAATGCCCACCATCCTAATCCTTTTCCTTTCTTGGCCACTTAACACACCTCCTTTGTTATAAATTTATTATTCAAAATGATAATTCAAACCTATATAAAAGTTTAGAACTACTCGAAAGTTTATATACAATAATATATCTTCTACCCATAATTACTTTAATATTTTCTTTCTAGAAATTTTAATTTACAAAGAATCTCGTGAAGCAGCAGCGTAATTTTATTATAATAAATAATCGAAACCATTTAGTTAACCGAAAAAGATATATATCTATTT
>Ga0209542_10014053_pt1 | contig 13681 bp, 14 predicted proteins | sample RifCSPhighO2_01_FD_184028 | JGI IMG/M metagenome (GOLD analysis project Ga0209542, IMG submission 184028) | Soil microbial communities from Rifle, Colorado - Rifle CSP2_plank highO2_0.1 (SPAdes) (version 2) | ecosystem: Environmental > Terrestrial > Deep subsurface > Rock core/Sediment ...
GGATTGTTAAAACACGGCAACACCCACAAAATAAAAGCCAAAATAAGTTCGTGGAGGACGGGCCTCCACAGATTCTTAATTTTTTGATATAATTGGCTAATATGCCATATAGAAAAGATAAATTTGCTAACGACGAAATTTATCACATCATTTTACGCGGGATTGATAATAATTTAATTTTTAAAGATATAAACGATTATTATCGCGGAATTTTTTCTATATATGAGTTTAATGATAGTGCGTCTGCAACAATACAAAGGAAAAGAGAGGCGAGAAGCCGCTTTAAAAAAGAAAATAAGGATTCCCTTATTATGCCCGATGAAAGGGATAAACTTGTTGAAATATTATCTTTTTGCTTTATGCCAAACCACATTCATCTATTAATAAAACAAATTAAAGATAATGGCATTACTAAATTTATGGGAAAAGTTGGAACTGGTTACGCAGGATATTTTAATAGAAAATACAAGCGTAAAGGATATGTTTTTCAAAACAGATTTAAAGATATTTATGTTAAGGATGATAACCAATTGAGGACAGTTTTTACATATATACATACAAATCCTATATCTTTGATAGAGCCGAAATGGAAAGAATCTGGAATTAAAAACCCAAAAAAAGTAATAAAATTTTTAGAGGATTATAAGTGGCATAGCTACCCGGATTTTATTGGAATAAAAAATTTTCCATCAGTGACTGAAAGGGAGTTTCTATCTGAGCTAATCGGAGGTATAAATGGTTGCAAAGAATCAATAAAAAACAGAGTAAGTTCTGTGGAGGACGTTTCTGTGGAGGACGGGCCTCCACGGGCTCTTTAAATTATTTAGTAAATAAGTTAAACTATAGAATATGAAAAAAGAAATTTTATTAGGAAACGAGGCGATAGTTCAGGGCGCGCTGGAGGCAGGCGTTAGTTTTGTTTCGGGTTATCCCGGGTGCCCATCTGCTGAAATCGGGCAGGGGTTTTTGGATGTTGCGAAGGAAAAAGGAATTTATGCAGAATGGTCTGTAAATGAAAAGGTGGCTTTGGAAACCGCAATTGGCGCAAGTTTTTCCGGATTAAAATCGTTGGTGAATATGAAAAGTTTTGGAATAAATGTCTGCTCCGACAGTTTATTTCCCTTAGCTTATACGGGCACAAAAGCTGGAATGGTAATTGTTGTGGCTGACGACCCGTCTTGCTGGAGTTCGGCGCAATCAGAACAAGACTCAAGGGGATATGCTTATTTGTCCCGTATTCCTATGGTTGAACCCGCAGACCCGCAGGAAGCGTACGAATTTACAAAATTAGCTTACGAAATTTCAGAAAAATTTAACACACCTGTAATTTTGAGAATTACAACAAGAGTGGCTCATCAAAGAATGCCGGTTCAGTTTGAGGGCGTAAAAATAGAAAACGAATTTTTAAAAAAAGGGGAATTCGTTAAGGACTATAAAAGATTTTCCACAATGCCTCCGCGGGTTTTGGAAATGAAAAAAGAATTGCTGGAAAAAATTGAAAAAATAAAACAATTTGCAGAAAAATCAAAACTAAATAAAATTGTGGGATGTCGGACATACCACAATTTAGGGATTATCTCTTCGGGAGTTGCATATCTGCATGTAAAAGAGGCATTAGAAGAAATGAACTTGGATTTGCCTGTTTTTAAATTAGGTCTTTTTTATCCGCTTCCTGAGAAAAAAATAAACGGCTTTTTAAAACCTCTTAAAAAGGTCTTAGTTGCCGAAGAAGTTGACCCTTATATTGAAAAGGAAGTGATGGCGACAGTTCAAAAATCAAATTTAAAACTTGAAATTTTCGGAAGGGAGTTGGTATCTGAAATAGGAGAATTAAACCAAGAAAAAATAAAGTTTGCTTTGTCAAAAATTTTAAGAATAAAATACAAAAAACCGATAATTATTAACTCTGATTTGCCGAGGCGCCATCCTCAGCTTTGTTCAGGATGCCCTTATTGGCCCGCATTTTCAGCTATTAAAAAATTCTCACCCGAGGGAACAATTTTCGGAGGAGATATTGGTTGCAATATGTTATCTGGAGTTTCGCCTCATAATATACAGGACTATCTTTTTTCTATGGGATCTTCCGTCAGTATAGGACATGGCATCATAAAGTCCACCAGCCAGAAAGTTGTTGCTATTATGGGAGACGGAACATTTTTTCATGCGGGAATTCCTGCGTTGATCAATTCTGTCTATAATAAGAGCAACATTTTACTTTTTATTTTAGATAACAGAATTACGGCAATGACGGGGCATCAGGAAAATCCGGGAATGGGTAAAAACGGAATGAAGGAGGATTCTCCAATGCTAAAAATTGAAGAAATAGTAGCCGCCTGCGGAGTAAAAAATATAAAAGTTATAAGTCCTGATAATTTAAAAGAATTAGACGAAACAATTAAAGATTTTCTGAATAAAGAAGAAACATCTGTAATTATATCCAGAAAAATCTGCGCGTTGCTAGAGAAAAGACAATTAAAACAACAAAATGAAAACATTTAACATTATAATAGCTGGAGTGGGGGGCCAGGGGCTTATAACTTTAAATAATATTATTGCAAAAGCCGCTTTAAACGGCGGGTATGACGTAAAAACTTCAGAACTACATGGCCTGTCTCAAAGAGCTGGAAGCGTGGAAACCCATTTAAGGTTTGGGAAAAAAGTATATTCTCCGCTTGTTGTGGCGGGGAAAGCTGACTTGGTTTTGGGATTAGAAATTACAGAAGGAATGAGAGCCGTTAGGTTTTCAAATCCTAAAACTATTTTTGTCGTGAACGATAATTATATTTCATTTTTAGAAAATATTTCTAAAAAAGAGATAGAAAAAAAAATAAAGTCCTCGGTTGGAAAAAATTTACGGCTTGTTCTTGCCTCGGAAATTTGTGAAAAGGAATTGGGAGAAGAGGTTGTAAGTTCAGTTTATCTTTTAGGCTACTGCGTTTTTAAAAAATTAATTCCTTTAAAGCCAGATTCAGTTTTAAAAGCGATAAAAGAAATAATTTCCAAAAAATATCTGGAGTTAAACAAGAAAGCTTTCAATCTCGCGAATTCCCATGATTAAAAAAGTTGTGGTGGCTGCAGCCGGTCAGGGCACCAGAATGCTCCAGCTTTCAAAAAATAAATCAAAACATTTAATCTGTGTTCTTCGGAAGCCGTTTTTGGCGTATTTGCTAGATAATATATTGAAAGCAGGATATAAAGAAATAATTTTAGTTGTTGGATTCAGGGAAGATATGGTTAGAGAGTTTTTAAAAAATTATATCGCTACGCTAAAAAATTATAAGTTTGACGATTTAGATTTTGATATTAAAGTTGTAAACCAGTTTGAAATTTTGGGTCCGAAAGAAAAAGAATATGGAACAGCCTGTCCCATAAAATGCGTTAAAAATTTAATAAAAAATGAGAATTTTATTTCTTTGTGCGGCGATAATTTTTATACGGTTGAAGATTTAAAATTAATGAATATAGATGACAACTATAACTATGTTGCTGGCATTTTTAACGAGCGCCCCGAAAAATTCGGGGTTTTAATTGAGGATGGAGATGATTTTTTAGAAGGAATTATTGAAAAACCCAAAGAGTTCGTAGGCAATTTAATCAATACCAGTTTGTATAAATTTACTCCGGAAATTTTTGAAAAAATTTTTCAAATTGATAAATCGCAAAGAGGAGAATATGAAATTACAGATGCCGTTTCTTTGTTGGCTAAAGAAAAAAAAGTAAGAGTAAAAAAATTAAATGATTTTTGGATGGATTTTGGAAGACCAGAAGATGTAGAAAAATTATCTAAATTTTTATATGAAAAATGTAAAACTGCAAAAGAAGTCAATAAGTGAAGTTGTAGAAATTTTGAATAACGGCGGAGTGGCAGTTTGTCCTACAGATACTGTTTTCGGGTTTTTAGCAGATGCCACGAATAAAAAAGCAGTTGAAAAGATTTTTAAAATAAAAAAAAGGCCGAGGTCAAAGCCTCTGGCTGTTTTTGTAAAAGACATAAAAATGGCAAAAGAATTGGCAAAGATAGATGAACGTCAGGAGAAAATTTTGAGGGAATATTGGCCGGGAAAACACACATTTATATTGAAATCCAAATGTCAAAATCTAAATTTCAAATCAGATCCAAAAGTCAAAATTAAAAATAAAATATCTAAATTAGTAATCGGGAAAGGTAATACAATCGGAATAAGAATTCCAAAATATAAATTTTTAAATAATTTATTAAAAAAAATAAACAAGCCGTTGGCCCAAACTTCGGTAAATATTTCCGGCCAGCCAGTTTTAACAAAAATAAGCGCTATCATAAAGATTATTGCACGGTCGGAGCGTGCAATGCTAATAATTGACGAGGGCGATTTGCCAAAAAATGCTCCGTCGACTATTATTGATTTAACAGGTAATAACATAAAAATAATAAGAAAATAACATGGCAAAATTAAAAAAACAAGATTCGCAGATTGCGAAATTAATTGATTTGGAAACCGAAAGGCAAAAAACTTCGCTAGAAATGATTCCATCGGAAAATCATTCTTCGCCGGCTGTTCGCGAAGCGTTGGGCTCTATTTTAACCGATAAATATGCCGAAGGTTATCCGGGTAAAAGATATTATGCCGGTTTAAAATATTACGATGTTTTAGAGGATTTGTGCCGAGATAGGGCAAAAAAATTGTTTAAAGTTCCACATGCCAATGTTCAGCCGTACTCCGGTTCTCCGGCTAATGCCGCCGTTTATATGGCGGTTTGCGAACCGGGCGACACTATTATGGGTTTGGCTTTGCCAATGGGCGGACATTTAACCCACGGCTGGAAAGTGAATTTTTCTGCCAAATTTTTTAAATCGGTTCAATATGGAGTAGATGAAAAAACTCATTTACTAAATTATAGCGAAATAGAAAAATTGGCAAAAGAAAACAAACCAAAATTGATATTTGTGGGAGCCACAGCTTATCCGCGAATCTTTGACTGGAAGAAATTGGGAGAAATTGCCGATTCTGTTGGCGCTTATTTGGCGGCTGATATTGCTCATATTGCTGGATTAGTGGCAGGGGGAGCGCATCCTTCTCCTGTTCCGTTTGTTCACATAGTTACAACCACAACCCACAAAACTTTAAGAGGCCCGAGGGGCGGAATGATTATGGTTACAGAAAAAGGGCTTAAAAAAGACCCGGATTTAGCTAAAAAAATTGATAAAGCGATTTTCCCTGGATTTCAAGGCGGGCCTCATATGCATCAGGTGGCGGCAATTGCAGTGTGCTTGAAAGAGGCTGGAACATCGGCTTTTAAAAAATACGCAAACCAGATTGTAAAAAACGCCAAAGCTCTGGCTGGCGAATTAAAAAAATATGAATTTAATTTGATTTCGGGCGGAACAGAAAACCACTTGCTTTTAGTAGATTTAAGAAATAAATATATCGGAGGTCCCGAAGCGCAAGATTTATTAGAGGAAGCCGGTATAACGATAAATAAAAATACTATTCCTTTTGACCCTGCTCCGCCGTTTAAACCATCTGGCATTAGAATGGGGACTCCGGCAATTACCACGAGAGGAATGAAAGAAAAAGAAATGAAAATAATTGCAGGCTGGATAAACGAAGTAATAAGCAGCCCAAAGAACGTAAGGAAGGTTCGTGAGGAAATTAAGAAGTTTTGCAAAAAATTTCCGCTTCCAGAATAAATGAACATAGATTTATATTTTTTTAATTTGATAAATGGATTTGCCGGTAGGTGGACATGGCTGGATTATTTTGGAATTTTTTGCGCAGAATATTTGGGATATGTTTTGTTGTTTGTTTTAGTTTTGTTTCTGCTGGCAAACTGGAAAAAGAGTTGGAAAACGGTATTTTTTGCTTTGGCTACCGGCGTTGTTTCAAGGTTTATTATTGGATCTTTAATAAGATTTTTATGGTTTCGCCCAAGGCCGTTTGTGGTTGAAAATTTTATTCCGCTTATATACCAGAATTCAGCCGAAGCATCTTTCCCTTCGGGCCACGCGCTGTTTTATTTTGCGATTTCCACAATTATTTATCTTTGTAATAAAAAAGCCGGAATATTGTTTTATATTGCCAGCTTTTTGATTGTTATTTCCCGGGTTTTTACGGGTGTGCACTGGCCGTCAGATATTTTAGCAGGAGCTGTTTTAGGGATTTTAGCCGGTTGGTTCACAAACTGGATATTCAAGAAGTATATTCTAAAAAATTAAATTTTATGCGATTCATATTTTTGGGAGTGGGAGAGGCGTTTGATGAAAATTATCCAAATAATTCTCATTTGGTTATTACGGAAAGAACAAAACTGCTTTTAGATTGCGGAATGACTGCGGCTCCGCAAGTATGGAAATTTAATCCGGACCCGAATCTATTGGACGCGATTTATATCAGCCACTGGCATGCCGATCATTATTTCGGTTTGCCCGGGCTTTTATTGAGAATGTGGGAGGGCGGGAGAACCATGCCCGTTACAATTATTTCCAGAAAAGGATTCAAAGAGCAATTTAAAAAACTGATGGATTTGGCGTATTTAGGATTTCAGGAAAAATTTAAGTTCGAAATAAATATTTTAGAAGCGGAAGTTGGCAAAGAGACAAAATTTAATGATTTATCTTTGTCTTTTACTAAAACCGTGCATTCTAGTGAAAATTTAGCGGTGAAAATAAGCGACAATAAAAATACTATAGCATACAGCGGAGATGGGTCGCCTATAGCCGGCACAGATTTTTACAATAATTTAGATTTGCTAATTCTGGAAACCTATTTATATGATAAAGAGATTATCGGCCATTCTTCAATTGTCTCTGCGATTTCTTTTGCGGAAAAAAATAATGTAAAATGCTTGGCGCTGACCCATATCAATAGGGATTTTAGGAAAAACGATTTGCCGAAAATAAGGGAGAAAATAAAGAGCGACAAGGTTAAAATAATAATTCCCGAGCCACTCCAAGAATACGATTTATAAAAGGATCCGAGATATTTTAGATTAGCAAAAGAGCGTATAGATAAAGAATTATTAAGTATTCAATCAAGACTTTTATAAAAATAATTTAATATAAACAAAAACTCCGCTTTTGCGGAGTTTTTAAATTGTGTCTCTATTGTACCAAACTCGCACCTATTTCCAAAATCGCTGATGTGCCACGCGCGGAGTGCGTGGTGGCTTGAAACTGAATCGTACGCTACGAGAGAAAGCCCCGCCACCGCCTCGCTTCACTCGGCAACCCCAAAAAGAAAAAATGTTCCTTGCTTTTTTTGATTTTCGCGGGGGTGATTTTTTCTAAAATGGAAAGGACATTTTTCTTTTTGGGGTTTTGCCCTCCAAGTATTCGGGCAGGTGGCGGAACAATGCGGACAAAGTTTTGGCAAAACTATTTTTTGGGGAAAGGATTTGCCAAAACTTCGGCGCTGATTTGTTTTTGAATTTGGATGTTGCAAATGGAAAAGGATGAGTTTGGCGAAATTCAGGCGGGCTAAATCTTTTTATGTGTTTACTTGCGCGTTTTTGAGAGCTCGCGCCCACCACAACAGTTGCGCGATCATACCCTCTGCTTGTTTTGAAACCGAAGCGAAAAGCTCTTTAGCGTCCATCTTGCCAAATAATACTTGGAAATACTGTTCGCCGGGAATGTGCACGGCGTTTCTGATCGGCGCCATTTGAAGCTCAATAACGTTTAGGCGCAACTGTTCCACGGCGCGCGCTCCGCCTACACTGCCATAACTTACGAAAGCGACGGGCTTATTATTCCATTCCTGATAGACCCAATCGAGCGCGTTTTTAAGCACGCCCGATGTGCCGTGATTGTATTCCGGTGTAACGATAACAAAGGCATCACCTTCCTCTATTTTTTTGGTAAAACGCGCGACTGCTTCGTTTTTGTAAGGTTCTTGCTTGAACGACGGGCTCATTGGCTCGTTGAAAAACGGTATATCGTAATCGCGCAAGTCGAGCACCTCTACCGCGACCCCTTCTTGTTTGCTGATTTCCTCGGCAATCCATACGGCGGCCTTGTCGCTAAAACGGCCTTCGCGAGTGCTGCCAGCAATTACTTTGATGTTGAGCGGCGTGTTGTTTGTCATAATTATTGTTTAAGAATATCTCCCAGTCGTCTTATTACCTCGCCGTAGCGCGCCCAATCGCCATCCCTTTGCGCGCGGAGCGCCTCTTCATATGCGCCGGCCGCTCTTCGTATACGTTCCTCTATATCTTGAGAAGGCGCTATTTGCGGCATTGCCGTCTGGGTTTTTCCTGGTCTTACCCCCATTCCGCCGCCAAAGATTCTCATTAACCCCTCCTCTAATGTCTCTTCCATGGCAATTTTATTTTCATACGCCACGACCACTCGTTTTAATTCAGGGATCTTTCCAGCTTCGGCTTTGAGATAGAGCGGGCGCACATACAAAAGAGATTCCTCAATCGGAATAACCAAAAGCGGACCTTGAATTACTTGCGACCCGCCTTGACTCCAAAGCGAAATCTGCTGGCTAATCTCGGAGTCTTGGTTAATCCTGCCAATAATCTGTTTAGGTCCGAATACGAGTTTGTCTTTAGGAAAACGATAAACTAGCAATTTGCCGTAGTTTTCTCCATCGTTAAGGGCGACCATCCAAGAAGACAGATTGTCTTTTGCGCGAGGAGTAAAAGGCAACATCAAAACATATTCCTCTTTTTTCCCTGCCTCGCCGGCAGGCGGGTCTCCCGGCAACTTCATAATGATGTGCCGTGGTTGCATAGATTCTGCCGCAATGGCCGGAATCTCCCACTGGTCTTCTTTATTGTAAAAAATCTGCGGATCATCCATGTGATAGACAGAATAAACGGCGCTCTGCAGGGTGAAGATGTCTTCGGGATAGCGCAAATGAGAAACCAGGCTCTTTGGCATCTCCGAAAGCGGCCGGAATGTTTCGGGGAAAATCGTGACGTATGTTTTTAAAATCGGGTCATTCGCGTCCGCTTGATAGAATACAATACTGCCATTATACGCATCAACCACCACCTTTACCGAGTTTCTGATGTAGTTTATATTTCCGCCGTTTAACCGCACAGGTTCCGAGTAAGGATAACGGTCACTCGTGGTATACGCATCGGCAATCCAATACACCTTGCCCTCGGCAATGACAATATATGGGTCTCTATCAAGGGTCAAAAACGGCGCGACCTTGGCGACCCTTTCGGCAATAGTACGGTAATACAAAATACGGCTCTGGCTGGTTATGTCGTTGGACAAAAGCAGTTTGAGCGACTGAAATTTCACCGCGTAAAAAACGCGCCTTAAAAACGAGTTTATCTCCACCCCGCCCTTACCTTCATATGTTGCGTAGACATTTTCTTCGCCCTTGGGATAATCAAACTCACGGGATTTTGTTTTAGTAATGACATAGTCGTTTGAAATCTCTCCGAAATAGATTTCCGGGCGCGAAATTTCAAGCTCTTTCACATTGGCCTTTGGTGGCAAATCCTTAACGAACAAAACCGGCAAACCTTCGGGAGTAACTTGATTCACCGGTCCGGCTGCCACACCGTATCCATGCGTAAATGTCAGCCGTTCATTAATCCAGTTTTTATTCGGGAGGCTTTCTGAAGCCAACTCCCGCGGAGAGAGCATTATCTGGCGAATTTCTCCATCTATGATATAACGATCATTATCAACTTCGGCAAACTCATAATAGGTTCTAATTTCTTGTATCTGGGAAAAAGTTGATAAAAGTGGTTTTCTGTCCCAAAGCCGCACGTTTTTGACCGTGAGATTATTGTTCGCGATATCAGACGCGGTGAGCGGCTTATCTCCAGATATTTCCCGTTCCTCAATTTTATCAAGCGCAAACCCCTGACGAGTAGCAGCAATATTATACTTAATAAACGGCGTTTCTTTCACGAGCTCATTGGGAGCAACTACGAGCTTTTGGACAAGAGACGGGATCACTGCCCCGGCGAATCCCACAACAACATACAAAGAAACCGCTCCGATAAGCGGCGTCAACTTTCCTTTCCACGCCCAAAAGGTAGCCGAAACTACCGCGAGCACTGCTACAGTCATTGAAATCCAAAGCAAGAATATTCTCACGGTTGCATCTATGTATGTCGCGCCAAACACTAAACCGCCTTGGCTCGTGAGTAGCGCAAAGCGGGAAAGATATACTCCGGCGACAATGGTTGAGAGAAAAATGGCGAGCAGGATGCCAAGATGAATTCTTGCTCCGCGCTCTATCCGCAGTCGCTTTAGTAACCGCAGACCTGCCCGCCTAGACTCGGCGAGGCCGGCCTCTATAGGCAAACCTGAAAAATTAAGGCTCTCCCGCAAAAAATATATAATCGCGGAACCAACAAGCGATAACAGGACGAGAAACTTTATCAACCCCAATCCCATCTGAAAAACAGGAAGGGTAAATAGATAAAAGCCGATATCTTTACCGAAGATGGGATCAGTTACGTTAAATGGCGCTCCTGAAATAAATTTTAAGACCTCTTGCCAATTGGCCGCTGTCGCGAGTCCGAAAAAAATCGCGGTTACCACACTCAACACAACGGCTAATTTTTTAACAATGTGGCTGTCCACATTCACCACCTGCTGACCTGTTAAGACCGCCGGCAATATTGCCGTCCAAGAATTTTTCGAGCGAATCGCCAAAGAGAAGTTAATGAGCAAAAAAACCGCGGCAAAAACTCCCGCTGACGAAAACAACGTTATTTTAGCAACCAGAGATGTAATAAAGATTTGCGTGTGGCCAACTTCGGAAAACCACCACCAATCAGTAACGAAAGCAACAATACCTGAAAAAAAGAAAAAAACGACAAAAAGCCCGATAAAGAAAATTCGCGCAAGATACTTTGGGATAGTAATCATAATATTGGTTAATTATAGCAATATTCCGCTGATGAGTCAAAAAATAAAGATCTGATTTTTGGTGGTTCATGTTATTTTTTCTTCCAAAACTTAAATTTATCAAAAAGCAAAATCCGCGCGCCTAATAATTCAAGACCGATAATTGCTAGCCATGAACCGGGAGTGAGCGGGGTAAAAAAAGCGGCAAGACCAGCAAGGACTAAAATAACGGCAACAACTTTTTTGATTTTCGGTCTATTGTGGATATATTCTTTAATGATTTTGAACCAGTTCATATTTTTTTAAATTAATCCTTCGGCTTTGCTCAGGACAAGTTTTTTGCCCGCCCTCGCTTTCCGCCGCCGCCGAATTTCGTGCCAGTTGAAAACTGGCGCGCCGCTATTTCAAATTTTCTAAATTGGTGTGCGGATTATCAAACCTTACTCCTTGCGGTGTAAAATCTATCGCTTCTAAAAAACATTTTCTCGCCTCCTCGGTTTCTTCGGTTTCGGCAAAAAGTGTTCCGATATTGTTCACGATGTTTGAATACAAAATATCAGATCGTAGCGCATTTGAAAATGCGGCAAAGTATGCTGGGAGTAAATATCTCGTGCCGTCTTTGTCGTAAATAGAAACACCCATATATGGATTTTCCTCTAAAATCTTTTTTGCGGTGTCTCTAGTTGGTATCATCGCTGTTTTTATTCCGTCCTTTGCTGCATTTTTAACCGCAATCTGAAAGGCAAGGCGCATCCAGCCTTCCAAATTATCGCCAGGATACTCTGCCCCTACTTCTCTAATAGGTTGCCCTTTGATGTGTTCGTAAATATCCTGCGCTAAAGTTTCCAGTGCCAAATTGTAATACTTCAAGGCATTTGCTTTGTCTCCCGCCCTTTTATAAGTCAGCGCCAAGCTGTTCAGCGTATCTACTGTGTCAGTCCAATGGACATCTTGCGGGGAATTTTCAACGAGCTTTTTCAGAAACGAAATCGCCTGTTTATACTCTCCTGTTGTTTGATAGATAATTCCCATCTCAAAATTCGCGTTACGCGAAGCAGGCGATAACTCAAGTGCTTTTTTAGAAAAAATCTCTGCTCGTTTTAGATCACTCATCTTTCTTGCGATGTGCGCATGATAATACCAATAATCCGAATCGTCTTTTGCTTTCTCTTCTATTTCCTCTAAAAAATTAAGGGCTGATTGATAATCGCCATTTCGTAAAAAATTTGCTAATTGTTTATGCTCATTTTTCTGCATAAATTCTATTCAACTTTTTTCAAAATCCAATCAAAAAGACCAGAGTTTATAGCCAATTCTGCAATTTTATCAGAAAAATATAAATTTAAATTATCAACATCATTTATATATTTTTCTAAATCACCTTGTGGCGTATGGGCAACATAAAAAAATCTGTCATAATCAGTCATCCCACTAAATATTTTTTTATATTTATTAAATTCTACTAAGTCTGTCTGGCACTTTATTTGGACAATGGCACTCTCGCCTGTTATCGGATGAAAAATTACCAAATCTATTGATTTTTGAGTCTTGCCAACAACCCCAACTCTCTGCCAACCCCCACTTCTAAAAATAAGATCAACTAAAATCTCAAAATCTTTTGGGTTAAGTTTTTTAATCAACAAAATCAATTTATCTTTTAATTTACGGAATGATTCTTCGACTTCTTTTATTTCTACCAACTGTTCTCCCTTAATTTTCTTTATTAAATAATCATTATCAGAAACGGAACAAATTGTTCCTCTAAAGCCCTGAACTTTTGAAAGCCTGCCACTAATATTATCTAAAAATAAAATTTTGCCTTTTAAGTCCTTGCAAGACCATTTGCCGATAACTTTTCTAATTTTAGTTTTGTCTTTCTGAAGAAATATTTTATTTTCAGAAAAACACCAATAGAGCTTATTATTATGAAAAGTTATCCATAAAACGTCCTCACCTTCTTCGTAAAAATATTTAATTTGGTTGGCATGAAAAGTGGCTACTCCATTTTGAAAACTTCGTTTATTAACGAAATAGTCCTTTATTTTTTGCCATTTACCTTGTAAACAAAGATCGTGATCGGCATCATTATAGCCAATCTTTAAAATATTCTTTTCCATGCACTCTTCTACAAATTCTCCGCCTGCGCCTAATTTAATAAAAAGGGCCTTCGTAGTTTTGTTCAGTCTTTCTTTTATATTCATATCGCTATTTGATTAAATCATCAACGCTAACCTCAAGAGCTTCCGCAATTTTATTGAGAGTATCAAGCGTTGGATTCTGGTTTTTACCGGCTTCAATTTTGATAATGGTATTGTTGGCGACATCTGCCAATCTCGCCAATTTCTCTTGCGAAAGCCCCTTGGCCACTCTAAGTTTTCTAAGTGTTTTTGTAATGTTTGACATACTAATATCGAGGTAGTAGAATTAAAGTATTAGTGATATTATCTTTCTAATACTTCAATGCTACACCAAAAATCACAAATTGTAAACAGGCGGCGCTTTTTGCGAAGCAAAAAACGAAATTCGGCGGCGGCGGAAAAAATTGGAATCGGAAAGCGAGGGCGGGCAAAAAACTTGTCCTGAGCGTAGCCGAAGGATTCCTTCCCCCCAACCCCCTTTTTTACCCGTCCGTAGTTTTAACGAAGGAGGGCCTTTTTGCCCGCCCGAGCGTTCAGTTTCGGTTCTGCCGCGCGAAGCGCGGCAATGGGTCAGTTTTTCTCAAAAAATGTTTGAGCAGAGTTGTATAATTCCACAATCAAAAATGTGGGATGCTGAACATTCCACATTTTTGATTGTGTCTCTATTGTACCAAACTCGCACCTATTTCCAAAACAAAGTGAAGTAATGACTTCGCACGCTCCGCGTGCGTGGTAGCTT
>Ga0209542_10014054_pt1 | contig 13681 bp, 14 predicted proteins | sample RifCSPhighO2_01_FD_184028 | JGI IMG/M metagenome (GOLD analysis project Ga0209542, IMG submission 184028) | Soil microbial communities from Rifle, Colorado - Rifle CSP2_plank highO2_0.1 (SPAdes) (version 2) | ecosystem: Environmental > Terrestrial > Deep subsurface > Rock core/Sediment ...
AGATAGAGAATTTCAAGCTCCTTAAAATATCTTTCAGCATTCTCCAGACGATGCGCGAATTCATTGAGAAACGGCTCATCAGGATTTTTTCTGGCGAGCCACCAGAGTTCTTGCAGGGTGTGCGCTTCACTGGACATTTCTTCCCAACGCTCAATTTCTTTTTTCAAACTCACAATCCGTCCTCCCGCCTCCCGCGCCCGATCAGGATTATTCTGCCAGATAAAGGGCTCTGCTAGTTCGTGCTCCAAGCGTATGATCTCTTCTTTCATTGCCAGAACATCAAAGCCGATCCGCCAAAAGGCGGAGATTAGATGTCAATTTTTCTAGCCGTCCTGTGATGTCTGCTTGAAGCATAGATTTTATATAATCTGAAGCCGGAGGCGAGGATCGAACTCGCGACTTGCTGTTTACGAAACAGCTACTCTACCACTGAGTTACTCCGGCATGTGCTAAAAGTGCGGGGCGGAAGCGTTACTGTTTTGCGCAGTTATCATAACACTTGGAAGATAAAAATTCAGCCCCGCGGCAAAAAGAGCGCACTTTGAAAACACTCTAACGAGCAGAACGATACAGCCAAGCGCCATCATTTCGGCTTCAAGGCCGCGGCGGTGTACACATTGGAAGCGTTCCACAAAAGCCAGCCCGAGGCCCCAGCTTTTTCGGCGGCATCAATTTCTGCGCGGACGGCCTTGGCGTCATAGATAATCCCGCGCGAAGTATCCACGCCTAAATTAAAATCCTGCAGCCAGGGGCGCAGTTTTGCATTGCTGGCGATCGGCTGTTCCAGCGCCCGCGACGAAGAAGCAGCGGCTAACCGATAAACCCCGGCTAGCACATCACTGGCGCTATAGAGAGACCGCAGAACGACATCTCCCGGATGCGCGGGAGCCGTGTCGCGCGAGGATTCTGCGCGAGAAGGCAATGACACCGCCGGTAAGTCACGTAGTGAGTCAGCCGGAACGTAAAACCCGCTATAAAAATGACTGGGGTAGAGCATCAGTGAAATATAATCAAAGTGATTCCCGATATCGGCGAGGCGCTGGCCGATGCCTAAATCCTCCGGCTCGATGGCCGCATACCCGAATAAATCAGCCGATAAAATTATCTCTGGTTTGTATCCTTTGACTGTATCGTGCGCGTACGAAAAGAAATCACGGAGCGCCACGTATTTGGGAGTTGTAGTCGGGCGATAATCGGGATAGACAATATTATCGGTGTCGCCGTCCGATGGAAAACGAATATAGTCAAACTGCAGTTCATCAAAGCCGGCATCAATGACTTCTTTTGAAAAATCGGCTATGTAGGCGCGCGCGCCGGGACTCATGGGATCCATCCAGGCATGGCCATTGTTATCCCGCCAAATCCTGCCGCCGGGACGCTTTAGATAATATTCCGGGTGCGCCGCAACTTGTGAGTCATCTCTGAACGCCGCAATCCGCGCAATCACCCAGACATTTTTTTGTTTCAGGATCTCAACAAAAGGTTTCAAGTGCGGCGTCATTTCTGCGCCGCCAGTTTCTTTAACATCAATCACGACCCCGTTCAATTCCGTCGTTTCTAGAAGATCCGCAATCTGATCGCGGAGAAACGTCGCGGGCTTCCCCTGATCATTGGCGACGGCGGCGGTCATATACACTCCTTTCACGTTCTGTGAGCGTTGATATGCGTCCGCGATCCGGTCCTGCACTGTTTTTTGCGGCTGAATACGTTCTTCAATGCCGCCAGTCAGCCCATACACAATCACCTCGGGCGCTGGCCGAAAATACTCAAATCCCCCATAGGTTACAACCGCGACAACACCGACACCAATCAAAACTTTTGCTTTCCGCATACTACTATGAACCCCGTTACCGCTGACTCCTTAAACCAGCGTCGGGACTCTTTATGATTTTAATCCATTATTCCACAACCATCTAGCCACAGTATCATAGGCGGTAACGGGATAAATAACCTAATCCTGGAAATCACAAAAGCCCCATACGGAGCTTTTGGCAAGAAGAGACAACAATGCGAGATACGAGAATCGAACTCGTGCCTTTTGCTTGGTCCAAAATAAATTTTGCTAGACCCGATGCGGGTAGTGAGAATGGTTCAGCCATTCGACAGACTCACGATGGACGAGTTCTCACAAGTTGTCTAATAGGTAGCCGAGGTGCGGCGTTCCACGAGAAAAACATAAATGGCTTTTCCTTGTGGAATCAGTTCATAGCGGATCCGGTAAGCGCCGACCCTCCTTCTCCAGACATTTTCTTCTCCCTGCATCTTTTGAATATCGCCGCGGAAAGGATCCTGCGGTAGACTATTGAGTACAACAAGCAAACGAGCTACATCTCGTCGTGGCAGACGCCGCAGGAACTTATGGACAGTCTGGTCAATCTGCAAGACCCAGTTTGTGTGTGAGTTCATCAATCGTCAAAAACCGCCCTGCGGCGCGATTTTTCCGCGCGCGTGCGAGGACTCTTTTCTCGGCGATCGTCGGCCGATACTCCGGCACGGTTCTCTGCGACAAAAGTCTTTCATAGTCTTTCCGCGTCAGCACAATAAGTTCCGTGCCCTTAGTCACTCCTTTAGGAATCGTTACAGTAGGCATAATACACTGATTCTACATCCAATGAGACCAAATCGCAACGGCTCAAATAAACCACAGCTTGGTCCCGAATAAATTTTACTAATGCCAATGCGAGTAGCGGGAATCGAACCCGCGTATCTTGCTTGGGAAGCAAGTATTCTACCACTGAATCATACTCGCGAAACTTAAAGGGATTGCGTTTTGTCTTCGCGCTCATTCCGCAGATGCGGAACTGTGCTGCGAACAAAACGAGAAGAAGCTAATGCACTGCCACTATACTATTCTCGCCTGTAGTCGAGAATTAGTGTGGAAGCTTGGGAAGTCTCAAAATCTACTCTATCAACTTATACCCTCTTCTAAAAATCGTCTATCTCAACTTCGGCCAGTTCTAAAGCGCCAGAGAGAGTCCCGTGCGCCAGTTCTTTATGGAGCGGCACGATCGTCGTGATCTCTCGCCCGCCAAGTTTCTTCTTTAGCTTTGTATGACTTCCTTTCTGGGAAATAAAAGAAAAGCCGAACTCTCGGCACAAAATCCCAATAACCTTCTTGCCCGGAAGCTTTTTAGACACGCTGCAACTTAAGAGTTGTAATCAGTGGAACATGGCGCGGGGCCATTTTCTTCCATCGTGGATTATCTTCAAGGAAAAGCTCAACCGCTTCTCTCAAGTTCTCTTTCGCATCCTTTACGTTTCTGCCCTGGCTTACAACACCTAATTCAACCGCCCGCGCTACATACCAACGGCCTTCCTTTGTGATAATTGTCGCAAAATTATACATCATGATGACTAATCATAGAACAACAGCGACACTTTTTCAATCTAAACTTATAGCTAAAAAGAGTGTGTAATTCTACTCCCTATCGCCCGCCACCTGAAATAATTTCATTCAACTTCTTTCTGGTCAGCGGCCCGACGTTTCCCACTTGGTCCAGCCCGTATTTTTTCTGGAATTTCCTAACGCCTTCGCGTGTCAGTGAAAGAAAGTTTCCCGTGATCGGGCCATCGTAGACCCCCTCTGCTTTCAGGATTTTCTGGAGCTCGGTCACATCCTGACTATTTTTCAGACCGTAAGCGAGAGGTTTTTGGAATAACCCGCCGGCTGGCGCCACCGGGGGTATTGTCTTCTTTGGGGTCGTTGAAGCCACAGGACCTACCGGCAGCACCGGCGAGGTTGATGCAAGCGCAGTGACACCGTATGCATTCCCTAAAACAACGAGGTGCATTGTTCGGGCGCGGCTCGCATCATACTCGGCCGCCCCGATTGCGGGAACCAGAACCAAATCCACAGACTGCGGCGACTTTAAAGCATTATGGAAAGTCATACTAAATGCGCCAACAGGGTCCAGAATACTGCCAAACATATTGCCGCGGCCGCATTCAAATACTTCCGCTCCAGATTTTGAGGTTGTTGCCGTGATACCGGGAGAACATTTTAACTGAAAATTGACACCCGCCCCATAAATTACATTCCACGACACCGCCGCGCGCTCCTCCGTGCGGAGCGTCAGCGGGTCAACGAAGTAAGAAGTGATAACAGGGTTTCGGCTTTGCGACGCCGCGAGAACCGTCATCTCAATAGATTTTGCGTGCGTTCCATCAAAACTGCCGGTCAAACTAATCTTGGGAAGCAAAGTGAAAGTCACCTTGACCGGCTCTAGCGAAGAGCTCTCCAAGGTAAACGATTGCGTTCCCGACTCGCCGAGGTCGTAGAGGAATATCGGCTGTTCGCAAGGCACACGCGGGCGTTCATCACCCACCACTTTGGGAAGAATGTCTGACGAACAGGACATTTTCATATTGAGCCGATCCACATCAGGCGCCTTCCAGTTAAATGCCACCGCAGCGCCAGAGGCGATAACCGTCGTCGTGGCGGAAAATTCGCTGATGGGGGCGGGACTGGTAGCCACCGTCAGTGTTATTTTTTTTAATTCGGCGGTATTCTCCGTGCCGTCCATATTCAGAGGAATCAGCACCGGCGATACTGTGACACTCGCCCCGCTTGTATTGACTATCTTAACGGATTTTTTATCTGTTGCCGCCAGTTTTATTTTCTGGTCGCAGGCAATCACTGTATCGTTGGTTTCTTTATATTTCACGCCGGCCGCGCACGGAAGCAGGAGGTTCGCCCCGCTAGAATATGACGTCCGCCAGGAGAACGTGGCGCTCCCGCCAGAATTAAGCGACGACGGGGAGACGTCAAATCCATTCGCGACAGCCGATTGTCCGAAAGCAGCAAAAGGCGCCCAGAGTCCGAAAACGGAGATAATAACAGAAAAAAAGATGCGCTTTTTCATGAAAGTATTCCCACTATACATCATTGAATAGCGTTTTCAATCATCTGCCGCAATAGAGCGGGATTGCCCTTCCCCCCTGAAGCTTTCATCGCAGCCCCCACCAGCGCCTGAATGGCATTAGTTTTCCCCGACTTCACTTGAGCAACGATCGGCTCGTTCGCTGCAATCACATCCCGCACGATAGCGCCCAAAGCTTCTTGCGAGCTTTCCTGCCCGAGATTCTTTTCTCTAATGATATCCGTAGGATCCGCGCCGGTGCGAAACATCAGCTCTAAAACTTGCTTGGCCGCGGCTGATGAAATCTTATCCTCGTAAATCAAGGCGACAAGCTCGGCAAAATTCTCCGGCGTAATGAGAGTATCCGAAACTGCGCTTGTCGTTTCTTTGCGCAACTTTTGAAAATCCGTGGTGAGATAACTTGCGACAAGCTTTATAGCCCTGGGGCGCGAAACCCGATCGCCCATGGACCCGATCCACTCGGCAAGTTCCGAGACAACTTCTTCAAAGTATTTAGATAGCTCTCGGTCTCCGATAAATTGCTCAATGGTTTTATCGTCAAGCTCGTATTCTTTGGCAAAACGCCGCCGCTTGGCATCAGGCAGCTCTGTCAATCGAGCGCGGATGGCGGAAAGCCAGGCCTGATCAAGCATCAGCGGCGGCAAATCCGGCTCGGGAAAATAGCGATAGTCTGATGCCAAGCGGTTGATGCGCTGTGAGACAGACACGCCTTTTGACTCGTCCCACCCGCGTGTCTCTTGAATCACACCCTCCCCGCTCTCCAGAACTTTTTTCTGCCGCTCAATTTCATACAAAACCGCCTTCTCAACAAATTTAAATGAGTTGATATTTTTGAGTTCTACCTTGGTGCCGAACTCTTTGGTTCCTTTTGGCCTGATGGAAACATTGGCCTCAACCCGCATCTGCCCCTTTTCCATATCGGCATCGGATGCTCCAATATAACGAATAACAAGCTGCAACTCTTCGGCGAATCGCCGCGCCTCTTCCGCACTGCGGATGTCCGGCTCGGTCACAAGCTCCATCAAAGGAATTCCGGCGCGATTAAAATCTACCAGACTTGTCCCCTGTCCTTTGTCGCTTGTCGCATGAGCCAGCCGCCCTGTGTCTTCTTCCAAATGCACGCGTGTAATGCGTATATGCCTCTCTGTCCCGTCACCTAGCCGAAACTCCAAATAGCCGCCCTTCACCAGCGGATGTTCGTACTGCGAAATCTGATACCCTTTGGGCAAGTCCGGATAAAAATAATTCTTGCGGTCAAATTGGGAGTATTCGGGAATTTCAGCATGCAAGGCCATTCCCACCAAAATCACCTTCTCCACCGCTTCTTTATTGGCAACCGGCAAGGTCCCGGGATGCGCCAAACAAATTGGGCAGATATTCACATTCGGATGTTTTTCATCAGGGTCGTTCAAACAGTCGCAGAACATTTTTGTCCGCGTTTTTAACTCCGTATGTACTTCAATGCCAATAACGGGCTCGTATTCCATACCTCTAGTATTACACCTGCACTTCTTTTCCGTCAGTTGTCGCCCGTCCTCCCTGCCACTGGCCGCGATATGCGGAGCCGCCTGCTTTGACTTCATAAAACATGGCGTGCACTATCCGCGCACCCATTTCCAGTTTAAACGGTTCAGCTCCAAAGTTGATAAGACCAAAATTTAGCTCGCCTTTGTACCCAGGCGCGCAGTTTCCGGTAAATGCAGTAACACCGGAGCGGTAAAGAGTCGAGCGCGGCCGAAAAAGAATCGCAACATCAAGCGGCGTGTTTACTTTTTCGATCGTTTTCATCATATAATAGATCCTCGGCTCAAGTGCAATCACTGTAGACTTCGCTGGATCATACGAGGCCGCGAGCTCTAACTCTGGTGTCTCGCGTTCAGTCACACCTAAAAATCCTTGCCCGCGCAGCTTGTACAACTCCCCAATTCTTAAATCAAACCCGGCACCCTCGGGATTTGTCAGTTCCCTCTCGGAAAGCCCTTCCACTAAATTTTCTTCTTTAACGAGACGCAGGAGTTCAGAAATACCGAGGATCATGATGTGCGAATGATAGCAAAAAATCGCCGAAGATAAAAACTGATTCAGCTTTGACTTAAATTGACATAGCCTTGTTTGACTGCTACCATCACGGCACGATTTTGGCTATTTAACAACTTAGGAGGAAATACGAGATATGGTCAGGTACTCGAACTATCTAGACCGAATTTACAGTCATCAATATCGACAGGTCTTGCAAAGAATCATGGCGGAGGGAGTTCGTGTTGGGACCAAAATGGGTGAGGATGCCCTCACGACCTTCGGCCATCAGATGCGCTTCAATCTGGAAAATGGGTTTCCTATCATCACCGAGCGAGACCTCGTGAGTCCAGGAGCGAATGGCGGCCCTTCTCAATTCGAGATGGCAATCGCCGAGCTTTGCGCATTCTTGAACGGAGCGCGAACGCTCGAGGAGATGAAGCAGTTCGGCTGCGGCTGGTGGGCACCCTGGGTCACTGCGGAAAAGTGCGCAAAACGCGGCCTTGAGCCAGGAGACCTGGGTCCCGGTTCGTATGGAGCGGCTTTCCACGATTTCCCCACGGCAGATGGCCGGACATTTAATCAGGTTCAGCACCTCGTCGAACAGATCGTCGAGATGCCGGAACTACGCACGCACATCCTGACCCCATTCATCCCGCAATACTTGGGACGCGGCAAGGGAAAGCAGCAGAGGGTCGTTGTCGTACCTTGCCATGGACTGGTGCATGTGATGGTGAATGCAAGAACAAAACAACTTTCGTTGCATCACTTCCAACGCAGTGCAGATGCTCCTGTTGGACTTGTCTTCAACTTGATCCAGTACGCTGCGCTCACGTTAATGTTGGCGCAAGTAACTGGATACGCCGCTCACGAATTAGTCTTCACAACATCCGACACGCATATCTACGTTGGCGGACCAAACGATCAGGTGGGGGATGTCAACGAGATGCTCGCTACAACCCCCGGCAAGTTTCCTACAGTCACGTTGAATTCGGAAGTGCGAGATATCTTCACATTCCGACCACATCACTTCAGTGTGAGTGACTACGAGCCACGACTACCCCGACGGAGGATCAAGACGCCGATATGAAACTCTCAATCATTGCTGCTGTCGCTAAGAACGGAATTATTGGAAAGAATGGCGAACTCCCATGGCATCTCGGATCAGATCTGCGCCGCTTTCGCAAACTCACTATAGGTAAAACAGTGATCACGGGACGAAGAACACATGAGTCTATCATCCGACGCCTGGGGCGCCCGCTTGATGATCGGCGTACCATTGTTGTGACTCGCCAGAACAATTATGAATCGGAGTGCGAGGTAGCCCATTCCCTAGAAGAAGCCATCCAGCGCGCAAGAAACGACGACGAGGTCTTTGTCATCGGTGGCGCTGAACTATACAAAGAAGCACTCATTGTCGGAGATCGACTGTATCTGACAGAAGTCGATACAACATCACCCGGGGATACGTTCTTCCCGTGGGAAAACAAAGTATTGTGGAGAGAAACGGCAAGAGAGGAGTATTCAAGCGATGAGAACAACGAATACGCAACAAGATTCCTGACCTTCGAGCGGAAAGTTCTGGCACTATCCTCCTACATCAACATGGAAAATGCCCGCCAGGAGGATCAACGCATCGTGATGGAACACATCAAAGAAACTGGCATCTGCCCTTTCTGTCCTGAAAATCGGGTCTCCGGTGAAGTCCTCGACCCGGTTTGGACCGGAAAGCACTGGATGTTCGTCCCAAATCGCTGGCCGTACGAATTTACCCGAGTCCACCTTATGGGCATCGCGGAACGGCATGTTCGCTTCATCCACGAGCTCACTGACGATGAGTGGCTTGAAGTCCGTATGTTCATTGACTGGGCAATCAAGCAGTACAACATTGAGAGCGGCGCTCTTGGCATCCGCTTTGGTAATCCGGTGACAAATGGGGCAACAGTGGATCATCTCCATATACACCTCGTCGTCGCGGATCCCGACGTGACCAGGCCCGGTTACGAACGCGTGCGATTCGCGATGGGTCCGAAACCTCCACAGAAATAAAACGCCTCCCTTCGAGAAGTCCCGAAGGGAGGTTGAGCCTCGTCCGATACCGTCGGCGGGGCTCATTTCATTTCCACGCGAATGAGCTCAATGTTGCTATCCCGCAGTACGCGCTCGCCATCGAGCATGGCGTACCCTTCGGCGAAATATAGACGGCAGATGCCCGCAGTCCCGACAAGCTTCGCGCACGGCGGACAAGGGAAAGTTGTTAGATAGAGAGAAGCTCCACTAAGCGCGATCCCCTGCCGTGCCGCCTCACCGATGAGTCGAGCTTCAGCGTGTTCATCGGTAGTCAGTTCGATATGAAGACCTTGCTTGAAGAAACTCCGCGCATCACCTTCGTAATACGGCGTCTGTGGAGAAGGTAGCTGGCGATTTTCGGCGATCAGAAGAACTTTGCCGTTTAGCACAATCGCGCCCGCCACCTGCCTCCAGAGGTTAGTCGCCCGCTCTGCTTGCCGGAAGCACATTGCGATAACTTCACGGTCAAAAGCTTCATGGCTTACCTGGCGATTAGCTTCCACGACACGCTCCGCTAGAACCTTTGTCCGATCCCAGCGGAGGAATATGCTAGCATCGAACATGACATAATTTTGCGGAAGATGCTCCGCAGCGAACGTCCGCGAGAGATCATCATCGGGCATCACTACAGGTACGTTAACGCCGCGCAGATTTTCGAGACGCGGCTCGTCCGCAAGACCAACTTCAGGAAAAATCTTCCACGCATTGACTGCGGTGGCAGCATCATGAGCACTCAACCTACGGATGTCTTTTCGTAAATCGTCAAACCTAACAAGTAGCTCGTCGGGAATGACATAGAGTGAAAGAACTCCTTCTGTTGCATACTTCTCAAAAAACTTCCGATATCCTTGATGAAGTACCGGCACATAAGCAACGATGACCTTTTTCATCTACTAACCCCAATAGCGCCTCGCAACTGCTGGAAAAGTTCCACCATCTTCGTTTCAGCTTGGGCGAGATTTTCCACCATTAGCATCCGCAGGCGTGCGGTTGTTGAGGTTTCTGCCTGCGAAGGTAAGAGCTCAACTTTCCCACCCCACGAAGACACCAGCTCTTGCAATTCTCCGCTTGCATCGCCATCGGCGTATTCACGCTCGGAGACAATGAGGACGTCGGGACTCACCAGCTTAATGAGATTCCAACGCGGCTCATCCGGCCCCTTGGGGACGACGATGTCGGCATAACGTGTGTGACAAACCTGCTCGAAACGTTCCATCTCTGGAACAACCGGCCGGTGAGGTCCTTTACGTCGTCGCACCTTTTCGTCGGTATCCACCCCAACAACCAAGACGTCACATGTCTGCTTTGCGAGTGCCAGGTAACGCTCATGACCAACGTGCTTCATATCGAAAGCGCCAGAGGTCAATCCGACTTTCATCTTAAGCTCACGGAAAGCGGCGAGCTTTCTTGCTAGAACTTCCGGGGTCTGAATCAGACGCTCTTCAATGTTAGCCCAGGGACCAAGAATACTCTTTTGCATTATGAACCCTCCTTGGGTTATTTGTTCGCGAACTAAAACTGCCGTTCTATTTCTATAGCACGGCAGTTTTCTTAAGTCTATATTGACGAAGAAGTTACTCTATCACATCGATGCCCATACTTCTTGCAGTTCCGGCAATGATTCTAGATGCTTGGTCCACGTCGTTGGCGTTCAAATCGGGCATTTTCCTCTCGGCAATCTCGCGGAGTTTTGCTTTAGTCACTTTCCCCACTTTATTTTTATTCGGCTCACCAGATCCTTTTTCAATACCCGCGGCTTTTCGTAAAAGATCCGAAGCTGGCGGGGTTTTTAAGACAAAATCAAATGTCCGGTCCATGTAAACTGTAATTTCAACCGGGATAATGTCATCACCCTTGGCGGCGGTGGCGTCATTAAACTTTTTGACAAAGTCGCCAATGTTCAGTCCATGCTGACCCAGAGCCGGCCCGATGGGCTGGGCCGGGGTCGCCTTGCCTGCGGGAATTTGCAATTTAACTATCGTCTTGATCTCTTTTGCCATGGATTAGTTTAATCAGTTTAATGAGTTTAACCAGTTTTTGCAAGTTCAGCTGACTTTTCCTTTATAAACTCATTAAACTAAACCTTTCTGATTTGCAACGAATCGAGCTCTACCGGCGTTGAGCGGCCGAACATGTTTACCAGAACCTTGATTTTGCCTTTTTCTTCATCCACTTCCGAGACTTTGCCGTCAAAATCCTTGAACGGGCCGTCGGTGATCTTGACGATAGCGCCAACGTCCACATCAATCTTAAACTTCGGCTCGTCCACGCCCATGCGCTTTTGTAAAATATCAATTTCTTCCTGCGACAGCGGCGTAGGCGTGGTGCCGGATCCCACGAATCCTGTCACGCGCGGGGTGTTGCGAACCACATACCACGAGTCGTCTGTCACCATCATCTCCACCAGCACATACCCGGGATAAATTTTCTCTTCAACAACTTTGCGCTTGCCATTTTTGATTTTGATTTTCTTTTCTGTTGGGACGAGCACAGTAAAAATTTTATCACCCATGGCCATTGATTCCATGCGCTGTTTTAAATTGCGCGCGACGGCATCTTCATACCCGGCGTAGGTGTGAATAGCGTACCAGTTGCGTCCAAATTCTCCGGTTTGCTTTGGCATGTTTATAGAAATTTACGAGCTCATAAAGAATTTACAAAATAAAACGATTCAAAATATAGGCCAGAACAAAGTCCACGCCGCCGAGAAATAGCGCAACCGCCAGTGAAACCGCAACCACCACGATGGTGCTGCGAATCGCCTCTTCGCGTGTCGGCCAGGTCACTTTCATAAGCTCCTGTCGCGCTTCTTTTATGTACGTTACGAGTTTGGGCCCTGGATTTGGCATAATTTCAGTTTTTTAAAAGGCCCTCTGGCCTCTATATGTCAACTATAGATGACCATGCTGGCCTGTCAAGTACCTGTACTGTTATCAAAGCTTATTAAAATATATAATCAGCCACGAACCTGAAAGTATGAGAAAGCCGCCTATAAGCGTAGCCCAGTGGATTGGCTGTTTTAAGATATAAAAAGCAAAGATAACAACGAAAAGCGGGAAAGTAATCTCGAACATTGCCGCCGTCGTTGCGCCAATCTTCTGAACAGAACTTAGAATAAAATAATTACCAAAAAACGTCGCTACCATAAGCAAAAGGAAAGGCGGCGCGAAAATGACTTTATAGTCGCCGAGGGAGAGTCGAGAATCTGCGCCCCCGAGATATAAACTCACAGGTAGGGCAACGATAAATATGAAAATTGACTCAAAGACCAGGAATTTAGGCACGGAGAACTGCACTAGGACCTTCTGCTCCAATACGTACACCAAGCCCCATGACAATGCGGCGCATATGGAAAGAAAAATGCCGTAGAGCATGCGAGGTGTCCTAGATATCGAGGTTTTTTACAGTTTTCGCGTGAGTTTGAATAAACTTCTTCCGAGGTGCCACTTCATCACCCATCAGGACGTCAAATGTGCGGTTGGCGGCCTCGGCGTCTTTGATCTGCACGCGGAGCATCACGCGATTCTCTGGGTTCATGGTTGTGTCCCAGAGCTGTACTGGGTTCATCTCGCCCAAACCCTTGTAGCGCTGAATCATAACACCCTTGGCTTTTTCTTCGTCGGTTGTTTCAGCGGTTTCAGCTTCTTTTGCTTCATCTTCATCGCGGATTTTTAACTTTACACCCTTATCGCTTTTTTCGCCCCGCTCTTTGGCGCGCGTCTTTTGTTCTTTAGAAATCTCATCCAGCATTTTCTGTTTTTCGTCGTCGCTATAGGCGTATCTTTCTTTTTTGTTCCATTTCAACTGATAAAGCGGGGGCTGGGCGATATAAAGATAGCCGAGTTCAATCAAGCGCGGGAAGTAGCGATAAAACAAGGTAAGAAGCAGTGTGCGAATGTGTGCGCCGTCAACATCCGCATCCGTCATAATCACCACGCGGTGATAGCGGATCTTGGTTTCATCAAAATCATCCCCAATCGCCGCCCCAATCGCAATAATCAGCGCCCGCACTTCTTTGGATTGCAACATCTTGTCTAAACGCGATTTTTCCACATTCAAAATTTTTCCGCGGAGCGGCAAAATCGCCTGGAACTTCCGGTCGCGGCCTTGCTTGGCCGAGCCCCCGGCGGAATCGCCTTCCACAATATAAAGCTCCGACTCTTCAGGATTGTTTGAAGAGCAGTCGGCTAATTTTCCTGGAAGCATCAGGCCGTCCAGAGCGCCCTTTCGCAAAACGGTTTCGCGCGCCGCTTTGGCGGCGAGGCGCGCTTTGGATGCCAGAAGGGCTTTGCCAATAATAATCCTTGCTTCATCCGGATTTTTTTCTAAAAATTCATCCAGCGCCTCGCCGACTACCAGCTCCACTGCGGTCCTGGCTTCCGGCGTCCCCAATTTCGCTTTGGTTTGACCTTCAAACTGCGGCTCCGGCAATTTAATAGAAATGACTGCCGTCAAACCTTCGCGCGCATCCTCGCCGGTCAAATTTTCATCATCTTTTTTAAAATAGTCATTCTTCTTGGCATAGCTATTCAAACTGCGCGTCAAAGCCGTGCGAAAGCCAGTCAAATGCGTCCCGCCCTCGGGAGTATAAATGTTGTTGGCAAACGAGAGTTCCTGCGGGGTCATATCCTGCGTATACTGAAAAGCCAGTTCCACAAAAATCTTCTTTCCGCCATTGGCCTCAACTTCTTTGCCGACATAAAAGATTGATTCAT
>Ga0209542_10014057_pt1 | contig 13680 bp, 13 predicted proteins | sample RifCSPhighO2_01_FD_184028 | JGI IMG/M metagenome (GOLD analysis project Ga0209542, IMG submission 184028) | Soil microbial communities from Rifle, Colorado - Rifle CSP2_plank highO2_0.1 (SPAdes) (version 2) | ecosystem: Environmental > Terrestrial > Deep subsurface > Rock core/Sediment ...
GAAGGTGCTGGGGATAAAGCGATGCTCATTTCTTGCGGACTTTGGAATTACCATCTCTCGATGAAGTGAGAATTCCAAAGCCCATAAGGCTTTATCGGGTCTAAATTATTAATACGCAACAGGTCTAATGAATAACCCATTAGTTTCAGTGGTTATCGCAACGTTCAATAGGGCAGAGCTTTTAAAGAAAGCGATTAAGAGTATTTTTAATCAAACGTATGAAAGCATGGAACTGATTATCGTTAATGACGGCTCAACAGACACAACCCAAAGTAATCTTTTGGAATTTGCCAGAGGGAATGAAAGGATTACCGTAGTAACCAATAGTGTTAATTTGGGTTTTGTCAAAAGCTTAAATAAGGGCGTTGCGCAAGCGAAAGGAAAATATATTGCCAGATTAGACGACGATGATTACTGGCTTGACCCTGATAAAATAAAAAAACAAGTTGGTTTTTTAGAAAGCCGTCCCGAGTATGTGTTAGTCGGAGGCGGGGCCATATGGCATGACCCATCGGGCAATGAGCTGTTTAGGTATTTATTGCCCCAAGACGATCGGGAAATCAGGAAAAAGATTCTTGTGGATAATTGTTTTGTACATTCTTCGGTGGTATTTAGGAAAAAAGATTGGGAAAGAACGGGAGGGTATAAAGAAGTTGGCATGGCCTGTGATTGGGAGCTTTGGCTCGCGCTTGGAGCGGCTGGGAAATTTTACAATTTCCAGGAGTACTTTGTCCATTACTTAAAGTGGTCTGGCAATATGTCAAATTTTAACGTAAGGAAAAACTTAAAAATGCAGATGGATTTCCAGAAAAGATACAGCGCTTATTATCCTGGTTACGCCAAAGCGTTAATCCTAAGTTTGATTCTGTACGTGTATTCGTTTTTCTTATTTAAAAAAGAATTAAAATCTTTTTTCTTAAGAATGAGAGTATTATTTTTTGGCAAACCACCGTACGCAAATGGCAAATAGAAAGATAAAAATTTGCTATATTTCCAGTGTAGACGTTACGATGAAGTTTATACTGTTTAATCAATTAATATTTTTGAAAAGGGAGGGTTTTGATGTTTATGTGCTTTGTTCTCCGGGTAAATGGCTAAAAGATATAGAAAGGGAGGGGATAAAAGTTAAAACCATAAGGGTTAAAAGAAACATTAGCCCATTTTCTGATGTAATTACTCTTATTGAGTTGTTTTTTTATTTCAGAAAAGAGAAGTTTGATATTGTTCATGCTCATACCCCCAAGGCGGGCCTGATTGGGCAACTGGCCGCAAAATTAGCCGGAGTGCCTATTATTGTAAACACGATCCATGGCCTGTATTTCCAAGAGAAAGATTCTTTTAAAAAGAGGGCTCTTTTTATCCTGACAGAGAAAATAGCGGCGAAATGTTCAGATCTTATTTTTTTTGTTAACAAAGAAGATATGCAAACCGTAGTTGATGAAAAAATTTGTTCCCCTGATGTAGTACGGTATTTTGGCGGGGGGGTTGATATGGCTCGATTTAATCCTGGCAGATTTTCCCAGGAATTGATCGTAGAAAAGAAAAAGCAGCTTGGCGTAAATCTAAATCATAACGTTATCGGAATCGTGGCAAGATTGGTAAAAGAAAAGGGGTACGAAGATCTCTTTGAAGCATTTAAAGAAATTCTGACACGTTTCCCGCAGACAACGCTTTTGGTGGCCGGTTTTCTGGAGCCGGAAAAAAAAGATGCGATACAGCCTGATATCGTAAAACAATACGGCATAGAAAATAATGTCATATTTTTGGGGGAAAGGACTGACGTTGATGAGATTTATGCGACCATGGATATGTTTGTGTTGCCGTCGTACCGGGAGGGATTGGGCATTTCATTACTTGAGGCCTCGGCTATGGAAAAACCCGTGGTAGCTAGCGATATCAGGGGTTGCAGAGAAGCAGTTGGCGATGGTGTAACGGGAAAAATAGTACCTCTGGGTGATGTTCCTAGATTATCACAAGCACTTATGTATTTAATGCTCCATCCCAAAGAAGCCAAGGAGATGGGAGAAAATGGCAGGATAAGAGTTGCAAGAGAGTTTGATGAAAGGCTTATTTTTGGTAGGATTAAGGAAGAGTATAAGAGGCTGCTCCATAATAAAGGAATTGTATGAACTATGAACTTGCAAATGCTTCTGATGCCGGCCAGATTGCCAACATCCACAAGGAAGAAATAAAAAAAGGGTTTTTAAGTTCTTTGCCGATGCCGTTTTTAACGAAGATTTATGCGGCAATCATAGAATCTCCGGCAGGTTTTTGTGTGGTGGCGAAAGAAAATGGTGTGGTGGTTGGGTTGATTGCCGGCACCGCCAGCGTCAAGCAATTTTATGGATTTTTTTTAAGAAAGTATTTTTTTTACTCCGTTGGCGTACTTTTTTTGCGGATGGCGCGTTTTTCCCAACTGAAAAAAATGGTTGAAACACTGCTGTATCCGGTCAAGGAAACAACGTCGCCGGAAGCTGAACTGCTGACCATGGCCGTGGCAAAAAAAATCCAGGGGCAAGGCATCGCGGGCAATATGCTTAAAGAATTTACCCGCCAAATGGAATCAAAAAATATCAGGGAGTTTAAAGTGTTGGTTGGCGAAGAGCTGGCACCGGCCATCCGGTTTTATGAAAAAAATGGGTTTGTATTTTTAAGGAACATCAGCATCCACGATAATAAAAAAACCAGAATCTATGTTTACCATATCAGTTAATATTGTACTGGCGCTTTTTGCCACATTTTTTACCGGAATCGTGCTCATCCCATGGCTGCGTAACCTTTCTGAAAAAAAGCAGCTGGTGGTGGATATTGCAAAGGGTGATGTGCTGAAAATCCACAAAAAACCCACCTCGCTGCTAGGCGGCGTTGGCATGGTAGGTGCCATGGTGGCCGGATTTTTATTTTTATTAAATGGCAATGCTTTATACGTGGCGGCGGTAGTCGTGGGGTTATCCATTATCACGGGACTGGGTTTTTGGGATGATATGAAATGGAAGCATATTTCCACGATCAAGCCAAAGATAAAATTTTTCTGGCTTTTGGTCTGCACGTTTTTGCCTGCTGCTATTTTGGCTTTTTATGGCATAGGGTTTATGTTTATTCCCACAATGGCCGTTTCCGCGATGTTAAGTTTTATCTATATTTTCGTGGTGATTAACGCGGTGAACTACCAGGATGGCATGGATGGCTTGGCTGCCGGGCTGGTTGCCATTTCGCTGGCCGGTTTTATGGTTCTTTCCATTATTACCGGAAATTACTTTGCGTTTTCCTTATGTGTCGTTGTATTAGCCGCCGTCATTTCATTTTTGGTATTTAATTTCCCGCCGGCTAAAATTTTCATGGGGGATTCCGGGTCGTACGCGCTTGGGTTTATGCTGGCAGTAATTGCCATGCAGTTTTCTAAACAGTATCACTTCACGGCCGCCCTGGCGCCAATTATCATTATTGGTTTGCCGGTGATTGATGGTGTTTTTACTAATATCAGGCGGCTTACCAACGGCAAGTCAATCTTTCTGGGTGACAGGGCCCATTTTTATGATAGACTGATGCAATACGGCTTTTCCGTTAAAAAAACGCTTGCCATTTGTTACGGTTTGCAAATGTTATTAGTAGTACTTGGAGTAATGTTTTACCGATATTATGCATAACATCCCCTTATTTAAAATCCATGCCGACCAGGCTGATATAGATGCCGTTGCCGAAGTTGTCAAAAGCGGCGCCAACTGGGCGCTGGGGCCCGAAATAGCAGAATTTGAAAAAGCCATTGCGGCGCAAGTGGGAACCACCTATGCGTTGGTTTTTAATTCCGGCACTTCGGCGCTGCACGCGCTGATGCTGGCCTACGGTTTCAGGCCGCCAGATGAGGTGATTGTCCCGTCATTTTCATTTATTGCCACGGCTAACGCGCCGCTGTTTGTTGGCGCCAAACCCGTATTTGCCGAGATAGAAGAAACAGCGTTTGGCTTAGACTCAAAAGACATAGAAAAAAAGATTACCAAAAGTACCAAGGCCATCATGGTTATCCACTATGCCGGCAATCCGTGCCTGATTGAAGAGATAAAAAAAATAGCCGACAAATATGGCTTGATATTGATAGAAGACGCTGCCGGTTCGCTGGGGGCGAAGGTGGGCAGTAAAAATGTTGGTACGTTCGGGGATGCGGCAGCATTTAGTTTTTGCGGCCCAAAGGTTATTGCCATAGGCGAAGGCGGGGCGGTTGTTACCAATAATAAAGAGATATTTGAAAAGCTGAAATTAATCCGGTCCCACGGCCGCCAGGAAACGGCTGATTATTTTTCTTCGGCTGAATACATGGATTATATCTCCCTGGGCTACAATTTCAGGATGTCCAGCATGGCCGCCGCGCTTGGATTATCGCAGCTTAAAAAAATTGATACGTTCATAGCTGCCAGAAGGAAAAATGCGGAATACCTGAATGCGGCCCTGGCATCGGTCCAAGAAATTGTTACGCCGATGGCTGCAGATAATAATTTCCCCGTTTACCAGCTCTACACCATTCGTGTAAAAGGAGGGAAAGCGCAAAGGGATAGCTTAAAAGACCACCTCAATAAAAAAGGAATCACTGCAAAAGTGTATTTTTATCCAATCCACTTGACCGGTTTTTACAAAAAAACATTTCACTGCAAAGCAGGGGATTTGCCCTTGACCGAAAACGTTTCTGACACGGTGTTGACCTTGCCAATGTACCCTGGCTTAAGTCATCAAGAAATGGATTATATCACCGCTGAAATAAAAAACTTTTTTAAAACATAATGGATTTATTCAAACGGACCGCTGCCAAGCGGATGGCGTTTTTCATTGTCACCGATATCCTGGCCATCATCCTTTCTTTTTGGCTGGCTTTTTTAATCCGCTTTGACGGGCAGGTTCCGGCGCAGTACTTGGTTTATTTGCCCAGGCTGATCATAATGGCAATATTTTTCATCATACCCGTCTTTTACATCCGGAGGCTCTATTCTTTCTCATGGGCGTATGTGAGCGCCAGCGAACTTATTTCACTCTTTATTTCCACTACCGTTGCGTTCGGGTTGCTTTCGGGAGCCATTTTCGTTTCACATTATTTCCCGCACTTTTTAAATTTTCCGCGGTCAACCATTTTTATCAGTTATATTTTGGTCTTTATTTTTGCCAGCGGCGTCCGTTTTTCAAAAAGGATTTATTCCCATGGGGCGGGATTTAGCAGCCTCAAGGGCCAGGAAAGGACGCTGATAGTGGGGGCGGGCGACGCGGGAGAGCAAATTTTACGGGGAATCCTGGCTTCAAAAACCCATGCTTATTTACCGGTCGGTTTTGTTGACGACAATCCCATGAAAAAAGGGGTGAAAATCCACGGCCTTAATGTCTTAGGGAAAATATCGGATATTCCCGGGATTGTCCAAAACCAGCGCGTCAAGCAGTTGATTATCGCGCTCCCTTCGGCCGGTTCCGCCACCATAAAAACCGCCGTTGAATTGGGCAAAGCCGCCGGGGTCAGGAAAATAAAAATCGCGCCGTCGCTGCATGAAATCATCCGCGGGGAAGTTTCTTTGAAAAATTTGAGAGATGTTGATGTGGAGGACCTGCTCGGCCGAAGCGCCATTGAGGCTGATAAAAAACAGATTGAAAGTTTTGTGAAAGGCAAGGTGGTATTAATTACCGGGGCGGCCGGGTCCATCGGCTCTGAATTGTCGCGCCAGGCGGCAAAGTTCAAGCCGTCGCTGCTGGTGCTGCTTGACCAGGACGAAACGGGGATATTTACCATTGCCAATGAGCTGGAAAAAAAGTTCCCCGGAACCAATGTCCGGCCGCTGGTGGCCGATGTTACCGACGAAGAAAAAATGGCTGCTATTTTTTTGGCATCAAAACCCGGGGTTCTGTTCCACGCGGCCGCTTATAAGCACGTTCCACTCATGGAAGCCCAGCCGGACCAGGCAGTCAAAAATAATGTTTTGGGAACGCGCATCCTGGCCGCCGCCGCCGTGAGGGCCGGCGTTGAAAAGTTTATTTTCATTTCAACGGATAAGGCGGTCAACCCCACATCCGTCATGGGCGCCACCAAGCGCCTTGGTGAAATGATTTGCCAGGCCTATAATAAACAGGGCAAAACCCGGTTTATTTCCGTGCGGTTTGGCAACGTGCTTAACAGCCGGGGGAGCGTCATTCCCATTTTTAAAGAGCAGATCCGCCGGGGCGGCCCGGTGGAAGTGACCCACCCTGACATGCAGCGGTATTTTATGCTGACCAGTGAAGCCTGCCTTTTGGTAATGCAGGCTGGCGCGCTGGGCCGCGGCGGCGAGGTGTTCGTGCTGGATATGGGCCAGCCCGTAAAGATTGTGGATTTGGCGCGGGAAATTATCAGGCTTTCCGGGTTTAAGCCGGACACGGAAATTGCCATCACCTTTATCGGCTTGCGCCCGGGCGAAAAATTATTTGAAGAAATACTGACCGCCGAAGAGGGTACCGTGGTCACTCAGCATAAAAAAATCTTCATGGCCAATATGTCCGATAATGCCTTTTCGGATATTGAAAATAGCATTGCCGGGCTGAAACAGGTTTTAAAAAGCGGCAACGCCGGGGAATTGGTGGCGGCCCTCAAAGAAATTATCCCATACTACAAATAGTATGATAGAATGTAACTCATGAACGGCAGCAGTATAAAACAGAGCATCCTTTTTTCCGGGATTTTTTTATCCCTGGTTTTTGCGCCCGGGGTTTTTGCTGCTACTACCGGTGACGTCGTTACATTTAACGTGGAAGAGCGTTTTGAAGCTTCTGAAAACGCCAGGGTTGAAGCGGTCTTGGTAAGGACCAGCGCCAACCTGTATGTGTACGTTGAAAAGAAATGGTGGGATGTCCAGGTGCCCGCCAAGCAAGGCGAAATTTTAACCAGGGTGGATATTCTTACGGCGGAATTTAGCGGCAATATCTATCCGACACTGACATCGGTGTTCGGCTCCGAATGGAAGCCTGGTGTTGACGGTGATAGTAAAATCACCCTGTTATTCCATGCCATGAAAGAGGGGGCGGCCGGATATTTCCGGTCGGCCGATGAATACCTGAAGCTGCAGGTTCCCGGTTCCAATGAGCGGGAAATGCTCTATTTAGCCTTGGCGAACATTGAAAATCCGCAAGTTAAAAATGTCCTGGCCCACGAATTTACCCATCTTATCACCTTCAACCAAAAGGACCGCCTTCGGGGAGTAACCGAAGAAACTTGGCTGGATGAGGCCCGGGCTGATTATGCCCCAACCATCCTGGGCTATGGCGTAAAGTATGACGGCAGCAACTTGCAAGGGCGGGTACGCGACTTTTTGGCCAATCCGTCAGATTCCCTGACCGAATGGCAGGGCAAAAAGCATGATTACGGGGTGGCAAGTGTATTCACTCACTATCTGGTTGACCATTATGGGATTACCGTGCTTTCAGACTCTTTAAAACTGCCATCGGTTGGCATTGCCAGCATCAATGAAGTGCTTGCGAAGAATGGTTACCAAGAAACCTTCGCCCAGATTTTCACCAACTGGACGGTTGCCGCCGCCATTAATAACTGTTCTGTTAGCCTCCACTATTGCTACCTTTCCCAGAACCTGCAGAATCTGCGGGTAAGCCCCACGCTGAATTTTTTGCCGCTAACAGGCAATAGTTCGCTGTCGGTTACCAATGTTACCAAAAACTGGGCGGGTACCTGGCAGAAAATCATCGGCGGAAACGGAAACTTAACCCTGGAATTTTCCGGCCTGCCAGGCGTGAATTTTAAGGTGCCATACCTTATTTTTGATAAAGAGAATAATTATACCGTCAATTTCCTGGCGTTGGACAAAAACCAAAAGGGCAAAATTTCCATTGCTGATTTCGGACAGCAGTATAGTTCGCTGATTATTATCCCGTTATTGCAAGACAAAACTGCCGGTTTTTCCGAATCGGAATTCACCTATCCTTACACCTTCAAGGCCACCATTTCCGGGCAGGTGACAGAAGAAGATCCGGCGCTGATATTGCAATTACTGCAGCAAATAGAGTCGCTCAAAAAACAAATTGCGGCTTTGCAGGCGTTGCGCCCGGGCGGCGGCGGTTTGGTTTTGTGTTCGGAAATAACGGCTAATCTGTACGTTGGTGTGGAAAATCCCGCCGCGGTAAAATGCCTGCAGCAATTTTTAAAAAACCAGGGGCCGGCCATTTATCCCGAAGGCCTGGTGACGGGAAACTTTTTCAGTTTGACGCGCGCCGCGGCCATGCGTTTCCAGCAAAAATATAGCATCATCGCCACCGGCTATGTGGGTATTTTGACCCGGACCAAAATCAATGAACTGCTGCCATGATAGACGCCATCTTCCAGGCTCTGGAGAAAGAGCTGCTGGGCGTGCAAAAAAATGTGCTGCTGGCGCCGTATTCCAATTTTAAGATTGGCGGGCCGGCCGGATATTTTTTCAACGCCAACACCAAAGAGGATGTGCTCAAAGCCGTTGCCGTTTCACAGCAATTGGGCATTGCCGTGTTTGTGCTGGGCGGGGGAACCAATCTGATTTTTGCCGACGAGGGATTTTTGGGCTTGGTGGTGAAAATCGGCAAGCTGGGGGAAGTTGTGGTTGAGGGTGAAACCATCAGCGCCGGGGCCGGCGTGGGCATGGATGAAATGGTTACTGTTTCCATTAAGCATTCGCTCAAAGGCCTTGAATGGGCCGGCGGCCTGCCCGGAACGTTTGGCGGCGCCATCCGGGGGAATGCCGGGGCGTTCGGAGGTGAAATAAAAGATACGGTCATGCAGGTGGAAGCGCTGGCGGAAAATATGCAGCCCAGGATATTTAATAATAGCGAATGCGGATTTTCTTACCGCAGTTCCATTTTCAAGGAAAAAAACTGGGTTATCCTTTCGGCTTCTGTAAGATTGCAACCCGGAAATGCGACAGAATTACAGGCTATTGCCGATTCGCGCGTTGCCTACCGCCGGAAAAACCACCCCTTGGAGTACCCCAGCGCCGGCAGCGTTTTTAAAAATGTGGACGTCAAAAAAATACTGCCTGAATTTTTAAAGCAGTTTGTTGATAAAATAAAGCAAGACCCGTTTCCCATCGTGCCCGCCGCCTGGTTTATCATTGGCGCGGGACTAACCGGAACGCAAATCGGCCAAGCGCAAATTTCAACCAAGCATTCAAATTATATTATTAACTTGGGCGGGGCAAAAGCGCAAGATGTTTTAGGATTAATTGACTTGGTAAAAAACAAGGTCAAAGAACGTTACAACATAGAGCTTGAGGTTGAGGTTCAGTACGTAGCTAATTAAAACGTCAAAAATCAAAATTCAAAATGACAATTCAAAATTAAAAATGTCACGGGCGTAAAATTTTACATTTTACACTGTCATTTTGCATTTTGAGATTTACATTTTGCATTTACTATCGTGCAAATAATCATCAAGGCCAAAGGTATAGAGGTAAACCAGCCGCTGGAAAGTTTCATTAATAAAAAAATCGGCGGACTTAAAAAGTTTTTGGGGTCGTTTGAAAACCACCAGCTGCCCGTTACCGAAGGCAGGCAGTTATTTGACACGTTTGTGGAAGTTGAGCGGGAAACCAACCACCACCGCCAGGGCAAGATTTTCATGGCTTCGGCTAAAATTTACATGCCGGGCAAAAGCCTGTTTGCCAAAGCTAATGGGGAAGATATTATTAGCGCCATCAGCGAAGTGCGTGATGAATTGGAAACCGAAATACGCAAATACAAGAGTAAAATTGTGGAATTCCCGGTCAGAAAAGCCAAACAATCCCAAAACCGCTAACCCAGCGGTTTTTTTGACACAATGTATCTTTTCATGTATGCTTAATTTCGTAGCACCTTTACTTTTTTCGGGGAGGTAATATGTCAAAAGGCGTAGATACCAAAGTAATTGTTGACTGCATGATGCCAGACCTGGTTGGGCTAAACCAGTTTGTGCTCCAGCTATATGATTTTGATGGAGCATTGTATCCGAAGACGTACTACGGCATGCTCGACAAGACCTATTTCCAGCGGCAAGTTAATGTTGAGGTTTCTAAGCAGACCGTTAGGGTGGCTTGGGTTGGGTGCTGCCAAGAGCATGTCCAAGAAATTTTGCGATCTATTCGCACCTTGCAAAGAGCAATGAAGCATGCTTTCAGGTTTCAAGAGCACAAATCAGACGCGGCTTCGGTATTTGTATTGATTTTTGATTAGCGTTCACATCGCTCGGAAATTTCCGGCGATTTTTTATGTATAAAATGATGCAAGAACGTTGCTAAAATCCCTATTTTTGGTAGAGTAAAGGCATGTCATTTCTATCAAAAATCTTTGGTGATGCCAACGTAAAATATATCAAAAGCTTGCAGTCGGTGGTTGAAAAAATCAACGCGCTGGAGCCTGCCATGCAGGCGCTTTCGGCTGACCAATTAAAGGCAAAAACGGCAGAGCTTAAGCAGCTATTAGCTACCGGCCATTCGCTAGATGCCATTTTGCCCGAAGCATTTGCCGCCATCCGTGAAGCCGCCAAGCGCACGCTCAACCAGCGCCATTTTGACGTGCAATTAATGGGGGGCATGGTGCTGCACCAAGGAAAAATTGCCCAAATGCGCACGGGAGAAGGTAAAACCTTAACCGCTACGCTGGCGGCCTATTTGAACGCGCTGGAGGGAAAAGGGGTGCACGTGGTTACGGTGAATGAATATTTAGCCAAGCGCGATATGGTGTGGATGGGGCAGATTTTCGCGGCTTTGGGGTTGACGTGTGGATGCATCACCAGCGCATCTGGATACATCTATGATGCCGATCATAGAAATCCCAAATCCCAAATCCCAAATCCCAAACAAATCCAAAATCCAAATGACGACCCAATAGATAAACAAAGAGATTTGGTAGGTGGCTTTAAGGTTGTAGAAGATTTTTTGCGCCCCGCAAGCAAGAAAGATGCTTATGGCGCTGATATTACCTATGGCACCAATAACGAATTCGGCTTTGATTATTTGCGCGATAACATGGTCTATGAATTGTCCCAGCAGGTACAGCGCGGCCACCATTTTGTGATTGTGGACGAAGTGGATTCCATTTTAATTGACGAGGCGCGCGTGCCATTGATCATTTCCGGGCAAGCCGAAGATGCTTCGGAAAAATACCGCCAGTTCACCCGCATTGTGGCGCCTTTGCAGCGGGAAACGGATTATACGATAGATGAAAAATTAAAGGCGGTAAATTTTACCGAAGAAGGCCAAAACAAAATTGTGGCGGCGCTGGGCACGGACCCATGGGCTGAGAATGATATCACCGCCACGCACCAATTGGAAAGCGCCCTGAAAGCAAAAACCCTGTTTTTACGCGACCGTGATTACGTAATTAAAAGCGGGGAAGTGGTGATTATAGACGAATTTACCGGCCGCATGCTGGCGGGGCGGCGTTGGAGCGCGGGATTGCACCAGGCGGTTGAGGCAAAAGAGGGGGTAACCATACAGCCCGAAAGCACCACCATGGCTACTATTACCTTTCAAAATTATTTCAGGCTGTACAAGAAATTGGCGGGCATGACCGGCACGGCACAAACATCCGCGGAAGAATTGGACAAGGTATATAAGCTGGAAGTGGCGGTGGTGCCAACGCACCGGCTCATGGTACGCAAAGATTTGCAAGATAACATTTTTAAAACGGAAGCGGGAAAATATAAGGCGGTGATAAAAGAAATACAGGCAATCCACGCCAAGGGCCGGCCTATTTTGGTGGGCACCAAATCGGTTGAAAAAAATGAATACCTGGGAAAGTTGCTGGAAGTTTCCGGCGTGCCCCACCAGGTGTTAAATGCCAAAAACCATGAACGCGAAGGGGAAATCATCGCCCAGGCCGGCAAAAAGGGAGCGGTAACCATTGCCACCAACATGGCCGGCCGCGGGGTTGATATTATTTTGGGTGGAAATCCAGCCACGCCGGAAGATGCAAAAACCGTGCGGGAACTAGGCGGTTTGCACGTTATTGGCACCGAGCGCCACGATGCCCGGCGCATTGACGATCAGCTACGCGGCCGCGCCGGCAGGCAGGGGGATCCCGGGTCTTCCCAATTTTCGGTTTCCCTGGAAGATGATTTGATGCGGATTTTCGGCGGTGATAAAATTAAAGGGGTGATGAATATGTTAAATGTGCCGGAAGATGAGCCCATTCAGGCCGGCATGATTTCAGGCGCCCTGGAAAGCGCCCAAGGAAAAATTGAAGGGTTTAACTTTGACGCCCGCCACCACTTGCTGGAATATGATGACGTGATGAACAAACACCGGGAAATTATTTATAAGAAACGAAAAGAGGTTTTGGAGGATATGCAGTTGGTAATAAATAATTTACAAAAAACAAAAGAACTGGAAAAAAAGAAACAGGAATTGGGCGAGGAGCAATTCAAAAATGTGGTGAAATTCGTGACACTGAAAGTGATTGATAATTTATGGCAGGAACATTTGGCCAACATGGAACAGATGAGGGATTCGGTACGCCTGCGTGCTTATGGAGGAAAAGACCCGCTGGTGGAGTATAAAAACGAAGGCCGCCGCTTGTTCCAACAATTGCTGGATGAAATGGATACTTCCATTGAGCAGCATATTTTAACGGCGCAATTAAATAGTTTACCACACAGGCATCAGCACCAACATGTTCCAAAAGTGGTGCAGAATTTGGCGGGCTTTGCCACGCCGAAACCTTTGGCGGAGGCGGGAAGAAATGACCTCTGTCCTTGCGGCAGCGGCAAAAAATTCAAAAAATGCGGTGCGTTAAATACGCAAGAGCACCAGCAACTAATGGCGAAAAAGTAAATGGAAAATAGTTTAAAGAAAATCGCTATTGTCGGCATAAGCGGATCTGGGAAAAGTACATTTTCACGCAAATTGGCTGAAAAAACTGGTTTGCCACTTTTTCATATGGACCAACTGTACTGGAAGGCAAATTGGCAGGCAGTTTCTGAGGATGAATATTTGAAAGAGCATGAATTGCTTGTCCAAAAACCCGAATGGATTGTTGAGGGGTATGTTGATGTAAAAATGGCAACCCGGCTTAAAAATGCTGACCTGGTCCTATGGCTAGATTATTCTGGTTTGCGTTGTGCATGGCATTTAATAATCAGGCGGCTAAAGTACCATAAAAAATCCAGGCCAGAATTACCAAGGGAAGCAATAGAGCGGTTAAAATGGAGTTTCTTTAAGATGGTTTTAATGGGCGGTGAACGTAAGGACATAGAAGATGCGATTGAGACTAGTAAGCCAATGAATTTGAAGAGATTTAGATCGCCAAGAGAATTGAAGAGTTTTTTATCGGCATATAAAAATATTTAAACATTCAAAGATTTAAATTGAGAGCTTTAAATATTCAAATATTTCAATATTTAAACCATGGCAACGATTCAGCGTTTTGAGGATTTAATCTGCTGGCAGAAGGCGCGTGAACTGACAAAGGGAATTTATAAAACATTCCGGAATTGCAGCGATTACGGCTTCCGTGACCAAATCCAGCGGGCATCGGTTTCCGTGGTAAGCAATATCGCCGAAGGCTTTGAGCGCGGAACAAAACAAGAATTTATTAATTAGACCTGTTGCGTATTAATAATTTAGACCCGATAAAGCCTTATGGGCTTTGGAATTCTCACTTCATCGAGAGATGGTAATTCCAAAGTCCGCAAGAAATGAGCATCGCTTTATCCCCAGCACCTTC
>Ga0209542_10014059_pt1 | contig 13680 bp, 18 predicted proteins | sample RifCSPhighO2_01_FD_184028 | JGI IMG/M metagenome (GOLD analysis project Ga0209542, IMG submission 184028) | Soil microbial communities from Rifle, Colorado - Rifle CSP2_plank highO2_0.1 (SPAdes) (version 2) | ecosystem: Environmental > Terrestrial > Deep subsurface > Rock core/Sediment ...
TCCGGATGCAGGTGGTACGTGTGTTGAAAGTTAGGATTACATGAATATTGTTCAATGGTTAAATGGCTAAATGGTCAGGTGACGCCTGCGAACCATTTAGCCATTGAACAAATTCAATATTTCTTTTTTGTAAGAACTCTTCACGCGATGCGTCCTTTTTAGTGTTCACCTTCTTCCCCCTCTTCCCTCATGTTCGATGCGGACAGAACCCCCACCGGCACGGTGCTTCTCGAGTCCGACAACGGTCCGGATGATGCTCCCAAACCCACATCCAAAGAAGAAAACATCGAAAAAGAGCTGAACGTCGGTGCCGAGGTCCACGATGTGGAAGGCCGCGGACGAGTGCCCTCGGACGCCGAAGGATACGAGCATGTTGTCCATGAGGTGAATTCCTAAACATGTCTTTTATTTCTTTCCCCATTTCATTATGAGAATTATGCGCAGCCACAGCAGGAGTAGCAAAGGCCGGAGCAGGAATGCTTCGGGCCGGTTCAGTTCCTCGCGCAGCACCAAAAGCACCAGCCGCGCGCGTGCCTCTAGGAAAGGCGCTTCTAGGCGTGGACGGTAAATCATTCCAGTGTTTATTTTTGCACCCCCTCCCTATGCGTAAGCTTTTCTTCGCTATCCTCATCGCCGTGATTTTCGGAGGGGGCTGGGGCCTCCTCTATTTCATCCTGGGCTAAGGCATACCGGTACATACTGCGCTTCCTCTCCCATACTGTTTGGGGGAGGAATGCGCATTTTGCGATCTCCATGACGATCTCGTGCAAGGGGGGATATACTTTCTCCATGACCTCCGCGCTATTTCTCGAAGTCGACCCAGAAGATGCACCCCTAGTCTCGAGCCGGTTTCCCGATGCCTCCCTCCATGAAGGTATTCTCTCCGGCGATGCGCTTGTTGCCGCATGCAAGGACGCCACAGTCATTTCCTGCTTTATCCATACACAATTTTCAAAAGACATCATCAACAAGCTTCCGAAGCTTCAACTCCTCTCCACGCGCTCCGTCGGATTCGATCATATCGATACGCATGCATGTGCGGAACAAGGCATCACGGTCTGCAATGTGCCGGATTACGGTTCTCATGTGATCGCGGAGCACGTTTTCGCGCTGCTTCTCAGCACGCTCCGCCACATTCCCGAAGCCGATAAAAAAGTGGAGGGAGGGACATTCGACTACCACGGGCTTCGCGGCATGGCGCTTCGGGGAAAGACCATCGGCATCGTCGGAACCGGCAAAATCGGCAGAAATGTCGCGAAGATTGCCCACGGTTTCGGAATGAACATTCTCGCCGTCGACCGTTGTCGCATCCTCGAGCTGGAGGAATCCTGCGCCATGCGCTATGTCGCGCTTCCGGAACTTCTTTCGGGGAGCGACATCATCACGCTCCATATTCCGGAATCCAAAGAGACGCATCACCTGATCGACGCAAAGGCGTTTGCCTCCATGAAGGCCGGAGCGATTCTTGTGAATACCGCACGCGGATCGCTGATCGACTCCGGAGCCATGCTGAAGGCTCTGGAGAGTGGAACACTTGCCTACGCACTCCTCGACGTTCTCGAGCACGAGCGGAATTTCACCGAGAACAAGGCGCTTATCGGTCATCCCCGCGTCGTCACCACGCCGCACATTGCGTTCTACGCGGATGACTCCATGCGCAACATGTACCTGGATGCCTTCGAGAGTATCGCGCAGTGGGAACGCGGGGAAATTCCGGCGCATGTCATCTCCAAGCCTACGGTCGTCTGTGATCTGCCCACCGTTGCCAAGCTCCCGGCATGAGCGCGTTTTTTGCTGCTTGCATTACCTCTTTCCCCCTTCATCCATGAAATCTATTCGCGTCACGCTGCCTCTCTTCTTTGTCGCTTTCCTCGGCGGCATCGCCGGAGGATATCTCGCCGTTGCTCTTCATGAACCCGGCAGGGAATCTCTTATCCGCGATTTCTACGCGACGGAGAACGCCGTGCATGTGAGCCCTCATAGCATCCGGAAGAAGATCGCCGAGAACGCCAATGATTTCATTCTTGTCGATCTGCGGAGCGCTGAGGAATACGAGCAGGAGCACGTCGTCGGAGCGGTAAGCATTCCCGCGTACAAGGACAAGGACCATTCCGATTACGGCGCTGTGGAGCGCATTGTCGGTGCATTCCGGGGTTTGCCGCAGGACAAAAGCATCATCGTCTATTGCTACTCCATGCCGTGCATGACGGGCAGAAAGGTGGGGCAGATGCTCACGGAGCACGGTATCTATGTTCAGCATCTGGGAATCGGATGGAACGAGTGGCGGTATTTCTGGACGCTGTGGAACCACGAGCATGAATGGAATGTGGCGATTGCAGACGAGTACGTCGCCAGCGGTACCGAGCCCGGAGAATTCAAAGGCACGCGCATCATCTCCCCCTGCGTCGAAGGTCAGTTTGGCTGTTAAACGCGATGTCTATTCATGGAACGTATAGAGCTCCTTCAGGGGCTTGCGTTCCTGCATGGCGGTTTTGTCCCCTTTCTTCGGGTGTCCGATCATCATGCCGCCGATCACCACTTCCTCATGGGGTAGCCCGAGGATTTCATGCGGCTTGCCGTGATGAAGCGATACCCATGATCCGCCGAGCCCCATCGCTACCGCCCCGAGCCAGATGTGCTCCATCGCGGTGATGCAGGAGTACTCCACCTCTTTCGGGTTCCAGAGGATCTTCTTCGCCTCTTTCTTCACACGGAGATCGGCGGTGACGATCATGAAGACTCCGGCACCTTCCACGAAGTTTCCGTAACAGCAGGCGTCCATCAGTGCCTTGCGTTTCTCCTGATCGAGCACCACATGGAAGTGCCACGGCTGCAGGTTATCCACGCTCGGTGCGTGGCGGGCAAGCTCGAGAAGTTTCAAAATTTCTTCTTTCGTCACGGGCGTGTCCTCAAACGTGCGGACACTGCGGCGGTTCTTACAAAGAGAGGCAAAATCATCGTATTGCATGCTGAGAGTGTACAATTACTGCCATGCGAAAGCACGCGGTTGTGGTGGGCGGATGCATGATGGCAATGATCCTGACGGGGCTTTTTCCTCAGTCTCTGATTGCGGCCCCCTTGCCGTTTCCCGATATGGAGCATTCCTGGTACGGCTACCGCGAATCTGTCGCGTATCTTCAGAAAAAAGGTTCGATCTCCGGATACCCCGACGGGTTGTTTCATCCGAAAGACACCGTGAACCGCGCTGAGTTTCTGAAGCTGGTATTCCGGTCGAGAGGGAATCCCGAGCCCGTCTCCGGCGAATGTTTCTCCGATGTCCCGGAAGACGCCTGGTTTGCGCCGTTCGTGTGCGCCGCCAAGCGCCGCGGCATCATCAAGGGATACGACGTCGGATCGCGCACGCTCTTCAAGCCCGAGCAGCCGATTGTGTTTGCGGAAGCCGTAAAAATGGCGGTACTGGCGTACGGCAGTGAAATCGCTGAAGGCAGCGGCGAGCAGTGGTACAAGCCGTATGTCGCGGATCTCGACCGCCAGAATATCCTGGCGAGTTCTTCCTATGTTCCCTGGGAGCCGATCTCGCGTGAGCGTGCAGCAGATCTCATCGCGCGTTTTGTCCGTCATAATGAAGACCGGGTGATTCCCAATCATTCTCCGGGATGCGGCAAAGCTCCGGCCAAAGCTTTCACAACACTCACGGTCGGCGGCCGCGAACGGTCGTATCTGCTCTCCGCGCCGGCACACTTTTCTTCCGAAACGCCTTCGTCCCTGATCGTCGCGTTCCACGGCCGCACGAATAGCAACGAACAGGTCCGGAAATATTTCGGTCTCGACCGCGCCGCAGAGGACTACTACATCGCGTATCCCGCGGCGATTGCCAATGACGCGGGCACATCCTTCTCCTGGTCCGATCCGGGCGATCCCTCGTATGAACTTCGGGACATTGCCTTCTTTGATGCAATCGTTGAGGAACTCGGGAAAAGCTACTGCATCGACATGGACCGCATCTTCGTTGCCGGCCATTCACTCGGCGCGTGGTTCAGTAACTCGGTCGCCTGCGCACGCGGGGGAGTCATCCGCGCCTCTGCCACGGTCGGCGGATCCACGACGATGAAAGGATGTACCGGCCCCACCGCCGCAATGATCATCAACAATCCCAAAGACCAGTCGTCACCGCATGCTGCCGCCGAAACCATGCGCGATATCCGAGGCGCAGCGAATGCCTGCGGCGGTACATCGAAACCCGTCGACCCCACATCGCTTTCCTGCGCTGAATATCAGGGTTGTCCGGAAAACCCGGTGGTCTGGTGCCCGCATACGATCGATACCGGTCGTAATGGATCCAAGTATCCTCATCTTTGGCCGGACGACGCGGGAAAGGCGATCGTGGAGTTTTTCGACGGATTGTAGCTACACTGCCGTGATGCATCTTTCGAAAGAACTGCTTGGCGGCATCGGCGTCGGTCTCACGCTCATCGGCTATGCGTTCTATTTCCATGACATCTTTTTTGGCCGCACCAAACCGCACGCCTTCTCATGGTTTTTATGGGCGCTTCTGGCTGCCATCGGTTTCGCGGCGCAGGTGACCGGACAGGCCGGCCCGGGAGCATGGGCGATCGGACTCGATGCTGTGGTGTGTTCGATCATGTTTGTCCTCGCGCTCTTCAAAGGAGAAAAAGGATATGTGCTCTCCGACTGGATCGCGCTGTTTGCGACCCTCGCGGCCATCCTGCTCTGGCGCATCACCGGTACCCCCGTCCTCTCGGTGATCCTCATTGTCATCATCGATGCATTTGCGTTTTATCCAACGGTCCGCAAAAGCGTCCAAAAACCGTACGAGGAAGCGGCGAGTTTGTACGCTCTCTGCTCCCTGAAATTTGTCTTCGTCCTTCTGGCACTGGAGCACTATTCCCTCATCACGGCGTTGTATCCTTTTTGTCTGATATTCATGAATGCAGGATTTGTTGCGTTGCTCATGGTACGCAGGACGCGCATGGCACATTGAAGATCAACTTCGGGCCCTATTGAATCCCATCATGTTTCTTCCCGGAAAAATCCTACGCCATACTTCTTGCCGACGCGGTGCGAAGTTTCCCTGTTTGATCAGATCGCTGCAGTGCACGATGTCATTTCCAAAAAGAATCATGCGCCCCTGCGCGTGCGGTATCCAATGTGTACCGACGATGCCGTGCTCTTTGCACAGCTTGTTCGAATGTGTGTACGTGGCCTGCATCATATCGCAAATGAATTCAGTCTTTGTTTGTTGCGTGGCCGTGTTTTCCCAGCCAGTACCGAGATTCACAAAAATATTCCGTAGGGAGAGTGCATTGCCTTCAGCCACATCTTCTCCTTCGAAATCGTTGTAGGCATCGGCGATGACTTGCGGATGCCCGAATCCTGTTTCCTTGATACGGCTGCTATCAAGCGTATCCGCGTAGAGCATGGTGATCGCACTTGGTTCGTCTATGCGTCGAATGGCATTCAGAGTCTGCAATGACAATTTGTCGAAGTGCCAGATGGCGTTCGAGGGCTTATCATCCACGCTGATCACTGGAAAGAGATGAGCGACTGCTCCCCGGATCGAAAACCTATTGATGTCCGGTACAGTGTCGGCAAAACCAAAACGAAACTTGGCCATGTCCTCCGCGATATCTTCACAATCGAATGTGTCATCACAATTGGTGAAAAGACCGCCGAGGCGTCTGCGCGCATCATCTCCGATGTACCGCAACCCCGCACATTTCTTTTCCGGACCCCAGGCGTCTTTGATGAGGAGTTCAGCCTGTAAACCGCTGGGAGTCTTAATTCTCGTCACATGGATATAATAAAATTTATCGCTGATATGTCAACAATTCGTTCGGCGGAATCTGGATACACCATCGGCAGCTGCACCTGCTCGCAGCAGCCCACCGTCACTATCGACCAGACCAAACCTGTCTGCAAAGGCAGTGTTTGCGGTGATGTCGCCTGTGGAGAGTCCACAAGCTGCACCGAGGGCGATACGACCTACACGGTTTCGTGTAACTGGGGTGGATGGAAGAATATCGGGGAAAACAAGTTCCAGCCGGTGATCGGGCAGTAACGTTGGGATAAAGAAAAACGCCAGCAGGGTGCTGGCGTTTTTGTTTATTCGAACAATAACGGTATTTCAGCGTATGCTCCCCGTCATGATATCCACTTCCCGTTTTTGGTAGGTGAACTTGATGGGACAAATTTCAAAGAAGCCCAGCTGCCCAAGAATATTGGTTGCGTTGTCCGGCATTTGCTCTGAGAAAGCGATGGATATATTTGAAAACACACGACCTCCGATTTCCAGAGCAACATCGTGCCGGTATCCGACAATGGTATGCCCCGAGACTCCTTCAAAGACCACTTGAATACCTCCTTCTGTGATATCATGAATTCCAAGAACATCTGCAAACTGCGCATCAAAGATGCAGCTGCCTGCACCGGAGTCCACCAATGCTTCCGTCGCAACGATTAATTCTCCTCTGCGGAGTTTTACAGGAATAATCGGCATGCTGCAGCCGTATTGTTTCACGTAGGAAAATTTCATTATGCAGTGTGAAATCCCACAAAATGCCTGGGGGACTTTGGCATGCGCGTGATGATTGGTGATTTGCAGCCCTTTCTTTGGGCAGTCTGCTTCACGCTTTTTACGCTGCTACCGGAAGCGATTACTGTTTTCCTGTCTGCCTTCAAGGCAACCCACTTGCCTTTGTACTTTTGCGCCATTGGTGTGCGGTTCAGTGCTCGCATAGTGGGATTATAGAGTGGCGGGAGAAATGATGAAGTCTTTCTCAGAAAATACTTTGTTGGATATCTACTATTTTGGCTTCAGGAAGAGAAAATTTCAGTTCTATGCTTCCGTGGAACAGAGGCGAAAACACGTTCCAGAAGGTGTAGGGCAGTAATATTGGGATAAAGAAAAACGCCAGCAGGGAGCTGGCGTTATTTGATGGACCTTACTATTTTTTCGGTCTCGTTGTCAGCTCTGCGCTTTTTTGAATTCTATTGACTGTTATTTTGTACGGAATAATATGCTTACCAGCAACTATCCAGACTAGGTCTTTCAGCTGAGTCCTTGCGACTCCACCGTTCAGGCTAAGCTCGGTGCACCGGATCACAAGTACGACCTCCTCGTGGTGGTCACCAGGAAAGCTTAGCCGCTCTACTTGTGATCCCCTCGGTGGCCTACCACGAGGCGGTTGTCACTTAAATAAAATCCAAGTTTCGTGAGATCTGGCCTGCGTAAGTCCTCGATCTTGATTGTACGTAGGCGTCGATCTCACGACGGCGGGGCGAAACGAAGTGGGGTTGTCGAAATGGTATTTGCCCCAGTACAAACAAAATCGCCATGCTCCGAAAACCGCGCAGGTATCACCTGCGTCTGGTGGCCTTTGTGAGACCAGATGGAACAGTGTTCTATTTGCCTCTCGATAAGGTTCATCGCAAAAAGGACGACGGTTCCTATATCGTCGCCCTTTAAAACTTAGTTCCTTAGGTAAGTGGTAGGGATGGATCGAGGTAAATCCCTTCCACACCTTTTCCTATACATTTCTGTATAGGGATTGATAGCTTTTTAGGCTGCCAATCTCTGTACAGAGTTAACGATAATTTATAATGATCAGGACTTACTATTGTATAGTTATCTTAACTTCCCGTCAAAGCAAAAATCATGACTTTTACCCAAGCCTTGGGGGGAGGAAGGTGAGAAGGAAGGCAAGCGAAGTGTGAGACATGCCATGACAAGGGGCAAGACGGATGACCAGAAAAGTTCTTGCAACATAGTCGCATACATGATTTAGCACTCTATACGTTTTACTTATCCTTAAGAACTTGTGTGAATGATGCTGAGCAAGCGGAGATGAGTAGAACGCCATCAGTTCCTTTTCCACCAAACGCATTTCTTTCCTTCCTTGTTGGCTTTATATCCAGAAGGGCAGACACATGTCTTAATTCTTCCCTTTTGTCTGCAAGCGACTTCCTTTCGTTGAACAGCAGAACTTGCTGAGGCTGATGAAGATTTCAAGGATGCTGCCTTTTTTATTTTAGGCTTATAAACGGCAGATTTTTGCGCAGTTTTTTTACTAGCAACAGACGAGTAACTTTTCTGTGGCTTTTGTGGTTTTGAGGTAAATGGGGAAGTATCTATGCCATATTTGCTTTGTAGATGATTCAATAATTTTGTTAGAAGGGTGTTCAAGTAATCTGTCCCACAGTACGTGTCACTAACTGATGCTAGCCACGTAACCAATTCCATTTGTAAGTTATTGGAATCCTGTAAATACTTCATATTTGTTGAACATTCAAAATCTTCTTCGCAAAAATGGTAATTCGGATCTCTTGCAAATGTTACCATCATATCTGCGCTATTTATCACACTGTCGTACCCTGTAGTTATCATTAAAGGGAGAGTGTCACAAAGTTCTTCCGCACCCCAATTACTAGAAAAACTTTTAATGTCGGATTTGGTTTTCTCCACAAATTTTACTGTGTCGTAATAAATTTCAATTCCAGAAAAATCAGATTCATCTTCGTGAAAATGATATTCGCCATACGTAAGTCCCAATGACTCACAATTCGTCCAACAATGATGTCCGCCTAAGGAGTCAGTACCACCTGAGTGAGCAGATACCAGTAATGGAATGAAAAGTAGCAATCCAATTATGATGATCTTTTTAACCATAAGGAAAACTTTACGCGTATTTATTTCAATCTCAAACGCAATATGTTCTATTCAATCATGGAACGCTTTACTTGGCTTTCAATAAGCATAATATGGCTTTTATATGAAGAATCTCGCTCTAATCAGTTTATTTTTTGTCGGGATTCTGTTTGCAGAGCCAGCGCGCCCGATTTTGAGCCCACTCTTTTCTATTGAAGCTGCTGAGGCCGCTGTTCGGGTAAGTGGCTACTACCGCAAGAACGGGACGTATGTTGCTCCTCACTATCGTTCAAATCCTGATGGAAACCCTTACAATAATTGGAGCTATCCAGGTAATACCAACCTCTACACAGGCAGAACGGCCACAGGGAATCCCAGTACGTACCTAAATAACTACTATAAGGGTGGCTCTTCTTACACTCCTTCTATTTATGCTCTTCCCAGCTACATTCCATCGCGGGGAGGCAGTCTTCCTGCAAGCTTACTTTTCGATTCTCAAGGTAATCTAGACGCTACAAATACTTTCGATTCATGTAAGCCACACGGAAAGTATAAATACACAAAAGCAGGGGTAGTAATTTGTGAATGTGAGCGGGGCTATTGGAGTAGTTATGGGAAATGCATAGTTCCTGATGGGACTGATTGTGGATACACAGGAACATACAATGTGGATAAACAAAAATGTGACTGCAATGAAGGATATTTATACAGAAATGGAAAGTGCCAAAAGCCACGGTACTGTGGTCTGAATGGCACTTATAATTGGGACACAGAACAGTGCGATTGCGCCTCAGGATATCAATTACAGTTCGGATATTGCTCTAGGGTTTACTGAATCCACAAAGAAGGTTTCTTAACAAATGCATGAAATCTCAAAATCTAAAGCGTTGGATCCCGATTCTGTTACTCCTAACAATTGTGGGTTGTGTTGCTAAATCGAGTTTGGAAAATGGAAGACAGGAACTGGAGAATCAAATGCTCGAAACTTTTGAGGATAACATTGACCGCTGTGTATCTGATCTCTCAGGATTACTGATGGATGAAGGATGCTTGGAGGAGCAATTTCGGTATGGAGGTGATTTTTATGATTGCGAAGTTACACAAGATTTTGAAGTCATAGACGGGGACTGCTTAAGGAGTTACCTGTAAGATATAGGCTATACGCCTAAAAAAAAGAACGGAGCCCCAGCCTCGTTCTTTTCATGACGGCAAATCGGTTATTCAATTTCTTCGTCGATGTCCGATCCTTCAATGTGCAGGCCCATGTCGTTATCGGTCACAAGCCGTTCATTGCGCTGGTAGCACATCGCGGTTTCACCCCAGCTCTGGTACTTGCTGGCACACACGGACCAGATGAACTGCGCGCGGAGGTCCATCCGCTGCGTGGCGGAGAGATCGAAGAGATTGCAGCACCATGAGGCTATAGAGATTATGCCGTTCTCGACGGATTCTTGAGATACTCTTTGTCCGTAAACGTCATGGAAAGATAGGCCTTCGCCTCATCAGAATATTCCGCGTCGAAATGCAGATCCTGGTCCAGCCAGAGGCGCGTGAGCTCGGTGACATCCATCGCGCCGTTGTAGCCATTGTCTTTATTCTGAACGACCCCGTTTTTCAGGATCTTGAAGGTCCAGTGGAGATGGCTTCCGGTGCTGTTCCCGCTGCTTCCCGCTTTGCAGACGGGATCGCCCTGATACACCTGCTGGCCGCTTTGGACTTTAACTTCCGAGAGATGTGCCAGGACGCTTCTGCGTTTGCCGTCATCAATGATCAGATGCAGGCCGTAGTTATTGGCTCCGTCATCTTTCACCGTCGCGACTCCATCGTGTGGCGCATAGATCTGCGTACCATCCACGGTTTCAAAATCGATACCGTCGTGCCCCTTCATCCCAAAGGGCGCGTAGCGGTCGGGGTTCTGGCCGAAGCCCTGGGTAATGAGGGGAATGCCTGGGAGCGGGCAGAAGATCATGGAGTGGAGTGTACCGCATCCGTGAAGACAACGATCCGTTTACTATAGATCTTGCGAACGCTGTCCCAGGCACCGCCGCAGGTGATGAGGTTCAGATGACTGCTGCCACTGCTCGAAAAAACATCCGGAGCGAGGTCGTCCGGGTTATACGAACGGATTTCGCGTACGGCAAACAGGAGAAACCTGCCTTTATCTGTTTCAATCGAGAGGATATCCCCCTCCCGCAGGGTGCTCAAATTCCGGAACACTGCGGTTTTTCCGTTGTACCAGTCCAGATGTCCCGCAAACACCGCACTCCCGTTTTTCCCCGGCTTCACCCCAAGGCTATACCAACCCACGGTGTCTGGATGCAGGGGCAGATCCATTGCTCCTTCCGGCGTGAGCCCGACGCCTTCCACTGCGGCATCCACACCGATCGCGGGTATCCTCAGGCGTACCGGCAATCCTGCATCGGCAATTTTTTTTTGCAGAAAATGGCTGACCCGCGCAGGTTTTTCCGGGGGTATCACCGCATCCACATGTGCGGCAGGCTGAAACATCAGCAGCGTGGATGCGCAACCGGCACTCGCGACGATGTGCATTGCGACTTTGGGGAGCGTAAGGCTGACCATGGATGGAGAGAGAAGCGTTATAGAGAGAGCGGTCTCTCAGCGCTTGGATGACAGACGCTGTTCCAGAATGATGGTGCCCAAAAAGGTCAGTGCAACGAATACGCCCGCTGCGATGGGCAACCACGGCATATCTGTACCCTGCTCACCGATGCCCGTATTGGGCAACAACGGTACATCGGGAGGCGGCGGAGGGTTTTCCACCAGCGCCAGGATGACCGGTTCAGGGAATGCCGTGCGTCTTGATGATCGACGAGACCGGCTGCTTACCACTGATCGAATGCTGCTACGGGGCGCACTGGATGATTGCAGGCTGCTGTTTGCTTGGGAAAACGATGAGGATGACAACGAGGAAGAGCTGGAGACTGTCGAAGATACGGATGCACTGCTTTGGGCAGAGGAGGTTGGTACTACCGTGGCACAGAGCGCGATGGTGACCGTATCTGTCGTCACCGTTCCGCCGAATGCCAGCGCCCGCCCGGACCACGTAACGTTCGCGCCTACGGTGATGCCCGCGTTCGCAATCACGGTTCCCGCCATCGTCGTATTTGCCGCAAGCGTTGTTGCCTGCCCTGGCGTCCAAAACACATTACAAGCGGATGCACCACTCAACGCAACGATCGCTCCGGCCGTGGATGTCAGTGCGCCACTGGTTCTGAACACAAATGTTCCATTGCCACTGAGTGTCAGCGGACCGCCGATATTCATCGCGCCCGAGCCGCAGTAGACGCCGGGGGTATACACACCGACGGGTCCGTGCGTCGTATCGGTCGAGAGATTGACCGCTCCTGCGGGGAAGGTGAATGTGCATGGTTCTGCAGCCAGTACGGATAACGCGGTATTCTGATCGGAGCCTGCAAGAGCGTAGGGCGCGCCGGGGCCATAGTTGTTATGGACTCCTGCGGGGGGAACCGCCGGTCCCGTGGTAAATCCGATGTCTCCGGTAACGAGTGTCCCCGCAGTCGTATTGGTAAAGGTACTGCCGAGGATGGCGTAGCTCGTTGCCGCTCCCAGTGGCGGCGGCAGAGCCGCAAACGCTTTCGGGGCAAAGGAAAGAGTCACAGAGGCAGCGAGGAGCAAGGGGATCATGCTCGTTGCCCGGACATCCGTATGTTTTATGGAGATCATTGCAGAGAGAGAGAAAGGGTGCATAGGGAAGAGTGCAACCAAGCCTTAAACGTATGAACGATGGAAATATTACGTAGATGTTTCTTGTATCTGGGTGTACGATCATACACCTATACAACTCCTCTCCTCGTGGAGGAGACTTTCGTTCCATGCCTTCCGCAACCATCACCACCTCGCGCCTTACTCCCTGCCAGGAGAAAGCCATGGAAATGCTCCAGCGCGAGGGAAATATTTTTCTCACAGGCGCTGCGGGTACCGGAAAAAGCTTTTTGCTGGATCAGTATCTTCAAAGAAAGCCGACGGATGAGTTTCCGATCGTCGCGAGCACCGGGGCAGCTGCAGTCATCGTCGGCGGCCGGACTTTCCACAGTTTCTTCGGCCTTGGCATCCTCGAAGGCGGCATTGCGGCCACCGTCGACCGGGCATTGCGCAGCCGTCGGTTGGTGCTGCGACTGCAGCGCGCGTGCTGCGTGATCATCGATGAAATCTCGATGCTGAGCGGGACCACATTGCTTGCGGCAGACAGAGTCGCACGCAGGGCCAGGCACTGCAATCAGCCATGGGGAGGCCTGCGGATCATCGCGGTAGGGGACTTCGCCCAGCTGCCGCCGGTCACACCGGGCAACGAGCAGAAGGACTGGGGATTTTTGCATAGCGTCTGGGAGGAAAGCGCATTCCAGCCGGCCCTTCTCTCCACGGTAATGCGTACGCAGGACATCGAATTTCTCGATGTGCTGAACTTCATTCGCGGAGGAATCGTGAACGATCATGTCCGCGCATTTTTGGAAGATCACACCGGCGGTATTACGGAGGAAACCGATGCGCCACGGCTGTATCCGCACCGTGTAAAGGCGGATGCCTTCAATGATCGTCGTCTTGCGGCGCTTCCGGAGCGGGAACATGCGTTTATCACGAAGTACGAGGGGAGTGACCGCGCGATCGAAGCTCTTCCGAAGTCTCTGCCCATCCCCGAAGTCCTCCGGCTCAAAGTCGGCGCGCTCGTGATGCTGCGAAAGAACGATATGTCCTTCGAGCGGCGCTACGTGAACGGGAGCCTTGGCCATGTGCGGGCGATCACCGAAGAATCGCTGCACATAGGGCTGATCTCGGGGGAGAGCATCGAAGTTGGCATCGAAAAATTCTCCTGTCTGGACGGCGACGGCAATGAAGTTCTGGGCGCGTGGAACTTCCCGGTCACACTCGCGTGGGCCACCACCATCCACAAGGCACAGGGAGCAACCATGGACCGGATGATCGTGGATCTGGCAGCACTCTGGGAACCGGGGCAGGCGTATGTCGCTCTGAGCCGCGTCCGCAGCGGCGCAGGAGTGTTCGTCGAGCGCTGGTCG
>Ga0209542_10014061_pt1 | contig 13679 bp, 12 predicted proteins | sample RifCSPhighO2_01_FD_184028 | JGI IMG/M metagenome (GOLD analysis project Ga0209542, IMG submission 184028) | Soil microbial communities from Rifle, Colorado - Rifle CSP2_plank highO2_0.1 (SPAdes) (version 2) | ecosystem: Environmental > Terrestrial > Deep subsurface > Rock core/Sediment ...
TGAAGATGGTAAGGTGAAAAAGAGGGAAAAAGTACATTCTGTGGGAAGGGAGGCTTATACCTTTGTGCTCGCAGCATACAATCTTCGACGCTTAAATATAAGTCTTGAGTCAGAAGGAAGAGATACACTTTTAGCAAATTTCCCTGCTCAAATAGATGGATTTAAAAGATGCGTTAGGGGTTACAAAGGAAAATTTAATACAAGGAAATATAATGCAACAGATTTACTGGAAGATCCTAATGAAGAAGCAGTAAGAATTTTAAGAGCTTTTGTAAGATATGGGGAATTAGAACTAGCACACTTAGAGGCAACTTTAAAAGAAATCGATCCCCCTAAAAGAAAACTATTCAAACTATTTTGAAACTAAAACTGCAAAGATGCCGGCGCCATCCGCCTTAGCTGAAAACTTATTTCCTTCAACTTTTGTATCTAGCTCTGTCCATTCACTCTTATTGTAGTTATATCTATAAATTTTACCAGCACCTGGATTCTCAGCTAACTCAAGAGTAACATCTCCAGAAGGCAATTCCTTAGTCTGTGACACATTTAATGAATAAACTTTACCGGAAACTATTTTTCCTGAAGGCAACTTTGGTATCCCTGTTAGATCATTCACAATGGAGAATCCTACATTAGATAAGGCCTGCCTATCTGCACTAGTTTTATAGACAAGATGCCCATCTCCCGATGTCAGAATACCCAAAGCGACATCAGGTTTTTGTAAATGCCACTGTGTATTCATTCTGTATGCTTTACTCGAAGAGCCTCCTTTTCCCTTTTTGATATGCAAAGTTAAAGTACCGTTTTCAACACCTTTATCATATTTACAAACATTCTTACTACAGGTTCCAAATAAAATTTCCTGTTGATACTCTCCTTTTTTATCTTTAGCATCAATTGTTCCGGATACCCCCCTATCAATACTTTCTCCACTAGATCCTTCTCCATCATCAGAAATTCTTGAACCCATTACTTTAATCTCATCAGGTGTAGATGTATAAGCCAAATCATAAGATATAGAATCATAAGAAGAAGTTCTTTTTATATTCAAAACTAAAGCATTTCCATCTCTACGAGGGGATAAAATAGCAAAAGGGCCCTCTGCATCAAAAGTCAGATCAACTTCTTCAACCGGGCCGGAATTTTGTGCAGTAAATTTCTGGAAAGCAAACCATCCTCCAAAAAGAAGTAAAATTATAATTCCAATTAAAATGACAGTCTTTTTGTGGACTGTCATGAACAGTTTCAACTTTTCCACTACTTGTTTATAATATCAGAAAGATATACCTTCAAGTCAACTATCTTTACTCTTTCCTGCTTGGCAGAATCTCTTTCCCTAACTGTAACAGCCTCGTCTTCCAAACTATCAAAATCGACAGTTATACAAAAAGGTGTACCAATTTCATCTTGTGCAGCATATCTTTTACCAATATTTCCTCTGGCATCCCAAGCTACCATGAAATCTTTCTTTAAATCTTCATATATTCCCCTAGCCTTATCCACTAATTCTGGCTTATTAGCAAGAAGTGGAAAAACTGCCGCTTTATAAGGAGCAATTTTTGGGGAAAGCTTGAGATAAACTCTACCCTCTTCTTCAATATAAGCATCAATCAGTAAGAACAATGTTGATCTATCAACTCCAGCCGATGTTTCTATATCCCAGGGAATATATTCTTCTCCTGTTTCCGGATCTCTAAATGACATATCCTGACCACTATACTTTTGATGTCTTGATAAATCCCAGTCTCCTCTGTGATGAATTCCCATAAACTCACTCCATCCAAATGGAGCGTTATATTCAATATCACAGGCAGCCTTTGCATAATGAGCTCTTTCACCCTCTGCGTGATCCCTAAACCTTAAATTTTCCTTTTTCATTCCTAATGAAAGATAAAAATCCATTCTGTTTTGCTTCCAGTATTCAAACCATTTCTCTCCTTCTTCCTTTTCAGGTCTTATATAAAATTGAACTTCCATTTGTTCAAATTCTCTTGATCTGAAGGTAAAATTACCAGGAGTTATCTCATTCCTAAAAGCCTTACCTATTTGCGCAATACCAAAAGGAATTCTAACTCTGGTAGAATCCAAAACATTTTTAAAATTAACATGTACCCCATTAGTAATTTCTCCTCTTAAATATATTTCTGATTGTTTTCCTTCAACCACACCTAAATAGGCTTTAACCAATAAATTGAATTGTTGTGGCTCTGTCCACTCAACCTTCTCCTTATGAGAAGATGCATGTTCTTCAATTTGATCAATATGATCAGCTCTGAATCTTTGGTTACAAACTTTACATTCAATCAATGGATCAGAGAAAGCCTCAACATGCCCGCTAGCCTCCCAAGCTTTTGGATTCATCATGATGGCAGCATCAACACCTACAATATCATTCCTAAGTTGAACCATTTCTTTCCACCAAAGATCTTTTAAATTCTTTTTAAGTAAGGCTCCAGCAGGACCATAATCCCAAGTTCCACCCAATCCGCCGTAGATTTCTGAACCCTGAAATATAAATCCTCTTCTTTTACAAAGAGCTACAATCTTTTCCATAATTTTATCCATAAAAATTTCAAGCTTTGCTTATCAAATCATTACTCATATTTTTTTCAAAAATTTTCTACTCTTGAGCGATCCTTCTATCACTCTTTCTAAATGATATCTCAATATGCTCTCCAGTTCCAGAGCCTGTTTTTTATCTATCTTCATCTTCTCTATCTCATCCCAGGATGAATATTCCAAATCTTCCAATATCTTTTGCCCCTGAAAGGTAGCAAAACCTAGGTTAGATAAAATTTTTACTTCAAAAGCCCTGATGAATATTTGTCTGGGGTTTATTTCGAGCCTTTTTAAAACATTTACTAAATGTTCATAAAGAACCCTATTTTCCTGATTTTCGGCTGTTAATTTATCGACTAATTCTATAATATGGAATGCAACAGTAGATAAAACTAAATCAGATTTTAAATTTTCAAAACTTTCTATACCTTCTGCCTCAGTTAAAATAGGCATGCCCTGACCCTGATATAAAAACATAATCACCCTGTTAAGAAGTTCAACATTGCCAGCTCTTCGGGAAGTAATTCTTCTAACCCCTTTAGCAATTACAGAAATTTTTCCTTTTTGAAGTGTAAAAACAGTTAAAATCCGATCCGCTTCCCCAAAATTCCTTCTCTTTAAAATAATCCCTTCTGTCTTAAATCCACGCATTAAATTCCAAACTTAAATTCTTTGTCTGTATCTAACTTAAAATCAGCTTTTTGGGAACCATTTATTTTTATAATGTAATGAAAATCTTTAGCTCCTGGTTGTTTCTGAATTAATAAATTGTATTTGCCATCAGGATTATAAGGTAATTCATATTCCACTTCCAACTTCCTTGAGTTTTGTGGCCTGACTTGTATAAAAGCTTCATAAACTGTTTTCCCTAAGTCTTCTATTGTTGTAACAGGTACCTCAGATCCTTTAGAAGATAAAAGTTTACTTCCATTTGGCACATAGAATCTAACATAATCCCTATTTATTCCATTTAACCAAGTATTAAAAGGCTGAGGATTTTTGTATTCTATTGCAATCTTTTTAGTAACCTTACCATTTTTGATATTTATTTCCTGAGTCACTGTTTGATCAACATAAATATTAGATTTTCCTCCGGCAAAATTAGAATCATTAATATGTAAATAATCACCATCAAAGTTTTTTATCTCACCTGTCCAATTCAACTTAGACAATGCAGATTGAGTTATCCCATCATGCATAAAAAACATAATATGCTTGTGATTGGCTAAATTTGCTAATGTTTGAATAAGTTGAGGCAATTTTTCAATATCAGCTCCAACTGACCTTGCTAGTATTTGCTGCATTAAAACTCCTAAAATAGCTTTTCTATCTTTTTCACCTTTTTCAATAATTTGTGCATAATTTTCCAATTCATAAATTACGTTTGGACAGTTGCATCTTTTATCTAATTCGCTGGAATATTTAGTTCCATAAACATCAATCGGACCAGTTACTTCTATCAACTGTTCCACAACCTGTGTGTCAATATAAATTATTCCATCAAATGGCAAACCATCTCCTAAAAATCCATACATCTTCTCAAATTGTTTTGCAGAAGTTGGTACATCCGGTGATAAGTTAGAATCCCTCATGCTCCATGCAGATCTAGGCTTACCTGAAACTTCAGGAAGATATTTAATGATTGGCGCAGGCGGAGAGAGGGGGCAAATTTTTGTTAAACATACATTCAAAAGCTTCTCATCAAGTCTATATATATCATCAGAGGTAGTAGCAGAAACCTGACCGTTATTTATGCTCAAAGTAGCATAAGCTGTCATAAATCCTCCTGTTGCTCTTATTTCCTTATCATTTTGGAAAAGGAGTAAATAGTTTTTGCTAGATGGTACACCTAAAGCCTGCGGGGCTATCTTTAAGGCATCTTTACCGGACCCGACAGTTACTGCAGCTCCCATAATAAAGCTTTTCAGAGCTTCTAGATTCTTTTTTATATCTTTACCCTTAAACTTTTCTGGATATTTATTAGTGTTAATATTCTTAACATTATCAGAAGCCTTCTTAAGATTGTCCTCAATTTTATCCAAAAGTGGGATAGATTTATCCATTATTTTTACTACCTGAGTAACTCTATCCGGTCCGCTTTTGGGATGACCATCAAAACCTAATTCTTCCTTATGTGAAGATAAATCAGAAAGTAGTATATTTATTCCAGTCAGCTCTTCTACTCCAGCTCCTACAAAACCCTTAATATCCTGATAATAACCTCCCACAAAAGGAATAATTCTTAGCCAAAACAAAAAACCAAGTGATATATTAACCTGAGCTAGTCCATTTTTTGTATTAACAACCTCTTTTTTAAGATTATCAAAATTTTGTTCCTTGTAGGCTGTGACAATTGCTTTACTATGAGAAGAAGCAGCTTTAAATCCAAAAAATATGAAAATTGATGGGATAACTGTTGCAAAAATTAGGATTACTGTAACTACCCAGATTCTCCTTGCTTTTTTATTTGGACGTTTGTAGTCAAATTTTCTATTTAAATTTGTGAACATTTATATTGCTCCTCTACCTGAAAGAACTGCTGGTATAGTCTTTAGCATAATCCAAGAATCATAAAGCAAAGATCTTCTTTTAACATATGTAGCATCCATTTTAACTCTTTTTTCAAAGTTTATCTCTGATCTGCCTGAAACCTGCCAAAGACCTGTTACTCCTGGTTTACCTGATAGGATTATTTTAACGTATTTCCTAGAACTTGGATACTTTTTCTGCTGTTCCTCTAATTCATAGGGATAATATGCTCTTGGACCAACTAAACTCATCTCTCCTGTTAAAATATTAAAAAATTGGGGTAGTTCGTCTAAAGAAAATCTTCTTAAAAATTTCCCGATTTCAGTAATCCTAGGATCATTGAATATTTTATAACTATTCTTTTTATATTCTTCCAAAAGCTGTGGATTCTTTTCTAGTAGTTCGTGTGCGTTTTGAACCATAGAACGGAATTTATATATCTTAAAAAGCTTTCCTTTTCTACCTGATCTTTCGGGAGTATCTGCAAATACCGGCCCCGGAGAGTCTAGCTTAACTAATATCGCAACGATTATAAACACAGGCAACAAAAATAAAATTCCAAGTAACGATCCAATAATATCTACAAACCTTTTCAAAAAGTCATATATCATAATCTATAAAGTGTACTACAATGAAGCAACTGTTTGAACAAATAGCCCAATAAAATTTTCTTTACTAAATCTTCTGGCGTTTTCAAAGCATTTATTCGAAGAAAAGCTTTGCTTATCTTTGTTCATTATTTTATATCTTTTAACCACATTACTTAAACTTTCTACAGTTTGTTCTTCAAAATAAATTCCTGTCTCTCCACCTATAATTGTCTCCAAGGAACCACCTCCTTTAAAAGCTATAACCCCTTTACCTAAAGCTTGAGCTTCCAAAGAAATTAATCCAAAATCCTCTCTACCCGGAACAATTAAAGCTGTACAGCCAGCTAAAATTTCTGTTGCCATTTCATCAGTTAAACTACCATCCAAAATTTTTAGTTCAATGCCTAATTTATTACAAACATCTATTGCCAAATCAAATCTCTTGTATTTATTCATCCTACCTGCTATCACAAAATATCCTCCATCAAAACTATCAATTCCTTCAAATCTTTTTAAATCCACGAATGGATATACAACTTTCGAATCAACACCGTAAATTTTTTTGATTCTTCTTTTGGCATTTTCTGAACCAGCAATAAAATAATCAACTCTATGAACAGTTACTTGATCATAAATTCTAAGTTTAGTCATCAAAAATTCACCGAATCCATAATTTTTCATACCTGAAAAATGCCAGAGAAATCTAGGTGGGGTATGACAATAGGAAATATGTTTGGTTGCTGGTTTTGTAATAATAGATTTTGCAAAACGCGTTGTATGAGAAATAACTAAATCGTATTCATCAAAATTAAATTGTTCGAACGCAATTGGATAAAGAGGAAGTAGCACTTTATATAATTGTTTCCAAAATGGGATCTTTTGTAAAAATGATGTTCTAACATCTCGACCAACAACTAATCGCGATAGCGACTGATTGTTTGAATCATAAACTGAAGTAAAAAGTGTCGCCTCAGGATAAATTTCCAAAAGTCCTTCTAAAACTCGCTCAGCCCCACCCCATTGAACAAGGTCATCATGAACAATAGCTACACGCATTCTTCGTATGCCTCCAAAGTTTGTTCTGCCATTTTTTTCCAACTAAATAATTTAACTCTTTTTTTACCTTTATCAATTAAGCTTTTTTTATAACTAGCATTATTCAGTACATACCTAATTTTGTTAACCATATCGTTTGTATTGTTCGGATTAAAATATAATGCAGCATTTCCTCCAACTTCTTTCAAGGATCCTGCATTAGAAGAAACAACAGGACAGGAACAAGCCATGGCCTCTAAAATCGGTAAACCAAATCCTTCCTCGAAAGAAGGGAGTACAAAAACTTCAGCGCTTTTATATAAAGCTACTAACTCCCTATCATTTATATAACCTGTATAAATAACGTCCAAAATTGTATTCTCCTTCTTCATTCTTTCCCAAAAATAATGATCATGTCCTGATAAAACTAATTTTATGTCTTTGTAATGTTGTTTTAAAAGAACAAATGCTTTAATTAGTCCTTCTACATTTTTATGAGGATGTGCATTCCCTACATAAAATATAAAGGAGGCTCTTATTCCAAATTTTTCTAGAACTATATTTATTTTTGAGGTATTAACTTTCTTCTCCAAAAATAGCAAGTCATCGTCTATTGCCTCAGGAGTAACCACTATTTTATTTTTATCTACATCCCACTCTGAAATTAAAAGATTTTTTACAGTTTCTGAAGGAACAAAAATATTTTCAGATTTTGTTATTCCAGTCTTAAAAATTTTTTGGTATCCTATTTGTTTAATTTTGAATGTTAATGGATCTAACCTTGTAGATCTTTTCATAGAATAATGCTGATGAATCAAATCATGAATTGTAATTACAAATTTCCCTGCATAAAAAATTGGGACATTGAAATGCGGAAAGTGAACCAAATCTAATTTATATTTGTTTAAGAGTTTTGGAAAATTAAATTGCTCAGCAAATCCATACCATTTAAAGTCCGCTGATATTTTATGAAAGTTTTTTGATTCTACAAAATTATCAAAATCTTTAGGTAAAAGAAAGATAAAATATTTATTTTTTTCATCCAGACTTTGCAAGTTTTTAATAAGATTTCTTAAATATCTTCCTACCCCTGATTCATTATAAAATCTGGCATCTATTCCTATTCTCAAATTACACTCCTCCTAATTTTTCATAAATCTGACTTAAATTACGTGCAATAGGGTCCCAATTATATTTTTTCTTAACTAGTATCTTCGCATTTTCTGCAATTTCTTCAGATAATTGAGGATTCTTGATAATATCTACCGCCGCCTTTGCGATTTCTTTCGGTTCGTCCCTTATAATTACATCTACACCGTCCTTGGCATCAATTCCACCAATACCAATAGAGGTCGTAACAACAGGTAAACCTGAAGCAAATGCTTCAAAATTCTTATATCTTGTACCTCCTCCTCCATATATAGGTGCAACTAATACCGATGCTTGTTGATACACTTCTCTTACATCTTTAACCTCTTCAACCCTAATATCTTTTTCTAAATCAGGAAAAAACTTATTCGCATCTTTACCAATAATCCAAAGACTTGCATTTGAAAACTCTCCTTTTATTCTAGGCCATATTTTATCCAATAAAATATTGACTGCTTCCCTATTCTGAAGCCATGTAAAGTTTCCTAAATATAATATAACGGGTTTATCTAATCTCTTAGTAATTTTTTCACCAAAATAATCTCCATCTACTCCATTAGGCACAATTCCTACATCTAATCCAGGTACTTGGGACAACATTATTTCCTCATCTTCTTTTGACATAGCAACAACTTTACTTGCTTGCTTCCAGAATTTTTTCTCCCAATACTTCATTTTTAAAACATCTAGGTATAAAAATGGTCTGATTAAAAAATTTGAAAAGCTTTCTGCATAATGTCTATAAACTAAATATTCAATCGTTTGCTCAACTAGAAGTATTGGTATAGAAGTTTTTGGGATATGCGGCATAACATAAAAAGTTTCCGCATGAATTAAATCGAATTTCTCGCTTTCTAATTTTTTCTTAATGGCTTTTTTCTCCTTAGATGCCCAATTTCGTACAACCAAAAAAGGATAAAAACTAAATCCTGTTTTTAAAATATTATTTAATGTCCACGGTTTTTTAGGTCTATTAAAAACCTGCACCTCTTTACAAAATTTCTCTAGCTCCGGTACATATACTCTTTCTTTATCATCCTTAACCAGGCAAAAAAGTGTAATTTCGTAACCTAATTGAGATAATCTCTTTATAAGATTGTAGGATCGAGTTTGTCCTCCAGTTAATAAGGGGTACGGCAAGTATGGTGTAAGCATTAATATCCTCACGGTTCAGAATCCTCTGAGGTTATTGGATTTAAAATTTTTGTCAAATCAGCAATAATAAATTTTGAGTTATCCTCCAAAACTAGAAAATGTCTTAAGACCCAATTTGTTTTATCATCTCTTGAGGTAGAAATAAAACTCGTTACACCATAATCCGAAACAAGTTGAACTAAGGGAAGGGGTGTAAAGGGGAAACCAGCTCTGTTTGTCTGATATAAAAAGGCAGTGTCACCATTATAAGGTGCAACAACTATTGCATTTTTTGGCAAAATTCTATCAGCTTCTTTTCCAGCTTCCACAATAACAGGATTATTAATTTTGTAAAATTCTTTAACTTGCGTCCAGGTAAAATAAAAAGCTAAAGGTAGAAATGACAAAGCCAAAAGAATAGTCCATATTCTGGGTAAGAAATTGTTAATACCTTTTATTAGATAAACAAATCCTAAGGTCAGAAATATTGCTGCAATTGGAACAAAAATGTATTGGTAGTAATTATGTCTAACATTTCCTGTTGCAAAAATAGCAAAATATGAAAAAAGTGAAATTAACCAGACATGGAAGAAATAATTTTTATACTTTGGCCTAATTAAAACTCCTATTACAAATAATACAAATCCAGTAGCCCCTAAAATCTCTCTTCCAATCCTTTCTGAAATTAGCCACCACCAAAACGCAGGACGAAAACGTATATTATCAGAATTCATAAGCCAACTTGAAGCCGGAATACCTTCAATATGATTAGTAATCCAAAGCCTCCAACAAATAAACGGCACTAAGGCTAAAATGAATAGTAAGAGATATCTTAATATTTTTCTATTTAATCCATGTGCCTTAATCAGTGAATACACAAGTGGCGGAACAAAAAATATGGCCCATGGTTTTATTAAAAAAGCCAAAGCAGTAAAGATAAAACCTAGTATCCCCCATTTTAAATTTCCATGCCAAATCCATTTGTCAACGAAATAAATCATCCCTAGACTGAAAAATAAAAAAGTCGGCTCTGGTAAGGTTGTCCTGGAAAAAAACACATTAAATGGAAGCAGGCCATAAATAAATGAGACAAGCAAACTAATAATTATGCCGAGGTATTTTTTGCAAATGAAATATAAAAAAAAGATACTTCCAAGAGAAAATATTACAGAAACCAATCTTGAATAGATATCCTGTATCCCTAAAAATAAATACAATGGGTACACAAAAATATTATAAACAGGAAATTCCACAAATCTAAAACGGTTAATATTTACAATAGGATTTTCGGAAATTCCAGACATATCATCAAATTTAGGCATGAATGGATTAAAACCTAATTTTACAAAATTTCTGCTCACAGAAACTGTATCTGCTTGTCTCCAGGAATGCCAATCAGATACAGTTTCTGTGATCATATATAATCTTACTATCCCTGATAGTAATAATATTATGCTTAAATAGAAATATTGATTTTTAAATATGTTTAATATTTTCATTAAAATTTATTACGCTTAAATTCAAGCCTAAAATCATCCAAAAAAGCGATGCCACCTTTGACGCTTCGAATACATCAATGAAAAGTCCGTTTACTAAAAACGCAATTAGCATTGAAAATACTCCAACTGAAAAATATCTTAAAAATTTATTTTCATTTTTAAATTGAACAATAATATTCTTACCTATTTCGAATATCACCAAAATTAGAGCTAAGGTTCCCAATAATCCCACCTCCCCCAAAGATCTTAAAAAATCATTATCTGTAGCAATGCCTAATGATGAATATCCTGTTCCAAGAAAAGGGTTTTTAATAAAGGCTCTAATTGCCCTTGGCCATTCTATATTTAACCTTATTTCAAATGATCTATAAACTCCAAGTTCCGTTGAATCTATTGGTTCCCCAGGAGTAATATCAGTAGCCAATCCTCCAGAAGATGAAGCAAATGTCGAAGTGGAAGCAGACATACTTGAGGTTTTCACTGCCAAAGTTGGTATATTTAGTTTGCTCCTTACCTGCTGATCAACAGTTTTACCTGTGTATCTTTCACCCATATGTAAAATATTGATTGTTATTGTAGATATAAATCTATCACGAAGCTGTGATGGATATATTAAAATCATAAAAACGGAGATGAAAAGAAGAAGAATATATTTTTTCTTTTTGGAAAGAATTAAAGCTGAAATAATACCCACAAAAGCAGCGACAAAAGACAATCTGGCTGCAGTCATAATCAACACAAGCAATGATACCGCCCCAATAGCTAATATAACCGGCTTTAATATTTTTCTGACCGCAAAAAACAAAGGAGTGAGAATCACCAAAACTCCAGCTAAAAATACTGCCAAATCATAGTGTCCCGCAAATGTTGAATTAACCCTTGCATCCGGTGTGAGACGCAAAATTAACCCTTTTGCAAATTCAGAATTAGTAGTTGATATAACCGGCCAATTTAAATATTTTTGACCTAAAGCATAAATATCTACAGCCGCAACTGTGAATATTAATAAAAATAAAATCAAAAAAAATCTTTTTCTGCTATTTACAACATATATTACTACAGGTAAGAGCATCATAAATTCAACTCTTCTCAAGAAATTTAATAAACCTAAACCATAAGTCACAGTCAGAGTTAAAAAAATCGCTGAAAATATTGAAACAAGCCCTATGAAAAAAAATAAAAGTATAGACTGATTGAGTTTATTTTTTAGAAAAATATTTATCTGTCCTGAAAGAGCTACTGATATTCCCCATAACCCAACCGTTAAAGCTATAATTACATCTTCAATTCGGATAGCCACAAAAGTCCCTTTCACATTAAGTAATGGAAATTTGGGAAATAGAGGGATAAAAACAAATAGAAATAAAACTAAAAAGAATATAAAATTGTTTAAAATTTTTAGGTTTTTCTTCATTATATTAAGATTTTTTTACCTAATCTAAATAGAAAATAAATTGAGCTAATGATTCCAAACCAAACCACTATTTTTACTAAAAAATTCGAAGGGTAAAATCTTAAAGTTGTTTTTGTATACCAGTCACGACCATCAGCTTCAAACTTAGTTGATCCCCAAAATTTTGGAGTGTTATCCGGATAAAATGGTTCAAAACCATTAATGTATAAGGAATCTCTAAGAGGATACACCAGTTCCTCAATATAAGTTGAATCCGTATGTTTTTTAATAGCTATCCACGAATATTCAGGTGGATGATTTAATCTGAATGGTGGAATTAAAAAATGCATCAAGGATTGATAATTCATTACATAAACAGGTACTACAAATTCTCTATATGAATTTGAAAAGTAAGCAACTACATTTGGAATTTGAATGGTATCTCCTTCTAGTTTTGATTTGGTAGAGTCAGATAAAACTTTAAAATCTGAAATTTTAGAAGGACCTGGCCAAATCATGTAAATAAACAGCAGTGCAGAAAAAATAAGAAAGATTTTTTTAATCATTGGAACCATCTAGCTCTACCTAATTTATAATGAGGATCTTTCAATTGTCTTTCCCCAATCACTTGAGCAGGCACACCACCTACTATCATAAAGTCTTCAACATTTTTAGTTACAACAGCCCCAGCAGCCACAATAGCCCCTTTGCCAATTTTTATCCCAGGGAGAATTATTGCTCTAGGTCCTATAAATACAAAATCCTCTATTTCAACAGTTCCAAATATTGCATTAAAGTCCTCCGAGTTTATATCATGCTCTGAATTGTAAATCATTACATCAGATGCAATATCTACATGATTTCCAATTTCAATTCTTTCTCTTCCATCCAAAAAAGCATTCCTGCCAATAATAGTATCTTGTCCAATTTTCACTTTTTTTAAAGAAAAGAAACTTAAGCCCATATGAATACTGGATCCATTACCCACTCTTGCACCTCCAAGTCTCATAACAAATCTACGTAAGTGATGAGAAGGAAGATTCACCAATATCTGAGCTAAAAATAAACAAAAGTCAGCTGTATAATTATATAATCTATTCCTAATCTTATCTGATGCTTCACTAGCACCAAGCTCATTACCATTTCTATCACGGAGTATTGCCATATATAGTTAATTATATGGGGAATATTAAACAGAAGCAAACACTTTTAGAATAATTTCTGCCATTTTGTTCCAGGAAAATCTTCCAGATTGGATCAAACCAAGCTTTGAATATCTTTCTCTAATTTTTTTATCAGTTACTAAAGTTCTTATAGCCTGTTCTATTTGATCAACAGAATAAGGATCAATTAATAGTCCTGCATTTCCCACAATCTCAGGAAGAGATGAAACATTCGATGCAATAACCGGTGTACCACAAGCCATAGCCTCTAATACTGGAATTCCGAATCCCTCATATAATGACGGCTGTACACAAGCTAATGCGGACGATAAAAGATATGGTAAATCTTCAGTATCAACAAAACCTGTAAATTTTACTCTATTTTCTATCCCTAATCTTTTGGGAGTTTCTAAAGTTTCTTCAAATTTCCAACCACTCTTCCCTTCACCTTTGCTTTTTCCAACCAGTACCAACTGCAACCCATCAATTCTGGCTACTGCCTCCATTAATCTAATTAAGTTTTTTCTGGGTTGTATTGTCCCTATATATATAATGTAGGAATCTTTAATACCATATTTATCCAACACTTGTTGATTTTTGCCAGGCTTAAAGATTTGTTTATTAAATC
>Ga0209542_10014062_pt1 | contig 13679 bp, 14 predicted proteins | sample RifCSPhighO2_01_FD_184028 | JGI IMG/M metagenome (GOLD analysis project Ga0209542, IMG submission 184028) | Soil microbial communities from Rifle, Colorado - Rifle CSP2_plank highO2_0.1 (SPAdes) (version 2) | ecosystem: Environmental > Terrestrial > Deep subsurface > Rock core/Sediment ...
CAAAATTCCAACTATCCGCCAATTCAAAGGCATTTTATATTCAGGTTTTCTCTCTGATTTTTTCTTTGCCTTAAGACCCATAACCAAAACCATAATTCCTGTCAATCCTCCAGAAACAACCCCTCCAATACTAAGAACCTCGACAAAACTATCAAATTTAAAAAAATTTACAATTAAATAAAAAATTAATGGAATCATAGAAACTAAAAAAAAGTTTAAATTTTTAGATTCATGAAAATCATATTTGAAAATATCACCCAATGCAAAACTCAAAACAAAATAACTTATAAGCATTGTAAAAATTCCCAATAAAACAATTAAATTTCCCAACGCCAGCGTCGCAATTTCAGGAACTTGTTTGCCAAGCACGCCGACAAAAGTCAATGCAAAAATAAAATAAAGAACAACCGGAATTAAAACACCAATAATAATAGCTCTTCTCAATAATTTTTCGCTTCCCTTAATTTCTCTCCGTAATTCTGGCACACTCGTAAAACCAAGCAAAGCAAAAAGCGTAACACCAAACGGCAGGAAGAATTTACTATTGTCAAAATAATTTAGATTACTAATTTCAACTCGTGGCAAAAACAAAACAAAAATAATAATTATAATAACAATAACACCAATCACTCCATAAGTCTCAACTTTTTTCAAACCTTTCAAACCCTCTCTAAGAATCAACGTCATAACAAACCAAAAACCTATTGCAAAGACCAAAGAATATTCTAAATTACCCATAAACAATTGACTCAAACTTTTTCCTTCACCAATTAAATAAGCAAGCAACGCAGAATAAATTCCAAATACAACTGCAAAAAACATAATTCGTTTTCCCATTTTTCCTAAATATTTCTCCACCAAACCGGGTAAATGATGAATTCCTTTTGTTCTTAGTGTAACTTCCCCAATAATCAAATTAACATAAATCATAACAATTCCAAGAAACATGAGCCAAAACATTCCAATAAAAAAACCACTTTTAGCAAAAACATAAGGCAAACCAAGTATACCTGCACCTATGATTGTTCCACTAAGAGTAAACGTCGTCGCCCAAAATTTTTTATTCATGTTTGCCTCTTTTTAATATTCTGAAATTAAAACAAATTAGTATAAAAATATAACTTAAGCCGGTTGAGGCAACAAACTTGGAATTAAAGAATACGATCTAACCTTTTCTAATAAAGACTCTTTTGTATCTGATCTTAATTTATATTTTTGTTTTTCAACATCAATTATACAAGGCAAATCAATATCAATGCAGTAATGAATTATGACTCTACTAACAAAATCATCTAACTTTAATCCTTCTTGTTCTTGAACTTCATTAAATGTTCTTATTGGCGGAGCCACAATTAAAGATGGATCATTATGCCAGTTCATTAGTTCTTCTCCAGTTTCATCATGGACATGAAACCACGAAGGTCTTGCTGATTCTACATCAAATGCAGACACTCTAACTCCCACATTATTAATAAAAACATAACCAATTTTATCGGTGAAGAAATCTAATGGTGGTAAAAATCCTTGATACCATTTCATTTCGATTTTATCTTTATTTTTCAAATAATCGCCCACATTTTCTGCAATATAAACATTATGAGCTCTTAGAGATTTCCATATCTCTATATTAGAAAGATTTCCATTACTTCTTACAAATTCACTAAAGTCTATCATTTTACATGAGCTTGCGAGGAATCGAACCTCGATCAAGCGGGCCGAAACCGCTTATTCTATCCGTTAAACTACAAGCCCAAAACTAAGAACAAACTCTCCTTTAAAAGATTTCGGATATATAATCCACAAACTTAATAAATCAAATTTTCTTTATCATATTACAATGCTCGCAAAAACCAAAAAAGAAAAGACAGAAGAACCACCCCACTACAAATTTCATAGAAAACATAAAATTCTATTCGGAAGTTTTACCTCATTAGTGATTATATTCATAATATTATCAAGCACTGCACTTTACATAATATACATTAAACTCGATACGCAATATACTGAATTAAATTCCAAACTTGAAAATTTACAAAAAGATACTCAAGGCAAATTAAATGAACTCACAGATAACTTAATATCTACACAAAAAGATGTCACACAAACTCAAAGCCTTCTCGGTGAAACCAAAGATAGAATCACATCTTTAGATGTTGAATTAGAAGAAGTTAAAGCTTCTGCATCTACAGATTTTTCTAGCGTAATAGAAGACGCAGTTCCATCGGTAGTTACGATAAGAACAAACGTTGCGCAAGGAACAGGATTTATAATTAACGAAGAAGGATACCTTGTCACAAACGCACACGTTCTTACGTCTGCAAATCAAGTAAGTGCAATAACTTCAAATAAACAAATTCTATCTGCAAATTTAATAGGTTACGATTCAAATTTAGATGTTGCATTATTAAAAATTCCAGGCAACTACGACAAATTGGAATTAGCCAATTCAGATAATATTCAAACTGGAGAAAAAGTAATTGCAATAGGGAATCCTTTAGGTTTACAATTTTCAGTATCAGAAGGAATAGTCTCAGCAGTTCATAGACCAGGAATTAATAATCAGGAAATTTATATACAAACCGATGCTGCATTAAATCCAGGAAATTCCGGAGGCCCATTAATTAATAAAAAAGGGGAAGTGATTGGAATTAATAATTTCAAAATCGGAAGTAGCGAAGGATTAAGTTTTGCTCTTGAGTCTAATTCTTTAAGAGAAGCAATTAATGAAATATCTTCATTGGCATTAAACAGGACTTTAGTATAATTCAAAACATTTAAAATTAACCTTTAATTGATTCTATTATGTCAAAAAAACAATCCAATGAAGGACTCACAATAAAAAAAGATGATAATTTCTCAGAATGGTATCAGCAATTAATTCTCAAATCAGAACTCGCAGATTATTCTTCAGTTTCAGGTTGTGTCATTCTTCGTCCAAGATCATATTCAGTTTGGGAAAAAATAAAAGAAGAATGTGACAAACGATTCAAAGAAATAGGAATACAAAATTCTTACTTCCCCTTATTTATTCCAGAAAAATCATTCTCGAGAGAAAAACAACATGTTAAAGGATTCACACCAGAAGTAGCATGGGTAACTTCAGCAGGAAACACAAAACTAAAAGAAAGACTCGCAATACGTCCAACTAGTGAAGCAATTATGTATGAATCTTATTCAAAATGGATTCGTTCATGGAGAGATTTGCCATTAAAATTAAATCAATGGAACAACGTCGTGAGATGGGAATTTAATAATCCAGTGCCTTTTTTCAGAACAAGAGAATTTTTATGGAATGAAGGACATACAGTTTTCGCTACAGAAAAAGAAGCTCTTGCAGAAGGAAAACAAATAAGAAAAGTTTATGAAGATGTCGTCGAAGAATTCATGGCTTTACCAGGAATCTATGGGAGAAAAACAGAAAAAGAAAAATTCGCAGGAGCTGTTTTCTCAGAAAAATTGCATTATTATTTGCCAAATGGAAGAATAATAGAAGGTCCATGTTTTCATCATGATGGCCAAAATTTCGCAAAAGCATACGACATAAAATTCAAAACTGAATCAGATGCAACTGAATTTGCATGGCAAAACACTTTCGCAATCTCAACAAGAATGCTGGGCACAATGTTCGCAGTCCACAGCGATGACAAAGGATTAATCATTCCTCCAAAATTAGCAGAAAATAAAGTTGTCATAGTCCCAATTCTTTTCGAAAAAACAAAAAACAAAATCCTAAACGAAGTAAAAAGAATTGAAAAAGAATTAAAAGATTATTCTCCAATAATAGACGAAAGAACAGATGTTTCTCCAGGTTGGAAATTCAATGAATGGGAACTTAAAGGAATTCCATTAAGAATAGAAATCGGCCCAAAAGACCTCGAGAAAAAACAAGTTGTAATCGCAAAAAGAAATGATGGAAAAAAACATTCAGTAAAATTCAATGATATAAAAAAAGAAGTTCCAAAACTTCTTAATGAAATTCAAAATGAACTCTACAAAAACGCCGAAAAATTATTCAAAGATAACACAACAAAAACCGAAAGCAAAGCTCAATTAATAAAAGATATTAAGAATAAGAAAATGGTTTTAGTTCCAATGTGCAAAAGCCATGATTGCGAGGACATTTTAAAAACAGATACTGGCGGAGCAAAAACACTTTTCATTCATCCAGAAAATCCACCAATTTCTAAAAACAAATGCATCATCTGCGACAAAAAAGCAGATTATTGGGTGTATGTCGGGAAGACTTATTGATTTGGAATTCGCAAGCTCGTTCTCATAAAAAAAGTGAACTAGATTCAATATTAAACATAATAATTGGTAAATCCAACTTAACTTAATTAAGATGACACTTCTCGAACTAAAGGATAGAAGTATCATCAATATCATTCAAGTTACTCAATATAAAAAATCTCATTCACAAACTTTGAAGAAATATTTTGCATTCAATTAACTTCCTCGAAAAGCCGTGCGGGAAGCCGGCTCTGAGCAATTTATTCTCGCGAAGTAATGAGCGAGGTATTTTAACTTAATCCCTAACTTCCCAAATCAAACCAAATTACACAATATCCATTAAGAATTATTTTCCATTTCCATTTTCTTAATTTAAATTATTCAACTCATCTTCCAATCGCAAAGTCATCTCTAACAACACACTTAACTCTCTTTCAACAAGTTGTTTTTCACTTTCTATATTTTCCATTTCTTGTTTTTTCATTTTAAAAAACCCTTCAACTTGTTCTTAGAATTAAATCAGAAGTGAACCCTCATTCGATTTAACCTAAAAACAATATCGAATTATTGGGCTGTAATCATAGGAAAGACAAAGCTAAACTTACAATATGATTTCCATAACGCAAGTCTATGCATTGTTTCCATGATAAAATCAGGATATTAAAGTTTTAATACTTTTCTATATTGTATTAACTAGTTAATTTAACCAAACTTTCCCTAAACTTCTCAATTTCCTCAACTTTTATTTGCGCACCGACGGCATCATCGTGTCCACCACCTGATGCATTATCCAATCCACTTATTGATTTCAAAATCGGCTCTTTAACATTTTTACCTCTCGCAGAAATATTTGCTTTAACACCAGTAATATAAACAACAACGACAATTTTCTTAGGATATCTATAACTTAATTCATTTGATAAATCAGCACTTATACTCATATCACCACCATATTGAAAAAATAAAAGGTTCTTAGACGCTTTTTCAACCTCTTCTGCTTTCTTTAACAATCTTTGATACTTATTATCTATTTGTCTAAACCTCGAATGCATTGAAAAATTCTTAGTAGATTCATCCAAAACTTCATATGGAGATTTCGCAACTAATAAAAATCTAATCATATTAATAACATTAGTTGTTCTATCCTTTAGTGCAAAACTAATTATCCTAACTATTTTTCCAATTCTTGAACCATAATAAATATCAAATGCATCATCTGAATCAATAATTAAATCAGGATATTCTTTCTTGAAATTATCTATAAAATCGGGAACAAATCTATCAGAAACACATCCAACTAAAGCGAGCCATATATCCATTTTCTTTCTTTCTTCATTTATTATTTGATAACATAAATAAGTAACAGGTTCATTTGATTTATCTTCATTTAATAAGGGATTATAATAATTTACATAGTCTGGCATACCCTCTTCCATTTGAACATCATGATGATCAATCCAAACAATAGGTATATTATGGGCTCTTGCTTCTTCTAAAAAACTCTTTGAAACTATAGGTTTATCTAAAATTATAATATAATCCCCATTCAATTCCTCAACTTTTCTAAAATAAGAAACATCCATCTCGGGAAAAGACTTAATTGGAACTCCTTTTCCTTTCTCAGTATATCTTTGCAATAACAAGAAACTGCAAAGTCCATCAGGATCATTATCGAAGAAGAAAATTGGATTTCCAGCTCGCTCTAAGTGTTCTCTTATTTCTTCAATTTGTTCTTCTGTTAACATGAAAATTTAAGAAAAAAGAAGGTTAATAAGGTTTTTGATTACATCCGTTTCCAATTCCAAATAGAATAAGCAGTTAATGCAACTAAAGCTCCAACAAAGAACCAAAGAGAAATTTCTATAGGTGTAACTGCAGGAATATTGATAGGAATTTGAGGAACACTAGGAACTGCCTCAACAACTAAATTACCTTTTGATGAAGCGGTTTCATAAACTCTGTCCTTTGCATAATCTAAATTACTAACTGAATAAAATTTTATATTATAGTACCAACCAACAACTACACTTAACAAACCAGCAACTATTACCGAAGGTATAACTCCTTTCAATTTATTATAAATCTCAGAACCACTTTTTGTTTTAGGAGAAATAACAATCAATTTATTAGCAACTTTGTAAGAGAGAACTTTCTTTCCTTTTGTACTCCAAAAATACTTCTTTGTTGGTTCAATCAAACCGGCATCAACTAAACGCTTAACATTATAATTAACTGTATTCGCAGGAATCTTCAACGCCTTCGCAATATCACTTTCACTTGCCTCGTTCTCTGCAAGAAAATTAACAATCTTCTTAGAAGTCGGATTACTAATTACTTCTCCAAGCGCCTTAGACTTTTCATCTTCAAGATTAAACATTAAAAATTTGTTAGACATTTTCTAAATTATTTGGAACCTGGACTAATTACTCCAGTACTTACACCTGCAAAAGATTCAGCATAATAAATTGGAGGCTCAACATTTCCGACAGGCAGCTTCACACTATTTACTTCATCATAGTCAGAATCAATATCATTGGCTTTTATCATTGCATTTGAAATAGTGTAAAGAATATTATCCATATACAAACTTCTCTTAACAGACTTACCATCATTATAATATCTCCACCCAAACCAGCCTTGATTATCATCTCCAAAATCGGTTTCATCCATGTGGGTTATTTTTCCAACAACTTCAATTTCTTCTTTGTCCTTATCAAGCTTCATAACATAAGCACCTTGCCAAACAGATATACCATAAGCGCTATCAGGATCACTGAAATAATTATCATTTCTTTGAGTTTCATCAACTTCAGCTAATAAAATAGGCAGAACTAACAATCCCCTATTCCTATCAAACGTAAACGCTTTATGATCATACAAAGCATAACTATCTGTTCCCCTATCTCCAATTTCAATCTTCGACAATTCAACAGGATTATTTACATCAGTCGCATCAAACAATGAAACCTTTACACCTTGATACCAGGCAAAATTCTCATCTCCACCCCGAGTTTCTTTTCCTACGCCAATAATCAAAGTTCCTTCTTCATTAAACGGATGCAAATAATCACTATAACCAGAAACTTTCAAATAACCAAGCACTTCAGGTTTTTCAGGATTTTTAACATCTATAACAAATAAAGGATCAATTTTCTTGAATGTAACCATATACGCCCTGTCTCCGATAAACCTAGCAGAATAAATTCTTTCTCCAGCAGCCAAATCCTCAACACTTCCTACAATCGGCATTTTTTCATCATTAATATCCAAAATATAAAGATGATTCAAACTTGTTGCTTCTCCAGTCCTTGAAACATGCCCGGTTGTCGTCGCTACTCGCAAATAACCTTTATGCTCGTCCATTGAAAACTGATTCAAAACAGTTCCAGGAACTTCTCCAACGCCTCTGTAATCAACATCTAAACCATCAATCTCAATTCTATGAATAACTGTCTTCTCAGTTTCCTTCTGAATTTCAATTTGAAAATCAATCATTTTATCCATCAAATCTTTATCAAATTCTGCTTTTGCATTTCCAGTCAAAGAATCAGAATAATCAGAAACAATTTCCTCAATATCCTGCATTTTTTCATAAATAGTTTTATCAGAATCCATTACATCATTTACTTTTTTCTTTTCAGATTCAGGAAGCAAAGGTATGAAAACCCCATTTACAATCTTTCCATAAATATCTTTGTAAGAAATGCTTTTCTGATAGCTCAAATAAATATTATCTTCAGAAACAAAAATCGTCGAAGAGTAACCTGCCAAAAAAACCTTACTGTTAGATTTTCCCTTATCTAAATCAATAGCAGTTACAGTTGTGAAAGTATATCCAGAATCAGGATAATCAAAATAATAAATATCACTTGGAGCAATAGTTTTCTCAACACCATTCACAGAATAAACTGGCAAATCAATTCCATTATAAAAATCAACATATTTATTTGAAATAACATAAACATAATCACCTATCATTCTTGCGTCTTCGAAATTTCCATCAACAACAAACTCATCTTCAAGCTCAGGATTTTCCCGGTCAGAAACATCATAAACGTTTACAACTATATAATCTTTATAGTAACTTCCGCATCTTGCTCTAATATTATAGGCAACTTTATCACAAGATACTCCTGTTTCAATTGTCTTGCTTCCTCTTGAAAATACTATTAATTTATCATCCTTAATAAGAATGTTATAAACATTCCCATAATAATTATTCTCATCATCAGAAAAATTAATTTCACTCAAAATTTTCATATCGTCCGCAGGATAAGCATTGACAATAACTACTTTCTTATTATCAACAACAGAGTAAATATACTTCCCGTCATTCTTCACAATATCCGACTCGTCAACACCCTCGATTTGAACATTTGTTGTTGAAAAATCGCTCGCACCAGAATCACGACTTCCTCCACTTGCTTCGGCCTGAGCAGTTACAACATCTCCAGCCATTGCCTTATTATACATACCATAACCATTATAACTACCATCAGCATTTTCTTTTAAGAAACTTTCAATTTCCTGCAATGAATTAAATTGTCTAATTTGGGCTTGATCTCCTCCAAAAGGATTAGGTTCTGGTTGAGGAAATAATAATCCTATTATTCCTATCGCAACTACGACTAAAACAGCACCTACAAGCAACATCGAAGTGAACTTCATTGTGTCTTTCATAAACAATTAAGAAAAAACATATTTATAAATTCGTCGAAGACTTCAATTGGAGTGGAAGTTAATGGATATTCAGAAATATTTATCAACCAAGCAAACAAAATTTCCCTCAATTTCATCTTCCAAAGTAGTAACTATTAATATATAATCTATAAACAAAATCTTTTTAAACAAAACTTATCTCAAGAACTCATGAATAAATGGACTGAACTTTTTATTGGATTAATATTAGTCATAGGTGCTATAATAATTGCATGGGCATCTTCAGTATACAACTGGATCCTTTTGGGAAAACAACTTAATTTCCTACATTCAGCATGGATATTTTTCCAAGGTGGCTTATTCTGGTTTATAATAATGATAGGAACACTTCTTATCCTTCTTGGAATAAGTGACTTAAGAGAATAATCTATAAAAAAAGAAAAATAAATTAAATTTTTATTCTTTAAAAGTTGCATATAATGCATATAGTCCACATAAGGCTATTACATAATACACTATTGTAACTGCTATTGCTGGCGCCCAACTACCCACAAGTTTGTCTACAAGATTCCATCCTAACTCATTCAATCCCCAATTAATTGCACCTATAGCAGTCAAAACCAATGCAGTTTTTTCATACCATTCCATTTTACACCTCCTTTTTATTCTTATATTTACTACATAAAATAAGAAATATAAGTATTTAAAGGTTTCAACTAAAAAATACCAAACTTCCTTCAATAATTGCCGCTATAATTAACAAAGGCAAAACGATCAGGAAAAATACATATAATGATTCAATTAAATAAATCTTCAAATTAGAAAAAATAATTTTCCTCTCTTTTTCAGATAAAGATAAATTTCCAAAGAAAGTACTCATCATAAAACTAAAAATAAAAACAAATAAAATTAGAAAGGTAAAAAACGGACTTTCGGAAATCGATTGCGCATCAAAATTTCCTCCCATAGAAAAAAGACTATATAATATAAAAGAAAAAACACTAAATATTACTAAAAAAATAAACATAGATAAAACAAATGAAGTAAATCCCTTACTTTTATTTTTTAGAGATAATTGATAAGTTCCAATTTTAAGTCCTAATCCTAATGAAATAAATACTGCAGGTAATTCAAAAATTCCATGAGGGAGTAATTTGAAAACAACAAGTTCAATCAAAGAAGGTGAATCCCGAACAAGTAAACTAGCACCCAATACAAATCCAATAATGTATCCATTTACTATAGAACCAATTAAAGGATATAAACCAAAAAACACCCCAAACATTAATCCTCCAAGCGAACTTGAAAAATTATTTATAAAAATAAACGATGTAATCTGTAATTGATTCATTCCTTCAGTACTCGCAACCAATTCCTTAAAATAATTTATTAAAGATTCATTTATACTTACCTTAAATAAATTTTGAAACATATCATCTACAAAATTATTTAAGAAAAATCCAATTAATGAGGCAATGAAAAAAAACAATATTATTGAACAAATATAATTTTTGGATGACAAAACAAACTTAATCCTTCTCCTATACAATTCACCCAAAGTAGGAAATTTATTTTCCACAACCTTGCTTTGTTTTCTCCCCTTCTTTTTCATTTTATATTTAAGAAAAATACCTACTTATAGCTATTGATTTTCTTTTATATTTTTTCTTAATATAAAACGCATAAAATAGTCCTGCAATTAATCCCCCAAGATGTGCAGTGTTTCCAATAGGAACATTTCCTGCCACAGATATCAACCATAACACCACGAGTAATCCTGGTGCTGCATACTTCATCTTTACAGGAATAGGAATGAACATAATAAAGACCGGAAGATTGGGAGTTATTATCATCAAAAAACCGACAAGTGCAAATAATGCTCCACTCGCACCAACTGCATATGTATTAAAATCCCCAGGATAACCCATTTGCATCATCACATATGCAGTTAATACAAAAAATAAACCAGCAAATAATCCAGATAAAATATAAAACCAAAAATATCTTTTTCTACCTAATAATTTTTCTACCAAATTTCCAATAAAAAACAAAGAAATCATGTTAGCAAATAAATGAAAAAATCCACCATGCATAAATATGCTAGTTAAAAAAGTCCAATAATAATACCCACTAAAAATATTTGAAGGTTTTATAGCCAAATTATCATAAACAAATAAAGGATTATCTTTATAAAAACTTAGCATAATTATAAAAAAAACAAAAGCAATAACATTTATTAGGACTATCCACGTCGTCAAACTAAATCCTTTAATAAAATCAAAACGCCTTTTTTGGGGTGCACCATGAACCTGATATACAAACGCCATTTATTTCCTCTTTTTTTTAGATTTCTTCTTCACTAATCTTTTATTAATTTTATGAGGACTTTTTTTAGGTTTATTTTTAATTAATCTTTTCTTATCTTTTTCCTTTACAGAATTATTCAATTTTAATTTTGCCAATTTATTAACGGCCCTTTGTTTAGCCCTCTTTTCCTTAACCAATTTCAACTCTTTTTTTATTACTCTATTTTTTCTTTTACCCTCTTTTTCTCTCAATTTTGAAATTTCTTCTTTTAATAAAACTATTTCTTTCTCGAGATTATCCGATTCCTTTTTATAATCTCTAATATTCTTAACATTATCCTTCAAAACAAAAACATTCCCACATTCCCCACAAGTGAAGTCATTAAGCAGGGCATTATCTTCGGAATGTTCTACATTACATGTCTCACAATAATAAAAACGTTTTGTTTCCCTGCTCTTTATTTGATTATTTAAATTATTAATTCTTTTTTCTATAATCTCAGATAAAAATTCCAAAGATTTTAATATTTCAATTTTCCAAAAGTATGTATACCATCCTTTTCTAGAATCTTTTTTCCTCGTTGACGAAACAAGACCATAATCAGAAAGCTTATATAAAATATTTCTAGTTTGGTTAATCTCAATTCCAAGTTTTTTTGCAATAAGAAATTCATTTACATATTTTTCATCGCCAATTATATCAACTAAAGGTTCAAACTGTTTTCCTATTACATACTCCACAACTTGTCTAAGAAATTTTGTCTGCATAGAAGAAAACAAAAAATGAACAAATAAATACCTTTCGGTTTTATACTCTAAAGATTATATTCAAATATTTACTAAAAAAGAAAGGTTTTTAAAAAGATATTATGTAGTATATATCATGGGGTGGTTTAAAAAAAATAACGAAGAGGAAGATTATAACTCAACGAATTCTAAAAATAGTAATTATGATACAATTCCAGATTTGCCTGATTTACCTGAATTGCCAAATCTTCCAGGATATAACAATAATTCCTTAACAATGGAGGAAGATACACCAGAAATAAAATATTTATCCCATCTTCCAAGCATACCGTCTTCCAGTTCATATGGAGAAAAATTTTCACAGAACGCCATAAAGGAGGCAGTTTCTGGAAATAAAGAGGGCGACAAGAGGGTAATAACAAATGAAGTTGTTCCAAAAAGAATGGTAAACATCCAACAGATGCAAAAATCCCTTTATCCAAATAATGTACCACAAAGAATTCAGATACCTAAAATAGATATTTACAATGATGAAGTTCCAGAAAAAACAAGAACTATTCCAAAAGAATTCAAAGAGGCAGCATTAAAAGTAAAAAGCAACGAACCAGTATTTATTAGAATAGATAAATTTCAAAAAGCGTTAGAAATTCTTGAAGAAACAAAAGACAAAATTTCTGAAATGAAAAAGAACTTGCACGAATTAAAACAAATAAAAAATGAAGAGGAATCAGAATTAGAAACATGGGAAAACGAAATAACTAATATTAAATCTAAAATTGATAAAATAGATTCTGATTTATTTTCAAGAGTAGAATAAAATGGGATATAGTCCAGTACATATAAAAATTCATCAAAATGAAGCCATTGATATAAAAAAGGGGATGCTCTCTTCTGAAATGGATTTATTGAAATTGATTAGGATTATAAGAAAGTATAAAATAATGAGACTACGAGAAATAAAAATAAAAGAGAAATTAAAAAATAATATGAATTCTTCCATAAATAACATTAACAAATTAGAAAAAATGCTTCCAAAAGGCAGAATACCAAAAATTGAACATGGTGAGGAGGAAAGAGAATCATTAAAGAAAATTAAAACATACACTCCAAAAGACAAAAAGAAAGAAATGGAAGACAACATGTATGATAATATTGAATTAGAATTAAAAGAGATTCAAGATAAGTTAAAAGCGTTAGAATAATAGCAAAGTATTTTTCATAAATGTTTTAAAACATGACTTTCTTAAGATTATAATGATAACAAGAAAACAACTAATTCAAAAATACATTGATTTTTTTAAAAGTAAAAATCACAAACATATTCCCTCAGCACCTTTAATTCCTGCAAATGACCCAACAGTTTTATTTACAACAGCAGGAATGCATCCGTTGGTTCCATATTTGCTCGGACAAAAACATCCTCTAGGAAAAAGATTAGTTTCAGTTCAGAAATGTATTCGTACAGGAGACGTCGATGAAGTCGGCGACGAAGTTCATCATACATTTTTCGAAATGCTCGGCAATTGGAGTTTAGGAGATTACTTTAAAGAAGATGCAATTATGTGGAGTTACGAATTTCTCACAGACAAAAAATGGCTAGGAATTTCTCCAGAAAAAATATCTGTAACATGTTTCAAAGGAGACTTTAAATTAAATATTAAAAAAGATATTGCATCTGAATCTATTTGGCTTGTAGTTGGAATTCCTTCATCAAAAATAAAATTCTTAGGAATGAAT
>Ga0209542_10014063_pt1 | contig 13678 bp, 19 predicted proteins | sample RifCSPhighO2_01_FD_184028 | JGI IMG/M metagenome (GOLD analysis project Ga0209542, IMG submission 184028) | Soil microbial communities from Rifle, Colorado - Rifle CSP2_plank highO2_0.1 (SPAdes) (version 2) | ecosystem: Environmental > Terrestrial > Deep subsurface > Rock core/Sediment ...
AAAACGCAAGTTTTGACGGCCGGAGCAGCTTGGCTGCGAGGCGGGGTAGCGCAAAAACTCAGCAGAGTTTTATGTGTGACCAACAGAGCACTATTCCAGATGAGTCAAGTCCTAGAATAAGTCCCGGTTATTTCTAGTTGGGTGGTTTTTTATTCAGAAATTCGACTTAACTGCTAACAGGATAGTTAGCGTGATATAATTTTTATATGAAAATAATACTTGTGCTGACAGACTCTAGGAGAAAAAGTCTAGTTTTTGTTACAGCAGATGAATTAAAAGTAATTTCTCTAGAGGAAGCTATCAGGCTTACGAGCAATGGGAAAATAGATGACGCTCACGTGGTAGAAAGATCAACTGGCACTTATATCAGGACTAACCCATCGATGCCAAAAAGCAAGGAATTTGAGGCCCTGTCACTGACCGGTAGGAGTTTAAACCTGTACTTGCGGGGGAATCATTCATTGAATCTTCCGCCAATAGCTGCTTATCTAAAGCTGTATCTCGCATCGCTTAGAGAAGGAAGACCCTTCGTAGAACCGGTTGGGGGAGTTAAAGTTCTAACATCTGTTGTAAAAAAGAAGTTATTGCCGCATCGTGATTTGATCTTTGGTGCTGCTGAAAAATTTGAAATTGACCCGTATCTTATTGGTGCAATCGTAATAGATGAAATCGCGCAGCTTTATCCATTTGAACAAATTGTTGATAAATTTAAAGCAAATATTGTCGGAAGAGATGCATCCGTTGGGATCGCACAAGTTAAAATAGATACAGCGAACAATCTTATCAAACAGGGATTATACAATCCAAATCCGAGTGATAAGAAAATACCGTTTAAAAAGTTAGATAATACAGGGCGCAGGTATTTATATGATTATCTGATCAGAGACAAACACAATATTTTCTTTGCGGCGGCACATATTCGTTCAGTTATTGAAGATTGGAGAAAGTATATCGATCTTACTCATAAACAGGCAATTCTAGCAACTTTATATTCACTTTATAAAAAACCGCACGACAAGCCGGAACCAAGCGACCGTGGCCTTCAAATTGCAAGTGAATTCTACGAGTTCGCTAAAAAATGGCTCAAATGATTAAGAAATATGCTGTAAAAGGTTTTATAATTTTCGTAGTGTCTGGGTTTCTTTATGTGGTGATGATTGTATTTTATGGCATACCCCTCCATGATTTAAATTTGTGGATATTAGGACAGCGCTACGAAAATATACACGCATATCATCCTCAAAATTCCGTATTGCTCGAAAAGAAGAAATACTTGGGTGGTCCGGATGATCATGGATCTCAACAATGCAATTACGTGGTAGGTGAGATTCGATCATCTAACTTAACGAAAGAAGCAATACAATTTGCTTACAGCGGGCATTCTATTAAATCATTGAGTGGATTTAATAAAATTCCATTAGAAATATTGTTCTTCGATACAGGATTCTCCTGGCGAATGGAATATCCTTGGACAATATGGTGGGACGAGCTAGACGACAGATACAAAAATACAACGAGCACATTATACTTAGTATATGTAGCTGTAAAAGGCTATCCTTTTTTGGGTGATTATCGTTGTGATAATTAACTCGAAAGTTTGAGAATTAGCCTTGAATTTTTCTATACCTCGTAGTTCTGCCTTGGCCAATTCTCTTAACTTTCTTCAGGCGCACCAAAACATCAAGCGCTTGAGATACGGTCGGTCGAGCAACTTGAGTAGTTTTCGTTATTTCTCCCGGAGTAGCTTCGGCTACATTCTCAAGATATTGCCACACAGTAAGTTGCTTGGGGGAGAGAAGGAGTTCTACGTTTTCTCGAGAGAGCAGATCAATCGCTCGTTCTGCCTGAAGCAGCGTGATTTTCAGGAAAAAATCAAGCCAAGCTGAAATATTTTCTTTATCAGTCTTGATCGTTTTCTGGCTTTTGCGGAGAGCTACGTAATAATCAGCCTTATTATCCTCAATCAATTTTTCGTGTGAGATATATGGTACATATGGATAGCCTGTATGAAGCATTAAGAGATTGGTCAGAATACGAGAAATTCTCCCGTTGCCATCTTGAAAGGGATGAATGTTCAAGAACTCAACAAGGAAGTTGCCGATAATAAGAAGCGAATGAGATTCTTTTGCGGCCAGAGCATCCTTGGTCCAGTCTACAAGTTCAAGCATTTCTTTCTGAGTAAGATAGGCTGGAGTAGTATCGAAAAGAATGCCGATTGATTGGCCTCTCTCATCTACCATGTGCACCTTATTTTCAGTCTTTTTGTATTCACCCCTGTGCAATTTGTCTTTCTCGACATATTTCAGAAGCTCACGATGAAAATGTTTGATGGTACTTTCGGAAAATAGAATATCTTTCCAAGATTCAAAGACATTATTCAGGAGTTCATAGTAACCCTTCACTTCCTGCTTATCTCGGTTCGCGAATTTCTCCATGGAAAGTCCTCGCATTAGTTTTTCCACATCTTCGTCAGAGAGCTTAGCACCTTCAATGCGAGTCGAAGCGCCGGTCGAAGTGATGAGAGTGGACTTTTTTAGGCGCCCCAAAGCCTGCGGGTTAAGTGTCGCACCTCCCACCCACCTACCCTTAATTTCATCTATTCGATTCAAAAGTTCCCAAATAAATTGGGGAAGATCCTTGATTCTCTTGTTGAATTTGTAATTAATCATAAAGCTTGGGTTGAAGCCAATCTAATACTATACATGTATGAGATTATATTAGATTATGATAAAAGTGCAAGCCAAATCGAAAAGCTATTTTAAAAAGTGAGTTTTTAAGCCGTATTTTCAGTTGCGGTTGGATTCCTAGCGCCAGCACAATCTAAAATCCTAAAGCTTCTAAGAGTTTCTCTACGACAGTGAGTGAATGCTCTTCTTCGGGGATAAATTGGACCAAGGTTTTGTCCACTTCTTCTGCCAGAGAGGTGTCGAGTGGCACTACAAGGATAGGGAGGAAGAATTTCTGTGATCTTAGGAGAAGCTTAGGATGCGGATGTTCCGAGTCGAGCCAGTAGGAGGCCAGAGTATAGTAGGGGTAATGAATCTTGCCGCGGGTGACGCCTTGCTCAGTTACCATTACATGTACCTTGTCTGGCTCTTTGTTTATAAACAGGACCAGAGTGAAAGTGCCTACTAGTATAAGTATGCCGAGGATCACATTGCCGAAGATTATAGAGGCTATGGCAATGGAGGTAGAAACAATGCCTACCGCCCAGAACCAGTCCGAGCTTCTCTCCTTGTACTCATGTTCATAAGCATCCCATTCAATCTTGAAGGGAGATGGTTTCTTCCTCATTCATTAAATTGTATCATTTCACGATGCTTCCTGTTGGTACAACTTCGGCTGGATTGAGGATAACAAGTATTGGCGGATTGCGTCCGCCGTAGGTCGCTTTTCCAAGCGAAGCGGAGGAGGTGAGATTCGAACTCACGAGGCCTTGCGGCCTGGCGGTTTTCAAGACCGCTCGTTTCAACCACTCACGCACTCCTCCGCTTCGCTAAGAAAGGATCTGTTTTAACAGTTCTCCACCCCTCCATTGATTTGATAATAACTAAATAAGCAGCACTTTTCCAATTACTGGATTTGTTTCTTTCCTTACGAATATAATATTACAGACACCGTCCACATGATGGCGAAGACGGTAAAGAACATTGCTCGGCGCAGGGCAGCATATTTCTTATCTGCTATTTGGGCTAAGTTGTATGCATTTTTGTACGTCTCGTGGACAATCTCGTTAGTACCAAGTCCCTTACCCCAAGTTACAAATTCGTCTTTTGTTAAATTAGCAATATCGCCAAAATAAGTCAGATCTTCCTTCTTCGGTTTAGTTAGTCTGGGATAGACGACTACTACTGCTGCTTTGAGTGCCAACAATATGAGTACCACTGAGACGACAAAAAGGACTAACCAGATATTATTGATTTCTCCAGTATTTGATTTGATAACAGAAAGTCGCGACAGCAGGGCGCCAGTTATAATGCTAATAATACCAATAGTACCAAGGGCCTTAGTATCAGCCTGTTTAATCTGATCGCTAATGCTAGTAGCGATATATTTTGGGAAATCGACGATTATTTTCGGATCCACCAACTTATCTTTTGCTTCTTCACTCATGGTTCTTCTACAACTTGCACATTGTACTTTCTCGCTACGAAGAAAAGATAAATGATTTCTAAGATGCCAAGCGTGTTGATGAGGAGGAGTGCTACAAACCAGTACTTCTGTCTTAGGCCGGCGGCTTGCCAGAGCGCAAACCCTTTCCAGATAAGAGTCCAGATGATAGCGAGCCCGATCCAGATCGGACCGACTCCTAAGATTGATGATAACTGGGCAATGGATTCCATGGCACGAATTATACTATATTTAAGGGATGAAATTAATGGCTATAGACTATGGCACGAAGAGAGTGGGTATTGCCTCGACAGATGAGAGTGGCACGTTTGCTCTGCCTAGAATAGTTCTCTCCAATGACAAGAACCTCGTGGAAGAAATTATTAAGTTCAAAGAGAAAGGGTGTATAGGGAAAGTGGTGATAGGCGAATCACTAGACTTTACAGGAGGAGAGAATCCGGTGATGAAACAGGTAAGGGAACTGGGGCTAAATTTGAGAGAACATGGTGTAGAAGTAGTATTTCATCCCGAAGTATTGACCACCACTGAGGCCAGACAGATTCAAGGCAACACTCGTATGACTGATGCTTCTGCTGCCGCTCTTATCCTCAAAAGCTATTTGGACTCGTCCCGTTAGAAGCAGGTCGCGGTCAGTGAGCTAATAAATAACTCTTGTTCGACTTTTGTTGAAACCGTGACCGCGGCTTCTAACGGGATAAGTTATAATATTGAGGATGATAAACGTCCCCAGTTATCTTCGGCTTACGGATTCCGGCTTGTCCATCACTGACTCGAGTATCAAATTTGTGACGCTCAAACAGAATCCCCTCAACTCCGAACTTACGCTTAAGCATTGTGAGGAGATACTCCTGCCAGCCGGCACGATACAGTCAGGCTTCATCCAAAATGAGGAAGGTCTGACCAAAATTCTAAAGGACTTAGCTTCCCGCCACAGCCTCTCTTACGTAAACGCCAGCCTACCGGAAGAGAGAGCCTACATCTTCAACGCCACCATAGACAGAGTGCCGGAAGAGGGTTTGAGAGACGCTGTGGCCTTCATCATCGAGGAGAACGCTCCTGTCTCACTGGCCAATTCCGTCTTTGACTTCGAGGTTATGGAGAACGTGGAAAGTAATGACAAGATAAATGTCACGGTTTCCGTTATCTCAAAGAAGGTGGTGGACTTCTACCTCCAAGTTTTAGGCAAGGTGGGGATTACTCCCATCTCCTTCGACCTCGAATCCCAAGCTATCGCCCGCGCCATAATTCCTAACGGAAAGAAGAGTGTCAAACTGATCATCGACCTCGGCAGGGAAAAGATCGGCTACTATGTAGTGAGAGACGGTGTGGTCCAATTTACCACCACTCTCGCCAATGACAGCAACCTCAAGACCGAGATGGAGAAGATCCTTACTTTCTGGAGTTCACGGTCTCCCAATACTCCCATCGAGTCTGTCTTGGTCTCTGGTGCTCGCTCCCCTCTCGATACCTTGATCGAGGAGTTGAAGAGTCTCACTCCTCTTCCACTTACCTTGGCAGAGCCTTGGACCAATGTCACGCATTTGGCAAATGTACCTTTCGCCTGCGAACCTCTCAACATTGTCTCCGCCATAGGGGCAGCTATTCCGCACTAAAATGTTTAAACTCTTACCAGAAGAAGCGAGGGAGAAAGTAAGACGCGAGTACATCCTGCGCCAAAGTGTGGTAGTGCTTGCCGGTGCTCTCAGCGTATTGGTAATAGCTATCGCGCTCTTGTTGCCCGCTTATGTTCTCTCCAATAGTCGGGAGAAAGAGGTGAAAGATAAGATAGCGACCATAGGGGGACTGGAGCCTAATGCCGAAGTGGTGACACTGCGCTCGTGGCTCTCGAATATAAATCTCCGCCTATCTCTCTTAAATCCCAAGCAGGACACAGACCAACCCTCGCTTTCTATAGAGAAGGTTTTAAACCAAAGAGTGGCTGGTATAGCAACGAGTGAGATCACTTGGATGAATTCAGAAGGCAAGGTTTCCATCTCAGGCACAGCAGCAGACCGGCAGGCACTTATCAAATTTGAAGAGAAGCTCAATGCTTCTCTACACTTCGATCCTGTCACCTTCCCCGTCTCTAATCTTGCCAAGACGAGAGACATTTTATTCAAAGTAGACCTCTTGCTTAAGACAAAACCGTGATGCTTAAAAATTCTAAGTTAACTCTTATAGCACTCGGCTCGGCAGTACTCCTCACACTCGCAGTATTTATCTTTGCTTTGAGATATCTGGAGAATAAAAATGAGAAGATCCTTTCTCAGAATGAGGAGGTGAATGAGTTACTGGTAGAGAAGTCTCTGGCAGAGTCGCTGACGACACTAGAAAAGACCTCTGGTCCAGAACTCCAAGCATTTGAGGCGCTGGTACTTACCGAGCAGGGACTTGTGCCGCTTATTGAGGATTTGGAGGGCAAAGGCAGAAATCTCGGACTGGATCTTGAGGTAGTCTCGGTAGATAAGGAGAAAAGTGAGTCACTGCCGGAAGGAGTGGAGATCCTCAAGATTGCTATTAAGGCACAAGGGAGTTGGAGTAGCACATATGCACTCCTCAAGTCCATAGAGTCTCTGCCGCATCTAGTCACCTTTGACAAGGTAAACTTCCACAAAGAGGGAGGATCTTGGAATCTGGAAGTGGCTTTCTCAACCCATATATTCAAAGAAAACAAAGGAAATGATTAATCCCGTTAGAGATAACTCATGTTTTACACTTACGTTTTAAAGAGTAGAAAGAGCGTTTACTTATACACCGGTTCTACAAATGACCTACGACGCTTCAAAGAACATAACAGTGGTAAAAGTTCTTACACTGCCAAAAGAGGTCATTATGAGTTAATATACTATGAAGCGTGTAGTAATGAAGGTGATGCTAGAACACGCGAGAAATATTTAAAAACAGCCATGGGCAAACGTTATCTCAAGAATAGATTGAAGCGTTTCCTATCTCTAATGGGATGAATTTCAAGTCACTTTTAAATATAACTCCCAAAGCCTTCTGGCAGAGAATCTTGGCTACAACTATCGCGCTTACAATCTTGGTGGTGCTTATCGACCTCTCCATGTTTATAAAGATCAGGAGCTCCGAGATTCCGCCAGTGAGAGAAGAAATTCTCACCTCAAGCAGGTTTGATCTCGGCAAACTTCGACGCACCTTTATCTACTACGACAACAAGAGAAAGGAGTTTGAGAAGATAAACAGTGGTGGTACAGTTGAAGTCACAGACCCTTCGCTCCCGTAGTTCAATGGATAGAACACCGCTCTTCTAAGGCGGTTATGTAGGTCCGATTCCTACCGGGAGCACCATGAAATTCTTAGAACAGCATTCTCTTAAGGGCAAGGTTGCTTGGATTACAGGCGGGAAGAGAATTGGGCAAGAGATTGCAGTTACACTTGCCGAGCTTGGAGCTGATCTAGTGATAAGCTATCGATCATCAGAGAAAGAAGCTGAGGAAATTGTAGAGAAAGTAAAATCATACGGAGTAAGGACTTTAATTTTAAAAACAGATGTAAGTGACCGTGAGAGTGTCGAGGAGGCAGTAGAGAAGATTAAGGATGAATTCGGAAAGCTCGACATATTAATACTCCTTGCCTCAATATTTAAGCCGGTAAAGTTAGAGGATATAAGTGAGAAAGATTGGGATGATAACTTCGCCGCGCATGTGAAGGGTACGTTCTGGCCTATACAGCTTGGCGTGCCTCTGATGCCTGCCGGTGCTCACATTATCACCGTCTCAGATCGTACAGCTATTGGTAAAATTTATTCTGGTTACCTACCATACGTTGTAACCAAGTCTGCTGTAGCCAGTATGACCAAAGCGCTAGCGGTAGAACTTGGACCTAAGGGAATCTTTATAAACTCCATCGCTCCCGGGCCAGTACTTAGACCATCAGATATAAGTGAAGAGGATTGGCAAGCCATCAGAGATGAGTCTCTAGTGAAGTATCCGCTTACCGACGAAGAAGCGGTAAAAGAGTTTGTCCACACCGTAGTCCGCCTCGCCCACGTCCGCTCCTCTGGCAGTGTGTACCCACTAGACTTCGGGAATTTGTAATTTGTGGGCACGAGAGGATTTGAACCTCCACTGGATTACTCCAACTGACTCCTGAAGCCAGCGCGTCTGCCATTCCGCCACGTGCCCAGTACCCTGTGCGGAGTGAGGGATTCGAACCCCCGACCTTTCGAGTGTAAATCGATCGCTCTACCAACTGAGCTAACCCCGCGTAAAAAGGATTATATAAGAAATTCATCAGAATTAAAATGTGGATAACTGGACTAGTAAGTTATATACTACTCATGATATACTCTACTTATGAAAATAAAGGAAAGAGAAAGGGCTAGGGGACTTAGAAAAAAGGGTTACTCTATAAATCAAATTGTAAAAGAGGCTTCACTATCGAAGGCAAGTGTCAGTGTCTGGGTAAGGGATATCGTACTTTCAGAAGAGCAGAAAAGTAAAATCTCAGAAAAGGGAAGAAGTGTAGAGTCAATTGAAAGACGCCGTATTAGTCGCCTCGCAAATGAAGAAGCGAAAAGAACTCTGGTAAGAGAGGAGGCAAAAAAAGATTTTACGAATATTTCTTTAGAGCAATTAAAACTGATAGGTGTAGTTCTGTATCTAGGTGAAGGCGGGAAAACAGGAGGCATAGCACGTATATCAAATAGTGATCCTGTTGTTATAAAAATAATGATGAGATTTTTCAAAGAAGTCTGCAGTGTGTCTGAAAGTAAATTCCGCGGTCACATTCACACATTTGCTCACGCCAATATAGATAAAACCGAGGAGTATTGGTCTGATATTTCTTGCATACCTAGAAACCAATTCTATAAAACCTATATTAAGCCGAGCAGCGCCAGTTTGCAGAAAAGAAATACTTTGCCGTATGGAACTTTCGACATATACATATGCGATACTAAACTTTTTCTTACTATAATGGGCTGGATTGAGAAGATAAAAATACTTTCGAGTTAAATTTTCACTCACTAAACTACTTATGGTTGTCAGCAAATACTTCGTGTACTGCTGCTACAGCCATAGGAACTACTATCCACCATAGTATTTCTTCAATAGGCACCATATAGCCCATGAACAGCATTTTTCTTACAAATTCTCCTTCTGGGAAAAGCCAAAGATCCAGTTTTAAGGAGAAGAATTCTACTTGAAGCCCAAGTATGAAGACTATAAGTCCGAACTTTAGAACTCTTGGTATTAGTATTCTATAAGTAGCTAGAGATATGGCTGTCATAAAAATCATTAACAACAGAATAAGTAAGTAGAAGAAGGGAATATTTGGTTTATAAGAATTAACTAACAGCACTACAATTAAGCTGATAACAGCAAAGCTCAAAGCTAAAAACTTCTCTTTCTTATTGAAGTTTGAAGCTCTGTTCTCATCAAAGAAATATTCATAAGTCACAACATAAAATATCCAAAATAGTAAACCCCAGATAAAAGATTCTAGAGGAATTCCCAATACATTAACTCCAGTGGAAGCAAATAGAGGATTGTCCCAGTAACTCCATGCTCTACTATAGTGCCCCACCCAATCTATAAGAAGGCTTCCGGGTATGCTCCAAAGTAGGGCCTCAAGAATATAGCGGTATCTATTTATATGCAGTTTGTATAAGAAAAATATAGTTGGAAAAACCCAAGAGACTGAAAGGTACCATAGAGTATTGAAGTTTAGTGACAGAGCTACAAATCCAACTATAAACTCATATAAAACTAATACTAGAAACTGGAATTTCTTTTTAGAAGAAATATGTTTCATCAGTCTCTAAGCATTCGGAAGACAATACCAATAAGGACCAGACCCAGTACCCACATCCAGTAGTGGACAGGGATGATGAGAGCGCCGAGAGCGAAGGCGGCGGTGCGTCGCCAGAAAGGCACGTCTTTCTGAGCGGCAATCTCCTTAGACTTCTCTACGAAGGTGGTTAGAGGAGAATCTTTCTTTGTTTTTATTTCAGGATCTATTTTTGCCAGAGCGTCGCGGGTCTTCTCAAGTCTCTGTTCTATTTTGTCCGCTATCGGTTCTACAGTGTCGACCACAGTCCTGCCGGCTTCTTGTACATACTCCTTCATCGTCTCAGGCGGCGGACTAGAAACACTTATAGTGCGATTGCCTAGAGAAGTTGATTCTCCCTCAATCTGGGCGCTTACGGAATGCTTCCCACGGGGAAAGTTGTACTCCTTAGAGACACGAACCAAGCCCTTGGCCGGTACGGAGAAGTCTACTGGAGGCAGATTCTCCGAGTCGATGGAGAAAATAACCTTGCCGGCAATGGTAGAAGTAGCTTCATTTCTTACTGCGACGTAGATAGTCACCGGCTCTTCTGAGGCAGGCGAGTCGGTGCTGAACCATACCCCGTCTACAAGCGAGGCGAGCATAAGTACGGATAAGATGATCTGCATGCTATAAGTATAGTATATGAATCTCCCGATTCTTTATGAGGATGAGGATATCCTTGCTATCAATAAACCGGCGGGACTAGTGGTGCATTCAGATGGCCGCACTATCGAACCTTCCGTTTCAGAGTGGTTTGTGGAGAAATATCCCCAAGCTAAGGAAGTGGGGGAAAAAATGGGCGAGATCGAGAGACCGGGCATCGTACATAGAATAGACCGAGATACTTCCGGCGCACTTCTCCTTGTCAAGACCAAAGAAGGCCACGCTACTCTCAAGAAACAATTTCAAGATCATGAGATCGAGAAGATTTACCACTTATTTGTCTATGGAAATATTAAAGAAGATGAAGGAGTGATAGATATACCGATAACAAGGAGCAAAAAGGATTTCAGAAAAAGGATTGGGGGAGAAGCGGGAAAAGAAGCCATTACAAATTTCAAAGTATTAAGGCGAGCAAGTGACAAGAGTGTAACCTTTGTCGAAGCAAGACCCAAGACAGGTAGGACTCACCAGATCCGCGCCCACTTCAGGTCCTTGTATCATCCGTTAGTGGCTGATCCACTCTATGCAGCAGGTAGAGAGAAGCTTCTAGGCTTCCACCGCTTGGCACTCCACGCAAGAGAAATTACCTTCAGGGACGTAAAGGGTGGTCAACACTCGGTGTTAGCCAATTATCCTGAAGACTTTGAACAAGCTATAAATCTGTGTTAGATTAGTCCAACTTGCCCGTCCCGTTAGAAATTCACGGGCACTACGGTATTAATAGACTATAAATAGACATAATTTCTAATGGGATGCAAAAGGTGATGAGTCCGGTAAATATTGAGGAAAGGCGGAAGATTGACTTCCGTGCGGGTGATACTGTGCGTGTCTGGCAGAAGATTCAAGAGAAGGGCAAGACTCGTCTCCAAGCCTTCGAAGGTCTAGTACTGGCGAAGAAGCACGGTAAGGAAGCCGGGGCTACCTTTACTGTACGTCGAGTAGCATCAGGTGTTGGGGTAGAGAGAATCTTCCCTCTTTACTCTCCTGTCATAGACAAGATAGAAGTACTCAAGCGCTCTCATGTCCGCCGAGCTAAGCTCTACCACATCCGCGAGAAGGCAGCCAAGGAAGTCAGTCGCCAGATGAGAAGTATTCGTCTAGCCAAGGAAGAGCCGGTGGTCGAGGAAGTCGCAGAGGTAAAGTAAATTTCTTAGACTCGCGATAATTCTTTGTTAAGAATTTCGCTTTCTCGCGCCGTCGCGCTGCGAAAGTCACGAAATTTACTTCACCTCTGCTCTTTGATAACCTAATAACATTGCTCGGGTGGAGAAATTGGTAAACTCGCTACCTTGAGGTGGTAGTGCCGAAAGGCTTGGAGGTTCAAGTCCTCTCCCGAGCACTGATGAAACTCATCGATCGTACCTACGTTGAATCTAATAAAGAAGAAATTATAGAAGCTATTAAAAGCGGGAAAATTTTTATTTATCCGACGGATACTATTTATGGACTAGGGTGCAATGCCTATATTGAGGATGCGGTAGATAAAGTGAGAACGATAAAGAAAAGAGACGACAGGCCGATATCTGTCATGTCGCCAAGCAAGGTTTGGATTGAGGAGAACTGCGAGGCGAAGAAGGAAGACTTGGATAAGTATCTGCCTGGGCCGTACACACTTATATTTAACCGATCAAGCAACTTGGTGGCTCAGAGTGTGAACTCTAAAGACAACACTTTAGGCGTCAGGATTCCTGACCATTGGTTTAGTGGAATAGTATCGGAAGCAGGGGTGCCCTTCGTTACCACTTCTGTAAATTTATCTGGAGAAAAGCATATGGAGAAGTTGGAGGATGTTTCTGAAGAAGTCTTGAACCAAGTCGATTACGTAGTTTATGAAGGAGAAAAGAGGGGCAAGAGGAGTGAGAAGGTCGTACTGACGAAACTTGGGTGATTTTTAAAATTATTTAAGATATCCACAAAACCCCAGTGCTAACTTTTTTTGCTATAATTATTGTAGTAAGAAATTTTATAGAAAGCCCTCACAAATTTTGATTGCTGAGAAACACTACTGTTCTTTAATCTTGCAGATATTTAGGTAAACGGAAGGGGAGATTCATTAAGTGTGAGAATTGCGGAGTAGAAGTGTATAAGTCTTTAAAAGATCTTAAACATTCAGGGAATAAAAATTATTTCTGTTCTATCCTTTGCCGCAATATATGGTATGGGAAGCAATTTCGTCGAGAGAATCATACTAACTGGAAAGGTGAAAAGGCTTCTTACAAAGAGGCATTGCGCAGGCATGACATAGAGCAGAAATGTTTTCTTTGTAGTTCCAATGATTCAAGAATACTCGCAGTGCATCATGTTGATCAGAATAGAGAGAATAATAATATTCAGAATTTGATGTGGCTTTGTCACAACTGCCATTTTTCTTGTCCATCATTATTCAAGAGAAAGGGATAAAATACGCAAGATTAAATGATAAAAGTATTTTGTAAAACTTGTGGCAAGGGGTTTTATGTAAAACAGTCTCATTTAAAGATTGGTTGGAGTAAGTATTGTTCGTGAGCTTGCCATCATAAGGGAATGCAGTTGAGACAGAAAGTTAATTGTGCTATCTGTAATAAAGAAGTTTATAAAACTCCTACTAATCTTAAGGGCTTTAAAAGCCAAAAATTCTTCTGTAGCAAATCTTGCCAAACAAAATGGAGGAATGCTCAATACATTGGGCCGAAACATTTAAATTGGAAAGACGGAAGAAGTGCTTACAGAAGTGTAATGTCACGTAACAATATTCCACCAATTTGCTCTTGTTGTCGCACTGAAGATAAAAGAGTTCTTGCTGTACATCATGTTGATGAAAATCACTTAAATAATGATATGAAAAACTTAGCTTAGCTATGTCACAATTGTCACTATCTGGTACATAATGATAAGGTAGAGAAGCAAAAATTCTTGTCGAATTTAGGCAAGAAATAATGGTGCCCGTAGTTTAGTGGTAAAACTCTAGCTTGTGGAGCTAGATTCGAGAGTTCGATTCTCTCCGGGCACCCCAGACGGTATCTAATATAACCGACTCCGGTTGATTGGATACCATCACAGGAATCTCGGCATTGCGTCGGGATTTTTGTGTTTTAGGGGCGACTAAGGGTTT
>Ga0209542_10014064_pt1 | contig 13677 bp, 13 predicted proteins | sample RifCSPhighO2_01_FD_184028 | JGI IMG/M metagenome (GOLD analysis project Ga0209542, IMG submission 184028) | Soil microbial communities from Rifle, Colorado - Rifle CSP2_plank highO2_0.1 (SPAdes) (version 2) | ecosystem: Environmental > Terrestrial > Deep subsurface > Rock core/Sediment ...
TGGACATCAGATCAACCGACGGCCTGATCTGATGAATGGCCGAACGAATATTTAAAAAAGGCGCGTCAAAAGCGCGGCCGTTGAATGTGACGAATTCTTGATATGATTTGGCGCCCTCCCAAAAAGCGGCCAACATCTCATCTTCGCCCATTGCCTTGTATTTGATGCCGCCTTCTTCAAAATCTTTAATATCCTTTTCCGGCGCTTGAAAATACACCACGCCTTTTTCTTTATCCGCGTCCAAAACGCCGATGGCGACGATTTCTCCAGTCAGGGGAGAAAATCCCAGTCCCGCTTTCAGCGCTTCCAAAGATTTTTCATAATCCGCCTCGTCCTCCGATTCGCGCTTTATCCACGCGGTCAAATTTTCTTTGGTTTTCTCGTCCAGCGTGTCAAAATTCACGCCGACAGTTTCAATGTCAAAAATTAAAGTAGACATAATGATTTAAATAATGCTGCTTAATAAATAATTTTACTTACTCTTATTTCAATTAAAGTAAGTATACCCCAATCAATGCTCTATTGACAAATCGTAATTTGTGCTATAATGCATATAGCTTAGTTCTTAGATAACCCCAAACAAAGGAGGGCCAAACAATGAACGCGCTTACAATTATTGCAATTTGTATTGTTGCAATCATCGCGCTCTACGGTTATTTGTTTTGGTGGGACAACTATTCATACCCATGCTGCCCGGAATGCCGTGATAATTCAAGCTCCTCGCGCATTTCGCGGCAGATGTCCGTGTGTCGAAAACACAAACTGGTCTTCTCTGACCCGCCGAAAAATCGCGCAATTGGGAGCGCTGCTCCCATTTCTTCGCGGCAGCTATTTTTAGAATAGCTGCTTTTTTTGCCAAACAATTTGCTAAAAATGCCAAATTCTGTTATGCTTTAAATGATTTTAAAGTGCGCTAAAAGCGCATAATTTGTGTATGACTTCTGAAAACCTAAAACCGGAACAAGAAAAATCAATCCTTGAAGGCGAAAAATTGCACTACAAACCGCGCCGAATTGCGCAAAAAATAATCGCCGGTTTAATCGTGGCTTTTGCCGTATTTTTAGGATTGGCGTCATATCATGTAGTGCGCTCCGGAAATGCCGTTTTTGCCGGATTAAACGATTCTTCCTTTTTTAAGGAAATTATCGGCTTTATTCAAAGCGGCGATAAAAAATTGGTAGGCGAAAATGAAGATCGGGTAAATATTCTGCTTATCGGAATCGGCGGCGAAGGGCACGAAGGGGGTCTTTTGGCCGACACAATAATTCTTGCCAATATCAAACCGTCTACCAAAGAAGTGGCGCTTTTATCCATCCCGCGCGATCTGACCGTCAATATTCCCGGTTACGGCGACCGAAAAATAAATAACGCCAACGCCTTTGGCGAAACAGATAATCTTCCCGGGGGCGGCGGAATGTTCACGGCCAGAATTTTATCAAATGTCCTGAATACCAGCATCCCCTATTATGTGCGCGTGGACTTTTCCGGATTTAAAAAACTCGTGGATGACGCGGGCGGCGTAAATATTGATGTAGATAAATCCTTTACGGATTACGAGTATCCGACGACTAATTTCGGCTACCAGACAATTTCATTCAAACAAGGTCCCCAAAAGATGGACGGCGACAAAGCCCTGAAATATACGCGCTCCCGCCACGGCAATAACGGCGAAGGCAGCGATTTCGCCCGCTCCCGAAGGCAGCAAAAAGTGATTCTGGCGCTCAAAGACAAGATGCTCTCTTTGAAATTTCTGGCCAATCCGGAAGCGGTGTCCAAGACAGCCGAGGATCTCGGCAATCACATCAAGACCAATTTGAAATTATGGGAAATAATGCGTCTGCGTTCGTACGCTGAAAAAATAGGCGCGGGCTCGGTGGCTTCAAAAGTTTTGGAAAATAACGAAGCCGGAATGCTCAAAGCCGAGACCGGCATAGACGGAGCGTATTTACTGATGCCGCGGGAAAAAGATTTTTCCGAAATCCAGGAATTTTCCAAAAATATTTTCAATTACTCACCCATTTCAAACGAAAAAACGCGTCTTGACATTTTCGCGCCGTACGCGGCGGCCAAAGAAATAGAAAAAGCAAAACACGCGCTTGAACCATGGGGTATTGAAGTTATAGCGCGCCATGAAAAAATTTCAGCAGACCAACTGCAAACCTTGCCGCTTTTGGCTGACTTTTCTTTGGGTAAAAAGCCAAATTCTCTTAAAAAAATTAAAGAAATTTTTCCCAAAGCGCAAAGCCTGCCTTCAAGCATTGAATTGCCCGAACACCCGGCGCAAGATGCCAATAAAAATACTTCTTACGAACAATCAGCGCCCGATTTCTTAATAATAATGGATAAAACCTTATGAATAAACGACCATCCTATTTGGAGTTTCCAAATCTCATCGTTCTCGTCGGGCGGACCAATGTTGGCAAATCCGCCCTTTTTAATCGAATCATCGGCGATCACAAGGCCCTGGTCGCGCAAGAAGCGCATTTGACGAGAGATCTCAATATCCAGCCGGCTATTTGGGAAAATACTGATCTCACTTTCGCGGACACGGGCGGAGCCGACCTTGAAAGAAAGGATGAAATAGACGAAGCAGTGTGGAAAAAAATCGGCGAAGTGCTTGAAAATTCATCCATTATAATATTTGTCACCGATGTAAGGCAAGGCCTGTCGCCTTTTGAAAGAGACTGGATCAAAGACCTTCAAAAATACCATAAACCGATAATCGTGGCGGCTAATAAATCCGATTCCGGAAATTTGCGAAGCCTGGCCGCAGAATTTTATCAATTGGGCGTGGAGTCCGTGCTTCCGACCTCGGCCCTGACCGGCAGCGGCATCGGCGATCTGCTTGACGCGGTGGTTAAAACAATCAAACCAAATCCGCCGGAAGAGAAATCCGACAAACCGATTATGCGCCTGTCAATAGTGGGTAAAACAAATGTCGGAAAATCATCGCTCGTCAATTCTCTTTTGGGCGAGAGCCGGATGATTGTTTCGGAAATCCCCCACACCACGCGCGAACCGATTGATTCACACATTGAATGGGATGAAAAAGCGATCACCTTGATAGACACGGCCGGATTGCGCCGCCGCGCCAAAATGGCGACCAAGACGGAAAGCATCGGCGCCACCCGCACCTGGCGCGCCATAGGACGATCCGATGTTGTTTTATTCATGTTTGACGCGGCTTCTGAAATTACGGCGCAAGACAAAAGGATCGCCGGCATGATCCACGAAAGCCGGAAACCGATGATTGTCGTCGCCAACAAATGGGACCTGATTCCGGACAAAACCTCAAAAACAATGGAAAAATTCAGAGACTTTTTCGGCCGGCAATTTCCTTTCCTGAAATGGGCGCCGATGATTTTTATTTCCGCCAAAACCGGTCTGCGCGCCAAAGATATTTTTCAAAAATCACTGGAAGTTTTCAGCGAATCAAAAAAAATAATCCAAGAAGAAGATCTGACCAGATACTTGCGCAGGCGAATGCCCCCGAGCGGAAAAATTCCCCTTCGTTTTTACGGAGTAAGGCAAACTTCCAATACTCCGCCATCGTTTGAAATAAATGTCCAAACCAAGAAAAAGCTGCCCGGATCTTTTTACGCTTATATGGAAAATCGCATCCGCGAACAATTCGGATTTGAAGGATCGCCGATTATTATAAACGCCAAGCCGGAGTCAAAATAATAATATTTTTAAATTTATGAAAATCATCGTCGGTCTGGGCAATCCGGGAGACGCTTACGAACATACCCGCCATAATGCCGGCTTTATGGCGCTTGATTTTGCGCGCGATCATTGGGGAAAAGATTCGCGATTTGGAAATTGGTCGTTTGTTAAAAAATTCAACGCGGAAGCATCCGAAGGAAAAATCGGACGCAAAAAAATAATTCTCTTGAAGCCGCAGACCTTTATGAACGAATCGGGGATGTCCGTAAAAGCCGCGCTTTTCTTTTATAAAATACAAACCGGCGATTGCATAATCGCTTACGATGATATTGACCTGCCTTTCGGGAGCATTAGGTTGCGTCTGGGCGGATCATCCGGCGGGCACAAAGGCATTCAATCAATAATCCGGCAGATCGGCACGGAAAATATATCCCGCCTCCGCATCGGCATCAATCCCAATCACAAAAAAATCCCTGACGCCAAAACATTCGTCTTGAAAAAATTCTCCAAAGAAGAACAGATGAAATTGCCGGAAATTTTTAAAAATTGCGAACAAGCGCTTGCTATGGCCTGCGCCGACAGCTTCTCAAAAGCGATGAATTTATACAATAGTTAGGTTCCTTTTCCCTCGCCCTTCCGGCAAGCGCAGAGATCGCAATCCGCCATAGGCGGATTACTTTTCCGACTAATGCTTTGATTCGCGCGTAGGAGGGGTTGCACAAATCTCAGCAACCTGCGCGGAAGGACGATGAAAAAGGCTTTATTTCTTTAAAAAATGCTGTTTTTATTGGTAATAATTCAATATACTTCATCTTATGAAATTTGTCAAGGGGTCTCTACCCGCCATGATTGATGCGCTGGAGCAAGGCCGAAAAATCCTTAAAAAAGCCAAAATCGAGCAGTCCGGCCTTGAAAGCGAGCTGATTCTATCCGCGGTCATCCGAAAGCCGCGCGAATTTATTTATACCCATCCCGAATACGCTCTCTCGCGCTCCGAAGAACGCGATTTCGTAAATTTTATAAGGCGCCGGGCCAAACGCGAACCAATGGCTTATATTTCAAGATTTAAAGAATTTTACGGTCTGGCATTTTCTGTCAATAAAAATGTTTTGATTCCGCGGCCGGAAACCGAGGAATTGGTTGATCTGGCTTTGGAAGAAATAAAAAAAATCCAAAAAGCCGGAATTAAAAATATGGATATAATTGATATCGGCACCGGCTCCGGCGCAATCATTATTTCCATTTTAAAATCTCTAAATGATTCAAGATTCAAGATTCCCCGGCCTCGCCAAGGCGAAGCCGAGGGCGGGCAAGTTTCAAGTTTCATCGCAATTGACTCGTCAAAAAGAGCATTGACGGTCGCCCAAGAAAATGCCAAACAGCTCGGAGTTTTACGAGGCATTCAATTCCTCCACGGAAATCTCATTCAACCGGTCGTCGATCAGCTCAATGCCTATAAGCTAAAAGCTAAAAGCTATGAGCTAATTTTGGCCAACCTCCCCTATCTTACGACCTCTGAAATGAAGAATCTCCAGCCGGAGGTGCGATATGATCCGCGCCAAGCTTTGGACGGAGGCAAAGACGGACTTGATGTTTACCGCGTTTTTTTCAAACAACTGATGAAAATTGAAAATAATCCGTTCACGGCTATTTGCGAAATCGCTCCCGAACAAAAAAACAAGCTCTTGAAAATCGCTAAGGCATATCTTCCTCAAAGCGAAACAAAATTTTTTAAAGATAATTCCTGTCGCACGCGATTTACGGCAATCAAAAGCCGGCCCCGTTAACCAGGGCCGGCTTTCCTATTTTTCAAATCTTTACGATAACAAATTTTTGACAATCTGACTGATGATTTTGCCGTCCGCCCTTCCTTTAGCGCGCGCCACCGCTTCTTTCATTACTTTCCCAAAATCTGCGGCGCTGCTTGCTCCCAAGTCGCTGATTGTTTTTTGAACCAGCGTTTTAACCTCGTCTTCGGCCATAGCTTGGGGAAGATAATTTTGCAAAATCGCCAATTCCTGTTTTTCCTTTTCCGCCAAATCGTTCCGTCCGCCCAGCGAATAAGCGGCGATTGAATCATTCCGCTTTTTGGCTTCCTTGCGGATAATCTCAATGATTTGCGCGTCATCAAACGACCCTTTGCCGCCTCCGGCGAGCTTCGCCTCCGGCGAGCCGCCCGAGGATATTTCCGCGTTCATCAAGGCAGCCTTAACCATTCTGACGACGGATAGCTTCAATTCATTTTTAGCTTTGAGCGCCGTTTTAAATTCTGCTTCCAAATTTTCACGAAGAGACATAAAATATTTTATTTTGTATTGCTCCGCACCGAGATGCGGCTGGCTGTTCCCTTTTTCTGGGGACGAAAAAATTTTCCCGACTTGCCTTGAAATTCCAAAGGAAGTTTTCCGATTTTACGAAGATATTCTTTTTCCTCGGACAATTTCTTCCTGCGAATAGCGCTGGCTCGACGGATCGCATCGCTTTTCGGTTCTTCGTAGAATCTCCTTTTCTTCAAATTGATCAAGACGCGGCTTTCCATCATCCGCTTGCTAAAACGGCGCATAAAAGCCTCCATTGATTCAGTCTGTTTGCGTTTTACCTCTACTGCCATTGATTCACCTTCCTTTCTTTTCCGCCAGAGGCGGATCCGCCTCTGGCGGAAATGTTAATTAAAAATTAATTACTGCGCTTCAATGTGAAGCAAAATCCTTATTTTGTCAAGCCGCTTTCTTTTAAATCTTTTACCAATACGCCGTATGCTTGCACGCGCTTTTTAACTTCTTCCACCGCTTTCCTGAAATCCAAAAGCTCCTGGGCGCCTGCGTCCATATCGCGCAGCATTATTGTTTCGTCCACTATTTCCTTTTGACCGAGAATCAGCACGAATTTAGCCGCTTTTTTATTGGCTATTTCCAGCTGGTTTTTAAGATTGCTCTTAGAAAGAGCCGATACCACGGACATTCCTTCGTTAGTCAACGCATCAATCAATCCGAGGCATTTGCGACGCGCCTTTTCTCCCAATTGGCAAATAAAAATGTCGGGACGCGCCTTTTGAATCTGCCTGTCAATAAGTTTGAGGCTGATCCTTTCTAAGCCTAAAGCCGCGCCAATGGCCGGGGTATATCTTCCACCCAAATCTTCGGCCAATCCGTCGTAACGGCCGCCGCCGCCCAAAGACATTTGAGCTGCTTCCTGATCCCCTTCAGCCCAGACTTCAAAGGTGGTTTTCGTATAATAATCAAGCCCGCGCACAATCCGCGGATTAAGCACATAAGGAATATTCACTTCGTCGCAATATTCCAAAACGCGCGTAAAGTGCGTGCGGCAATCTTCGCAAAGATGATCCACGATTTGCGGTCCGGAAGATGCGACAGTCTGGCAGCCTTCTTCTTTGCAGTCAATTATGCGCATCGGATTTTTTAGCAACCGTTTTTTGCAGTCTTCGCAAAGCATAGAGCGCTTGGAACGCGCGTACTCTTGGAAAGCTTTTATGAATTTCGCGCGGCATTCCGGATGGCCGTTGGAATTGATCTGAATTGATACGGGGATCCCCAATTTTTTGAAAAATTGGTTGGTCATTAAAAGAATCTCCGCGTCAATAATCGGATCAATTTCGCCGATCGCTTCAAAGCCGAATTGATGAAATTGCCGATAGCGGCCGGCTTGGGGGCGATCATAGCGGAAAAACGGCCCATTGTACCACGCGCGCACCGGCTGCATTTCCCTGATCATTCCGTGCTCAATGTATGACCGGATAATGGGCGCTGTGCCTTCGGGGCGCATTGACACATTGTCCCCGCCTTTATCGGTAAAAGAGAACATTTCCTTTTCCACGATATCCGAATGCTCGCCCACGGAACGGACGAAAAGATTGGTATCTTCCAAAATCGGCGTTTCAATGTATTCGTATCCGAAAGACCGCGCGAGCTTTTCGGCCGTTTTATTGATCAGATCCCAGCGCGCGTCTTCCTGCGGCAGGACATCTTTCATTCCGCGAATAAGCTGATAAGATTTCGGTTTTGGTTTTCGCATACCCAGTAGTAGAACTTTGACAATTAGTTTCTAATAAATTTTCTTAGTTTTGATTATTGATTTTTTTAAATAATCTTTAGTTTAATTTTTATCATTTTTGCCCGAGTGATGAAAATCAAAGTTTCACTACTGGGCATAATAATTTATTTAAGGATTTATATTGGCGTTATTAAAATTATATTGATAAAGCGGGGAAGAAAATATTGCCGCCCGATTAACGGGCCAGGCACGCACCCAGGCGCGGCCGATTATATTTTTCTTGGGGATCGGCCCAATAGCGCGTGAATCAAGGGAGGCGCTCCTATTGTCTCCCATAACAAAATATTCGCCGCTTTCCAATACTCGATGAAAAAAACCGCTCGTCGCCAAAGATTCTTCCAAATACGGCTCTTTTAAAATAAATCCGTCCGGATGTTCGGCATTGCTGATTTTCACCTGCCCGTTTTCAATGTCTATTGTCTCGCGCGGCAAGCCAATGATCCGTTTGATATAAAAATCTGACTGAAGCTTCGGGTGCAAAACGACCACTTCTCCGCGCTCGGGTTCGCGGAAACGATACGATATTTCATCAACGATTAAATATTCGCCGTCATGGTAATTCGGCTCCATGGAAGCGCCTTTGACTGAAAAAGGCTGGATTAAAAAAAAGCGCACCGGCAAAACTATGGCTAAAGACAAAACCACTATTTTGACAATGTCAAAAAGAAAGAGCCAGACTTGCCTGAAAACCGGCTCTTCGGGACTATTTAAATTAGGCAAATTCGGCTCTTGATTTTGAATTTCCGGCTTTATTTCTTCAAACATAACTAAGATTAAAAAATTTCTTAAACAATGGGCGGTATAGGATTTGAACCTATGGCCCTTGCAATGTGAATGCAATGCTCTACCGCTGAGCTAACCGCCCGGAACCTGTCTGTCGACAGGCAGGTACGCCCACTATTGTACCACAAAATATTATTTTAACGCAAATTTTATTTGTTTAAGCGCTTTTTGCCAAGCGACAAACGATAAAAGCACGCATTTGAGCCTGGCCGGATTCGGCCTGATTCCCAAAATTTTGAGAAATTTGCCTTCCGTCAGGCTCCGGGCGCCAGCCAAAGACTTGCCTTTTAAAGCATCGGTCAATATGGAAGCGCCGGCTTGCGAAAGCGCGCAGCCCTCTCCGGAAAATTTAACATCTGTAATTTTTCCTTTTTTAACCACTATTTGCAGTCCAATTTCGTCCCCGCACAAAGGATTGGCTTCTTTGATCTCAACGGTCGGCTTTTTGAGCTTCCCGAAATTATGCGGATTCTTCCAATGGTCAAGAATCAAATCCCTATACAAATCTGACATAAATATTTTCCAATACTTTTACAAAATAGTCAATATCTTCCTTCGTATTGTACGCCGAAAAGCTGATTCGCGCACAGGCCGGAATGCCTAAAACTTTCATCAACGGCATCGCGCAATGATGGCCGGAGCGAATGGCAATCCCCTTTTCGTCCAAGAGCGAGGCCAAATCGTGCGCGTGTATTTTTCCCAGATTAAAACAAATCACTCCCACTCTTTTTTGCGCAATTTTCGGTCCATAAATAACAATTTCTTTTATTGCCAATATTTTTTTCAAAGCATACGCGGTAAGCTCTCGCTCATATTTTCGGATACGATTAATCCCCAACTTGTTTAAATAATCAATGGCAACGCCCAATCCGATAACGCCCTCAATGTTCGGCGTGCCGGCTTCAAATTTCTGCGGAACTTCATTGAATTCCGGCATTTTGTCAAAACTTACCTGTTTTATCATTTCTCCGCCCCCCAAAAACGGCGGCATAATTTCTAATAATCCTTTCTTTGCCCATAAAACGCCGACACCGGACGGCCCCATCATTTTGTGAGACGAAAAAACAAAGAAATCACAACCGAGCTTTTTGACATCAACCGGCATATTGGGAACGCTCTGCGCTCCGTCAACCAAAACAGCCGCACGGAATCTTTTCGCTATTTTAACAATTCTTTCAATCGGATTAATAACACCCAAAACATTGGAAGCGTGGACAACGCCGATCAATTTTGTTTTCTTATTTAAAAGTTTTGGCAAGGTTTTTAAGTTCAATTCGCCATTTTTCGTTATTGGGATGTACTTTATAATCGCGCCTGTTTCTTTTGTTAGAATCTGCCACGGTACGATATTGGCGTGATGCTCCATTTGCGAGAGTATTATTTCATCGCCTTTTTTAATATTTGCCCGCCCCCAGCTATGCGCAACCAAATTTATGCTTTCGGTCGCATTGCGAGTAAAAATAATTTCACTGCTGTCGTTCGCCTTGATGAATTTTGCGACTTTTTCCCGCGCCTTTTCAAAGTCAGCCGTGGCAATTTCTGAAAGAGTATGAATGCCCCGATGAATATTGGCATTGCCGGTTTTATAAAAATTTGAAACCGCTTCAATCACCTGTTTCGGCTTTTGCGCTGTCGCGGCATTATCAAAATAAACCAAAGGATGGCCATTGATTTTCTGATTTAAAATAGGAAAATCTTTGCGAATATTTTTCATATTGTCATCCTACCGATCCCTCCATTTCCAATAATATTAACCTATTTAATTCAATCGCGTATTCCATTGGCAATTCTTTGACAATCGGCTCAACAAAACCGGAAACAATCATCGCAAGCGCCTCTTGCTCGCTCAAGCCTCTTGTACGCAAATAAAAAATCTGATCATCCGATACGCGGCCGGCGGTCGCCTCGTGCCCGGCGCTCACATCCTGCTCGTAAATTTCAAGATGCGGATATGTCTTGGCAATTGATTGATCGTCCAATATCAGCGAATCGCAGCGCACATGGGTCTTCGCGCCCTTGGCGCCCTTGGCGATTTTCACCAGCCCGCGATAAATCCCCTGCCCTCCGCCGCGGCAAATGCTTTTACTTACCACAGTGGAAGAAGTATCGGGCGCGCCGTGATAGATTTTGGCACCCGTATCTTTGATCTGCCCGGGACCGGCAAAAGCGATGTTGAGGTGATCCGCTCGCGCCCCCCGGCCGACCAAATAGCTCGCCGGATAAAGCATGGTGATGCTACTCCCCATTGAGCCGCCCACCCACTCAATGCTGGCGTTTTCCCCGACAATCGCTCTTTTAGTGTTTAAATTATAAACATCTTTGGACCAATTTTGCACCGTAGTATACCTGACTTTCGCGTTTTTCTTTACAAAAATTTCCACCACGGCCGAATGCAGAGATTGTTCCGAATACTGCGGCGCCGCGCATCCTTCAATATAATGAATCTCCGAACCTTCCTCGGCAATAATAAGCGTATGTTCAAATTGCCCCGATCCTTTGGTGTTCATCCAAAAATAAGTCTGCACCGGCAAATCCACTTTCACGCCCTTAGGCACGAATACGAAACTCCCCCCGCTCCAGACGGCGCCGTGCAAAGCCGAAAATTTATGATCCCCCATCGGCACGCACTTGGTCATAAAATATTCTTTCACAATATCCGGATACTTTTTGACCGCCGTATCCATATCGCAAAAGATTATGCCTCGCGCTTCATATTGATCTTTCAATTTATGATACACGGCTTCGGACTCAAATTGCGATACCTGTCCTGCCAAATATTTTTTTTCCGCTTTCGGAATCCCCAGTTTGTCATAAACTTGCTTGATTTCCTTCGGGACATTTTTCCAATCTTTCGCTTTTTTGGCTCCCGGTTTGATATACATCGCTAATTTATTAAAATCCAATTTTGAGAGATCCGGCCCCCAATTCGGCATCGCCTTTTTCTCAAATATTTCAAATGATTTAAGGCGCAATTTTCTCATCCACTCCGGCTCTTGCTTGTGCCAAGAGATATCCTCGATTAAACGCTTGGATATACCTTGCTCGGCCGTAAATATTGGTTTAAATTTATTAGTATTCATAAAATTAACTCAAAGCGCAAAGCTAAAAACGAAAAACTACAACTCAAAATTCAAAACTTTTAAATTTTACTCTGTAATTTTGCGCTTTTCATTTTTTATTTTACGCTTTTTCAGCCCACCCATAACCCTTTGTTTCTATCTTTTCAATCAAATCCTTTTTTCCCGATAATGCTATTTTGCCGTCAAGCAAAATGTGGGTTTTGTCCGGCTTTAAAAGCTTGGCCAAGCGCTGTGAATGAGTAATGAGAATAATCGACCGGCCGTTTTTAATATAATTGTTTATTTCTTTCGCCGCCAGCCGCAAGCCGTCCGCATCCAACCCGGAATCCGGCTCGTCCAAAATAGCCAGCCGCCAAGCCAAAAGAGACGCTTGAAAAATTTCCGATCTCTTTTTTTCTCCGCCGGAAAAACCGTTCGTTTCCCTTTCCATAAATTGTCCGTCAAAACGAAACAGTTTGGCTTTTTTAGCGATTTCCGCGCCCGTTTTCAGCCAGTCATTTTTTTTAGAATCAGAATTTAATTTTTGCCGGCTTCTTCGAATCAATGTTCCCAAAGAAATTCCGGGAAGATCGGGCGGATTTTGAAATTGCAAAAAAATACCAATTTTAGCGCGTACTTCCGGATTTAATTTTAACAAATTTTTACCGCTAAATTTAACGCTGCCTTTTGAAACTTTGTACGCGTCATTGCCGGCCAAGACTTGCGCCAACGAGCTTTTACCAGAACCATTCGGTCCCATCAAGATATGCAATTCTCCTCGTCCGATTTTTAAATCAATTCCGTTAAGAATTTTTTTGCCGGAAGTTTCCGCGTGAATATTTTTTATTTCCAATAATGCCATATTATTTCGTGATGGGACAAGACAGGCAGGAATTTGAATCCGCCGGATTATTTTTTAAAGAATAACGGACTTTTTGCGATTCTTTTTTTGAGCTGACCAATCCGGCTTTTTTTAAAACATCCAAATGATAAGAAATAGTCGGCTGGCGCAGGCTGAATTTTTTTACAATCTGCCCCACGGTCGGCTCTTTCCCGTTTCTCACGGTTTCCAAGACTTTCACCCTGGTCTTGTCGGATAAAGCATCAAAACAAATCGGACAATGTTTGGTTAGCATACTTTGATAAACTGAAAATTTGCGCCAGAGGCGCATCCGCCTTGGGCGGAAAAAACGCAAAAGTTAAAATTTATGTCATCTTCTCGCGCTAAACGCGATAAGATTTCATTTACTTTGAGTTTTAAGCTTTGCGCTTTGCGTTTACTCTTATATAGATAATAATCTATGAAACAATTTTTGTCAAACCCGCCTACCGGCGAGGCAGGTTAACAAAAAACCGCCTTTGCGGGCGGTTGACGGAATATTTTTTGAATGATTTTTACGCCAGCGATGTGAGAAAAAATCCGGCAATGGCCAAAAGAATGGTGATCGCGGCGGCTAAGATGATATAAATTGTTTCAATTTTTTTAATCTTTTTTTATTATGTTTTTCTAATTCTTCTCTAACTTTTTTCTCCATTTCCAAATGAGAAACATTGCCGGCATTTTGCAAAATTTCCTTCTCGTTTAAAACTAAAAAATTATCTAATTTATGAATCCAATTTTTCATATACATTACTCTTTGCTCCACGCTTTGCAGTTCAGCAAAAGATAAAAATTGTTCCACTAACAAATTTAATCTTTTTAATTCCAATTCTTCTAAATAATTTTTCGCGATTCGTGCTTGTTCGCGCGTGATAATTTCGCCTTTCCAATTCGTCAATCCCATATTTTCTTTTTGGCTGTTAATTCTTGCGGAAACAATTTCTGCCGCAGTTAATCCTGTAATGGCATAATGGAATTTGTTTTGCACAGTAGAGTAAAACAATTTAGCATAATCTGTCTGGTGATTGTAATCAGCGCTGGTAGCAAAAACATCTCGGACTTTTTGGTAAAAATTAGCTTCTGATGTCCTGATTCTTCTGATCCTCTCTTCCCATTCTTCAAAATATGTTTTTTTCACTCTGCCTTCTGCCAATCGTTCATCATCCATAACAAAACCTTTGATAATATATTCTTTTAATTTCTGCGTGGCCCAAATTC
>Ga0209542_10014066_pt1 | contig 13676 bp, 17 predicted proteins | sample RifCSPhighO2_01_FD_184028 | JGI IMG/M metagenome (GOLD analysis project Ga0209542, IMG submission 184028) | Soil microbial communities from Rifle, Colorado - Rifle CSP2_plank highO2_0.1 (SPAdes) (version 2) | ecosystem: Environmental > Terrestrial > Deep subsurface > Rock core/Sediment ...
AGGAACAAATCCATATTGTCATGGGCAAACGGCTCTCCGGTTGCGATACATCGGCACCATTTCCGGCAATCAGCGGAGGCTGGATGCCGATGATGAATATGATGTGGGGAGGGTGGTCGTCTCCCTTTGGCAGTAATAATTCAACAAACAATATGATGAATTTTGGATTCGGACCTTTTGGCGGTTTCGGCTGGATTTTTATGATCCTCTGGTGGGTCTTGATAATCGCAGGTATTGTCGCGCTTATCAAATGGCTCACGAGTCAATCGCGTGGCACTCACCATAACAAGAAATCCGCGTTTGAAATTTTGCAGGAACGCTACGCCAAGGGCGAGATTAACAAGCAGGAGTTTGAAGAAAAGAAAAAAGATTTAAGTTAGACTGTCATGAAAATCGGTATAATCTTACAATCCAACAATCCGGAACATATTTGGAACACATTTCGTTTCGGCATCACTTCGCTTAAAGCCAGTCATGATGTGACTATCTTTTTGATGAGCGAGGGAGCCGAACTTGACACCATCGCTGACACGGAACACTTTGATATTTCCAAGAAAGTTGCGGAGTATAAAGAATTAAAAGGAGACCTGTACGCATGCGGCACGTGTTTGGAAATTCGCGGTAAAAAGGAGGCTGGAGTCTGCCCAATCTCTACCATGACCGATTTGCTCAAAATGGTTGAGGAGAGCGATAAGGTGCTCGTGTTCGGATAAGAAGTTTTGTTAAGCAATTATGACTCGGTGTAATTTGCTTAGCATTGCTCGAGTTAAGCAAATCGTCCCACGTTCTCAAATTTCGTCTTACCGCTCGTCAGTGTTGCAATCGGTGCAAAGCTCTTACCTTTGGCATTCACCCCCACACCAATGCATTGGTGTGGGGGCAGGGCTCGCCACAAGGGCAAACAGCTTGGATATTCGGGGTTATAAGTTCTCGTACTTGGCCAGCAATCCTTTCATCTGGTCTAAAACCACGGTAGGATATTTGTACTCCTCCGCCCAGTCAAAAGTTCGAAAATCGTTGAGCAGGGCGAGCCAATAAAAATTGTCAATCGCACAAAAAGGGATGTTTTTCTTTTGGTGCTTGGGATGTATACTAATTATGCCTATGAAAAAGTCCAGTTTAGACACAATTCGCAATCGGAAATTGTCCCGGATGGAGTTTCGGCGGATGGCGCATGAGTTGTCATTGCGGCTCGCCCGGGAGACTCTAGCCAAAATTCCGTGGCAGAAGCGGCCCCGGGTTTCGCTGGTTTTGATTCTGCGTTCCTCGGTGGCCATGCTGCCCGCGTTCCTCCGATATTTTCCCCAGGCCCCGATTGGTTTCTTGGGTTTTAAGCGTGACGAAAAAACCGCAATTGCAAAAAAATACTATCAAAATTTACCCCTGCTTGACGGCAACTCGATGGTGGTCATTCCCGATCCTATGCTGGCCACGGGTGGCACGCTTATGCAGGTTTTAAAATTGATTATGCAAAAATCGGTGGCTCCCCAAAACATATATTTCGCCGGACTCATCGGTGCCCGCCCGGGGTTTGGTAAGGTTACCAAGATTCTGCCAAAAGAAAACATAACCCTGCTCGCCCTTGACCCCGGACTGGATAGTAAAAAATTCATTGTCCCCGGATTGGGGGATTTTGGCGACCGGTATTTCGGGAACTAGCCTTACAACCCTATGTACTTTCAGGATAGAAAAGACGCGGGGCTGAAGCTCGCTAGAGCGCTCCAGCAATACGCCGGCGAGGAGCCAGTTATTTATGCGCTGCCCCGCGGCGGGGTTGTGCTGGGCGTTGAAGTTTCCCGGCAATTAAAAGCGGCCCTGGACCTGCTGATTGTCAGAAAGATCGGGCATCCCTTTAACCCGGAGTATGCGGTGGCGGCTGTGGGGGCAGATGGCGATATCGTGAAAAATACGGAAGAGGTTGCCCAGATTGACCCGGAATGGTTCAAGGCGGAAACCGCCAAACAGCGAGCCGAGGCTAATCGGCGCCGCAAATTATATCTGGCAGGCAGAAAGCCGGTTAGCGCAACCGGGAAAACTTGCATCATTGTCGATGACGGTTTAGCGACTGGCCTGACCATGAAGGCTGCGATAAAAGAACTACAAAGTCAGAAACCCAAAGCCATAATAGTTGCGCTTCCGGTTGCGCCGGCAAGTGCGGCTTTAGAACTACGAGATATGGTAACTGATGTAATTGTGTTGTATGCTCCGGATGTATTAGACGCGGTTGGTTCCTATTACCGCGACTTTGGTCAGGTCAGTGATGAAGAAGTTATTTCTTTAATCAGGGCCTTATAATATCTTTAAATTGCTCTGACAGTTTGGAGCCAAGAAAGACACATCACTCGCAAGCTGGTGTCTTTTCTTTTTTTGCTTGAGGTGTATACTTGTTATACTAGCTGAATGCATGGTTAATGCTATCATGACAACACTAAATAATTAAGGGGCGAGAAAAGCCCAAAAAGGAAAGGCCATGAAAACTGAACAAGAAATTGTGAATGACTTTATCAAGGGCCATGGAATTGCCGTGATTTCTACAGTAACCCACGACTACCTTCCGGAGTCTGCGGTGATGGGAATTTCAGTCGGCGACAATTTTGAAATCGTTTTTGGCACTATCATAGATTCACGAAAGTACCAAAACCTCCAAAAAAATCCCCGCGTAGCTTTAGTTATCGGCTGGGACAAAGGCAAAACCGTCCAATACGAAGGGGAAGCTCAAGAGCTTCGTGGTGATGCTATTGAAGAGTTTGAAAAAGCCCACATGGCCAGTATGCCTACTGCGGCTAAATATGTTTCTAATCAGGATGCGGCTTTCTTTAAAGTTACCCCGTGTTGGATCAAATACACAGACGCGTCCAAGGACCCCTGGGATGAAATTGAAATCCGATTTTAAATTATTATATCGTTGAGTACTGTAGCCTTTTTACAACTTTTTGAGTCCTATTGACAAGGGTGTTTCCGATATGATACACTTTTGTCATATTATGAAAAGCAAGAATAACCTACTAGAGCAACTCAACAATTTACCCCATTTCAGCAAGGATACTATATACCAGCTTGGAAAGCAACTGGGGCTTGCGGACTCAACGGTTAATACTTACATTAGCCGGTTTTTGAAATACAAGGAGATTTACCGACTCAAAAATGGTCTTTATGTGGCAGCAGACTTTTTTGATAAAAACAAGAAAGACATTTCGTATTCGTTTTACCTGGCAAATATCATCCGCACGCCGTCATACATCAGTTCTTGGGCAGCGCTTCAGTATTATAATCTTGCTACCGAGGCTGTGTATTCGATTACTTCGGTTACGCTTAAAGTGACGAAAGAATATCAGACCAAAGCCGGCAATTTTGCGTATCAGTCTATCAGCAAGGAACTCTTCTCGGACTTTGCTCTGGCAAAAGGAAAGTTTGATTTTTACATAGCCTGTCCGTCAAAAGCATTGTTTGATTTGCTCTATCTTAAGACCCGCCAGTTCAACGGCCTATCGCCAGAGAAGATCAAGGCAATGATTGTGGAGCTCCGGATCGATATCGATGAAATGAGCCAGGCGGAACAGGAGAAATTTTACGCGATGATTAACAAATACTTCCGCGCCGGAGACACACAGGCATGAGTGAACAGATTTCAACAATTCTAAAACGTAAGCTTGACGATCTTGCCATCTACAGCGGCCTTGATGCGGAAACACGTCGAAATGCTCTAAAGGAAGAGCTGCAGTTTTACGTTCTTAACTTTGTTTATCATAATCCGGAATATAATAAGTGGATTATGTGTGGCGGCTCCGCACTTCGCATAATTCATGGGCTTGACCGCATGTCGGTTGATCTTGATTTCGAAGTTCCGCATGCAGTAACTGAGAAATTTTTAGAAGAGTTAAAAAAAGAAATTGAAGATCATTTCTCAAACACTTATGGCGCCGGTGATGATTTCCTGACTATAAAAATAACCACCGGCAGAGGGCTAATTCTGAAGTTTCATGTAGGCAAAGAAATAAGTTCCGGCCACCCTGCAAATCAGGTGCATGTAAAAATCGACCTAAACCATTTTATCGCTCCAAAAACTGTAACCGAACGCCGGCCGATAAACCGAGACCAGCTTTCTTTTGTTATTCTGACATACAATATGGGCGCGCTTATGGCAAGCAAGCTTGCCGCTATTTTTCTCCGCGGTACCCGAGGTGTCGGGGAAGCTGTGTATGAAGAAAAGGGTCGTGATATTTATGACCTACTTTGGTATATGAACAAAAAGGTGGTGCCGGACTTTGACTATCTGATTACCAAAGGAATTAATACAAAAGACCCTCGCGCGCTTTTTGACAAGCTTACGCTTCAGATTAACAAGGTCAACAACGAGAATCTCAAACAGGACCTGGCGCCCCTGTTTGTAGATAGAAACTTTATCGAAAATTGGCTTACAAATTGGCGCGAAAGTTATTTGCAACTACTGGATGAATACAAAATTCGCACAATAAAAGCATTGAATTACATTGCCGTGCGTCAGGATTTTAGTTCGGACAACTTCTCTTTTGCGTATGGGTATATAACTGACGACGGAACTCCAGTAAGAATTGTCTATACTATAAGTGACTATTGGATTGTTTTCCGCGACGGTGATTTACCAATTGAAGCAGATGTAAAACTTGAAGATAAGTTAGACTTTAGGAGTAATGGAGCGACCAGCCGCCCTACTTCCCAGGATAAGCTCAAACGGTACGCAACTTTGTTTTACCAGAAAACTGAAAACTATTTTAAAAAAACAAATAAGGTCATGCTCGGCGATATTATTGTCACCAAGGTTATCCGTATGACGGCCGACAACTTAAATCAGAAAGAACAAATTGTCCTAAATAAATCAGCTTTGCTTTCTTGTGAGCTTGATGATTTATTGAAATAAGTTAATCAAATGAGCATAGAGTCCAGAGAGAATTCAACAAATCCTAATTTATTAAATAACCTAGAACAAACGGTTGAACTGATAAAGGGAATTGAAGGCGAGGCTTGGTATCGGAATCATTTTATGGCGACGGTGGTACAATACGGTGGCATGTTATGGCAAATGGCGATGTGGCATTTTCAACATTTCACGATACGGATGATGGTGAAAAAAAGAAAACGAAAAAAGCAGAGGCCGCGGGCTTTAAACTAACGTAGCCATTCATCTGCGCTTAAAATGATTTAAAACTCCACTCATGACTAAAAAAGATATTTCCAGCGGTGTAGTGCACAAAATCCCAGGGGACTTACGGGAAGCTTTGATTTCTGATCTGAAGGCGCTCGTTGTATGGGAAAATCTTACACCGCTGGCGCGCAATGAGTGGATATGTTGGGTTACCTTCGTCAAGAAAGACGAGACAAGGAAGGAGCATGTTAAAAGGACGATTAATGAACTCAAGGAAGGCATGCGCCGGCCGTGTTGCTGGCTTGGCTGTATTCATCGCCCGGATAAGCCAGTCAGCCCTTCGGTAAAAACCATGCTCAATAGACAATTTAAAAAATACTAGCTTAGGCTAGTATTTTTTACGGGTTTAATACCTCAAGTTAACTAACAGCGCTATCACGGTTCCCAAGCCAAGCCACCCGATGGTATAAACAAAAAGTTTTATTGCTTCAGTTTTTTGACCGCTCATATACAGCATTACTGGTCGGCCGAGAACCAATCCGCCAGTTACGCTAGCCGACAAGACAAATAACATGAGGGCGAGTATCGGAGCATAGATTGTATCGTCGCTACCTTTGTCCACGATGTTAAACATAACGAGGACGATAAACACAATATAAACCATCGTACCCAACGCATTTAGAAAACTTATTTTAACTAAATTCATATTTTTATTAGTTACTTTTAGGATAGAGAGCCTGATTGGCTTCAATCAGGGCTTCAAGCATGAACCTTAGCTCTTTTTGCTCTTGTTCGGTCAGTGACCGATTAAGAGTTGACAGTTCATCAATCTTGAGTAAAAACTTCTTTAGACTTTTGTCAAAATACTTCGGGACGCTTGTCTCGTTGAATTCTTCCCATTTTTCTTTGAGGGCTATTGGCGAACCCATCACCCCGCCGGATGATACAATAAAATCATTATGCATAAAGGTAAATTTTAATTGTAATCAACTTTAACGCTGCCAAAATTATCTTTGGCCACGATGATATGGTCAATCAGCGGGATGCCCAAAACCTTGCCCGCTTCCACGATTTGTTTGGTGATTTCAATATCCGCCTCAGATGGGGTCACTTCCCCGGACGGGTGGTTATGGACCAGGATTACGGCCGAGGCGGCATGGTCAATGGCCGGCTTAAACACTTCGCGCGGATGGATGATGTTGGCAGTTAAGCTGCCGATAGAAATGACCTCGTCATGGATTAAGCGGTAGTGGTTATTGAGGTACAACCCGCGCAGATGTTCTTTCGGCAAGTTAGCCATATCTTTGAGGTAATCATACACCTGCTTCGCTGTGCGCAAAAATTCCGGACGACCAGCGGTGGGAGTTGTAAAGAAACGACGGCCAAGTTCAAAGCAAGCTACCATCTGGCTGGCTTTATTTAGCGGAATATCCAGGCTCTCCGCGAGCTTTACCGGATTCCTCTGGTCGAGGATGGCTTTCTCCCCATACTCGCGAAGCAAACGGTTGGTCATTGTCAGGACATCTTCTTTTTTGCTGCCAACATTAAACAAAACTGCCAAAAGTTCAGCTACGGACAGGGTTTCCGGGCCGAATTTCTGAAGCTTCTCGCGCGGCTTTTCTTCCTTGGGAATATCCCGAAAACGCAGGACGTATTTCTTGTCCTGGTCGAGGAACAAATCAGTATCTGTCAAAGTATATGTTTGTGTCATCATGGCAATTAATTAGCGGGTTAGCTGGTTAGGTTTTAGCTGTTAGGCCCTAACCCGCTAACAGCTAATCCCCTAATACCTAATAGTCTCTTAGCCTAGAAATATTATAGTGTTCCTTGATGCGCTCTAACGCCTTGGCTTCAATCTGCCGGATGCGCTCGCGGGTCACGCCGAATTCCTTGCCCACCTCTTCGAGCGTGTGAGTCACGCCATCCTCTAATCCGAATCGCATCTTGAGGATTTTCTGTTCCCTAGGGTCAAGGTCTTTCATGATTCCCTGGACATATTCCTTAAGAATCTGACGGCCCGCGGTTTCGGAAGGGGTCACGCTGTCCGGGTCTTCGATAAAATCGCCGAGGTAGGAATCTTCCTCATCGCTGTCCCCCACCGGGGTATCAATGGAAACCGTTTCCTGGGAAATTTTCTTGAGCTGGTAAACTTTTTCCACCTCGATACCCATTTCCGCCGCGATTTCTTCGGGTAACGGCTCGCGGCCCAAATCCTGGACCAGCTGGCGTTCCGCCTGGGCGTATTTATTGAGGGTTTCCACCATATGTACCGGAATACGGATGGTGCGAGACTGGTCAGCGAGGGCGCGGGTAATGGCCTGGCGAATCCACCAGGTGGCGTACGTTGAAAACTTGAATCCCTTGCGCCAGTCAAACTTCTCCACCGCACGGAAAAGCCCGAGGTTGCCTTCCTGGATTAAATCCAGAAGCCCCAAGTTGCGGCCCATGTATTTTTTGGCAATGGACACCACCAACCGGAGGTTCGCTTCAATCAGACGCTTGCGCGCCGAAACATCGCCTTTGGTAATGCGCTTGGCCAATTCCACTTCTTCTGGGCCTTTAAGCAACGCGGCCTTGCCGATTTCACGCAAATACATCTGGATGGAGTCATCATAAATGTCGCCCAGATTATAAGACTCTGCCTGCTGTTCTTCTTTTTTCGTTTTAACCCGGGCCAGTTCTGCGGCCTGCTGCCACACAGAAGCCATTTCCTGGTCCACCAGTTCCAGGCCCCGGGCATCCAGGGCATCCAGTAATTTTTCCAAAGCCGAAATATTCTCTTCCAGTTCCGGCAGCGCGTGCACTACTTCATTCTCAGTCAAAAAACCCAGCGACTCCGCCCGTTTGACCAATTCCTTAATCTGTTTGTCCCAATCCTCGCTGGCTTGGGCCTTTTTGGCTGCCACTTTTGCAGCCGCGGCTTTGCTGAGGGCAGCTTTGGGTTTAGGGTGCGTCTTTTTAGCCTTGGCTGGTTTCTTCGCCGCGGGCTTTTTGCTCTTTCCGCCGGAGGCGGATCCACCTTTGGCGGACTTTATAATTTTCTTCTTCTTGTTCTTGGATTTAGGCATATTACATCAGCTCATTAAGTTTCTGCAAGAGTGCTTCGGCTTTGTGCTTGTCCCCGGATTGTTCCGCGATTTTGAGTTCATCAGTCCAGGCTTGCATCTGGATTTTTTTGCGTTCGTTTTTGAATTCTGAGGCCGTATTCTGAAGTTCAGTTTTGGGTTCCACTTCCTCTTCCCGCACGTCAGTCTCAGCTACAAAAGTCAAAAGTTCGATTTGGTCTTTCAAGGTTGGGTTAGCCAATATGATTTTGGCCGAATCAGGTTCGGTTTTCATCACAGCAACCAAAGCCTGATGGTCATTACTAAAATCAGCTTCGGTTAATCCCTCCAATATTCGATTGTCTTTCAGCGCCAACGCGAGGCCAAGCAGCCTGTCTTCCAGCATTTCTAAGCGATTTTTGCCTGCCCGCCCACTGGCCGGGCGCTTTTCAGCCTTTAGGGCTGTCTTGAGCGGCTTGGGAAGACTTAGTTTGTTTATTATATCCCAAATGGCGGATTCTGCAACATTAATGGCCCCTGAAAGCTTGCGGATGTAGTGCGCCTTGGTAATCGGGTCAATAATGCGGTAAATGAGTGGGGCCAATTCCTTGGTAATTTCCCGCTTGCTGTCCACGCTTGATGGGTCGCGGGACTTAATTGCCTGGTCAAAGAAGTAGTCCATGAAACTGCCGGCCGAGTCTACTGCCTTTTGCCAAGCCGTAATCCCCCGCTTAATCATCTCGTCCGGGTCTTTGGTTCCTTCCAGGTTAATAATTTTAACATTGAACCCGGCGCCGAGCGCCATTTCCAGGGCGCGGCGGGCTGCAGTATTGCCAGCGGTATCAGAATCAAATGCGAAGATTAAATTTTCTGTAAACCTGGTCAGGATATTCAGCTGCTCAGCGCTCAGCGCCGTGCCGGAAGTGGCCACGGCCTGGATAGAGCCAGCCTGATGGGCGGTTATCACATCCATGTTCCCTTCCATGAGGATGGCGCGGTTTTCTTTACGGATGGCATTGCGGGCTTGATATAAACCATAAATGACTTGGCCTTTATTATAAATCGGCGTTTCTGGACTATTGATGTATTTGCCCGTGTTCGGTTTGTCATGCAGGAGTCGGCCGGTGAAGCCCACAACCTGGCCGTGTAAATTCAAAATCGGGAACATAATTCGGTCATGGAAGCGGTCAAAATAACCCGCGTCCCGGTCCGCCTCGGCCGGGCGGCCGAATCGAGACGGGTCGCTCTTGATAATTAGGCCCGCAGTCTCGATATCTTTTTTATCAAACCCCTTGGCCAGGAAATTTTCCACATAATGGAAATCATCCGGGGCAAAGCCCAGTTGCCAATTTTTAATCGTCTGGTCAGTCAGTCCCCGTTTACGCAAGTACTCCAGGGCTTCCTTGCCCGCGTTGGATTCCCAGAGGACCTTGGCAAAATAATTGGTTGCCTGCTGGTTGATTTCGTAAAGGACATCTTTTTTCTCGGCTACTTGAATCTGCTCGGCCGTAGGTTTTTTCAGTTCCACGCCTGCGCGGGTGGCGAGTATTCGCAAGGCTTCGCCAAACTCGACATTTTCTATCTGCTTGATGAATTCAAAAATGTCGCCGCCCAGGCCGCAGCCAAAGCAATGCCAGACCTGCTTGGCTGGGGACACGACAAACGACGGGGTCTTCTCCGAATGAAACGGACAGACCGCCTTGTAGTTAACCCCGGCTTTTTTAAGCTGGATGAAGTCCCCAAGAACCTCGGTAATGCTTAGGCGGGATTTAATTTCTTCGATAGGTGAATCTAGCATATAATATTGTACCACCCCAGCGAAAGCTGGGGTCCACTTCAATAATTAAAACCATTTGGTGATAATCTGAGGAAGTGGATCCCCGGTCAAGCCGGGGATGGTTTATTTAAAAACTTCTTGGCTTTTTCAAACACTTCCTTGTCAGTTGAAAATTTCAGCTTTGCTTCAACTTCATTAAGCGGAACCCAGGCGCAATCCGCAACCTCTTCGTCATGGTCAGCCGGATTGCCATCAATATATTTCATCAGGAAATGGTGGACAAACTTAATCGCCTTGTCCCCTTCCCAGTTGCGGAAATATTTGACGTAACCAAGTTCCTGTTCAATCTCTGCGTTGACGCCGCCCTCTTCGCGAACTTCGCGCACTACCACTTGCTTCAAATCTTCGCCATCTTTATCCTGCTTGCCCTTCGGGAACGTCCAGTAATCCTCCGGCGGACCGAAGTTTCGGCTCTTGGGATTAATCAATAAAACAAAAATAGCGTTATTGTCCTTCTTATAAACAATCCCGCCAGCCGAGGTCTCACGTTTCCATTTTATTGTAGACTGAGCTTGTGTCTCTTCCATAAACTTATTTCTAAACCATTCCCGCCACCCTACGCCTATGGCTTCGGGTGACACATTTCGCTTTATCTGGCCAACGGCCACATGAAGCCCATCGGGCGAAATGTGGCGGAGAGAGAGGGATTCGAACCCTCGAGGCTCTTGCGAACCTACGTGCTTTCCAAGCACGCGCACTCGACCGCTATGCGATCTCTCCGTGATTTATTATCGTACGAGACGGTAGGCCACCCCCGCCACCTTAATTAAATTCAATTGAGGCGGGGTGCCGCCAACAGAGAACCTCGCATCGGCGGCATATGCGATCTCTCCACAATATTAAATAAGGCGTTTCCGTCGCCTTATTGTAGCCTAAAAGACCTTAAAAATCAAGAATAATACCACCCCAGCGAAAGCTGGGGTCCACTCCCTTGATTAATACCAATCGGGTTTAATTATTGAAGTAGATCCCGGATCAAGTCCGGGATGGGCATTAGCCCACCAACTCAATTTTAGCGTCCTTACCCGTGTTTGTGGCATCCATTATCCGATCCCCTGTGCTAGCCAGCCCTAGGCTCCTGAGCATGGAATGAACGCTGGTTTTGGCCGCTGTAGGTTGGACTCCCCACAAAATCGAAGCATGGCGGGAGGTAGAGTCGTTTTTCCCGGCCAGAACGATATTAAACCCTGGGCGGAAATGGGATAGACCAGCAGCCATTTTCATATCTGAAACTACCAAAGCGTTGATCTTGGAATGTACCCCTACGTCCAACAACGTATGGATTAAGGCGTGATCTTTATCAACCACGTGGTCGGCAGAATGTGAGTGATGATATTTATCTAAGGACGAATTTTCAGTTTGGGCGATAATGCTAGCCATGGTTTCCACGGTCTTGACCGGGTAACTGCCAAAGGCGGTTTCGCCGGAAAGCATTACGCAGTCCACGTGGTCGAGCACGGCATTGGCCACATCCGAAATCTCCGCGCGCGTGGGCCGGGGGTTATGAATCATAGACTCCAGCATCTGGGTGGCCACAATCACCGGCTTGCCATAGTGCAAGCATCTTTTCACGATATTTTTCTGGGCTACTGGCACCAAAGCCTGGTTAATATTCAACGCCAAGTCTCCGCGCGCGATCATCACAGCATCGGAAGCCTGAATGATCTTGTCTATGTTCTTTAACGCTTCAGGAGTTTCGATCTTGGCAATGATTTGAACTTCTCTCTTTGTAAACTTACGAATCTTCTGTCTTAAGTGCGCAATATCAAACGAAGTTTTCACAAAAGACAGGCCGATAAAATCAACACCTATCTTCAAACCAAATTCCAAATCCGCCAAATCCTTTCCTGACAATGCGGGCAAATGGATGGCCACGCCAGGCAAGCTAATTCCTTTGTGGCTCTTAATTACCCCGGCGAAGGTAACCTTCGCCTCAAGTCCGTCCTCATGAACTTGGGTAGCAATCAGCTCCACTTGCCCGTCGTCTATTAAAATAGCCTGTCCCGTCTTAATCCACTGCCAAATCGGCTGGCCCACGGGAATGCCGTGCTGGCCAAACACCACCGATTGGCCCTTCTTGAGCTCTTTATCTCGAAATTCCCCTAGCCGGAGCTTGGGTCCGGATAAATCCTGCAGGATTGCCACTGGCTTATGCAACTTTTCTGATGCGCTGCGGATATGTTTAATCAAAGCCGCATGCGAAGCATACGAGCCATGTGAAAAATTCAGCCGAGCCACATCCATCCCCGCGTTAATCATCTGGACCAAAGTTTCTTTGGTATGGCTCGCCGGTCCGATGGTTGCGATAATTTTTGTTTTCTTTGGTGTCATAAAATTAAAAACGATGTTAACTCTTTTATTCGTAAATATCTTTTCTATGGCCCACTTTCAAAAGTTTAATTACGTCGGTGTCTTCAAAAACAAAAATTACCCTCCAGTCACGGGTAATGCGAAAAGAATAGGCTTTATTTAAATTGCCAGAAAGTTTTTTGGTATGTAGCAAAGGGTGGAAGCAATCTTCTGTCAGCAACTCCAGCAATCGCGCTAGTTTATTTTGAATCGCTACTGGTAACTTTTTACTCTGGGCAAAAAAGTTGTCGGAATAAATTAATCGCATTATTTTGCTAACCGTAGTTGTTTCAGAAAATCTTTTCTGCCCTTATAAACATGAGTCGCTGGGTCCTTCATGGCCTTAAGGACCGATTTTACGAACTCCGGCCTGTATTCCCCTTCCCGATCTTTTTCTCCGATAATAGTAATCACAAGGGAACGTAGCTGAGCCACTTCTCTTGAGAGATTATCGTATTTTTTTTCTAAAATTTTAGTAGTCATAAATATTTGTATCTAAAGTATACGCTGGCTACTATAAAAAATCAAGCAATTAAAAACAGCACTTATAGTATACCCTAAGCGCTGTTTTTTATATTTAAATTTAAGTACTCTGCTATTGAACCGCTTCGGTATCCGAGCTGCCTGCAGAATATTTTTCTAGGAGCTCTGCTCCGGCTGGATCTTCTTGTCTGATACGTTCAATTTCTCCGGGGGTAGAGGCCATTTCCTTTAACAATGCCCCGATTTGTCTTATTGTACTAGCTGCTTCTGGTTTCATTCTCATTAATCTTTTGTTCACGACCCGGCATTCCAGGGAATGTATTCATAAGTATAAATAAGTTAATAATGAAATTTATTGCTTTTTTAGTATATACTACCGGGTTATTTAAAACAAACCTTGTTGTTCCGCTTTCTTATACAACCTGTCCCGTTCTTTATCTTCATAAATATGTATTTTGCCAAAGATGCCGTCATAGCCCCCTTCAATTTGAACCTTGCCTTCACGGATGCGGATGATGGATTCGGCAATCATGGGGTCACTGATTTTGGCAATTTCATCTTTGGGTAAATCCAGCAGGATTTCAAACTCCGTATGGTTGGCGACCATTTTTGCATAAGTGGCCAAAACTTTTTTACCCACGCCCGTGCCATACGTTTCCGCAATCACTTCTTCCAATGGGATAACACTCTTGTAAGGAATAGCTCTTGGTGGCATCCTATCCCCCCGCCTCGCGTCGACTCGCTCCACTCCTGTATTTCGCCGCGAGTCGAGGCGGGCTAACCCCTCGACCCTATTTAATACTCCAACTAAAAGCTTCTTCCCGCACTTTGGGCAGATGCC
>Ga0209542_10014068_pt1 | contig 13675 bp, 14 predicted proteins | sample RifCSPhighO2_01_FD_184028 | JGI IMG/M metagenome (GOLD analysis project Ga0209542, IMG submission 184028) | Soil microbial communities from Rifle, Colorado - Rifle CSP2_plank highO2_0.1 (SPAdes) (version 2) | ecosystem: Environmental > Terrestrial > Deep subsurface > Rock core/Sediment ...
CTCCTGAGGCTTATTATCATAAATGGCAAATTGGTCGATTGCCGACAAAAGATGTTATTACTTTACAAACCTAGGTGGTCAATATCTATCTGAACCTGGACACAAAAGGTCGATATCATACATTCAATTCGTATAAAAACGAGTTAGGCGAAATAAATTTTAATCTTTTAATTTTATGGAAAATCCAATTGAAATAAAACCTACGCCCGAAAATCCAGAGAGGTTAGAAATAAATGCATTTTTTCAGGAAATCATTACAATGGCCAAAGAAAATAAAAAAATAGCGGAAGAACGATGGAAAGAACTGTCCGGAGAAAGTTCTGAATGGGACTTGGAATTATCTTCGCAATTTTGGAATGTATGGTCCAAATATGATAGCGAGAAACTTAAAAATAAATTGCCATTACTTTGGAGTATAGCTATGGAAAGTTATAAAAAATTTGCCGAAGAAGATCGCTGGGGAAATGCAGAAGAATGGGAAATGTCAGAAGAAGATCAATTTATGCATCTTATTGAAAAACTAGAAGAAGATTTTCGGACGAGACTCGAAAAAATTATGAGTGAAAGCAATTCAATAGAAACCAGTGGTTTAAATAACCTGCCCGAAAAAGAAGATAAGAGAGATGCTCGGGAAGTTTGTTATGATGACTTAATAGCCATGTACTATTATGAAGCATTATCGCATCAAAATCCTTTCTACGAAAAGCACCTCGAAAGAGTTACCCAAAAATTGAAGGATAATTTAATGCTTTATACAAAGGAATATATTCGTAACTATTCAACGGATGCTTCAGTTCAAACCTCAGAAGGTGCTTTATACGACTATTTTAAAGACTTCCGTAGAGATCTTGAATCAGAACATGATCCAAAAATGTTGTGTCAGCTAATCAACTCATTCATTATGTATGTTCATGAAAGATTAAAATTAAATTTAGGCGAAGAATTACTTGGGGTTTCTGCGGACGATTTGAAAGCATTAAATTATATAGATACTAATAAACCGTTGGGAGAACAAAGCAGAATAATTTGGGACAAAATGAGCGAAGAAAATGAAAAATACGAAAAATAAATCGCCAAATTAATAATAAGATAGAAATATTTTTATTACATCACTTAACACGGGATAAGCGGTTCAGAAATTTTTCATCAATTATATCCATAAGGAGTAAAAAATTTCCTCAACCCAAATTCGCTTCTCTTGGCTGGCTGGTAAAAAAACGAATAGTGTGCTAAAAATAATTCAGTTAAATAACAAGAATTAATCAATTAACACGGGAAGCGAACTTCGCTTATCCCGATACGTTATACGCCATAATTTTTAAGATTAAGAAAACAACCCAAAAATTTTTATGAGATTTTTTTGGCGAGCGGGCAAAAAATGGAGGGGGTCAAGGGGAGGAATTTTTTGCCCGCTCGCCGTAAGAAAAATTACGAAACAATTTTGCTTCAGTCGGTGTCTGGATTTTGCTCAAAGAAAGTTCTAACTTCGTCCAACAGACACCACCTTCGGATGAAAAATAAAGTGATTTATTTTTTCCTCCACCTTCGGATGAAAAATAAAGTGATTTATTTTTCATCCATTCGCACAAAAATCAGTTCCGCGCAAACGGAGCGATTTTTGTTGAATGGAGTGGAGTAAAGCAAACGATTTATTGTAATTATGAACAAAGAAAAACAAGAGCAAAAATTATCACTTTTCGTATTTCGAGAAATGCTGGGAAACAGCGCGCGATTGAGCGCAATGATATGGAAAAAAAATAAAGGTAGCGTAATCGCGCTTAGCCTTGTTTTTCTTATTGTTTCTGTGGCTCCGTTTCTTCAATCGGGATCACGCGGGTTGCTTATAAATGAATTGATCAAGATTGTCGGAAGTAGTGGAGTTAGTTCCTATCTGTTTATTCTTGTTGGGATACTCATTCTTGCGACCCTCATTCCATTAATCCTGTTCACTATTCAAAATTACCTTTCAAAGTTATTTTGGTTCTTCCTAGAAGAAAAATTTGAAACCCTAGTCATTCAGAAGAAAGGAGAAATTGATGTTGCAATACATGAGGACCCACAACAAAAAGATTTATTAAATAAGGTAAGTGAAGATGGCACTTGGCGTGTCCAGAATTTTATAGAAAGGCAGTTTTATATCTTTCAAAACGTAATCGAAGTTGTTATTGCATCAATAATTTTGATTTTTTCTCAGTGGTGGGTATTCCTTATTATTCTAATCGGGACTCTTCCTGAATTGATTGCGGAAGTTGTATATGGCCGTATGGTGTGGGGCATTCATACTGGACGCGCCGAAACCAAAAGAAAATACTGGGAACTTCATAGCCATTTTAATTCTTTACCCTCTCTGGTGGAATTAAAACTGTTTCAAAATACACAACATTTTTTGTCCACAATCAAAGAATTATTTCGAAACTTTCAATTAGAGGAAAAGAAAAACGAGAAGAAAAAACTTATTCACCAACTTATAGTTCTCTGTTTTTCTCAACTGGTGATAGCTTTTGCGATTGTTTATTTTACCATGCAAGTTGTAAAAGGAAATTTGCTTATCGGTACTTTAACTTTCATCTTGGCCTCAATTGGAGACTTGAGACAGTCCCTTTCTGGTTTGTTTTCTAACCTAGGAAGACAATATCAGGACAGCCTTTTTGTAACAGATATTTTCAAGTTTCTCAATTTAAAACCCATAATTAAAAAGCCAGAAAAAGGAATTGTCCTTGATTCAAAACAAACTCCCGAAATTGCTTTTGAACATGTTACTTTTTCATATCCGGGAACTAAAAAAACTGTTCTCAAAGATTTCTCTTTGAAAATTGCCCCCGGAGAAAAAATTGCGCTTGTTGGAGTGAACGGTGCGGGAAAAACAACTTTCGTAAAATTATTGTGTCGCTTTTATGATCCAGATGAAGGGAAAATTACAATTGATGGGCATGACTTGAAGGAAATTGATCTTGAGAGTTGGTACAATCAATTTGGGGCAATTTTCCAAGATTACGCTCGCTATCACTTCATCGTAAAAGAAGCTATCGCTGTGGGAAGAATTGGCGTTGCTTCATCACTCGAGAAAGTAAAGGAGGCGGCCAAGGCCAGCGAAGCAGATACTTTTATTGAGGAATGGGAAAAGAAATACGAACAGATGCTCGGTAAGGAATTTACTGCAGGGACAGAACCTTCAATTGGACAATGGCAGAAACTCGCTTTGGCAAGAACATTTTACCGAGACCCAAGAATTTTAATTTTAGACGAACCAACGTCATCAATTGACGCAGAAGCCGAAGCAAAAATTTTTGAGAAACTTGAACTATTACCAAAAGATAGGACTGTAATTTTGATTTCACACCGATTTTCTACTGTTCGGCAAGCCGATAAGATTGGAGTGGTTGAGGAGGGAGGCCTGAAAGAATTAGGAATACACGAAGATTTACTAAAATTAAACGGAACTTATGCTAACCTTTTTACTTTGCAGGCAAAGGGGTATAAGTAACATGAAGAAAGCGATGAAGCCGATTGCTCGGATGGCTCGGCAGGAGGGGGTTGGGTGGCGAGAGTTAGCGAGCGGCGGTGGGGCGGCTTCCTTTCGTATCGTACAAAAATCGCTCCGCTTGCGCGGAGCTGATTTTTGTTGAAATTTTATATTTTCTTAAAACGAGCCTGGAAGAAACGGAGTTGTTTCGGTTCGTAAATCATTTTCAAGCCGCGGACGGTTTTTCGTTTTTTAAAAAGATTAATAATGCCTTGGGCCGCGAAGCCAAGATGGTCGTTAGTGTAGACGCGGCGCGGCACGGTCAATCTCACTAATTCCAGTTTTGAGCCGTGTTCTTCGTTGGTTTCGGAATCGCGGCCCGCGGAAACCGAACCGCGTTCCATGGAACGAACGCCATTTTCTTCATAAATTGCCGCGGTTAAGGCTTGCGCCGGATATTGCGCCAAAGAGATGTGAGGCAGAAATTTTTTGGCGTTAAGATAAACCGCGTGGCCGCCGATCGGCAAAACAATCGGGACGCCGGCCTCTTTGAGTAATTTTCCAAACCAAATTATTTGTTCAATTCTGTGTTGGATATAATCATCATTCTTCGCCATTTCCCGGATGCCGCGCGCCAAAGCCTCCATATCGCGGCCGGCCATTCCGCCGTAGGTGTGCAAGCCTTCGTAAACCACCACCAAAGCCCGCGTTTCATTAAATAATTTTTTGTCGCGCGTGGCCAGAAATCCGCCGATATTAACCAGATTGTCTTTTTTAGAACTAACCGTAATGCCGTCAACCAGGCGCATCATTGCTTTTAAGATCGTTTTTACCGGCTTATTATTCCATCCTTGTTCGCGAATTTTTATAAAATAAGCGTTTTCCAGCGCCCGAGTGGCGTCCATCATTAAAAAGATTTTGTTTTTTTGAGCGAGAAAACGCAGATCTTTCAAATTTTTCATTGAAATCGGCTGGCCGCCGGCCATGTTGCAGTTTGGTTCAACCCGGATAAAAGCAATTTGCTTTGGACTGAATTTTTTAATGAAAGCCGCTGTTTTGGCGAGATCAAAATTGCCCTTAAAAGGATTTTTGTTTTCGGGATTGTAAGCTTCTTTAACAATACAATCGCGCCAAATGCCGCCTTGACGTTCAACATGCTCTCGCGAAGTGGTGAAATACATATTAGAAAGAACGAACTGACCTTTTTTGATCAGCGCTTTGGCGGCCAGATGTTCGGCGCCTCTTCCCTGATGGGTCGGCACGAGAAAAGGAAAGCCGTAAACGTCTTTGACGGCTTTTTTTAAATTATAAAAATTTTCCGATCCGGCGTAAGCTTCATCTCCGATCATCAGGCCGGCCCATTGTCGGTCTGACATCGCCGAGGTTCCGGAATCGGTCAGAAGATCAATGAAGACATCGCGCGATTTGAGCAAAAAAGTGTTGAAACCCGCGGCTTTAATGGCTTTTTCGCGAGCCGGCCGGGAAATTAAGCGAGTCGGTTCAACCATTTTTATTTTCCACGGGGGAGGAAAAAATTTCATCACTTTTATTTTAGACGATAATTAAGCAAAAAAACAAGGTTATATTTTTTTGCGCGCTATTTTTCTTTGAGTTATATTAGACATTGGAATGTTTTTTTAAAAATAAAAAAAGCTTAAGGAGGTTAGATGAAAAATAACAGGCGATATCTTTTTCGGATGATTATTCCGGCTATGGCTGACAATGTTTTTAATCGGATTATGAAAAAAACCATCGCGCTTGGTCCGGTGATGGTTGCCACGGCGGCTGGCGAATTGCCGGATTGGGACGCGGAGATTATCCATGAAGCGGGATCTCAAAAGCAAATTCCCAGAAACGCCGAAGGTAAAATAAACCACTTCGCGCTTCAAAAAGAACGGCCGGCTGACGCGATCGGCCTTTATTGCGGAATTTCTTCCACGATGCCGCGGGCCTGGCAAATAGCGAAGTTTTATCAAAAACAAAGAGTTTTAACTGTCGCCGGCGGACTGCATTCTCATTATGAACCTTTGGAATCGCTGAAAAACGGAATAGACGCGGTTATCCATGGCGACGGCGAGGAGACCATTAAAAAAATTCTGATTTATTTTCAGAATTTTCCCAAAGAAAGAAATTTTTCTAAAATTCAAAATGTTTCTTGTTTTGAAAATGAAGGCGTTGGTTTTCTGAAATCCGATTTTACGCAAAATTCCCAAAAATACAGCGCGTTTTTAGATAATTTGCCTGATTCTGATTTTGGTTTAATCCGGGATTGTAAAATTAAAACTTATCCGATTGGCCGTATTCGTGGCTGCGGTATGAGATGCGAATTTTGCAGCGTTAAAGAAATAGCCCGCTGGGCTTCTCCGGAAAAACTTTTTGAAACAATTGGCCGGTTAGTGAAGGTCCGGAAAGCTAAAAAATTTTTTCTGGTTGACGATCGGATGGAAGAGGATAAAAAAGGATCAATGCGTTTTTTTGAACTGATCAGCAAAAGATACGGACGCAAACTTGATTTTACCATTCAAATCCGTCTGGAAGCGGCTCAAGATGAAGAATTGCTGGCGCTTTTGCAAAAAGCGGGCGTTAGAAGAGTTTGCATTGGCTATGAATCGCCGATTGATGAAGAGCTGAAAAAGATGAAAAAAGGGTATCGCAGTCGCGAAATGCTTGAGTGGACAAAGATTTATCATCGTTATGATTTTCTCGTTCACGCGATGTTTATTTTCGGTTATCCGGGTATTAAAAGTCCGCTTTCCGCCAAAGAACGGCTGGAAAGATTTAAAAAATTTATTTTTCAAAGCAAAGTAGACAGCATTCAAGTCTTAAAGCCCATTCCTTTGGTGGGGTCTTTATTGAGAGAACGGCTTAAAAGCGCGAACCGGCTTTTGCCTTTAGTGATTGTTCCTTGGGAAAAATATGACGGCAATCATATTTGTTTTTTACCCGAAGATATGAGTCTGAAAGAACTTCAAGAATATCCGACGCAAATAATGAAATGGTTTTACGATAGTTGGAGTTTTTGGCGGATAGGGTTAAGGACTGTGGCAATGCCTTTTGTTTTTTTATGGCGCGGCTGGCATTTTTGGCATCGCGGCTGGTGGAACGACATTGTCCGTTTTGGCGGCAGCCGGATTTTTAAGAAATGGAAGCGCCAAAATAATGAAATTCTCTATGTTAAAAATATTGAAGATTTTTTAAATAAAAATCTATCTTTTAAAAATCCCTAAACTTAAAAGTTTAGGGATTTTTTTACTTCAAAAATATGATAAACTGGTATTAAATTATGGTCAGAAACATTCTGCGGCAAGAAATCAAGAAAGCGATTAAAAAACTTTTTCAAAAAGAAATTGATTTTGACGTGTTCGCGGGCGATAAATTCGGCGATTACGCGAGCAACGCGGCGATGGTTTTAAAAACAGGCAATCCGATTGAGGCAGCGGAAAAAATCGCGGCAGAATTGAAAAAATCAAAAAAATTTAGCTGGTCTGTCGGGAAAACCGAAATCGCGAATCCGGGTTTTTTGAATTTTTGGCTCTCGGAAAAAGTTTTGCAGAATGAAATTAAGGAAATTTTAAAACAAAAAGAAAAATACGGCGCTAAAAACAAGAAAAAAGAAAAAATTCAGGTGGAATTCGTTTCCGCCAATCCCACCGGGCCTCTGACTTTGGCGAACGGCCGCGGCGGATTTTTTGGCGATGTTTTGGCGAATGTTCTTGAATTTCAGGGCTGGAAAATTGAGCGGGAATATTATATCAACGACACGGGTAATCAAATTTTAACGCTCGGTAAATCTATTTTAGCCGCAAACAGCTTAATTGAAGAAGAGAAAAATTTTTATAAAGGCGGCTATATCAAAGAATGGGCGAAAAAACACAAAACAATTTCGGGGAAATATCAAAATAATCCGCTAAAACTCGGCCAGTCGGCCGCCAAAGATTTTTTAGAGGCCATAAAAAAAATTTTAACCGAAGGAGCAAAAATCAAATTTGACCGCTGGACTTCCGAAGATCGCCAGATTCACAAAAAGAGTTTTATAAAAAAAGTCCTGGCGATTTTTAAGAAAGCCGGTTTAATCCGCAAAAAAGACGGCGCTTTATGGCTGGAAACAACGCGCTTCGGCGACGACAAAAACCGGGTGTTAATCACTCAAGACGGATTTCCGACTTATTTTTTGGCGGACGCCGGCCATTATTTGGAAACCAAGAAACGCGGCTTTGAACAAAAAATCAATATTATGGGGCCGGATCATTACGGTTATGTTAAAAGAATTCAGGCGGCGGCAAAAATAATCGGATTTAAAAAATCGGAAGCGATCATCACTCAAGCCGTGAGATTAATGAGCCGGGGCCGGGAGGTTAAAATGTCAAAAAGAGCGGGCGAGTTCGTAACTTTTGAAAATTTATTGAAAGAAATTAATCTTGACGCCGTCCGATTTTTCTTTTTGATGCATTCAACCGATACGCACATGGATTTTGATTTGGATTTGGCCAAAGAGCGGTCAATGAAAAATCCGGTTTATTATGTTCAATACGCGGCCGTAAGATGCCAGAGCATTTTGCGAAAATCAAAAATAAATTCTAAATTTAAAATTTTTAAATCTAAAATAAATTTAAATTTATTGAACACGCCGGCAGATATAAATTTAGCGCGGATTTTAGCGCAATTTCCGGAAAGCGTTGAAGAGGCGGCGGAAAAATATAATCCCCAGATTTTAACGCGCTATTCAACGGATTTAGCGCGGATTTTCCATAATTTTTACGAAAAAGAACGCATTATCGGGGAAAAGCCGGAGATTACGGCCGCGAGACTGGCTTTAATTCAAGCGGCTTTGATAATTTTTAAAAACACTTTTAAGATTTTAGGCGTTTCATTGCTAAAGAAGATGTAAAAAATTTGACAAGAGACATTATTTTTTGTTTATATAAAATCAGATCTTTTAAAAAATAAAAAGGAGGTGTTGTGTATGAGCGCCAGATCATTGGTTTTGATATTAGCAATAGCCGTGAATTTATTCAGTATAGAAAATTCCAAACCATTTTACTTTGTATTTTTTCTTATTTCGGTAACGGTAGCGATATCGGAAATAATGAATGTTTTGAAGTTAAAAATGATTAAAAAGAAAAAACAAGAAGAAGATGTTGTTATTGATATTAAAAAAATGAGAAACGATTTGGAAAAAGAAGAAAAGAGAAGAAATTTGATAATACGAAGTTGGTGAAAGTTGGTGAAATAAATATAAGAGAGGTGAAATAATTATGGGTACACAATAGGTTTGTCCCAAGCATGGCTTATTAGATAAAGATGAGGTTAGTATAATGAATGGAGTGCCATTTTGCACGATTTGCAACGAAGATGTCGAAGTGATTATTGATATCAAAAATTGTCCGATTTACGGTAATGTTGTGCGTAAAAGCAAAAAAGAAATTAGAGACGAAATAAATAAAGCATTACAAGGTAAAAAGAAAATGTGAAATTTTAGGGGTTGAATATTCAAATATTTAACTCCTTTTTATTTTAAAAATATTTTTTTTATCATTAAAAAGTCGGTTGGTTTATTTATTTTCTATATTGTCAAAAAACACCGATCGACGTAAAATGGTAGAATAGAAAAATAAAGATTAAAATAAATATTTAGCCAGTCTTCTTGGTGATAAAATATGGAAACCAGGGAGCAATTTAAACATAGTTTGGTCCAGCCAACAATTGATAAGGTAGTTTATATGACTGGCCCATTAAGTTGACAATCTTTTTAAGAGAGATTATCGTAAAAATAAGAGCCCGAAGAGGGCTTTTTTCAGACAAGGACTAATCCGCCTTTTGGCGGAAAAAAAACAAAAAACATCATAAAATAAAATATGTGGCAAAAATTGATAAATTACGTTAAATTGTCGCGGCTGGAGCTAAAGCATGTTAATTGGCCGACAAAAAAAAATATAATTAAATTCACTCTTTTGGTAATCGTGATTTCGCTTTTAATGGCCGTTTTTTTGGGGTTTTTGGATTTTATTTTCGTATATTTGTTGAATAAATTCGTGCTATGATCCGTAATTATTGAACATTATTTATGACGAAACAAACATCGGAATTCGGCAGAAATTGGTACGCTCTCCATACTTATTCTGGCTATGAAGACGCGGTGGTGCGGAATCTTAAACAGCGCGTTGAATCTTTGAGCTACGAAGATAAAATTTTTAATGTGATTGCGCCGACTGAAAAAAGAATTAAAATTAAAGGAGGGAAGCGCTGCACGGTTGAAGAAAAAATTTATCGCGGTTATGTTTTGGTGGAAATGATCGTGACCGATGATTCCTGGTATATGGTCAGGAACACGCCGCGCGTGACCGGTTTCGTGGGGTCGGGCATTACGCCGACGCCGCTTTCAAGAGAAGAGGTTGATATTCTGTTTAAACGGATGAAAGTCGGAGAGCCTAAATATAAATTTGACGTCAAGGAAGGCGATTTGGTCAGAATTACCGACGGGCCGTTTAAAGAATATGAGGGTAAAGTCAGCGAAGTGGACGAAGAAAGAGGAAAAGTAAAAGTTTTTGTTTCTATTTTTGGCCGGGAAACGCCGGTAGAATTGGACTTTCTTCAAATTAAAAAGATTTAAGATTATTAAAATTTTATTATGGCAAAAAATATTAAAACCGTGATTAAGCTTCAAATTCCGGCGGGAAAGGCTAATCCCGCGCCGCCGATCGGGCCGGCTTTGGGCCAGCATGGCTTGAATATCAGCGAGTTCTGCAATAAATTCAACGAAGCGACCAAAGACAAGGGCCAGGATATTATTCCGGCGGAAATTACGGTTTATGAAGATCGTTCTTATGATTTTAAATTAAAAACTCCGCCGGCGTCCGATCTTTTAAAGAAAGCCGCGGGCGTGGAAAAAGGAGCGAAAAATTCTTTGACCGACAAGGCCGGAAGCGTCAGCAAAGACCAAATCAGACAGATTGCCGAACGGAAGATGGAAGATTTAAACGCCAATGACATAGAAGGCGCGATAAAAATTATTGAAGGCACGGCCCGTTCAATGGGGATAGAAATAAAATGAATAAAAAATCCAAACGTTTGAATGTTGATGAACAATTTGATCTTTTGGCTTTGTTTTTTGCTTGCCGCGGCACCTGCGATCGCCTTAGAACTTCAACGGTGATAAGAGACGCCAAAGATATTTTAATTGCCGCCGGATACAACGGCGCCATTTCCGGCTCGCCGCATTGTGATGATGAAGATGTCGGACATTTGATGGTGGAAGGCCATTGTCTTCGCACCAACCACGGCGAAGAAAACGCCCTTTTAAATTGTCTTGATCTTTCCAGAATTGAAGGCGGCGTGGTGACGGTGGTGGGAAGCCCTTGTTTGCCTTGCGTCCGGAAATTGGCCGCTAAAAATCCCCGGCGCGTCCGTTACATCGGCGCTTATCAAAATTCCCAAGGCGGCGGATTGGTGAAAGATTTATGCAAGGAGCGCGGCATAGAACTGGAATACATGCCGATAGAAAAAATCCTTGAAACCTTCAATAAGGCAATGAAGTTTTTACAGGGGCCGGGCGGACCGTTCAAAGATTTAAAAAAAATAAAAATAATTTAAGGAAATAATATATGGAGCTTAAAATTTGTCCCGACAAAAGCGTGGGAATTATCTTCAAAAAACAGGGAAAGTATCTGATGTTTCGCCGGCTTAAGAAGCCGGAAGGCTGGGCCGGAGTCGCGGGACATTTGGACGGCGACGCTCCGTTTGACGCGGCCATCAAGGAATCCAAAGAAGAAATTGGCCTTGATCTTCAGCCTGAAAAGCTCAAGTTTTTGTTTCAAGAAAAAATTTATCCCAATCCCTGCCGGCGGGGAGATTATAACAGCCATGAATGGGTTGTTTATGAATATGAACTTGCCATTGGCGAAAATCCAAAAATAATCGAGCCGGAAAATCACGCGGATCTCGGATTTTTTACGAAAGAAGAGATTAAGGGGAAATTTGCGGAAGAACCGCGCGATCCGGCTTGGCTGAAGATTTTTTCAAAAGCCGGCGTGATATAGTCTTAAAATAACATGGCGTATCTAAAAAATCTGCTTAAAAGGCAGATTTTCTCTGGTAAATTGCCGATTTTTCTTTTCTTTGTTATACTTTATCTATGACCACTCAAAATATCAAACAAAAAATCACTCCGGTGTTAAAACGCCAAGGCGTTAGTAAGGCGGCGCTTTTTGGTTCTGCGGCGAGGGGTGAAACAAAAAGAGACAGCGATATTGATTTACTTATCAAAATTAAGGGGAGTAAATCGCTGCTTGATATTGTTCGCTTAAAATTGGAATTAGAAGAAAAACTTAGCAGAAAAGTTGATCTTGTGGAATATTCATCAATTCGTCCATCTCTTAAAGGTGTAATTTTGAGCGAACAAAAAATAATCTATGAGAAGCAAAAATCCTAAAATCTTTCTGGAGGATATTTTAGAAAGCATTGAGAGAATTAAAGATTATACAGAAAGTAAAACATTGAAAAAATTTCTCGATGATTACGAGAAACAAGATGCAATTATAAACTTAAAAAACAAATTGCCGAACTTCTGGAAAAATTTTAGGATCTCGCAAAGAAAAAAAAATTTAACACTTCAGATATTTTTATTGATTACCTTTTAGTTTAATTATGTTCCGCCATTATCTTTAAGTCGGAGGCGAATTAGTTGAATTAGTTAAAATAGATTTGACCGCTTTTGTTTTTTTTCATATCATAAATTTATGAAATCGGTCGTCTTTTGTTCATCGCAGAGATTTAAGCGCGAACTGGCGGAGTTCGTGGGAGAATTAAAGCGATTGGCGAATGAGCGCGATTTTTACCTCACCGTGCTTGTGCCGAATTTTGAAAATAGCGAATCGCATTTGTCGCATTTGTCCGAAAAAGAGCGGATGCGGGATAACGGCTATCGCGCAACCGTCGCGGGAAAAGTTTACGACCATCTTTTCAGGAAAGTGAATGTGGCGGATGTTTGTTTTATCTTTAACAAGAACGGTTATATCGGCGCCAACACCAACGGAGAACTTTTCGCGGCGGCCATGGCGGGCAAACTTATTTATTCTTTGGAAAGCGAAATAAAAATGGGGGATTATCCGGATGGACTTTATGAGGAACCTTCTCCGAGAAAATTGGTGCATGAAGTGGTCAGCGCGCCTCAAGATTTATTGAACAGGCTTATTTAGGTTTTTAGATTTTCAGCTGGTGGCTGATTTAAAATAATTTTTTATGGCCAAAACGAGATTTTTAGCGATAATTTTATTTTTAATCGGCGCGTTCGCCGGTTATTTTAATGCCGCAGATTTTTTGACGCCGGAAAGTTTTTTGGCGCGTTTTCCTTTTCAGCTCGGCTTGGATCTTTCGGGCGGCGCCCAACTGGTTTATCAAGCCGATGTTTCTTCGCTGGTTTTTGCTGAAGTAAAAGAAGCTATGGAGGGACTCCGGGATGTGATAGAGAGAAGAGTCAATCTTTTCGGCGTGACCGAGCCGGTGGTTCAGGTGGAAAAGCACGGTGAAGAAAGGAGGCTGATCGTGGAATTAGCCGGCATCAGCGATGTCAACCAGGCGATTAAAATGATCGGCGCCACTCCTTATTTGGAGTTTCGCGTTGAACGGCCGGCGGCCGAGCGGGACGCAATTTTAGAAAAACAAAAATCCGGCGATTCTTCGGCTGAAGATCCTTATTTTATCCCGAGTATTTTAACGGGGCGGTATCTTAAACGGGCGGCTTTGGATTTTAATCAGACGACTTTTGAACCGGTGGTTGATTTGGAATTTAACGGCGAAGGCGAGAAGATTTTTTCCGATTTGACTCGCGAGAATATCGACAAGCGTCTGGCGATTTACATTGATGGAATACCGCTCAGCGCGCCGGTGGTCAGGGAAGAAATTACCGGCGGCAAAGCTCAGATTTCCGGCCAATTTACGCCGCCGGAAGCCAAAGCGCTGGTCAGAAATTTAAACGCCGGCGCCTTGCCTATTCCCATTAAACTTATTTCCCAGCAAATCATCGGCGCTTCTTTAGGTAATGACGCTTTGGCGCGCGGCATTCGCGCCGGCATGTACGGCGCCGCGGCCATCGCCGTATTTTTAATTTTTTGGTACAGAATTTTAGGATTGGCCGCGATTTTGGCTTTATTTGTTTATATCGTTTTGATTTTAGCTTTATTTAAATTAATTCCGGTAACGCTGACCGCCGCGGGC
>Ga0209542_10014071_pt1 | contig 13673 bp, 14 predicted proteins | sample RifCSPhighO2_01_FD_184028 | JGI IMG/M metagenome (GOLD analysis project Ga0209542, IMG submission 184028) | Soil microbial communities from Rifle, Colorado - Rifle CSP2_plank highO2_0.1 (SPAdes) (version 2) | ecosystem: Environmental > Terrestrial > Deep subsurface > Rock core/Sediment ...
GCTCGTAAACCCCAGATTCTCATTCTTGACGAAGCGACAAGCGCATTGGACAACCAGTCCGAACATATGATACAAAAAGCCATTGAAGAACTGAGAGGCAAAATAACTATTGTAGTTATCGCCCATCGGCTTTCTACGATCATGAGCTCGGACAAGGTTGTGGTGCTTGAAGAGGGAAGAATTATTGAAGAAGGTCCCCCGAACACGCTTTTGGCCGACAAAGATTCCCACTTTTATCAAATTTATAACATCCTGAAATAAACTGTGAAAAATAAATTTTCTTGTTTAATTTGTAATTCCCCGATCCATCAATTTGTGGACTTTGGTAAAATGCCCATTGCTAACGGGTTTTTACTGCCAAAGGATTTTAAAAAAGAATACTTTTTTAATCTCGGCGTAGCTTTTTGTCCGAAGTGCGCCATGGTCCAGCTGACAGAATTTGTAGACAGGGAAAAAATGTTTCACGAAAATTATGCCTTTTTCTCGTCCACGTCATCAAGAATGGCCCAACATTTTAAAGAATTCGCCGAAGATGTGATGTCCAAAAAAAGAGACAAGGACACATTCGTTGCCGAAATCGGAAGCAATGACGGTATTATGCTTAAGAATTTTGCCGAAAAAGGAATCAAACACCTTGGCATAGAACCGTCTTCCAATGTGGCCAAAGTGGCTATCTCCAAAGGAATAAACACTACCACGGAATTTTTTGACGAAAAACTCTCAAAGAAAATTGTTTCCAAGTATGGAAAGGCGGACTTTTTTCTGGGGGCAAATGTAATGTGCCATATCCCCTACATTCACTCTGTTTTTTCAGGTGTCCGCAATCTCCTTAAGCCAAAAGGATTATTGATATTTGAAGACCCTTATATAGGAGATATTGTACAAAAAACATCTTATGACCAAATCTACGATGAGCATGCTTTCTATTTCTCTGTCAGATCCATAGATAATCTCGCAAAAATGCATGGCATGGAGGTGGTTAACGCTGAACACCAAGACGTACATGGCGGTTCAATGCGCTACACCATAGGACACATTGGAGAAAATCCCATCAAGCCCGCTGTCTCAAGATGGCTTAAAAAAGAAAATGAACTCGGTCTGAACAAACTCAAAACCTACGATAATTTGAGAAAAAATATTGAGAAATCCAAGAAAGATCTGGTTTCAATCCTTACCAAGCTTAAAAAACAAAACAAGAGGGTAATTGGATATGCCGCCACCTCTAAGAGCACGACTATCACCAACTACTGTGGCATCAATGCCGACTTAATAGAATTTATCAGCGACACTACCCCCATCAAACACGGTAAGTACAGTCCGGGCACCCATATCCCCGTGAAACCGTACGAAGAATTTAAAAACAATTATCCCGATTACGCCGTCTTGTTTGCCTGGAATCACGGCAAAGAGATAATGGCAAAGGAAAAAGATTTTGTTAAACAGGGCGGAAAGTGGATCATCTTCGCCCCCGCACCAGTCAAAATTCTCTAACATTGACACTCTAAAAATCTTGTCGTACTCTAACCCCACCAATATAAGCAAGGGTAGACCTTTGAAAAAGAAGCCCAAAATAGCCCTTTGTGCCAATGGCATTCGCGGTCTGGAGCTATTGGAATTAATCCTTTCTTTTGATTATCCGATAGAATTTGTAGCCACAAGAGACCGTGATTCGCTGGAACACGAAGAGAGAATCGCCGAACTTTGTCACATTAGAGGGATTAAGTGTAAGAGAAGAACTAATGACAGACAACCGGACTTTATTTCTGAATTAAAAAAATCAAACATTGATATTGTCCTATTGCTGTGGTGGCCTGACATCATCAGAAAAGAAGCTATCGAGGCGGTAAACATCGGATGGATTAATCAACACACCAGCTATCTCCCCTTCAGCCAAGGAATGCATCCGTGGTATTGGACCATAATAGAAGGTAATGGAGCCGGGGCTACCTTACATTTTATTGATGAGGGTATAGATACTGGCGACGTTCTGTTCCAACATGAAATAGAAATAGACGCGACAGACACAGGTGAAAGTCTTTACAAAAAATTGATTCTTTGTGTCTTCGATTTATACAAAAAAAGTTTTCCCTTCATTGCGCGCCTGGAATTTCATCCCCGCTCCCAGCCTAAAGCACAAGGAACCTTCCACCTTGCAAAAGAAATAGAAGAGCACTCAAGAATAGATTTAAACAAAACGTATAAAGCAGAAGATTTGATAAATATTCTACGAGCAAGAACTTTCTGGAACGGCCCCTCGTCATACTTCTATAAAAATGGTAAGAAATACGAGATAAGAGTGGACATAACGGAATCTAGTTCTTAATTTACAAAAGCCCTATTGGGCTTTTTGTGTTGCTATTTTAATTCCTCTGTATTAATATTCGTCCAGTTTTTTAGACGAGCAAACCAATGATTAAAAAAGGGGTCAATCATCTTCCTCCGGGAATCATACTTTGGGGCGGCAAGGGGCTGGCCATAATGCTTCGAGAAACAATCGAATATTTCGGCTCCAAAATCGAAGCGATAATAGACGACACGCCAGACCTAACTCCGCCATTTCCCGATATCCCAGTTTGTCGAGGAATTGAGGAATTTCGTGAATGGTTGAAACAAGGAGAAAAATGCAAAGAAAAACTCGGCTTCTTTATCACCATTACAGGAAGAAATGGGACTATCAAGCTCCAAAAGGCTGATCTTCTTGAAAAGGAGGGCCTAAAAGCAGTGACGATTGTGCACCATACATCTTGGATAGCTCGAGATGCTGAAATTGGACACGGTACGTTGATAAATGTTAGGGCTATCGTTATGGCACAAGCCAAAGTGGGAAAACACTGCAACATAGGCCCCAATTGCCACATCGCCCACAACGTTAAACTTGGGGATGCCGTAGATACAAGCGCTGATACAACAGTATGCGGTGAAGTCACCGTTGGAAATCACGTTTGGATTGGAGCCAGATGTACAATATTGCCGGGGTTAAACATTGGGGATAATGCCATAATCGGAGCGGGTTCCGTTGTAACAAAAAATGTTCCTGCGGGAATCACCGTGTTTGGAAATCCGGCAAAGCCTTTTGTTCGACGGCGGTAGCCATGTATTCCAGAAGAACCCGGGTTTGTTCCGGGTTTTATTATTGACACTTATTGACACTTTTTGATACCATGAATTTATCATGAAGAAACGCCGTGAAAATAAAATAAGAATATTTGAGGGCATCTTTAAATGCTTTGAGGATACTCACGTAAGAGAAGATGTGTTTAATGAAAATATTTGGACAAAAAATTCTCTTAAAAAATTAAAGAGTATCTCCCTTAAAGAAGAGCTCTACTGTAATTATCCGGGCCAAGATACCCAGCTCGCTTTTCTTATTTCAACCATTACTTCCAAAGAAAAAAAAATAACCATATTGGATTTCGGCGGCGGGATTGGAACGACTTATGCTCAAATCAAAAAGGTCATTCCCCACAAGAATATCTTCTATTACATAATAGAAAAAGAAGCAGTATGCAAAGAAGGTTCAAGGTTTTTTAAAAAAGACAAGAAGATCAAATTCACAAGTTCAATGCCGGACATTAAAAAAGTGGATATCGTGTATGCCAGGTCCTCTATCCGTTACGTAGATAAGTGGAAAAAAACCCTAAAGCAGTTATCCTCTTACAACCCAAAGTTTTTCTTGATAGTAGATCTTCTAGCGGGAGATGTCCCCCCTTACGTTACAATACAAAATTATTATGGAGGAAAAATTCCATGCCATGTTTTTAATGAAAAGGATTTTTTAAATACCATGAAAAAACTCTGTTTTGAACCGGTTTTCTGGTCTAACTATGCCGGCACTTTTTTTAATGAACCTTCGGATTTTCCACAAGATCATTTTCCTAAAAAATATAGGGTTAAGAAATCAAAAAATATTTTATTTTATAATAAAAAGAATTAATCATGAAAGAAATAAGATTAGCAGATCCCTGGATAACCAAACATGAGATAGATACCGTTGTAAAAGCCATGAAAACGGGCTGGAGAAGTTTTGAATATGTTGAGAAATTCCAAAAGGAGTTCGCTAAATATCACGGCCGTAAATACGGTATTATGACTCCTAACTGTACGACCGCTATGCATTTGCTTCTTTTGGCATTAGGGATAAAAAGGGGTGATGAGGTTATAAGTCCGGAATGTACTTGGACGGGCAGTACCGCACCGATAACTTATGTCGGAGCAAAACCGGTTTTCTGCGACATAAACAGAGATAATTGGTGTCTGGATCCTAAGTCGGTTGAGAAAAACATCACAAGAAAAACAAAAGCTATTATTGCCGTTGATCTTTATGGAAATATGCCTGACATGGAAAAACTGACAAAAATAGCAAAAAAGCATAAATTATTCTTAATAGAAGATGCCGCGGAAGCCCTTGGTTCCAGTTATAAAGGTGTCAGAGCGGGAAAATTCGGCATTGGGTCGGTATTCAGTTTCCATAGAACAAAAACCATTACCACGGGTGAAGGCGGTATGATTCTGTTTGATGATAAAAAAATATATGAACGGGCAATGTTTTTAAGAGACCACGGCAGAAGCAAAACCGTCCCCTACTGGATAGAGGAGGCGTCACCCAAATATACGCCTTTCAATGTCCAAGCAGCTATCGGCTATGCCCAGTTTCAAAGAATCAAAGAGCTTGTGGATAAAAAGAGGCAAATCTTCCATTGGTATCAAAAACATCTTTCAGAATTAAAGGATATACAATTGAATCAGGAAAATAAGGATATAAAAAACGGAGCTTGGGTTACCGCTTTGGTCTTCGGTAAATCCCACAAAATTAGCAAGAAAGAAATTATGGAAAACATGATCAAACAAGGATTGACCACCAGGCCGTTCTTTTATCCCCTCTCTTCTATGCCCGGGTATGCCAAATTTAAGACAGGGAATAAAAAGAAAAATCCCGTTTCCTACGACATCTCCGAAAGAGGAATAATACTTCCTGCCGCGTTTAATCTTGAAGAAAAAGATATTAAAAGATACTGTAAGGCAATTAGAAACTCGTTACGTGAAAAATAAAATAAAACAATTTGAACCTGAAAGAATTGTCGTGACCGGAGCCCTTGGACACATCGGTTCCAAGGTAATCAGAGATTTTGCAGAATCTTTTCCAAACACGATTGTGGTAATGATTGACAATCTTCTTACCCAAAGATATGGGTCTCTTTTCAAGCTACCGACCAGGGGAAGATATAAATTCATCGGAAACGACCTCTTTGAGTTGGACTTGGCCAAGATCCTTCATCCGGGAGATATCGTCTTGCATCTCGCCGCTATCACAGACGCGGCGGGAAGTTTCGGCAACCAGAAAGAAGTTGAGAGGGTCAACTATATCGGAACAAAAAAATTGGCAGATGCATGCACCAAGGTCGGGTGTAAGCTCATTTTCTTATCTACAACGAGTGTTTATGGAACACAAAAAGAACTCGTTGATGAAGCTTGCTCTAAGTCAGAACTTAAACCGCAAAGCCCTTATGCTGAAAGTAAATTAAAAAGCGAAGAATATTTGAAAAAGAAAAAGGGTTTGAATTTTGTGATATGCCGATTTGGAACCATATGCGGAATTTCTCATGGCATGAGATTTCATACGGCAATCAATAAATTTTGTTGGCAAGCCATCAATGAGCACCCCCTTTCGGTGTGGAAAACCGCTCTGCACCAAAAAAGACCGTACCTCACCCTTGAAGATGCCTCTAAAGCAATCCAATTTATCATTAGAAACAACCTTTTTGACCGCAACATATATAATGTCGTAACAAACAATCTCTCGGTTGGTGATATTGTAAAAATGGTTAAAAAGCATATTCCGTCAACGAAAGTTGAGTTGGTTGATTCTCCTATTATGAACCAGTTGTCTTACGAAGTTTCTCCCGCAAAATTCCAAAACAAAGGTTTTCAATTTTCCGGCAATATATCCAGAAGCATTAAAGAAACAATAAAATTATTAAGAAAATCAAATGACGCATAAGAAAAAACTTTTCACCAAGGAGGATTTTCGTAAATTTCTTGATAAGCAGGCAGGGAAAATGTCCGCCGACAAAAAACTGAACAGCGCCGCCCTTGATTTGCTTATTAGAGCCGCCGAATATCACTGGATACATCAAACTGAATGGTTTGGAGAACCGGCACTTAACCCGGCGCAAGACATGTTCGCCAGGCAGGAAATAATCTACAAAACCCGGCCTGATTATATTATAGAATTAGGAGTTGCGTGGGGTGGTTCCCTTTTGTTTTACTCGACTTTAATGGAAGTACTGGGAGGAAAAAAGATAATCGGTATAGATGTTTATATACCCGATGACCTTAAAAAAAGGTTGGGGGCACACAAGAAGCTCTCAAAACGAATTAAATTAATAACGGCCTCTTCCACCGAAGATTCCACAATTAAAACTGTCAAAAAACTTACTAAGAACTCAAAAAAAGTTCTTATAATACTTGACTCCAACCATACTCACGAACACGTTCTGGACGAACTCCGCCGATACTCTCCCCTCGTTGGCAAGGGATATTATATGATATGCGATGATACTTTCGTTGAGAGCATAGGCGCCCGTAGGTCAAAAATCAATGAAAATCGGCCGTGGGGTCCGGGCAATAATCCCGAAACTGCGTTGAGGCAATTCTTAAAAGAAAACAAGAGATTCAAGGCGGACGAGATGTTAAAAAACAAACTTCTGATAAGTTGCAACCCGAACGGATATTTAAAACGAATAAAATAAATGGATAAGAAACTCACAATCTTGTTGGTATTAAAAGATAAAACTCCTTTTACTTGGCGTTGGATGAATTATGCCAACCACATAAAACTGCCATTCAAGGTGCTCATTGCCGATGGTGGAAAAGACCAATCTGTTGAAAAATTAAAAGACAAATCCTTGTTTCCAAACGTAGATTACGAATATTTGCGATATCCATATGATGAAAATTTTACTGCCTATTGGAAAAAAATGGCCGACGCCACTTCGCTTATCACAACTCCATACACCATGAAGGCAAGTAATGATGATTTCTTGTTTGTGGATTCTATAAGAGAATCCGTGAGATTTTTAGATGAAAACCCCGATTATTCTACCGCAAGGGGAGAAATATACGGATTTGAGATTAAGCACGCAAAGAAAGAAGAGAGTGAAGTGTTTGGGACATTAAAGAATATCGACAAACAATACCATAGTCCGTCTATTACAACTGACACTGCCACAGAAAGAATCCGCGATTTTTGTGAAAAACCGAATTCCCTCTGGCACGATGTTCATCGCACAGAAGAGTTAAAGGAAACTTACAAAATACTAAGCAAATTAAAAATAGAAGACCTGTCCTTTGCGGAATATCTGATGAATGCGCTTGCAGTCGCCTCGGGCAAGGCTTACAGAGGAAATGGATTATATATGCTCTTTCAAAGAACTTCCGGTTCGGGACTTGCTGTCACAAAGAAAGGTCCCTTCGATTGGGTCTTGTCCGAAAATTGGCCTAAAACATTTTTTGACACAACCGGAATTATTGCACAAGAAATTGCTCTTCGCGATAAAACTGAAAAAGATTTGATCCACGATAAAGTTATGCAATACTACCTTGCTTTTTTTTGGGGACAAAACATGGTCGCTGATTATGTAAAAAGAAAATCTAAAAACAAGCCGTCAATCATAATCCGCTTTGGTCGAATTTCTAATAAAAAAAGTGTTGTCAGAAAATTGGGGAAAAAAATCTATTTTTGGACAAAAAACTGGAAGCAAAAGATTGATGATAAAAAAAAGTTCAGACGTTCGCCGTTCTGCAAAGAGTTTAAATTAATTCAGGATTTTTTAAATAACCACGGAAGATGAATAAGGCCATTATTTTTGACATGGATGGGGTTATCATAACCGGCGACACGGCAAGGTTTAAGTTTTTAAAACAAAGCTATGAAAAAGTGGGATTAAGCTTGGATGATAATTTGTTTCCAAAAATTATCGGGGTAACATTCAAAAATTTCTTAACGGAAACCAACACCGATTCCGCGAAAAAAGCAGTGCTTCTTGATATGTTTCAAAAAGGATATTTAAACAAAATCACAAAATATGTATCCCCCATTAGCACGACGGTTAATTTTATAAAAAATTATCGAGGACCTAAAAAATTGGCAGTTGCCTCCAATGGTTTCCAAAAAATAAATGAAATAATTGCAAAAAAGATTGGGATTTACAGATACCTGTCGGCGATGGTTTCACATGAAGCAGTTATTAATCCTAAGCCCGATCCAGCCATTTACTTGAAAACGGCCAAGATTCTTGGGGTGAATCCTAAAAACTGCGTTGCAATAGAAGATTCGGTTATAGGAGCAAGGGCAGCCATTGAGGCCTCAATGAATTGTTTTATCTTCATTAATTCTTGTAATAACAAAAACGATTTTTCCGGCATGAAAATCTCAGGATTCGTAGAAAAGCCGGAAGATTTTAACAAGATAAGCACATTATGAAAAAAGTTTTGGGAATAATACCAGCAAGATTAAGCTCTACAAGATTACCAGGTAAAATGCTTGCCGATATCTGCGGAGAGCCGTTAATTTGTCATACTATTAGACAAGCGAAGAAATCCAAACTTTTAGATGATCTCGTCCTGGCAACTGACTCAAAAGAAATAAAAGAGGCAGTCAAAAACGCGGGTATCACGGTAATAATGACCTCGCTAAATCATAAATGCGGAAGCGATAGGGTCGCGGAAGCCGCAAAAAAATTTACAAAATTCAAACCCACGATTGTTATTAATATTCAAGGAGATGAGCCCCTCTTGGATCCAAAAGCCGTAGATGCTGTAGCCGGCTTGCTTCTATCAAATAAAAACATAAAAATGGCATCGGCATGTATTCCTTTGGATAACAGAGAATTATTGGCCAAATCCAGTTTTGTTAAAGTTGTCCTGGATAAAAACAAAGATGCTATTTATTTTTCCCGACACCAGATACCGTTTGAGAGAAACGGGTACAATAACTACTTAAAACATGTCGGTATTTTTGGATTTAAAAGGGATTTTCTGCTAAAATATGTGAAAATGAAACAAACACCCTTAGAAATGGCGGAAAGCTTGGAACAGTTACGAGCGATAGAAAATGGTTATAAAGTCAGGCTGGCTGTTGGAAATTTTAGAGAAATAAGCGTGGACACTCACGAAGATCTGGAAACAGCCAGAACAATAATAAAAACCCAGAAAAATGAAAGAAAATAAAAATTTACATGTAAGAATCGGCGATATCGTAGTCGGAAACGACCTTCCTTTCGTGTTGATTGCCGGACCCGACTCTTTGGAATCATACAAAAGAACTGACGCAATTGTTTCAAAAATTAATAATTACACAAAAGAATTGGGTATCCCGTGGATAATGAAGGCCTGTTTTGACAAATCCCAACGAACTTCAATTGAAGGTTGGCGTGGCGTTGGTTTAAATAAAGCACTACCACTTTATCGCCGTTTCAAGAAAAAATACAACACGCCCGTTACCGCTGATTTCTCAACCGTTGAAGAAGCCAAACAGATGAGCAAAGTTGTGGACCTTTTGCAAGTGCAAGCCCGACTTTATCGCCAAACAGATATTTTGGTAGCTGCCGGCCGATACGGTCAAGCCGTAAATTTAAAACGCTCACACGGTGAATCTCCCAAAAGCTTACCAGGCGCAATTGGTAAAATTACATCGTCCGGCAATAAAAATATCATAATAACGGAGCGAGGCAGCGTCTTCGGTCATGATGATATTATCGTAGATATGCGCCTGCTTGAGGCACACAAAGATTATGGATATCCGGTCTGTTTGGATGTTTCGCACACATGTCAAAAACCTTCAGCCGACCATGGTAAATCCGGAGGTGAGCGTCGATGGAGTTTTCCTTTAGCCCGTGCCGGTATTGCTGTTGGTATAGCCGCCATTTTTATGGAGATCTACGATAAGCCGGAGCAAGCCCCGGTTGACGGCCCGCACTCATTTTTGATTAGCGAATTATACGATGCCTTAAAAATCCTCAAGAAAATTGACCAAACGATAAAAGGGTATTAAAAAACCGGTGTTTCTCACCGGTTATTCAATAGAGGCCTCGGGATAAATAAGATCTCTTGCTGTCATACTTTGGCCGGATCTTCGTCCGGGCTTATTAGTCCAAATTAGCACTTCCTTCAAGTCCGGATAGAGATAATCGCAACCTTCGCAAAACGTTCCGTCAAACGATCTCTTGTCGTGAAAGAGGCGAAGATTCTCGTACAAACGTCCTGATACAACCTCGGCGATGGTCTGGGTATCAAGGTGCCCCAGAGTCCCTTGCGAATCACGACCGAGAACAATGGGACAAGCGACTACCGCTAACTTGTGTCCGTCAACTCCCCCCGCTCTGACTTCCAGGTAATTTGCCCGCGGGCGACCGCATGACTTTTTTGTAAGCAATCTTTGTTTAGCCATATCGGCTCTGGACACAACTGAAACGTAACTGCCGGCCCAATTGTGCGGCAACCAAATCTCGGCCTCAACTTTCAGCAGTTCAATTATGTTCTCCCTATACCACGCAACCTCTTGACTGATTTTTGAAGGATCCAAAACAAGGTGTCGGGTGTTTATCTTCGTGTTGCCGTAACCACCGTTGCGAAGAGTTGCTTGAAAATTAGCAATATTAGCCATTACAACATCAAAATCGCCGCCCAACATTGACCGATTATAAGTTTCCCTATCATAACCAATCATTGATACAGTTACTTCGTCAACACCGCTTTCAATCACTTGCTCGGCTAAGTCCCTAAAAAGACGATTGCCGTGCGTCATAAAAGAGACAAATGTGCGCTCTTTTGATTTGGCGTATTTAATCATCTTTGGCAGATCACGATTTAATGTGGGTTCCCCCGAACCGTGCAAGGAAATACAAAAAACACGGCCTGGATGACGGTATTGGTGCGCATCGTCAATCACTTTTTTAAATTCTTCCAAAGTCATCATCACCCGAAAGCTTTTTTCTCGTCCGCCATTAACAGTCGCCTGGGGACAAGTCACACATTGAAAATTACAAGGTCCGGCAATTTCCATATTAAGTTGTTCAATACAAAGATTGGGAGGTGGCAATGGCATGGTTTTCACCCTTTTTAAAGAGCCCAAACAACATTTAAACATAAACTTAATGAGAAGTACAGGGCATTGAATCAAAGCCAGAAATATGTTAATAAATAAGGTATTATGCGATTTATGAACAAAACGACTAAGGTTTTAATTACCGGCGGAAGTCGGGGTATTGGTCTTGGAATTGCTCATGCCTTGGAAGAAGCGGGCTACGAAGTTATTGCCGTGGGCAAAAGCAAACAAGCTAAATTCCTCAAACGCAGAGTCAGATATATTCAAGCCGATTTGTCTACACCATCAGGTGTTTCTAGAATATGTAAATTAATTGAAAAGGAATCTCCCTCTATTCTGATAAATTGTCTCGGAGTCGAAAGAAACGGAGTTTTCACCAAAACCACGAAAAAAGATTATGATTTTGTGATGGACACGAATGTTTCTTGCCATTTTGAACTTACAAAAAAAGCCATCCCGCACATGGTTAAAAATAAATGGGGTCGGATTATTTTTATTACAAGCGTTTGGGGAAGTGTCGGAACCAGACACCGTGCCGTATATACAATGAGCAAGTTTGCCTTGAATGGGCTGGCGATGAGTCTCGCGGACGAATATGCTAAAGACGGTATCAGGATAAATTGCATAGCCCCAGGATTTATAAACATAGACAAAACGTCTCCCACCGGCGGACGTGGCAGAAAAAGAAACCGCTTTTTGTCACAAAAAATTCCTGTTCAAAAATTGGGTGAACCGAAAGACATAGGCAGTACGGTTAAATGGCTGATATCCGAAGGAGGCGATTATATTTCCGGTCAGATTATCGTTGTGGATGGAGGATTTTTAAACAGCGGTTCAAGGGGTGAACCTTTTTAATACCGAGCAATGGAATATAAAGAACAAGTAAAAATAATAACCGACATTGAAGCAAACGTCTCGGTAGATGAGCTTTTTTATAAAAACACAAAAATTTGGCCGGTTATCAGATTAGAAATCTGGAAAAGTATTTTTGACGGACATTCAAACCCTAAACCAATCAGATCAAAAGTATCTTTTTTAAAAAGATCTTTGAGATTTGTTAACAACAGGTTTTTTACAAAAAAAAACCAATACCAGAAAGCTGACGTGGTTTTTTTAATTGCTCCGGACGAAAGAAAAGTTCTGGTCAATGATAAATATTACAGCCCGTTTTCAAGCAGTTTAAACGATTTATCGGAAGAAGGGGGCATTTCTTCGGCGATATTAGACCTAAGCAGAAAAAGATTGCCGGTTTTCGGTAAAACTTTTTTTATTGACAAAGAAGCCGTAGATTCTCCCTACAAAGACAAGATATTTAAATTAATAAAAAAAATACGACCTAAAAACAAAAATCTGATTACAAAATGGGAAGAGCTGGTGTCTTACATGAAAACAAGGTGTCCAGGCCATATTCCCGACCAACACCGAATAATTAATTACTGCGAGGAAATCATTCGGTACGAGAATATTTTCACCAGGATTTTAAAAAAGATACAACCCAAAACGGCTTTTCTGGTGTGTTATTATCATCCTGCCGCAATGGGTTACATTAAGGCCTGCCGAAATTTGAAGATAAAAACAGTTGAGATACAGCATGGAGACATTTACGGAATGTATAGGGATTGGACCAAGCTACCCGCTGGAGGGTATGAACTCCTCCCCTCTTCCTGGTGGTGTTGGGGCAAAGATTCTGCAGACAAAATCAACGAGTGGTCTAAACCAATTCATCCAGAGCACAAGGCCTTTGTCGGAGGAAATCCGTGGATAGCTCGCTTCATTGGCACTTCCCCAAACATAAACAACAGACCCGACAGAAAAACCAACATCCTCATAGCTCTCACTAATATGGATTACCCCGTTGATAACATCGTTTCTGCCGTTGAACAATCTTCTGACAGATTCAATTGGCTTATCCGGCCTCATCCCGCCATGCCCGATCAAGTCAACAAATTCTTTGAGGTTTCTCAAAAATTAACAAAAGACAATTCGTCGCTTTTGTTTGAAGCGCTAAACAAGGTTGATTTTGTGGTCACACCCTGTTCCGCTGTTGTTTACGAGGCGCTTGTGTTTAGGGTTCATCCCGTGATTACTCATTCAGACGGGAAAAATAAGTTTGAAAAATATATACAAAAGGGACTTGTCAGCTACGCTGAGTCCTGCGAAAAATTATTGGAAATATTGCAAAAAAATGAATCGGAGTTTATTTTTGAGGATGATTCGCCGTTAATGGAAACTGATCAAAAAAGAATGCGGGAAATTTTACAAAATTTAATATAATTAATTTATATGGCACCAATTGTGTTATTCGTATACAATCGCCTTCGGCATACCAGAAAAACGATTGAGGCATTAAAAGAAAATTACCTTGCAAAAGACAGCGATGTTTTTATTTTTTCCGACGGACCCAAAAATGAGATTGATAAGCCGGGTGTTGAAGAGGTTAGAAACTACGTTAAAACCATAAGCGGGTTTAGAAGCGTTAATGTTGTTGAACGGGAAAAAAATTTAGGATTGGCTAATTCTATTATTTCGGGTGTCACCGAAGTGGTAAATAAATTTGGAAAAGTTATCG
>Ga0209542_10014072_pt1 | contig 13672 bp, 8 predicted proteins | sample RifCSPhighO2_01_FD_184028 | JGI IMG/M metagenome (GOLD analysis project Ga0209542, IMG submission 184028) | Soil microbial communities from Rifle, Colorado - Rifle CSP2_plank highO2_0.1 (SPAdes) (version 2) | ecosystem: Environmental > Terrestrial > Deep subsurface > Rock core/Sediment ...
TATTTTGCTCTAAAATATAGTAAAATTAGCATCTTATGGCCATATTTAAGAGCCTTTTCGGTTCTCCGGAAGAAAAATTATTGAAATCATGGCGGCCTCTGGTCGAGAAGATTAATGCGCTCGAATCATCTTTGGAAAAACTTTCTTCTGACGAATTGAAATCTAAAACAGAAGAATTCAAAAAATTACTAGCTGAAGGTAAAACTCTTGAAGATATTTTGTCGGAAGCATTTGCTTTAGTCCGCGAAGCGGCCAAGCGCACACTCGGACAAAGACATTTCGACGTTCAGCTTCTTGGTGGCATAGCGCTTTTTAAAGGCGGCATTGCCGAAATGAAAACTGGTGAAGGTAAGACTTTGGTAGCAACTCTTCCCGCATATCTTGCCGCTCTCGAAAGTAAAGGTGTACATGTTGTTACGGTGAATGATTATCTTTCTCGACGTGATGCAGTATGGATGGGACAGATATATAATGCGCTCGGACTTTCTGTCGGAGTTTTAAATCACGACGAATCTTTCATATACGATGAAATGCATAAAGGTCCGACCGATAAAGAACGGGACGAAACAGGTTCATTCCATGTTGTTCATGAATTTTTGAGGCCGGCAACGAAGCAAGATGCCTACCGCGCCGATATTACTTACGGTACCAATAACGAATTTGGCTTCGACTATCTACGCGACAATCTTTTATACAACAAAGAAACGCTGGCACAAAGAGAGCATTACTATGCGATAGTGGATGAGATTGATTCGATTCTCATTGATGAGGCTAGAACTCCACTGATTATCTCTGGCAATACTGGCGCAGCCGGCGATCTTTATGAAAAGTTTGCCAAAATCGCAAGAGCGCTTGAACTGGAAACTGACTACACTGTCGATGAGAAACTTCGAGCAATTTCTTTGACTGACGCAGGCATTAGTCATGCCGAAAAACTTCTTGGTATAGAAAACATTTATACCGAAGGCGGAGTCAAATATGTTCATCATCTTGAGACGGCGGTAAAAGCCAAAGCGCTGTATCAGAAAGATAAGGAATATGTGATTAAAGACAATGAGGCGGTTATTGTCGACGCTTTTACCGGTCGCCTTCAACCCGGCAGACGCTGGTCAGAGGGTTTGCATCAAGCTATAGAGGCCAAAGAAGGTGTGCGTATCAAAGAAGAGAGCCGTACTTTCGCTTCCGTTACTTTCCAAAATTATTTCAGGATGTACAAGAAGCTCTCTGGCATGACTGGTACCGCACTTACTTCAAAAGAAGAGTTTTACAAAGTTTATGGTCTCGAGACTTTCGTCATACCTACTCACCGTCAAATCGCGCGCAAAGATCACGGAGATTTCATCTTCCAGACTCAAGCTGGCAAGATGAAAGCAGTTTCGAAGAAAGTCAAAGAATTAAATAAAAGTGGCCAACCGGTACTTATTGGTACGGTTTCAATCGAACACAACGAACTTCTCTCGGACTATCTAAAAAATGAAGGCGTCAAACACGAAGTTCTCAATGCCAAAAACCACGAACGTGAAGGAGAGATCATTGCCCAAGCCGGGAGGAAGAATGCCGTAACTATCGCTACCAACATGGCGGGCCGTGGCGTTGACATTAAACTTGGCGGCAATCCCTCGACCGATGAGGCGTATGAAGAGGTGAAATCTCTCGGCGGGCTCTTTGTTCTCGGCACGGAACGTCATGATGCTCGGCGCATAGACAATCAATTGCGTGGCCGCTCGGCGAGACAGGGCGATCCGGGGGAAACACAATTTTTCGTATCGCTCGAAGATTCATTAATGAGGATTTTTGCTGTAGACACCATTAAGAATATGATGGGACGATTTAATATCCCGGAAGATGAGCCAATAGAAAACAAGCTCATCACCAGTTCTTTGGAGAAAGCGCAGGAGAAGATAGAAGGGTTTAACTTCGATGCGAGGAAACATGTCCTGGAGTTTGACGATGTTTTGAATTTCCAAAGAAAAATTATTTACGAGAGGCGCAGGAAAATTCTTCTCGGAAACGATGTGGATGTTAAGGATTATCTAAAGGAAGCTCAAATAGAAAAGGAGTTGCCCTTCGAACGGCAAGAAGTGTTGGAAGTGATTCGTCGCGTCATCCTGCAAACTATAGATTTGTTCTGGGTTGACCATTTGGAAATGATGGAGTATTTGCGCTCTTCGGTGAACTTGCGCGCTTACGGCCAGCGCGAGCCATTGGTCGAGTACAAGAAAGAAGGCCTGCGATTCTTCAGGAACATGGAAGCTTCAATAGCCAAGCAAGTGGGGGAGTTGATTACAGCGCTTCCGGACGAACTTACTCTGACCCCCTCTGCCCAAGGCATCTCCCCCTTAGCAGGGGGAGAAATTACCCCTCCCCTGCCAAGGGGAAGGCTGGGAGGGGTCAACATAGGTCGCAATGACCCATGCCCATGCGGTTCCGGCAAAAAGTTTAAAAACTGTGGCCTCAAAAACACCGAAGAACATCAGCGTCGACTTGGACACGGCGTGTCCAAGTGATAAGATTTATACATGCCTCGCAAGACACCGTTATTAGAAGGAGAGTATTATCATGTTTTTAATCGCGGAGTAGAGAAAAGAACAATTTTTCAAGATCAAGACGATTTCTCTAGATTTATGTTAAGTATGACGGAGTTTAACACCACCTCTCCTATCGGAAGCATCTACGAGCACTCTTTTCAGAAAAAACCCCAACTTGGACACGGCGTGTCCAAGTTGGCGAAATCGAAAGGAATGCCTTTGGTAGAATTTGTAGCATATTGCCTAAACAAAAATCATTTCCATTTTATTTTGAAGCAAGTTGTTGAACGAGGAATAGAAAAATTTATGCATAAACTGAGCATGGGTTTTGCCAAGTATTTTAACGAGAGATATAAAAGAAGCGGCTCTCTTTTCCAAGGACCATTTAAGAGTGTACATATAGAATCAAACGAACAACTTCTCTATGTAGGAGCTTATGTCAATCTCAATAATTTAGTCCACGGATATTACAAGCCAAACCAGTTTCGGTCTAGTTGGCATGAGTATACAAGTAAAATAGGGCAAGGAATATGTAATAAAGATATAATTCTTGGCCAATTTAATGATCCTAAAATTTATTTAAAGGATGCTGAAGCGTTGGCTAAAGAAATCAAGAATAGGCGAGATTTAGAAAAACTGACGCTAGAATAGCCACTTGGACACGGCGTGTCCAAGTGGCGGGTTTGGGCAATTGAATTATTCTGGTATTATGGAACGCCATGGAGCTCTTAAATAATTTTATTGAGATTTCGAGAGGGTTAGTTCTCGCTCCAAGTATTGAGAGTGTATTAGCGCTTTTTGCCACCTCTCTCTTAAACGAGTTATTTGGCATCATTCCTTATACCATTATTCTCTCTGGCCAAATGGTTTTTGTTGGTGCGCCTATCTCGCTAACGCTTCTCGCCAAATTATTTATCTTTGTGGCTCTGCCAGTATCCGTCGGTACCGCTCTCGGCTCCCTTCTCATCTATAGTATTGCCTATTGGGGAGGGAAGCCCGCGATAGAAAAGTTCGGCAGACGTATCCGTCTTTCATGGGAGAGTGTTGAGAAAGCACAATCGTATTTCAGAGGAAGCTGGTACGATGAGATTATCTTTCTTGGTTTGAGAACTGTCCCTTTCATGCCAGGTCTTCCAGTGGCTGCAGCGGCAGGGATTCTACGGATGAGGGTTAGCATCTATCTTTTATTGACTGCTCTGGGATCAATGATCAAAGTGATGATCATGTGCATACTTGTAGTTCTCGGTGCTCAAGTAGTAGTGTGATAATATAAAAATATGCGAACCCTTATTTGGATTATTGTGGCGGTAGTGGTTATCGGCGGCGTGGTTTACCTTGCCAAAATACCGGCAAAACCAGGGCCTCTCGATACCTTTGCAAGCTGTATCAAAGATAGCGGAGCCATATTTTATGGCGCTTTCTGGTGTCCGCACTGCCAGAATCAGAAAGCCATGTTCGGCTCTTCCGCCAGACTCCTTCCTTATGTAGAGTGCGCTACTCCCGATGGTAAAAACCAGCTTCCAATATGCAAAGATGCCGGAGTAGAAGGTTATCCTACCTGGGTTTTTCCTAGCGGTCAGAGAGAAGGCGGGGAAGTGAGCCTTGAACGTCTAAGTGAATTCACCCAATGTCCGCTCTAATTCCTTATTTTGTTTTAATATCACACATTGTTTTTGCGATATGTTTCGTGTCTATTGTCTGGAAAAATTCTCTAGGATACTGGATTGGTAGGAATGCTATTCTATTAGCGTTTCTTGTTGCACTCGCCGCCGTAGGCGGCTCGCTTTTCTACTCAAATATTATCGGATACGAACCATGCATTCTCTGTTGGTGGCAGAGAGTATTTCTCTATCCTCTAGTGGTTATCTTCGGCATCTCTATTTGGAAGAAAATTAATACGGCTTTCCTATACGCCATCCCGCTTTTGGCAATGAATATTCTCGTATCAGCTTACCAGTCATATATTGATTTAGGTGGCACATCTCTCTTGCCTTGCACCGCAGTAGGCGGCGCTTGTTCTAAAGTTTACGTCCTCGCTTTCGGCTACATCACCATACCAGTGATGTCTCTCACTGTTTCTCTTTTCATTCTTATGTTATGGTGGGCAAACAATGTTTATCGACGAAATCAATCTTCGCTTTAAAGCCGGGCGCGGGGGCGATGGCGTAGTGCGCTGGCTTCATGAGAAGGGCAGGGATCATGGCGGTCCATCTGGCGGTAATGGCGGCAAAGGAGGCAACGTCTATGCCAGAGCGGTGCGCGATATCGGCATCCTCGCGGCATATAGAAATGTCAAAGAATTTAGCGCGAAGCGCGGTGGAGATGGTGCTAAAGACTTGAAGCAAGGAGCGACTGGGGAGGACGTTGAAGTTCGCTTGCCTATCGGTTCGCGTCTGACCAATCTCGCGACAGGACATAGGATAGAGCTTCTCCAAGATGATGAGAAAGTTCTTCTCCTCTCTGGTGGCAGAGGTGGTTTAGGTAACGCGCATTTCAAATCATCAATCAATATTCGGCCACGGCAATCGACAGAAGGTGAAATTGGCGAAGAAGCTGACTTCCATATCGAACTTCTGCTTGTTGTAGACGTTGGGATAATAGGTCTGCCAAATGCTGGTAAATCGAGTCTTTTGAATGCTCTGACCTCTGCGCGTTCCAAAGTGGGGGATTTCCAATTTACCACTCTTGAGCCGGCGCTTGGCGATCTATATGGAGTAGTGCTTGCCGATATCCCCGGTCTTATAGAAGGAGCAAGCTCGGGCAAGGGCTTGGGGCACAAATTTCTCCGGCATATAGAGCGCACTAAAACGCTCATGCATTGCATCTCTTGCGAGCTTGAAGATCCGCTCGAGTCGTATAAAGTAGTAAGACGGGAGCTTGAGCTTTATAATAAAGAACTGGTAAAGAAGCCTGAACTGGTGGTTTTGACCAAGACTGACCTAATATCCGAAGAAGAATTAAATAAGAAATTAAAACTTTTTAAAAATGCAATACCCTTTTCTATCATCGATGATGCATCAATTAAAGAGCTGAAAAAATGGCTGACTACAAATTAACTATCGGACTAGAGGTGCATGCGGAGCTCAATATAAAAACGAAGATGTTTTGTAATTCGGCAAACCATCCGGATGAAAAGCGGCCGAATACAAACGTCTGCCCGGTCTGCATGGGTTACCCAGGTACTTTGCCGGTAATCAATAAAGAAGCGGTCAGAAGCATTTTGCGCCTTGGCGTAGCGGTCGAGGGAGAACTTGCCGACTTCGCGGAATTTGACCGCAAAAATTACTTTTACCCCGATATTCCAAAAGGCTATCAGATTAGTCAGTATAAAAATCCATTGGTGAAAGGTGGAACTTTAAATGGTGTGCAATTGACGAGAATTCACCTAGAGGAAGACGCGGCAAAATCCACCCACCTCTCCCCAGCCCCTCTCCTTGCTCAAGGAGAGGGGAAAGGGGGTGAGGTGAGTTTGCTCGATTTCAATCGAGCAGGGGTTCCCTTGATGGAACTGGTGACAGAGCCGGTCATGCATACAGCCGATGAGGCGATGAAATTCGCAAAGGAATTACAACTCTTACTTCAATATTTAGATATATCAGGTGCGAACATGGAATTGGGCCAAATGCGTGTTGAGGCAAACATCTCTGTTGCTCCACTTGGACACGCCGTGTCCAAGTGGACAGAATTGGGGACCAAGGTGGAAGTAAAGAATATTAACTCGTTTAGAACAGTGGGCAAGGCGATTGAATATGAATACAAAAGACAGACTGAGCTTCTAGAAAAAAGCGAAAAGGTAGTGCAAGAAACCAGAGGCTGGAATGAAGACACTCAAGAGACTTTCTCACAGCGGCTGAAAGAATCAGCGCATGATTATAGATACTTCCCGGAGCCGGATTTGCCGAAGCTTTTTATAAATGAAGTGCCCGATTTAGCAAGAACCGTTCTTGCTGAAAGCTTGCCGGAATTGCCGTGGCATAAAAGGCAGCGCCTTTTAAAATTAGGTATTTCAGCGGAACACGCAGAGATTTATGTGACGGATATGGAGAAGGGGAGTCTCTTTGAAGCGACAGCCGCGTTACTTGGACACGCCGTGTCCAAGTTGGTGGTATTGGCGTCGAATTACATTACGACTGATTTGAAAAAGTTGGTACCGGCAGAGAGTTTAGCGGAAGTTATAGGGATGGTGGATAGGGGAGAGATTTCTTCCCGCGGCGCTAAAGATATTTTGAAAATAATTCAAGACGATGGTGGAAATCCAAAAGAGATAGCTCGTGAGAAAAATTTGATACAAGAAAGCGATAGGGAAGTTTTGAAAAAAGTTGTTGACGAAGTATTAAATGAAAATCCGGAAGCACCCATTCAATTTTTGATTGGTCAGGCCATGAAGAAATCAGAGAACAAAGCGAATCCTAAAATTCTTTCAGAACTTTTCGAACAGGTTAAAAACTAATCCTCTTCGTGTTTGATGATCAGTCTTTTAATTTTCTTTTCGGCGTTGGATTTGTTGGTGCCGCCTTCGATGTCCTCGATGATGACCTCCAAGGCCGACAACTTATATACACGATAGTTATTCATAGGGTGTCTAGAGGCGCGGAATTTGCCCGATTTGTCCCAGTTACGCAGGGTGAGGGTAGAGACTCCCAAGATCTCTGAAGCTTCCTTTATAGTAAAATATATTTCTTTCATAGCTATAACTTATATAAACATTAATAATGTCTCATATATCAGTTTATAAGAAGTATAGTTGTCTAGCAAGGTATATATGGGGACAAGTAATACTTTCGGATAATTTCCAATTTTCAATTTAGAATTTTCAAATATTAAAACTGAGAATTTAAGCTCCAGTTGTCCACAGTTTTGTGTAATCTTTCATACTAATTACTCTCCAAGGAGAATATAATTAATAGTAATGAAAGATTCTCTTTTCTTCGAGGGAAAAGAATATATCTCGGCAAAACGAGGGGCAAACGAGATTGGCTACGCATCTGATTATATTGGACAACTCTGCCGCGCAAAAAAACTTCCTAGTCGGCTTGTTGGCAGAACTTGGTACGTTGAGCGTGAATCTTTGATCGAACATAAGCAAAATAATCACGCTGGAAAAATAAAAAACCAAATAAATTATGAGAGTGAAAATGTACCTCGGCTTCCCGAGTTAACTGGGAAAATACTACCTAAAAAACATTTTTTCTCGGTAACTATTGCTAAAGAATCTCTCGCCATATCTCTTGGATTATTGGTCGCAGTAAGCGCTGGTTTAGCTACTTTGGGAGAAACAAATCCAAAAACTCTTGGCCAAGTGGAAAGTTTGTCGGCAAAAGTGGAGGAACAAGTGAGCGCGTCGGTGCTCAATGCTCTCAGTGAAGTGGTGGAGACCATTGTCGCCGGATTTCATAATTTGAAAGACTTTGCGTTGAAGAGAGTTTTCTTGGCATCGGAGAAGGTACCGAAGATAAAATCTTTGCCAAAGACCCCATCCGCCTTCGGCACCTTCCCCTTAGCAGGGGAAGGAAAAACAGAAACCAGGCCGCCGTTGGCGCTGACTACTCCGGGGCCGACGCCGATCACTATCGATTCATTGCGAACAGATCTAAGACGAGAATTGGAAAATTATGTGCGGGCACAAATTGGCACGGCGCTTGCGCCACAGCAGATCGTATACAATGCTGCTCCGACTTATAACACTACGGTTCTTCGCGAATCGATATTGCTTGCTGATACTCGCCCGACGGTTACGAGACAAAGCTCATCGGATATAGAGCATGGAAGTTCGGTGCTCACCCGCCTGACCGAAGGCGGGACGTTCTCGAGCGCAAACCTCACTAACTCCACCATATCCGGACCACAGGGAAGCTTCACGGAATTTTCATTCGGGTCTGCGACAGGCACATCGGCTACTACGACGAGTTTCTTCTCCACCACCGCTTCTTCCACTAACATCTTCTTCAGCACTGGAAACGGCGGCAACTTTACATCTACTGGACTTGGCACCTTTGCCAATCTTTTATCAAACGGCTCATCCACTCTACAAAACTTCACCTTCCTCAATGCCACGGGCACCAGCGCGACTACGACGAGTTTCTTCTCCACCACCGCATCATCCACCAATCTTTTCTCCGCTAGCGCCAATATCGGCACTCTCACCACTACCGCCACTACTACCATTACCGGCGCATTTGCGGGCATCACCTTCTCCGGCACAGGGAATCACGACATCACCGCAACAGGGGGAACTTTGAGAATCGGCTCCAACACCATCATCGGCAATATCGAAGCATTGGACGATACGGTAGACATCGGTACTGCCGGCGTGCGTTTCGACAAAATTTATGCCAATGAAGTTAATGCAAGCACACTTGTTGGTACGCTTACAGGTGGTAATTTAACTGCAGAGACGTTTAGCATCAACTCGGACAACGCCACTGCCGATACCGAAGACGCCAACCTCGCTTTTGAGCGCGGCACCGCCTCCCCCAACGCGCTTATGACCTGGAACTCCGCCCGCAATGAGTTCCAGTTTAATTCAGGTATGCGCATAACAAATACTATTGGTGCTACAACTACACTGATCTTGGACAGTGGTAGTCTCGGTATCGCCACCTCGACTCCTTACGCCCAGTTCTCGGTTGTCTCAAACGGCACATCGGGAACGGTTATCGCGGCAGATGCGATTAGTGGCTTCTCTGGTACCCTCCTCGACCTTAAAGTGGCTTCGTCCACCAAGTTTTCCATAAACCAGAACGGAGACTTTACCGCCAGTGGCAATTCTACTTCAACTTCTGCCACTACTACTAACTTCTTCTCCACTACTGCTTCTTCTACCAACTTATTTTCTGCCGCTGCAAATCTAGGAACGCTTACTCTCCAAGCCCTAACTTCTACCAGAGTACCTTTCGCTGGGGCAGGCGGACTTTTCTCAGACGACTCTGATTTAACATTCTCCACTGATACTCTCTCGGCGACGAAACTCTTATCCTCCACTTCCGTCTCTACTCCTTCTCTTATCTCTACGGGCGCTATCACAGCCACTCCCACAGCGGGAAATAACTTTAATATAGTCCTCTCCACCACTGGAGACTTTGCGGTAAACACAAACCAACTCTATGTAGACACCAGTACCGGGTTTGTCGGCATCGGGACAGTGAGTCCAATTCAAGCTCTGCATGTGGTCGGGCAGTGCGTGACGGGAGATACGCTGCTTAAGCGCCGCCGCAGAAGAAAAAAGAAAGACGGAACTGAAGAAGATTATTTTGAAGACACGCGTATTGATGAAATTAAAGCCGGAGATGAAATTTTGACACTGGACGAAAATACCGGTCGTCTAGTCGTGTCGCGTGTCAACGCGCTCATGGATATGGGAATAAAAGAAATATTCAAACTAACCACCGCAACCGGTAAAACCATCCGCACCACGGGGAATCATCCGTATTTGGTGTTGCCGAAACATTTGGCAAAAGACACGGCAGTGACTAATGGTCACAGTCGTGTTTTTGCGTTTATTGACGCTTCAAATATATATTACGGTACCAAATCGGCAGGATTCAAAATGGATTTTGCAAAACTGAAAAGCTACCTTGTCTCCCGCTTCAGTGTTTCTAAAATACTTTATTTTGGCGCAATAAACGAGAACAAGGTTGAGGATGTTAAATTACGACAAGAACTTGCCTCTCTTGGGTATGAACTCATGCTCATTACTCTTAAAAAATTCAAGGACGGAAGGAAAAAAGCCGATATAGATTCACGAATGACATTTGAGTTGATGCGGATGAAAGATGAGTACGACAAAGCGGTTGTACTCACCGGAGACGGAGATTTTTTCTGGGTACTTGATTATTTGAAAAAAGTTAAGGAAAAAATCTGGCTTCTGGCTATGGCAGATAGGACAGCTAAGGATCTGACAAAATTATTTGGTCCGAATTTTATACATCTCGGCAATGTGCAAAAAACTATAGAAAAAACTGTAAAAAATGAAACAGACGCTACGTTCGCGTCTGTTTCGGGTACTTCTCAAGTATATCAAACCACTATCCCTTTTGTCAAGGGTGGTCTGTGGACAAAGGTTTCTGAAATTAAAGAGGGGCACATGATAGCCACCGCCGGAGCAAACGGCAAACCAATTTTTGAACGGATAACTTCTATCGAACAAACTTCAGCCGAACAAGTCTACGACATCGAAGTGGAAGGAACGCACAACTTCGTGGGCAATGATATTATTGCGCACAATACTTTCATCAGTAATGACCTTTCCGTCTCTGGTGGCGATATTAACCTAGGCACTGGTTCGGCGACCACCACACTGACTTCCGCATCGGGCAACCTCGGCATTGCTACCACTTCTCCTTACGCCAAACTCTCTGTAGTGGGTGGTACATCGGGAACGGTCATTGGAGTAGATACAATCAGCGGCTACAGTGGCAATATATTAGAACTTAAAGTGGCTTCCACTACCAAGTTTTCCATAAACCAGAACGGAGACTTTACCGCCAGTGGCAATTCTACTTCAACTTCTGCCACTACTACCAACTTCTTCTCCACCACTGCATCTTCGACGAATCTCTTCTCTTCGCTTCTGACAGTAGGTGGTACGGGACTTGTAGTTGATTCTGCGAGGAACGTCGGCATCGGGAGCACTACTCCCTTCGCCGTATTGGGGGTAGAAAATATAGGTTCCGGCTTGTCTTTCGCGGTAAATGACGTGGCAAATGATGCGTCTCCATTCGTCATAGATGCCTCTGGCAACGTCGGCATCGGGACGACGGGGCCAAAGGGAAAGTTAACTGTCTACGGCGGCCCACTGGTCATAGACAACGATATTACTGAAAAGAGTTGGCGTTTTTTACAGAGTAATGCCGTCGCCAATGACCTATCAATTCAGCAAGCTGCTACGGCAGGTGGAATTGATTATGTCAACAGGGTGACCATTGATCCGAGCGGCAACGTCGGCATTGGGACGACGGGGCCTGGGGCAAGATTGGAAGTATTCGGCGCTGACCTGGCAATAGCCGAAAAAATTCAATGGAAGTACGATGCTGGCGTAACATGGGGAAGCAGTCCCACTGACGGCGGGAAGATATTGGATTTATATAACCAAGTTACTACTCAGGGAAGCACGCAAGGCAGGATTACCTTCAATACTGATAACGGAGAGCAGGCCGCCATCGGTTCTTTCGCTGTGGATAATGCTGACCCGAGAGGCAGATTGTTCTTTGCAACTTCTGATGCCACTTCGCTGAAGCATCGAATGGTAATTGATGAAAACGGCAACGTCGGCATCGGGACGACGAGTCCAGGTTTCTCTCTGGAAGTTGAAGGTTCTGCTGCCACAACAGTTATACAAGTTGAAAACACTGCAAGTGACGGGGACGCACGGTTATTTTTAGCCTCTTCTCATGCTACTGGCGGTAATCCATACATTAATTTTAATTCGAGAAATCAAACGGGGGGCAGCAGTTTTTCAATAGGGCAGTTGAAAGGCAGTGATGACTTATATTTCGTTTCAAGCAATGACCTAGATGACACGGCAGACCAAAGAATGGTCATATTAGGAGACGGCAACGTCGGCATCGGGAGCACTACTCCCTTCGCCGTATTGGGGGTAGAAAATATAGGTTCCGGCTTGTCTTTCGCGGTAAATGACGTGGCAAATGATGCGTCTCCATTCGTCATAGATGCCTCTGGCAACGTCGGCATCGGGACGACCGGGCCGACAAACAAACTTGAAGTTGTTACAACAAGCGCTGGAGCTGAGACACTTCCTCTAGCCCTGTCTAACAAAAGTAACACCAACGCTTCGGCTGTTGGAATGGTTTTCAGTGCCCATGCTACGGGCGCAGTCACCGCTAAAATTACAAACATTATCAATGGCTCACTTTATCCATTGGCTTTTTATACATACGGCAGTTCTGGTCTTACGGAGCAAATGAGAATACAGGACGGCAACGTCGGCATCGGGACGACGGGGCCTGGGGCTTTGCTGGATGTGCGAGGCTCGGCAATCTTCAATGAAGATGGAGCAGATGCAGACTTCCGTATTGAATCCGACACCAACGCCAACCATTTCGTGAGCGATGCGGGTGCGTATGGCGGGCCTGGTTTATTTTCTTTTGGTGGGAGTGAAACAGGTACTCCTTTTGCTATTTCTTCTCCAGCCATTACCATTTCTGCGAATGATAATTTCTATAAGGTGCGTATTGGCAGTGCTGCTAGTGTTACAAACCCAGCTGGGTCAACAGCAGCTATTATTGCTTCTTTACGAATAGACGAACCGAATATCACTAATTCTGGAACTGCAGTTAGTGATGCCTACAGTCTCTACATTAACGCCGCTCCCACCGAAGGCACACGCAACGGCGCGCTGTGGGTAGACGACGGAGTTTCCCGCTTTGACGGCAACGTCGGCATCGGGACGACGGGGCCAGCTTCTGAAAATACCAGTGGCATCCTAACTCAAGTCAATAGTGCGACATCGTATTCAAGTTTTTCTCTCTCAACCCAGAGAACAGATGGAGCCGCACAAAACTTAGGAATCATTACTTTTGATAATTTAACCAACGATGCCACTTATAAAGTATCGGCTTCTATAAACGGCCAGTCAGGTGCTAGTGGAACTGCAAATAAACGTGGAGGACAGTTATTATTCCAGACTACTCCAGATAATACCGCAGGCGGTCTAGCAACTAGAATGACGATAGACCAAAACGGCAACGTCGGCATCGGGACGACAGGGCCGCTTTCTGGTTTACATGTGGCAGCAGGAACATTTGGCGCGGCTAATACATCCGGTTCGGCCGCTGATTCTTTATTCAGAATCAATAAACCTACTCAAAGTGATTCGGGTTTGGATATTGGAATTGATGACTCAACTTCGCCAGTCAGAGCTTGGATTCAAAGCAGGGATATGACTAACTATGCTACCAATAACCCACTGCTGTTGAATCCAAACGGCGGCAACGTCGGCATCGGCACCACGTCACCATCGGCAATCTTGTCTGTCAAAGGTGCTGGCACTGGTACTGGCAGAGCGTTTGCTTTGTCTGATTCGTCAAATGTGGAAAGGGTCACAATTTTAGATAACGGCAACGTCGGCATCGGGACTACGGGACCGGGGTATCTTTTGGATGTTTACAAAAGTGCAAATGGCGCTC
>Ga0209542_10014073_pt1 | contig 13671 bp, 13 predicted proteins | sample RifCSPhighO2_01_FD_184028 | JGI IMG/M metagenome (GOLD analysis project Ga0209542, IMG submission 184028) | Soil microbial communities from Rifle, Colorado - Rifle CSP2_plank highO2_0.1 (SPAdes) (version 2) | ecosystem: Environmental > Terrestrial > Deep subsurface > Rock core/Sediment ...
GGGGGGGGTAACATCTTTATATTTAAAGCGTTAAAGAAAATTGAAGCCTCTTCGTTTACCATATTATTTGCGACGAGGACGATCTGGGCGATTTTAGGAGCGATTCTTTTCCTGGGGGAAAGTTTTTCGATACAAAAAGCCATTGGAACGGGACTGATCTTAGCCGGTGTCGTTGTTGTTTCCTGGAAGAAAAATGCCGTGAAATTCACTTCCGGACAGGGATATGCTTTGCTTGCTGCCCTAGCTTTTGGAACCGCCTTTGTTAATGATGCATTTATAGTGAGAAATGCCGATGTCCCTTCCTATCTATTTTTAGCATTTATTTTGCCGGCGTTGGCGGTCTGGGCAGTTAATCCCCAGTCTACTGTCAAAATGAAGCCATTATTTGAGAAAGAGATGGTAAAGAAACTAGCAGTCTTGACGGTCTTATATTCAATTGCCGCTATAACGATCTTTTTAGCATATCAAGTAGGAAGAAACGCTGCCCAAATTGCTCCATTGCAGCAAAGCGTCACGGTTGTCACCGTTCTGTTAGGAATAATTTTGTTGAAGGAGCGTGCCGATTTGTGGAAGAAAATTGCCGGGGCAATACTTAGTTTTATTGGGATACTTCTGCTTATCTAAATTCCCGTAGAATATTCTTGCCATTTTTGCAGGGAGGTTTCGATGCCTTTGACATATCTTTTGTCGGTAGGATCGTGGTTGACATAATCTTTGTAGGTATATTTAAAAGCACTGGAAATAAAGTGGTGATTTTTGACTAAGTATTTTTTTATTGAAAAATATTGATTGGTATGTTCAATTAATGGGGGAATATCAGTAGTTAACACCTGGCCGATAAGTAACTGGCGATTTTTGATTCGGTTTTCGGCAAGATGATTCCGGTAAACCTTAAGAATAGTATCAAGATATTCCGTTTTCTCGATGGCATTAAAGTAATGGCTGAGGCGATTGGTTTTTTCTTTCATCACGATGTTGTAGGCGGCGGATATTTCCTTCTTTAATTTTTTTGGTAACTTAAGCATCGCCAGAACCTCGTCAAAAACTTTATGTTCTTGTGCTTCGTGGTGCGGTTTTTTCCAGATAACGATCACGTCGCCGACGCCTTGCCCGTTAATCACGGCTTCGCCGAAGTCGTGGCAGGCGGCGGCTAACAATAGTGTTTTTTGCTCCTCTTTGGTAAAGAAATTGGGGCTAATTTGTAGCTCAGTGGCGATCATTTTGCGCAGGAATTTATAGACATAGGGCATATGAGTGAAGGAATTGGCACTGGGGCCGAGAACTTTCTTCCAGTGCTGCGGCGATTCGGTCTCGTGCCGAAACGGACCGAATCGCAACATACTTCTTAGTGGTTTTGCCGCCGGCGTTTTTCTAAGAGCGGTAAAAATTTCCGCAACATTTATTTCAGGAAGACCGTCGACTTTTCCCATATTTCCAAAAGAGATTATAACACGGGCACGACATCGCGGGGGTAAATTTCCGTAGCCAGTTTTACACCGTGGGCAAAGGCGGTTGCAGTTCCAGTTATCCAACCCCCAATAAGTTCTCGTCTGCTATCTTCAGCCTGAATATCATGCAGACTCATCATCGATCTCATAGAATCGCCCAGGATACTGAGGTCGGAGTATCTTTTTCCTATCATATCTTGAGCGGTATTGACCGCTGCAAGCGGATAGTTCCCTGAAGTATTTTTAAAATCATCAATGCTTTTTACGCCTTCTGCCAGTCTTCTTTCAGACTGTTTGCTTCCGTAAGATTCTGCTTTTTCATCACCTCTTTTTGCGGCAATTGCTGCTCGATAATTCTTACTGGCTCGTTGCACCGAAATCCAATAGTCGCTATATGAAGCTTGAGCATAAGGGTTCAGACCTGCATAAATTTGTCTGGCCTCCAAGGCATTTCGCTTCATCGTTTCAACGGTGTTTGCGTCAAGACTGGGGCTACCCTCCAGCACTGCTATTCTTTGTAGGATCCCATCCAAATCGGGATTATCGTTAAAAACAAGACCGGGAAATATTGAAAAGGCATCAATGACTTCTAGTTCCGGAAAAGGATCTGAATCAAGCGCTTCTCCCCATATGCTTGGGTCCAGTTGTTCCTTTCCATCAGCTTGATCGCTCATAGTTGTAGCATCATTATACACACCTTTCTCCCGGATCGTCACCTCAATTCCGATCCCGGATCGGTATGCTATACTTTTACTATTATAAGTCTAATTTAATTTTATGGCACAACAAACAATGCCGCAAAACAAGATGATCATGTGGGTCATCATCGCGCTTATAATTGGTGGAATCGCCTACTACGTGTATGGTGGTCAGGGAAACAAATATGGCTCATCAGGTGGGGTGAAAGAAACGACGACGAAAGAAGCCGGGACCGCCACAACGGGAACAGAGATAGTCTTAGCTCCTGTTGCGGGACACACTCCAAGTCAGAATGGAACCGCCAATCTTGAGGAAAAAGATGGCAAAGTCGTTGTGACTTTAAACGTTGCCCCGGTTCTTGACGGTCCACAGCCAGCCCATATTCACATGGGAGATTGTTTGGCAACAGGCGATGTTGTTTATCCTTTAACCAGTCTGGTGGAGGGAAAGTCCATATCAACTCTGGACGTTTCCATGGAAGCGCTTAAGGCTCAGTTACCTTTAGTTATCAACGTCCACAAATCAGCTGATGAAGCGAGTGTTTACACGGCTTGCGGCAGTCTTTAAGGAAAATAACTGGCGGCACTTATTGGTTTTACTAGGCATCGGGTTGTTGCTAAGATTTTTATTGCTTCCCATTGATTATAGCTGGGATGTTAATTCCTTTATTTCTTGGGGAAAAGAAGCTCATAACTTTGGTCTATCCGGATTTTATCAACGACCAACGATAGAAAACTTCGGCAGTACGTTTCCCACCTATGCCCCAATCCCTATTCTGCTGTTCTATTTAATCTATTCCTTAATTACGGTTATTCAAAGTGTTGTCTGGCAAATAAACGTGGCAGTTCCGGTCTTTCCTTCCCAACTGGTTTTTTTCTTTGAAAGTCGCTTGTTTTTGGGAATAATGATGAAACTTCCAGCCATTTTTGCAGACATTTTTCTGGCTTATTCACTATATATTCTCGTGGATAAATATAAGCCGAAAATGGCTCTTTATGTGGCCAGTTTAGTTCTTTTTAACCCGGCATTTTTTTATACCAGCGCTTTATGGGGGCAAATCGATAGTTTACCAGTAGTTTTTATTGTCCTAGCATTGTGCTGTCTTCTTCATACCAAAAGATTAATTGTGCCCTGGATTTTCTTTGCTATAGCTCTTGTTGCCAAGCAAACATCGATCATCCTGCTGCCGTTATTGGCTCTAATTTATATGAGAAAATACGGCGCCAAAAATAGTTTGAAGGGCGGCTTCATCGGTTTACTGGTATTTATGGCCTGGTTTTTGCCCTTTTATCAAAGCGGCAATATTCTGACTTTTCCTTTCACTACATACTATTCTAATATGCTTTTGGGATCAGGGATTCCTTTTGTGTCCAACCATGCCTTTAACTTTTGGGCGCTGATTACCCAGTGGACTGATATTCCAGACACGACGATGTTTCTTTTTGGCATTCCATATGTGTTATGGGGAATCTTATTAACAGCAGGATTTATTATTCCGCTCTTTTATTTTTCTATAAAGAGAAAATTGTCCATTGAAAGTGTTTTTTTCACGGCGGCGCTCAATGTATTTATCATTTTTTTGTTTATGACCAAGATGCATGAGCGCCATTTCCAGCCAGTCCTGACGTTCCTGATTCCCCTCGCTATCGCTAATAAAAAGTATCGAAGAATTTTTGTCTTGCTTTCGATCTTTCATATGGCTAATCTTTATCACAACTGGGCGGTTCCTCCTGTAGATTTACTTATCAACGCAATCCGGAATGCATTTTTTGAAAATGCCATGATCATAGTTGGACTGGGGGCATTTTTAGTGCTTTTCAAGAACTACTTAGAAGATTCACTAAGGCTTCGGCGGCGGATAGCCTAAAATGGTGCAAAGAAATACCCATAACCACCAGAGTCCGCGTGGCCAGGGTGGCGGCCAGACTTGACAGGCATTTGGACTTGGCGCTGATGTTGGGGTGGGTCCGGCCGGGGTTGGCGATGGCGTTATTGTCGGGGTTATCGTTGGCGATGGCGTCGCCGTCGGCGTTGCTGTTGGCGCTGTTGTCGGGGCATTAGTTGGTGTTGGGGTTAGGGTCAAGGTCGGTGTCGCCGTCGGCGGCACTGGGGTACTAGTTGGCGCTTGTGTCGGCGTCGGCGTCGGTTCTTCGCCACAATAGAGAATACGAGTATTAGTACTAGTTACGCCGTAATTATATTGACAATCCGGACCACAACCTTCTTGGCAGCCAATATCGGCAATACTTTTGTCGCTGTCAAATTCCAAGTTAGTATAAATCTTGTACCATGGACTGCATGAAGTGCCATCCGATTCATAATAATACGAGGTCCCGGTTTTTGGATCGCAGGGGATTTCGGCGATAAGCATTTTCCCATTAGCAACGAGCGGTTGGCCACAATCGAGAGAGGCAGGATAACAGCCAGTTTTATCGTAGTATTGCTCCAAAGGCACTTGAATATTGCTAAATTCAGTCTTGCGCTTCGAGTCGCGGCCACGCGTAAAATGAGAAGTGGTTTCATTCAGAGCAAAGGAGAAGATAACGCTAATTATTGCGACACTAACAGCGACTTCAACAAGAGTGAAACCACGTGATTTCATACACTTAGTATAACTTATTCGCTAAATTTTTTTTTCGGCGTCGGCGTTGGTGTTGCTGTTGGAGCTGGAGCAGTCGTTGGTGTTGGTGATAAAGTTGGAGTTGGTGGTACGGGAGTATTAGTGGCCACGGGCTGGGTTGGGGTGGGTGTTGGTTCTTCGCCACAATACAGTAATCGAGTATTAGTGCTGGCGGCCCCATAATTATATAGACAACTGGGGCCGCAGCCTTCCTGACAACCTAAAAAGGTAATACTGGGATCACCGTCAAATTCCAAATTAGTATATATTTTATACCACGAGCTACACGAAGTCCCATCCGATTCATAATAATATGACGTTCCTGTTTTTGGATCACAAGGAATTATTGCCAAAAGAGTTACTCCATTGACGATAAGCGGTTGGCCACAGGTTAAAGTTTGCGGATAACAGCCCGTTCTGTTGTAGTATTGCTCTAAAGGAAGATTGAGATTATTTAGGGCTGTTTTTCGTGCTGAATCGCGTCCGCGCTGAAAGTGTGAAGTAGTTTGAGAAATTACGAACGAAACAATGGTGCTGATTACAGCGACACTAATAACAACCTCAAGGAGGGTAAAACCACGCGATTTCATAGTATCAGTATACTACAGAATTCAGGCGGGATCATAACCACCTCTGGACCAGGGATGGCAGCGCAAAATTCTTCTCATTCCCAGATAAAGACCCTTAATGACACCATATTTTTCCACTGCCTGGTAAGTGTATTGAGAACAGGTAGGCCGAAATCGGCACGGTGCTTCCTGGATATGGAATAATTGCAGGAAAAAACTCCGCAACGGCTTTAGTTTCTGGTACTGCTTTAAGAAGAAAGTGGCGGTCAATTTCATATTTTTACCATTGTATCCTGAATAAGTCTAGACTGCCATCCATATTCCCCCCCAGGAAACTGCCGCTCATAAACTGATGGTTCACCTACTGGTTCATCAGGTCTTTCTAACATTCTATCTCCTCTATAACGAGGGTCATCGGCCCGTTTCTCCCAAAATCCCATAAGGCCATTCTCATTAAAGTGTTCAAAGGGATAAAAGCCCATTTCGTAGTGATACACCTGGCCTTCAGGGTTGGTAAGCTTAATATAGACCTTTATTCTAAGAATTCTATTAGCAATGGATCCTTCTCCAAGTTTATATCTATCTTTTATTGGTTTACCGCTGACCGCTCTCTTATAATTATCAAGGGTGTCTTTTACTTTAGTCCTTGGGATTTCAATTTTGCAATTGGGGTATTGTTGAACTAGAAAATTTTTAAACCCCCCGACCATTTTTCGACAAGCAGCAATTCTTTCCTGTGGGGTAAGCGGTTGTGGAACTGGTTCGCCATCTTCATTATAAATAACGTCGGGAATAACGATGTTAGTAGAATCATAATCGGCGATACCGGGGAAAGGTTCCCTCTTACCTTTTCGGTGCGCAGAAGGATATGACTTGAAGAACTTATCATCAACGATGACGGGAGTCCTAGAGATGGGGTCTGTTCTATATAATGCTTGTTGATAATAAGGTTCGCCAGCATCGTCGTACAGAGTCATTTGTCTTTCAATCGCAGGCCCAAAGTATTCACTTATAGCAAGAGCAACGGGGTGGTTCATAATACGAGCTTTTTCCTCATATATTGGTAGCTCCCATGTCGAGACAAGAAAGGTATAAAGCTGCCACATTGAGGCGAATGCCAATTTATTCCGTTCATCGCCGTTATCTTTCATATCAACCTTGTATGCCAAAAGAAACAATCGACCCAGTCCGCCTTTTCTGACCTCATTTCTAATGAGGTGAATTTGGACAAGTTCTGGCGATCCTCCTGATTCCATATCTTTTAGGATGGCATAAGGGGTTTGAAGTGATTCGTGCCAGGCCCTTCTTATTGTATCCCCACCAAGACCAGTTAGTTCCCCAAAAAGCCTGGTAAGTTGACCATCAAGCTCGGTTAGGAATCGATGTTTTCCACTGAGAGTAATTGACGGGTCTCTCAAGGTTTCTTCAATAACAATAAGCCGCTCTTCTAGTGGCAGATTTGCAGAACCGTAGCCCATATTAAATAAAGCAATATTGAGACCTTCTCTGATTATTCTGCCAGCAGCAATAACGGCTCCAGAGGTTCTAACAGGAACATAATCTTGGCTCTGTGCTACCAGTGGCAATATTAGCTCAACATCAGCGCCATAGTTTATATAGAATTTAGATTCTTTTAATCGATCCATATATTTTTTTAACATTCTCTTCTTGTTCCACATTGGGTCATTCTCATATTCAGGTCTACTTTCGTCTTGATCTCCAACAGTTGCTGCCACCCCATTAGTTCTTCGCTGATGGGCCTCTTTGGCTTTATAATAAGCAATTTCTTTTTGACGGTAATACTTAATATATTCCTGAGAAATAAACCTTCGCCTGACTTTGGTTACTATCTGTGAGAGCGTATCAATTCCATATGAATCTCGAATAAAAATCAAGACCTCCTCTAGAGAATCACCATCGAGCGGTTCTAGTCCTTGTTCAGCCAAAACACCTTTTATTTTGTGTAGTAATTGTATTTTTATTTTTTCTTGATGTTGAGAAATGCTCGTCACTAGACTGAGAATTGCTTCTTTCTGAGCTGTCTTTTGATCATCAGCAATGGCGAAGTTTGGATCGGGATGGTCATCATTAAGAACAAATGCTCCAGCCATTGGACGACCCAAATAAGTGCCAGTAAATATTGTTTCCTGGAAATCGGTGAAAGGAAGATTAATAAGTGCTTGAATTTTTCTTTCGTCACGTCGAGGATAATTAACCTCAAGTGTGCCCGTATGAATGGTGTATACCGGAACTGGATAGGCTCTTAGTTTACGAACAAACCCGGCTGAGCCATTACTACCATCGGAACTCGGATCTCCCTCGGGGTAAGTTACTTGATAGTCAAAAGCATTTTCAGGGCCGATACCCTGAAGTCTTTCTGGCGGACGTTTTCCAGAAAAAGGAATTATGGCTAATGTCGCATCCATATGCATGGCTCGCACCGCCCCGGAGAAGAAGTTCCTAGAGGGAAAACTCCCCCCAACATAGGTGAGATATCCTGGGCTTACGCCTGGCTTATTTGTCCTTGGGTCTTCGGAAAATTTTTGGGCTAGAAAAACATCAATAACATCAAGGCTTTGGCCATGTCCTAGGGTAACAACCCTAGCAACAATATCCTGTTCTTGTGCTACAGCATAGGGAAAATTGGCCGCAATTTGGGCAACGTCACTTTCGACTTCAGGAAGTTTTACGGCCTCGATTCGTTCTTGTGGCATAGATTGATACTGCAATTTACGGTCACACATTATATAATATTTACACTTATAGGACAAGCTAACGAGCATATGAAAATGAAAATTACTATTCTAACCCTTTTTCCCCAGATGATATCTGGCTTCTTGGGCGAAAGTATTCTTAAGCGGGCGCAGGAAAAGGGGGCGGTGGAGATAGACGTTGTTAATATCAGGGATTTTGCGGTGGATAAGCACAAAACAGTGGATGATCGGCCGTTTGGGGGCGGAGCCGGTATGGTGCTGATGGCGGAGCCCCTGATAAAAGCGATCGCAAGTGTTAAATTGGGTAATTCCGGAAAACAAAAGGTTATTTTAACTTCTCCTCGAGGCATTGTCTATTCCCAAAAAAAAGCTCAGGAATATGCCGGTCTTGATAATCTCGTGATTATTGCCGGACATTATGAAGGTTTTGACGAAAGAATAACGAATTACATTGATGAAGAAATTTCTATTGGCGATTATGTCTTAACTGGGGGAGAATTACCGGCGGCAATTATTGTCGATTCAATTATCAGACTGCTTCCCGGGGTGTTGAAAAAGGAAGACGCCACGGAAAATGAAAGTTTTTTCTCCGTTTCTATAGAGGAGCTTATTGAAGCGGTTGGTTCTGATGATGTCCTCGATCAATTACGGGAAAAAGGCGCTAAAACGGTCCAGTTGCTTGAGTATCCTCATTACACCCGTCCTCAGGAATTGGCCGGAAAAAAGGTTCCCGAAGTGCTTGTCGCTGGGGATCCAAAGAAAATAAGAGTCTGGCAACTCAAGGAAGCATACAGTATAACTAAGAAAAATCGTCCCGAGCTTCTTTTAAGAGAAAGTTAATTTTCATTTGCTATCATCTCCGGATGGTATCAATTCTTGATGTTCTCTATCCTAAGCGGTGCTTTGCTTGTGGAAAATTCGGCACCTATATTTGCATGTTATGTCGGAAAAAAATTCTTGTGTTGGAAAAAGACGTCTGCCCCTATTGTGAAAAGAGTAGTTTATTAGGTTGGACTCATCCTCGATGTCAACGGGATGGCGGGGTTGATGGACTGAGAAGCGTCTATATTTATGGCTTTGTCATTCAGAAAATCATCAAGAGTATTAAATATCGATCTATTCGAGGAGGGATAAAGGAAATTCTGAAGACGTTTCCCAAAGACAAAGTCACTTCTATCACCGATTATTATCAAGAGATGAGCGATGCGGTGATATTGCCGGTGCCGCTTCACAAAAATCGAATCAAGATGAGAGGTTTTAATCAGTCTACAGAAATAGCCAGACATCTCGGTCCAGTGATCGGGATACCGATTCGTCAAACGCTGGTGCAAAGAACGAGAGAAACATTTCCGCAGGCGCAGCTGCAATCGAGGCAGGAACGGTTTCAGAATATTCGCGGGGCGTTTTCGCTGAATCTCCCCGCCGGCGAAAACGCCCCCACCACTGTTATCATCGTTGACGATGTTTGGACCAGCGGCTCAACAATGAAAGAAATTGCTCGAGTCCTTAAGCGAAACGGCGTCCAAAAAGTCCTCGCTTTTACGATCGCCCGCCAGAATCGTGTATAATACGGTTGAAAATGTCCCAGAAAATAGAAATTTCTTCTCGCACGATAATCTTCACTATAGTTCTACTTCTTTCTTTAAAACTAATTTGGATAATTCACGAATTAATTTTCGCCCTTTTCTTTGCTTTCATTTTCATGAGCACCCTTAAACCCTTAGTAAACAGGATAGAAAGAACCGGTGTTAATCGATCACTGGCCGCAGTGACTATTTTTCTGCTCACACTGCTAGCAATAATTTTTATGTTCGGCACCATTTTGCCGCCGATCATTTCCGAAAGCATTCTATTTATAAAAAACCTACCCTTTCTTTTGGTAGAAACGTTTCCTTTTCTCTCCGACTATTTAAGTTTGGAATCAGCGATCCAGTTTCTTCCCAACATTACCCAAAATTTTGTTCGCGTTGCTTCCGGTGTATTTTCTAATTTTATTTTTCTGATTTCGATCCTTTTCTTCACCTTTTATTTTCTTTTAGAAAGGAATTTTCTGGAATCATTTGTCATTAAATTTTTAGATGGGAAACAGGCGTTGACGATTATGAAAGTGACTCAGAAAATTGAAAGAAGAATGGGGGCCTGGATGCGCGGCGAGCTAGTGTTGATGACGATTATTGGTCTAATTACTTATTTTTCTCTGAATATTTTAGGAGTGAAATACGCTCTGTCGCTAGGATTTATTGCCGGTATGTTGGAAATTGTGCCGATTATTGGTCCGATTATTGCGGCCATTCCAGCGTTTCTTGTGGCATCTTCAGACTCCTTTTTTATGGGCGGAGTTATTATTATTCTTTATACGATTATTCAACAGCTGGAGAATAATCTCATTGTCCCTTATGTAATGAATAAGGCAGTGGGAATTCATCCAGTAACAACATTAATTGCGTTATCAATTGGGGGAAAACTCGGCGGCTTACTGGGGGCGATTCTCGCAGTTCCTGTCGCGCTGTTAATTGAAACTGTTTTCGCTGAATTGGCATCTTATAATACCTCGAGGAGGAAGTAGCACCGGATATATAATATGTCGAGTGTATAACATATATGTTATACACTCACTACTCTGTAATGGAGTTGTAGGGTTCCTTCCCAAATTTTCCTAGTTTCTATAAGTTCTAGTTTCGAAGTAAATTGCGAGTTTTTAAAAAGTGGAATCCCTTTTCCCAGCAATATTGGTTCAATATCGAGAAAAACTTCATCAATAAGACCGGCTTTCATAAAAGCGGCATTAATTTCTCCACCACCAATAATGCAAGCTTGAGAAATCTGTTTTGATTCTAGCAATTCCAGTGCCGACTTTACAGAGGTTGCCGACAGGATGTTGTCCGAAGAGATTTTCTGTTCTTTTCGGGAGACTACGACGTAGGTGCAGTTTTCAATGAATTCATCCTTCTTCATTAGTTGAAATGTTTTATTGCCAACGATTGCAGCCCCAGTTTTACTGATAATTTCTAGATAACTTTTCCAAGAATCCTTACTAACCCAACTGGTATCGTCATTGTCGCGGGCGATCATACCATTCACCGATATTGCCATGTATAGAATCACTTTCATACCGTATATTATACAGTTAAGAGAAATTTAATTTTCGTAGTGTATGATGTCTCCATTATGCTTTCCAAAGTTTATTCGGCGACGACATTTGGACTTGATGGTGTCTTAATTACGGTTGAAGTTGATGTCGCTAGTCGTGGTTTTCCCAGTTTTAGAATTGTGGGACTGCCGAACAAATCGGTGGAAGAATCGAAGGAGCGGGTGCGTACGGCGATCGTCAACACTTCTTTTGAAATGCCCCAGACGAAAACGGTAATCAATCTGGCGCCGGCCGATATTCCCAAGGAGGGGTCACTGTTCGATTTACCGATTGCCGTTGGTTTGCTGACGGCGCAGGGATTTCTTCGGACTACTTTCCTGGCAACCAGTCTTTGTGTCGGCGAATTATCCTTAGACGGTCGGGTTAGTCCTGTTCCCGGCATTTTGCCCATTGCAGTACTGGCAAAAAGAATTGGCATTAAAGATCTTTATGTTCCTAAAGAAAATGCCCGAGAGGCGGCACTGATCGAAGGGATTAACGTTTTCGGTTTGGAAACGCTGTCGGAATTAATACTGAATGTTAATAATGGGGCGGCACTGAAAGTGACGCCCCATATTTCCTGGGAGACGTTGCGGACGGAACAGTCATATGAGTCAGATTTCAAAGATGTCAGAGGTCAGCAACAGGCTAAAAGGGCGCTAGAAATTGCCGCGGCTGGCGGGCACAACGTGTTACTTAACGGCCCGCCGGGTGCCGGAAAAACCATGCTCGCCCGATCCTTTCCTTCAATCATGCCGCCGATGGATGAGGAGGAAATTATTGAAGTTTCCAAAATTTATTCAGTAACGGCCGCCTTTAAAGAAAACGGTTTTGTAGTGATGAGGCCGTTTCGATCGCCGCATCACACCATTTCGAGGGTGGGATTGATTGGTGGTAGTAATAAATTAAGTCCCGGGGAAATTTCTTTAGCTCATCGGGGCGTATTATTCTTGGATGAATTTCCCGAATATCCCCGATCAGTTATCGAATCGCTTCGTCAGCCGTTAGAGGATGGCGTGGTGACAATAACTCGCGCCGCCGGGACGGTGACGTATCCGGCGCGGTTTATTCTGGTTGCCGCCGCCAATCCCTGTCCCTGCGGCTATTTAGGCCACCCCACCAGACAATGTAAGTGTGGACTAATGCTAATTTACAAATATAAAAAACGGATATCGGGACCAATTTTAGATCGAATTGATATCCACATTGATGTCCCGCCAGTGAGACGAGAGGCGCTTTCCTCGGGAGTAGACGCCGAGGAAAGCGCCACCATCCGCCAACGAACTTCCCAAGCCAGAATGATCCAGCAAAAACGCTTCCAGGGTACCCATATAAAAACTAATGCCGAAATGATGACGCCTTATATTAAAAAACACTGCCAAATAAATCCCGATGCCGAATTATTACTTCGCCAGGCATTTTCCAAGTTATCGTTATCCGCTCGCTCCTATTTCAAAATTATTAAAATCGCCCAAACTATTGCCGATTTAGAAGCCGCCGAAACCATTTCTTCGATCCACATCTCCGAAGCAATTCAATATCGCGTCAAAGACGAGTAGACGCAAAAAAAGGTTGCTATTCGTCGCTTTTTTTGCTATATTATGCTCCATGATCAACGAAAGGAGCATTATCCATGTCGCCCAAAGTCGCTAAAACTTCTAAGGTAACACCCAAAACCGCTTCACCTATTTTGCCCAAAACATCAAAACCGGCACATAAAGCCCAGTCAATGGAAGAGCTTCTAAAGCAGAATCCGTTTAGCCCTCCAAAGAAAGGCGTTATTATCGATGCTAAAATCGTCAATCTTTCCAAAAGAGGGATTCTTTTCGATATTGGTTGGAAATCATACGCCGTTCTGGGCAACCTAGAATCCCAGGAACTCAGCTCTTATCTACCCTATCTCAAAGAAGGTGACGTCGTTCCCGTAAAAGTGGTGGTCGAAGAAGCCAAAGAAGGCTATCCAGTGGTCTCAATGCGCTCCTTCTTTGATAAAGGCAAATGGAACATTCTTGAGGAAAAATATAAAAAAGAGGAAGAAATTGAAGTTATTTGCGGCGAATATGGTAAAGGCGGTATTTATATTGAATTTATGGGTATTCGAGGTGTTATCCCGAAAATTCAATTAACCGAAGACTATCTTATAGATCCGAGCAAGCTCGAGGGCAACAAGGTCAAGGTTAAAGTTCTTGAAGTCGACCGGGAAAAAAACCGTTTAGTCGTTTCCCAAAAGGCTTCGGCACTGGGAATTTCCTACAAGGATCTTCAAAAAGACTTCAATAAGATTGAAATTGACAAGACGTATCCCGCCAAAGTTATCGGCTTTTCCGACTTTGGCGTCTTCTGTGAGGTAAACAAAATCGAAGGCTTGATCCACATTTCCGAAATTTCCTGGCAAAAAGTAACTAATCCAAAGACGTATCTAAAGGTTGGAGATGAGGTTCAGGTAGTCGTGGTGGAAAAGAATAAAGATAATCTCAAGCTTAACCTTTCC
>Ga0209542_10014074_pt1 | contig 13670 bp, 13 predicted proteins | sample RifCSPhighO2_01_FD_184028 | JGI IMG/M metagenome (GOLD analysis project Ga0209542, IMG submission 184028) | Soil microbial communities from Rifle, Colorado - Rifle CSP2_plank highO2_0.1 (SPAdes) (version 2) | ecosystem: Environmental > Terrestrial > Deep subsurface > Rock core/Sediment ...
TCTGCCGACGGGGATCGTTGTGCAGTGCCAAAATGAACGCTCGCAAGGGCAAAACAAGGCGCAGGCGCTGAGCGTGCTCGTCGCCAAACTGCAGCGACTGGCTGAAGAGCAACACGCGCAGGCTTTGCAGGACATTAAAGGAGAAGCGAAAGAAGCGGCCTGGGGCAATCAGATTCGCTCCTACGTGCTGCACCCGTATACGCTCGCCAAAGATCGGCGCTCGGGCGCAGAAGTGAGTGATGTCGCGGCTGTTCTCAATGGTGATTTATCGGCGTTTGTGCCGCAACCCTAGCTGGCACGGCTCGGGGCTGTGGTATAATCCTACTGTTTAACCCAGCTATGATTACGTTTCAGAGTATTTCGAAAGCTTACACCCGCGAAAGTGCGGCGCTGCACGACGTGTCGCTCGAAATTCCCACCGGAGACTTTATTTCTATTGTTGGCCAGAGCGGAGCGGGTAAATCAACGCTGCTCAAACTTATTTCGGCTGAAGAGCGGCCCTCGGCTGGACAGCTGATTATTGATGGCTGGGATATTACCAAGATCAAGAAGTGGCAGATTCCGCACCTGCGGCGGCAGATTGGGGTTGTCTTTCAGGATTTTAAGCTGTTGCCCAAGCGCACGGCGTTTGAAAACGTGGCGTTTGCGATGGAAGTGGGGGGAGCAACGACCAAAGAAATTCGCGACACGGTACCGCACATTTTGAAACTCGTTAATTTAACTGAGCGGGTCTCAGCCTACCCGCACGAACTCTCGGGCGGCGAGAAGCAGCGGGTGGCGATTGCGCGGGCGCTGGCGTATAAACCCCAGATACTCCTGGCCGATGAGCCGACGGGTAATTTAGATGCGCTGAATTCGTGGGATATTGTGCAGCTGCTGATGAAAATTAACCGCCTGGGCACGACGGTGCTGCTGGCCACGCACAACGATGAGATTGTTAACGCAATTAAGAAGCGCGTGGTGACACTGAATAAAGGTAAGGTTGCGGCCGACCAAAAAGGCGGCACGTATAAGCTCTAAACACTACCCATGATCGGCACAGCGGCACTGCGGGTCTTGCGGGGAGCGCTCCGGAACTTCTGGCGCAACATCTGGCTGTCGCTGGCAACGACAATGATTATGACAATGACGCTGCTGATTGTCCTCTTTTTATATTTCGCCAACGTTTTTGGCGCGGAGGCGCTCAAAAGCATTCAGCAAAAATTTGATTTAACGCTAGAGTTTCGGAGCGGCGTGACGCAGGAGCAAATCAATCAGGTGGCCCGCACGGTTGAGGCGCGGAGCGATGTGGCCAGCATGCAAATTGTCACCAGCGAAGAGGCCGCAGAAATTTTTCGGCGCAATAACGCCGATAATCCCCTGATTGCTGAATCGCTGGAACTGCTCGATGAGAATCCGCTGCCGGCCACGATGTACATTGTGGCGACTGATCCAAAATATTACCGGGCGATTGCCAATGAATTATCTGGCGGCGGCGTGAGTGAGGCCGTCGCCGCAGTCCGCTATGAAGATACGCGCGAGGCGATCGACAAGCTAATCGTCCTTATTGATAGCGTGAAGAATGTGGGGCTGGTGGTAACGATCATTTTCGTCGTGCTGGTGGTGCTGATTATGTTTAACACGGTGCGGCTGGCTATTTACAGTTTTCGCGAGGAAATTGATATTATGCACCTCGTCGGTGCTTCCGGCTGGTTTATTCGCGGCCCGTTTGTGCTGGAGGCGGTCTTGGTGTCGTTGATCGCCGTGGTCCTGGCCACGCTGGTGATGTACCCACTACTGCGGTATGCGGCGGGGCCGCTGAGCAATTTCTTCTTTACCGGCATTGTCCTGCAAACGCCCTTTGACCTGTACCGCTATGCAACCGAACATTGGCTCCAGCTGCTCATGCTGCAAGTGGCTGTGGCCATCGGCCTGGCAACGATCAGTAGCCTGATTGCGTTACAAAGATACCTGCGGGCTTAAGTGAGCCGGCGAATAACTTCGGCGAGAGAGGAAGGTATTTCTGTTACTTGAACGAGCGGCGCCTGGCTCACCAAGTCGTAAAGGCTCGGCAGGTAGCGGCTTGAGCGTAGCGTGATGCGCAGGCGCTGCCCCGAGAATTGTGTCGAGGGAATGAGGCGCGCCTCCAGCACCCCGGTGTGACGGCGCAGCGAACGCAAGAGATCGTAGCGCAGCCCCTCGACCCAGACATCGATTAAGCGTGGGCAGGCGATGGTGGTAGCAATTTCTTCAATGGTGCCGACGTGGGCCAGCGTGCCGCCGTGGAGCAGCAGCACCGGCAAACGCAGTTGATCAGCGATAGCGGGCTGCCGCGTGGTAACTAACACCGTCCGGCCAGCAAAGAGTGCGGCGAGCAGCCGCAGCAGTTCAGTGCTGCCGAGTTGTTCGGCAGTGTCATCGAGTAAAATTAACGGCGAGTGAGACAGCGCGGCGCGGGCCAGGTTTAGGCGCAATCGGCCGGCGGTGGAAAGTGAGTGGGCAGGGCGATGCAAACGCTCGTTCAGCCCAACAACGTCGTTGATGGCGGTAATCCGCGCGGCAGCTTGATCAATTTTGTGCGTCGCGGCGTAGGCAGTCAAAATTTCATAACAGGTTTCCTGGCGCGGCTCTGATTCTTCAAGTGAAACGTAGCCCGCGGACAGCGATTGCAGCGTGGCGGGCGAACGGCCATTCACGGCGAGAGAGCCACGGCTGGGTTGCAGTGCGCCAGTGAGCAGACGCAAGAGAGTACTTTTACCTGACCCTTCGCGGCCAAAGACGGTGAAGTGCACCCCGAGTGGCAGCTGCAGGGTGAGATCATGGAGCGCTGATGTAGCGGCTCGCCGGCGACCAGTCAGGAAGTGCCAGAAACCCTTTGTTTGGTACTCAACCGAAACAGTGCGAAGATCGATGAAAGATTCAGTCGCGGGCATTGGCCCATTATAGCACGGCTGTGTTAGCATTACGGAATGCTCAAAGATCGATTATTTATCGCCGTTGTTATTGGTGGTTTATTTTATCTGGCGGGGCAATACCTGGCCTCGCAGCCGCTGCGGGAGGGACAGCAAGACAAAGCCGAGCGACAGATTACCGTGACGGGGCGAGGCGAGGTAACCGCGAAGCCCGACATCGCCCGGGTGATGCTGGGCGTACAAACCGGCGTGCACCCGACGGCTGAGGCGGCGCTGACGGCACTGGCCGAATCGTTTGAAAACGTTGTGGCGGCGCTGCAAGCAGCTGGTGTGGCTGAAGACGATATTGCGACGTCTAACTTATCCACCCAGCCACTGTATGACTTCAATAATGGCCGACAGACGCTGCGCGGGTATGAAGCAAATGAGACCGTGCGCGTGACGGTGCGGGATTTAGGGCAAGCGGGAACGATCGCGGCGCGAGCAACGGAAGCGGGCGCGAATAATCTGGGCGGCATTCAATTTGAAATTGATGAGCCGCAAAAGCTGCAGCTGGAAGCGCAGCAAAAAGCGATTGCTGATGCGCGCGAGCAGGCCGACCAGCTAGCTGAAAGTCTCAACGTGAAGCTCGGCAAACTTACTTCGTTTTCTTCTTCGGGTGAGGGTGGCCCACCGGTGCCATATTTTGCGCGTGAGGCAGCACTGGGTCAGGGCGGCGATGCGGCCGTGTCAGCTCCGCCCGTGCCCGAGGGCACGCAGGATGTGGTGATGACGGTGACGGTCTCGTACGAGATTAAGTAAGTGGTGTCCCAGAGAGGACTCGAATTCTAAAACTTTTGTTTCTCCCACAATTCAAAGAATCGACCTTTACGAGCGAGCAACTCTTCAAACGAGCCCTGCTCAACTATCTCGCCGCTTTCGAGCACGATAATTCTGTCCATTTCTCTTATGGTTGAAAGGCGGTGGGCGATTACAACAGCGGTGACTTGCTGAAAAAATTGGTGTAGTGAGTCTTTGATTTTTTCCTCTGATTCCATATCCAAGTGCGAGGTAGCTTCATCGAGAAATAGAATTTCTGGCTTCTTGAAAATTGCCCGAGCAATTCCCACGCGCTGCTTTTCGCCACCAGAAAGCTTGACACCTTTTTCGCCGATGAATGTATCCAATCCTTGGGGCATTTTATCGAGAAAGTCTTGGACGTGGGCGGTGTGAACGGCTTCTTGAAGTAGCTGCTGATTGTTTGCCTCTTCGATATTGCCCAGGGTGATGTTATCCCGCAAACGAAAGCTGAATACCTCTGTCTCTTGTAAGACAACCGCAGCGTGGCGGAAGAAATCAGAGCGTCGAATATCTTTCAAGGAAACAGCGCCAATCTTTACTGTTCCCTCATAGTGCTCATGCTCTTTGAGCAGCAACTTGAATATAGTCGACTTTCCGGCTCCGGATGCTCCCACAATGCCGACCCGCTCACCTTTCTTAATCTCGAACGAAATGTTGCGGAGGATTGGCTGAACTTCGCTGTAGGCAAATGTTAGGTTTCTCACCGTTATCGCATCCCATAGCGTGGGAAAATTCTGCTTGCCGTGCTCAGTATCAATACGCACTGGCTCATCAAGAATTTCGGTCATGCGTGATACGCCGTACTTCGCTACGGCGAGGTCAAGGGTGACCATGGCTAGCTCATCGATATTTTCTGTAATTTTGTTGAAGTAATCAATGAAGAGCACCAGGAAACCAACCTCATAGTGACCATTAATGATTCCCCACGCGATGAAGGCAATCATGCTGAAGTTAAACAGCACACTGTAGAGATCCAACACGAGATAGCGGGATTGGAACCAGAAAATACGCTGACGAATTTTCGAGAAGAGCGTGGTCAATTGCCGACTAACTCGTGAAGCAAGTGAAGCTCCCATTCCTAGTACTTTGACGCTGCGAATGTTGCTCACGGCTTCAAAAGCCAAGCCATGCAGCTCTTCCTCACCAACATTAACTTTGTTTGCCATCGCCGAAGCACGTTTCGTGAAGAAGAGTGATACAAAGTAATACAGCGTAATGTATCCAACGAACAGGCAAGCAATCAGTCTATCGAATGTTGCTAGAATAATGGTGATACCAATAAAATTGACGCTAATTTCGATAAAGTTATTAATACACATCCGCAGGATTTTATTGATGCTCTCTCCACCTTTTTGCATTCGTTTCAATTTATTTCCCGCGTTTTCTTTCTCGTGCCACGTGAGGTCGAGCAGAAAAAGGTGCTGTAACGTTCGTAGTTGAGCATCTAGTGAACTTTGTTCGGCGACTTGATACCCAACAAACTTGGCAACTTGGCGACAGACGACATGCAGTACATAGGCGAAACCTGACGTAACAATGAGCCACCATAATCTGTTCAGTGATTGACCAGAATCATATTGGCTCAAAAGCGTTACGGCTTCCGCGATTGCATATGCGGGATACAGGCGAGCCAAATCGCCTGTAAAACGCATGAGTATTGCAAATACATAGCGTAACTGATATGGCTCGATGAACCGATAAAGGTCTCGAACCAATTGCACGGTGCCATAAGCTGGACGCGCGCCGGCAGTTTTCATGTGTGTCCCAGAGAGGACTCGAACCTCTGGCCTCTTCCTCCGGAGGGAAGCGCTCTATCCGCTGAGCTACTGGGACTAACAGTATCTACGGTATACTGAAACACTAGTATGCGTGATTTACTGGCCGATCTCAACTCGGAACAGCAGGAAGTGGTTACCGCGACTCAAGGGCCGGTGCTGGTGTTGGCCGGAGCAGGCAGCGGCAAAACGCGGACACTGACGTATCGAATCGCCTACATTTTGCAGCAAAAGTTGGCACGCCCAGACGAGATATTGGCGTTGACGTTTACCAATAAAGCAGCCGGGGAGATGAAAGAGCGTGTTAAGAAATTAGTCGGAGACACGCAGGGTCTGCCCAGCTCACTCGGGACGTTTCACAGTATCGGTGCACGGCTGCTGCGCGAGCAGGCTCGGCACCTGCCGCGCTCGCCCGGCTTTATGATTTGCGATGCTGATGATAGCGAGCGCCTGGTGCGACAGGCTTTGACGGCCCTCAATGTATCGCGTCAGGAGTACAGCTCGCGACACATGAAAGCTCTGATATCGCGCGCAAAGGGCGAGGGGCTCACCCCGGCCGAGGTAGGAGCGATGGCGCAGCAGCATGCTGAAGTTGTCGCGGCAGTGTACCAGGCCTATGAAAAATTGCTGGCGACGAACGATGCCTATGATTTCGATGATTTGTTAATCCAGCCGCTGCGCCTGCTGCAAAGCAATGCCGCGGTGCGGGCACACTACCAGCAGCGCTGGCGGTACATCTCGGTTGATGAGTATCAAGATACAAATGTCATTCAGGCGAACTGGCTTAGATTGCTGGCTGGGCCGGAGGAGAATATCTGCGTGGTGGGCGATGATTACCAGGCAATCTATTCCTGGCGGGGAGCGCGCGTTGAGAATATCTTGCAGTTCGAGCAAACGTTCTCACGCTGTGCGACTTTTTATTTAACGCGCAACTACCGTTCCACCCAGCCAATTCTAACCGTGGCCGGGCAGGTCATTGCGGCGAATACCGCTCAGAAACACAAACAACTGTGGACAACGCAGGAGGCGGGCGAGGCAGTGCAGCTGGTGTCACTGCCCAGCAGTCGGCATGAAGCGGTGTGGGTACGGCACATTGTAGAGGCGGCCACCGGACAGGGCCAGCGCCGGGGTGGTATCACTATTTTGTATCGCACCAATGCGCAATCGCGCGCGTTTGAAGAAGAATTTTTAACCCATGGCATCCCGTATACCATTGTGGGCGGCTGGCGTTTTTACGAGCGGCGCGAGATTAAGGACGCACTGGCTTTTTTGCAGTTTTGGGTGAGCGGCACAGCGCTGCCACTGACGCGGATTGCGGAGGCGCTCTGGCGCGGAATTGGGCCGAAGACGCTGGCGCGCTGGGAAGCTATGGCCGCCGCCATGGAGCAGGCCTTGAGCGATATTCTGGTCCAGGAGAGTACGCGGCGGCCGGCGGTGGGAGCCCTGATGCGGTCGGTGGCAGCAGCCCGCACGCAATCGTTTGCCAGCGTGGCCGATCTTCTGATCTACTTGCTCACCCACAGCGGTTATGAAGCTTATTTGAAGGCGCAGGTTGATGGCGCCGAGCGCTGGGAAAATATTGAGGAACTTTTTAATGTTACCGCTGCGTACACCGACCCCCAGAAATTTCTGGAAGAAGTGGCGCTGCTGAGTGATATTGATACGCTGGAAGAAGAGCATGATCGGGTGACTTGTATGACGCTCCACGCTTCGAAGGGACTGGAATTCGAGACGGTGATTGTGACAGGGTGCGAGGAGGGCTTGTTGCCACACCTTAATAGCCTGAAAAGCCAGGCGCAAATCGAAGAAGAGCGGCGCCTACTCTACGTGGGTATGACGCGAGCCAAGCGGCGCTTGATAATTACCTACGCGCAAACGCGCTGGCGCGGCGGCACGTATGAGCCGCAGCTGCCGTCGCGTTTTCTGGCTGAAGTGGGGGAGCAGGTCGAGTATATTGATACGGAATTTGATCAGGTGCTGGAAGGGGATTTATTGCCGACGCCGGATATCATGCGCGCTGATCGGCTGTAATTTAGCTGATTGACACAGTTACATAATCATTATATAAGAAACTTCCTGCCTAGTTAGCTCTTTCCAAACAATCGAGGTTTCTGATGAACCGATATGTACTGTTCTACGGCATGGCCTTGGCGGCATCGCTTGATGCTTCGAGCGGGATAATCATCGCTCACCTGTTGTGCCTGGTATTCGCCAAGGCGCCGACGCTACTCATCTACGCTGTGGGCGCCGGCGCTGCGCTACTGCCCGATGTAAGTATTCCCATGTGGTTATGTTTGCCAAAGCATATTGCACCGACTCATCACCGCGATGTAACTCACTACCCGCTGTTGGTTATTTCCATCTTTACGACCGTCGTTTGGTTTTCGGTATTTTGGGCTTCAGTAATCAGTGCGTGCCTGCTGGCTCATTTTATTGACGACACTGCTGATCCAGGAGGGCTAGCTTGGCTCGCGCCGTTTTCCGGAAAGAAATATCGCATATTAAATGCCGAGACAGAGCCACTGAAGCTAGAAGACTGGCTGAGGCAGTATTACCTGCGGCCGACTGTTAAATCAGTCCTAGCGGTGATACTATCGGCTATCGCGGTTATCATAGTTGGGTCACAGTTGTACCGACAAATTTTCTGGGCCCCCTGACAATGCGTTGTTGCTCAAAAACAACAATTCATAAGCGGGGCCTATTTTTTATCCACCGGTCAAGAAAAAAGCCGTGGATGGTTAGAGTCCAGCGGCTTAGTGATGAGAGAACTCACGTAACTTCTCGTTAACCCGGTCGAGAAAATGCCGGAAAACTTTTGACTTCATCATGAGTATTGTGCTGCCATCGTGTGTATCGTGAAAATCTGTTAGATCAAGTTTGACGAAGCTGAGGCGAAAGTACGTCGCGTTCTCGGAAAGAGCGTAAAGTTCACCGTCCGGTGAAACTCGTAAATGTTGTCCGAGAGAGGCAACGGTAGGCAGCGGTGCTTCGTGGAATGCTCGCCATAACTGATCAATCTGCAACATGACAGAAAGAAATTGGTGTACTAACTTTAGCGCGGCGACATCTTTGTGTTGGCGGGCCAGTGTCTCAAGATATTGAGCCTTGTTCACCCAAAGCATGTACTGCCGGTATGGGTCCATGCCGTGCTCCTTTGTAAAAGAACGATTTTTTATCAATCCTCTTTTTTAGAGTAAACAGTGTTCCAATTAAGTTCCAGTACTTGAAGATTGTGATGCTGCCGATGACCTGGAGCATCTTCGGCCTCAAGTTTTCCTGGAAGTTTTTTCGACCCCTGGGCTATTTTTTTATCTACTTGTGCTAGATACAGAAAGCACGCCAGTGCTACGAGCGCGACATTGCGTATGTGTACTAGTACAACAAGCGGCAGCGACTGCTGGTACCACAACTCACCGAAGTGCCACGGGTACACCCACTGCGTACTCAGTGCTAGAGCCACAGCGATGAGCGCCAGCGGGGAGAATGAGCCGGAGGCTGCTCGCTCAGCAACCCAGGCAAACATTGGCACGATCACCCAGAGGAGATATTGAGGAGAGAGCAGGGGACTGATCGCGAGCACCCACAAGAGAATTGTGAGCATTGACCACAAGAAACTATTTTTGTGAGTCCTGGCGCGCCGCCAGGCGGTGATATAAATGCCCACTAATCCGGCGCCCATAATGGCGGCAGCCAGCGTGGGGACGAAAGGTGGTAGATCAGCGTTGTGAAAGGCGCCGTGGTGAAAATCGATGGAGCTGCGAAGTCCCTGAGAGCTGTGTAACAGCATGCTCGTCGTCGACCATAGGCTCTCAATGCCGACGCCGCGCTCACCGTGGTAGGCCAACATGTGGTGTGTATTTGTCAGTATGCCGCGCGGGCCAATCGCTATCAGCGGGATAGCTAGTGCTAGTAGCACGCCTAAACTTGCGCCGACTAGAATACGGCGGCGCTGCGGACGTGGTGTGTGGAGAAGTAAGAGCGGCAAGAGACACAGCGGCACGAGTTTTAAGCCCGCGGCTAGTAATAGCCAGAGGCCGCTGTCCATGTAGCGATGCGACGCAAGCGATCGCCAGCAGAGCAACAACAACAGCGCGACCAGAATATCGTAGCGGCCAAGCACTAGCGTGCCGCCGAGCAGCAATCCACACAGCGCAACGCTGGCGATGATTAGCCAGGGATCGGCCGGCGTTAAACGCCAGGCAGCGTAGAGCACGGCAGCAATAAGCACGACGCCAAGCGTGATCAGCCAGGCAGTTAAGAAAGTTATGTCTAACTGCTCCGCGATAGTATTGATAATGGCAAACACCGCGGTAATCAGCGGCGGGTACTCACTGTGAATGCCGCTGCTGGCACCGCTGCGCCAGATTAAGACCTCCTGCGCAATTCGCTCGTAGTGGGGGGTATCGGTTTGCCCGCGCTGAACGGCCGGCAGCCAGGCGAGACTGACGACGACGAGCACCACGATGCTCGCAATAAGCAGCCACGTATGCTTCGACAGCATGCGCTTTATAGTATGGTATTGGCCCTAGTCTCGACAGTTAGTGTTCCGGGACTTGGATTCGCCCGAAATGCTCCGGGCGCCCGGCGTATGCCGGGCGAACCAGTGTTCCGGGACAGGGATTCGAACCCCGATTTTCAGGTTCAGAGCCTGACGTCCTGCCGTTAGACGATCCCGGAGTAAGACTACTCATTGCAGTATACACAGCTACCCGAGTTCCGAATCTAACGGTCCTGCCGTTAGACGATCCCGGAATAGTGTTGTAGAACATAGCGCATTTTGCGCATTTTCGCCAGAAAAAAGCCGCTGGCTTGGGTCACGATCTCTCGAAGAGATAAACGTGAACAAGCCGAGCGGCGTTAAGCGTTCTGATTGACTTGAAAGAGCGGCCGTGGCGGCGAATCGAACTGTTAATTTTGCACGAGCATCTGCCGGCAGTATTCATCCCAATGCTTGTCTCTCCAATACCTGTCCGTGCGTTCGTCCAAAAGATCATCATCGTCCCAGGGCTCCTCATCGTCGTCATACAACTCAAGGCGTTCGTCCCAATCGTCCGGCTCAAAGTCGAGGAAGTTGCCGAGGTCATCGTGGTCATCTATGTCTGTGACTAGCGTGATGAGGCCCAGGTGTTCGTACAGACGGATTAACTCGCGGTCTTCGTCGCTGGCGTCCTCGCTGCGTTGCACGCAGAGTGCGACCAGGGGGTCCATGAGTTCTACTGCGCGCCAGTTTCCGAATTTCCTGTATTGGATCTTCTTGCCCCAGTGGCACCGGAAGCGGTGAATGTCCCAGGTTTCGGCGAGTAATGACAGCGTGTGAGCAATTAAGCACGCCGTTGCTGATAGAAGACCATCAAGCGTTTCGCCATTCCAGTTTGGCTGCAGGGCAATGCCGTCGGTAATGAGGTGGCACTGGGCCCAACCGATGTCAACGATCACCGTATTGTTCTCGAGCCGGGCGTCGGTTTTTTCGGCGAGGAGCTGCTGTAGGGCTTTAAATTTCCCTGGCACTACCTCGTCTAGTCTTTCTGGCCGGATCACCCATTCATTTGAGGCGCTCTGTAGATCGAGCGACATGATGAACGGGGTGTCCTGCACAAAGAAGCGGATGTACTGATCGAGGCGAAGCATTGTTTTCCTCCGGTTAAAGGGGTTATTTCTTTTGGGAGAACAGACACAAATGATCCAAATGGACCGGGCAGCAGTTTAGCGCATTTACTATTTTGTGTCAATTTCGGCGGGAGCTAACGGATGCGGTTGCACACGTGGTTGCGAATCACAATATGCGATCGTAAAAGGAAGCCTATCGCTGTTAGTAACGGTCCCGAACTTATTGCCACAGCCCTGCTTTTTTCGACGCGCGGTTGTACTATCAGTTGTACATTTCCTGATAGCCGCCTTAATAGGCCTGGTGATGAAATCGAAACATATTTCTGTGGTCCTTGAACCGCAGTGTGGGCAGCCGTATTGTTCATAATCTGCCTGAGTAATCAGAATCATTCTATGAGCCTCCACTTGAGGAAGTGTGAAAGGAGCAAAAGGAACGATGCTTTATTTGTATTTGCAGCGATAGTGAATTGTCAACACACAGTAGCAAAATCCCGGTACCGAATGTGGTACGCTTGCTCTATGCTTACTGTAAGGTATGAATGATAAGGAGGTGACGATGTATGCATAACAAAGGAATTCATTTGGTCAGCTTTATTCTGGTCATTGTCGGCGCGCTGAATTGGGGCTTGGTGGGATTGTTTCAGTTTAACCTGGTAGAAGCGATTCTGGGTGGCGTGCCAGGGCTGCTGCGCATTGTGTACGTGTTGGTTGGCTTAGGTGGTGTGTACCTGGCAGCAACGCACACGAAAGATTGCCGTTACTGTGCACCGGGTGCGAATCACTCGACTAGTAGTAGTACGATGAATCAAAGTGTCTAGGATGACTGATGAAACAGGAGAAGAAGCTCACACCCGAGGAACGTGACGTGATCCGTAATAAAGGGACGGAGGCACCGTTTTCGGGTATTTATAATGACTTTAAAGAAAAGGGCGTGTATCACTGTAAAGCGTGCGGCCAGAAGCTTTTTTCGTCCGATGAGAAATATGATTCAGGCTCCGGTTGGCCGAGTTTTGTTGATCCCATGAAAAGTGACGCCGTCACTACCGCGATAGACGAGAGTATGGGGATGCGGCGGATTGAAATTGCCTGCAGCAGATGCGGCGCTCACTTGGGACATGTATTTGATGACGGGCCCACGCAGATGCCGGATGGCCGCCCGGCTTCCGGTAAGCGTTACTGTGTGAATTCTATCGCGCTGGATTTTGAGAAGAAAGAACGCCCTTGATCGTTTATCTCAGTTGCAAAACGCGCACTTCTAATAATTCATCATCATTAGTTTCTCCGTGAGCGGAGAAGAACACGGGATATACATCTGGCTTTTCGGCGTAGGAATTGAATAGCGGATCGTTGGAGAACCAGATGAGCCAACGGACATCGTGCCTAGCCAGCTCCTGAGGTGATGGCTCAGCTTCTGTTTCGGGAAAGCGGATGACTCGTTCAGATAAGTAATATATGGCAGGTAGAGACTCGTGGCGTAGCGCAACCCGCCCAGTTTCTGTTGACAGTGCGCGAGCGGCCTCGTACAAAAGATAATCGGGTATATTTTTTCGATTTGCATAGTCGATGGCTGCGGGGAAGGTGATGGCGCTGTGCAGCAAGGGGAAAGCGGCGATGGCTACAACCAGCGCAGTACACATAAAGCGCGAGAGGCTTGGCGCCTTTGGGCGAGAGCGCTCTGCCAGGGCCGCGATAATTGTGCTGAGACCAAGGCCGGCGGTAAGCCCCAGATATGGCCAGAAAGAAAAATATGTTTTTTCGACCGGATGAACCCAGGTGGCGATGATAAACAGCGATAGTGCCATGATAGTTACCAGCGCGATTTTACCGCCCCCCGTGTCGTTCAGACTGGTGGTGTTGAGAGGTTTTAGCTGTTGTAGTGCCCGATCGAGCAGGACTAACGCGCCCAACCCCGATAACATAACGAGCCAAATCGTGCTGTTTGTGTGTACAGTAAGTGGCTTTGCTACTAGAAGCTGAGCGGTTGCGAGGGCGGCAACGACAAGTGCTGGTGCGGCCACGATTTCAAACACCGTTTTCAAGCGTGGGATGCGGCGCGAGAGAGCCGGCACCACCAGGCCCAGAAAAATGGCTGCCAAAAAGGAGAGCACGGTGAACGAGTTGGACTCAATCCGCATTTGCTGGCGCCAGGCCGGCCACCAGGTGCTACTTACGACTGCCCAGGCCAACTCAAAGTGTTCCTTAATTTCCCCAGCCGATAGGCGTGGATTGGTAACTGGATGATCAAGGTATCCAGAGTAGAGCGGATTGCCGAACATGACAGCGTTAGCGATAAAATAGGGGGCGACAACGACCAGCCAAGGCAGGAAGAGGGCTAGGGCCGTGCGCCATTTTTTCTCATATAGCCACACCCCGCCTGCCACGGTGACGACCGCGGCGCCGGCCAGCAGCGCTTCTTGCCGAGTTTGACCGGCGGCGCCTAAGAGAAGACCAGCGAACATCACATAGCTTGGGCGCGAGCGTGCCCAAAAAATAAGACACAGCGAGCCCAGCGAGAGCAGGCCGGTGAGCGGATAGGCAAGCGGTCGGAATGAGGTGA
>Ga0209542_10014075_pt1 | contig 13669 bp, 17 predicted proteins | sample RifCSPhighO2_01_FD_184028 | JGI IMG/M metagenome (GOLD analysis project Ga0209542, IMG submission 184028) | Soil microbial communities from Rifle, Colorado - Rifle CSP2_plank highO2_0.1 (SPAdes) (version 2) | ecosystem: Environmental > Terrestrial > Deep subsurface > Rock core/Sediment ...
CAAGAACCAGAAATTGACAAGTTTACTTCATTAAAACAACCACATGTAAATATTGGAATTAAATTATTTGGATTAAAAGAAAAAGAGATTCATTTACTTATAGCAGCCTAAATCTTTCCTATATAACTTAAAATTCTTATTTCACCAATATCTACTATATAGCTTTTATCCCATTTACATAATTTGTTTATTATTTTATCAAAATCATTAAAACAAGAAGAGTGTTCTGTTCTTAACGATGTATCGCTAATTCCTTGAGGAATATAGGCTAAATCTCTTATTTCTTTAACTTTTTCTAAACTAACTTTATTTTCCCCTCTGGGTCCTTTTCTTCCTGTTGCATGCGGCATTGAAAAATATAGTGGAGTATGTTCTTGTCTAGTATCAATAGTATAAACTAAAATATGTGCTCCTAAATGAGCTGGAAGAAAATATATTTTTCCTGGTTCTACTTTAATTACGCCTTTTCTGTAAACTAGTTTACTACCTTCTTCTTCAACTGTATTATGCGGTCAATCCCCCAATAATTTACACTTGGCTTTTAATAAATCTGCTAATTTATAACCTAAATCTTCTCTTTCTCCTGAAGCTTTTTGCTGCAAAAATTTAGCTTGCTCAACATTCTCTGCTTTATTATCTCCTTTGCCATGAGTATGTAAAAGCAAGATATTATATTTTTCATCTTTTTCATCAAAAGTAGATTCTATTGTACTACATACATCAACAAAATGATTTCCTCTTCCTAAAATTTTTTTATCCTTTAAAAATTCATAAAATTTATCAGCTGCTTCTTTATGATCTATCTCATTTAAAATAAATGCAGTCATTCCACAACCAACATCATTGCCTAAAATTTCATTTACATAAGAATGATTGTTAGAATTAAAAACCCAGATAGTACTATTAGGAATGTCTTTTCTTTTAAATTCTCCATCTGGAAATCTAACTAAAGTTTCTAACCCTTTAAAATTTGGAGGATAATAAAACCCATCTTCAAAGCTTATAATTTCTACCATGAGAGAATTTAGATTATAAAATTGATTTATAAAGCTTTTGATTTACTACTTATACGTGATAGTTATTTTGAATTATTCTAAAACATAAGTCCAATTTGGAAAATCATCCAAGCATCTTAAAACTTTTTTATTTGATTCTATTAACTCAATAATTTTTTTAGCTAGATCTTCTGGTTTTGTTGGTTGAATTTTATTTATTCTTTCTTCTGACTTTCCTCTTCTAAATAATGGGGTGTCAACTGGACCAGGATAAACTATTTTGATCGCCCCTCTATAATTCCATACACTTTCTGCGAAAGATTTGGCTACTAAGGCTCCAGCGAGTTTACTACTTGAATAACCAATAAATTCATTTAATTTTAGAGCTCTTTCTGATGATATTTGTACAAAAATAGAATTGCTTTCAAAATTAATACGTAATATATGTAATAAATTTGAAGTTCCTTTAACATTAACTTGAAACATTCTTTCTATTCCTTCTGGAGTTTCTTCCTCCTTTACTCCTGCACTATTTACTACAAAGTCAATATAATTAGGATGTTTTGGAATTTTTGATACTGCTTCAAGAAGTGCATGTCCATCTGAAATATCTACAATAGCATAATTTACTTTAGGAATTCTTTCTTCTGGATCTTTTATATCAAAAGAAAATAATCTTCCCGGTTGTTTTTTTGCAAATTCTTTTAATACTGCTTCTCCAATTCCACTACTTCCGCCAGTTACTAAAACGGTTTTATTTGTATAATCCATCTGAACTTTTATTTAGAATTAATTTATAAAATTATTTATTTTACTCAACAATTTAGTTTCATCTTTTAATTCATTTTCCCAAATTACCAAGCATTCATACCCATAGTTTTTAAAATGTTGAATTCTTTGTTGCTCTTCTTCTTTTTATGCCAATAATTTCCAAATAATTCTATTATCTTACTTTTATATATAAAATCTGGAAAACTTCCACCAATATTTACTTTAAAGTAGCCAACAAATTCAAATGGCAAATTATGTTGTTTAAAGAAATTAATTAGAAAAGTTTCTTTTTTATTTGGATTTAAATTTTGACTATTAATCCATTTTTGAACAAAATTTTTATCTTCTTTCCATCTCTTCTTCCAAAATTTTGACATTTTTTCATTTTGTTTTTTAGAATGTTTTCTGCCTTTTCCTTTTTCTGATATTTTCTTTCGAACTTCAGGTCTTTTAGACGGATTTTGATCTCCTGTTAATTTACCTTTTTTAACCATTCATCACTAAATTTTCTTCCCTTTAATGCTTTGGACAATTTTAAAGACCTCTCTTTACTCTTTACACTATCCTTAAATTTCTGACTTGAATTTATACCAATACTAATATTTCTCTTGTGCTCTTCTGATAATTTTTTCCCAGGATGCACCTTATGTCCTTTTTTAAAACCACATTTTGGATTTAGATTTTCTTTATAATATTTTTTTAGTGATTCACTTATTTTTTTGATTCGTGGTTCAGTTTCTTTTGTTAGTCCCTTAGACCAAGAAATTCTTCCCTTTTGAGAATTAATCTTACAATTCCAAGAACAATATTTAGATGTATTTCTTTTCCATATTTTTATTAAATACTCTTTTCTACAAAATAAACACTCTTTTTTTATCATTAGACTAACAAAGACTTTGAACTATATAAGCGTCAGGCAGCTCCCGGAAATGTCCAGTCCTTTCTTTTGAAGTATAATTTATTTATAGCCTCTATTAAATCCGGAAGATTTTCGGTGTCCAGTGGTTGTTTTTCCGGAAAATCAAGAAGTTCTTTTTAAATAACTCGGAAAATTTTCATAAATTTCGGAAGATTTACGGAAATAATCTAAAAAGTTAAAATAACGAAGTTTTATTTTTTAATTAAATTTAGAAAAAATAAATATTTATCTTATTGGACTTTCTTCTGATTGCGGTGCAGTTGTACTAAAATCCAATATGTGTCCGACTACGGCTTTTATTCCTCTTAGCGTATACACAATATCTTCAAATGATTTTATTTTTCTTAAGTGTCTAAGAACATATCTTGGATCTAAAAAGATGTAATAAATTTTATTATTTAATTTTGTAACTTGGTCTGGAGTCATATCTGGAGTTTTGAAAACAGGTTCGCGCATATCAAATCTTTCATAATCTCTAGGATCAAATCTGAACCAATTTTTTTCCATACCTTCTTTGTATAATGGTGTTCCGGGATAAGGAACAATTACTGTACTTTGTAAAACATCAGCATATCCTTTTAACATTAATCTTTTAGCCAATTTATATGTTTTTAAAGCATCTTCACGAGTTTCAAAACTGTAGCCACACATCATTGTGAGATGTACCTGCAACTTCGCTTCTTTAGCTTCTCTACAACTTTTTTCAACTTCTTCAATTTTTGTTCCTTTATCTAATTTATTTATTGTAGACTGACAACCAGATTCTAAACCATATTTTAATAATCTAAAACCAGCTTGTTTCATTAATTTGTAATCTTCAGCACTTACTGCTCCAAATCTCATATTGCCAGAATAAATTACTTTTTTATTGTAACCTGATTCTATCATTAAATTACAGAATTTTTTTAACCATGGACCAACAATAATTGTTCCAGCATCATCAAAAATTTCTTTGACTCCACATTCGTCTACTAAATATTTTACTTCTTTCATAACATTTTCTGGAGATCTTCCTCTGAATGATCCTTTAGGATATAAGTTAGTGTCCCAGACGCAGAATGTACATTTTCCATACCAGCAATCTCTACCTGCCATTATATAAGCTAACGGACGACCAATTAAATTAAATTCATGCTGATATAAATGATTTTTAGTAAATACTCTGTCAATAATTGGAGCATCATCTAAATTGCCTTTAAAATTATAACGGCCATTTTCAATTATTTTTCCTTTATTATCTTTATACCATATTCCTTCTGGAATTTTTTTCTTTTTTTCTAATGCTTCAACTAATTCACAAAATGCAAAATCAAAATAACCCCCATTAATTATGTAGTCAACTTTACATTTTTCCATAAATTCTTTTTGCAATCCTAAAGTTAAATCTACTGCAGATACATGATCTCCCATTACACAAATTTTTAAGTTAGGAAATTTTTCTTTAATTTCATTAATTATTTCCCAATGTATTTTTACAACGGGTGCTTTAGTTTCAAAAAAGAATATATCTGGTTTCTTTTCTTCAACTAATTTATAGAAATCTTCTGTTGATAATTTTTCTGCAATGCAATCAACCCAAGTAACATCATGGCCTTGATCACGCAACATTGTTGCTCCAGTTGCTAAAACAACAGGAAATAAAGTAGTGTGAACATGAAAAACTTGATATTGTCTGTTTTGACTTAATAGAGGAGTACCTTTAAATCTAGTTACAGTCGGAGGATAACCAATAAAAATTTTCATTTAAATATCACCATTTGCCTCGATTTTGTATTTTATAGTGTAATTAGCAATATTTATAAGCTTTTAGTTGATGAAGTTTGAAATACTTTGGATCAAATCTTTTTTAAAATTATTTCTTGTCTTTTAAAGCTGCAATTACTTTATCTGCTATTTCTTTTGTTCTTAAATGTATAAATTTTGTTTTGAAATAAGCTATGGTTGTTTCCCCTCTTTTATAATTTGGATTTTGACCAAGAATTATTTCGTAACAACTCATTATTTTTCCTTCGCCGACTTTTAAAACTCTAAATATATGCCTCCCATCCGTTATATAGTTTCCATCCGGAGTTTCACCCATTGTAATATATTTATTTTTCATTCTTGCACCAATCCTTTAATTAATCCATAACCATAACTTAAATGTATTAATAGATAGATAAATGGCAATAAGAATACTGCTTTGAAATCATTGTAAATTAAAATTTGTTTTATACTTGAAATTAAAACTATTAATATGTAAATTAACAAAGGTATTAAAAATAATTTATTTATAAAACTTAAAGGAATTAATAGTATTAAATATAAGACGAATAACGAAGGAAATAAATACAATAAATTTATTTTCTGATTCAATTCTTTTTCTTTTTTTACACGCATTAAACCATAATTTGAAAATTGTTTTAATAATCCCTTTAGATTAGATCTTCTTCTATGATAAATAAAAATATCTGAAGTGTAAGCTAATTTATATCCTGATTTTTTAGCTCTATAGAAAAATTCCGGGTCTTCGCCTGGAAATAATTTTATATTAAAACCATTTAATTTATTGAAAACCTCTTTTTTTACAAAACAAATAGCCGAAGTCAAATCATTTTCATCAGCATTTAAATTTAATTTTCCTTTTTTATATCTATTTGACATATTTGCTGTACATAAAAAATCAGCCATAGCATAACCAGATGTTTTTGCAAAATATTTGTCATCTTTGGGAGTTAATTGCGGACCACCCAGTATATCGACATTATATTTATTAAAAAATTCTTCTGCTTTTTTTAAGATATCTTTCTCAATTTTTGCATCGTCATCTAAAAAACATAATATTTTTCCTTTGGCTTTTTTAGCCCCATTATTTCTGTTTAGAGAAGGATTTTTCCCAATTTCAATTATTATTTCATAGTCTTTTTTATTAAAATCTAGATTGTTTACACTTTCCTTAACTTCACAATCTCTTTCAGGAGCTAATGCTATTATAATTGAGAATTTCATTTTTTTTCTTTTCTTTTATAATAAAAAATAAACCTATTAGGGCTTCTAACGTGCCTATACCAAAAAAAGAACTTAATGACATTGAAACTATTGCTTCGGGATTTATATTATAAAGTGAAAATAAAGTTATCAAAGTTAATTCTCTTGTCCCCAAACCAGATATTGATATTGGTATAGTTGCTACAACTGTTCCTATTGACATGAATGTTAAAAATATATGGAAAGGAACCTCTATATTAAAAGCTAATCCAAATAAATAAACTTGGAAGTATAATATCAACCAAGTTATAATTGTTAAAAAAAGTATATAAATTAATTTTCTTAATTTTGGAAGACTATTATAGAACTTATTTAAGGAATCGTCGGCCTTTTCTCTCATGTTTTTCGGCAGTAAATAGTTATAAAATATACTTAGGACAAAGATACCCCTTTCTTTCCTCATAAATATTAATATTAAAGAAAAAAATATTAAAAATGTTATTATTAAAATATGAATCATATTTATATTTAATTTATTTAAAAAAATCAAACTGCCTATGAACGCGAATAAAAAAATTACAAATAGATCCAGGATTCGTTCAATTATTATACTGGAGGCACATTCTATTAAACCTTTTTTTGTTTTTTCTTTTATATAATATGCTCTTAATAATGAACCTGCTCTGGCTGGAGTTATGAATCCATAAAATGCGCCAATATAATAAATTTTCATTATATAGGGAAATTTTAAATCAAAATTTTGTAATTTTAAAATTTTATACCATTTATAACCCAGAGGGAGAATAAATATTGGAGTTGTAATTAAACCAAGACCAATATAAAATAAATTTGCATTTTTTAATGTATTAAATAAATTGTAAGGACCTATTTTATATATTAAGTAAACTAATAAAAAAATTCCTATTATTGGAAGTATATTTTTTAATTTCATGTAAATTTTAGAAAAGTTTAATCAAAAACTTTATTTTGATACTTTTTACTCCTAATTTTTAAATCTAGTTTTTAATAAAGTAATAAACATTTTCAGTATGACTTTTCTTATTTTTAACCCTGAAAATTCTTTGTCTTCCCATGTTATTGGATATTCTCTTATTTTAAAACCTTCTTTTTTCATGTAAAATAATAAAACCGCGTCTATTGCCCAATTAGTATTTTCTTTTATTTGGTCTTTTATTTTGTCAATAGTGTATTTTTTGAAAACCTTAGCACCACATTGAGTATCTTTATAATTTAAACCAAGAATTATTTTGGTTAATATATTAAACCCACGACTTGCAAATCTTCTTGAGAATGGTTGTTTTTTCAAAATTTTTGCACCTTTTATCCATCTAGAACCTATAATACCATCATAATTTTCTATTTGTCTGCTTAATTCGAATAAAGTTTCTGGTGATGTTGAGCCATCAGCATCTGTATAAGTTATTAAATATCCTTTAACTAATTTGAAACCTTCTAACAAAGCTCCTCCTTTTCCAATTTGATCTGGAAAATTTATATAATTAATTTGTTTGTATTTTTTTTGGACTTCTTTGACTATGTCTTCAGTTTTGTCAGAACAATTATTCAATATTATCCATAATTCAAAACTTTCTTTTTTATTTTTAAAAAATTCACAATAATTAACTAAGGTAGGCTTTATTTTTTTTTCTTCATTTTTTGCTGGAATTATTATTGAAAAATCAATCATTTTATTACCCATATTAAGCTTGAAAATATTAGTTGAACTAAAATCATAAAATATACAACCTCTTTTTCTGTGAATTTGCCTGTTCTTGTTAATAAATGAGGAATGGAATAAATTTTTTCATATAATGATTTTATTTTTCCATTTTCTAATTTACCTATTGATTTTTTCTTAAAGTTACCACGAGCTTTTAAAATAAATTCTATAATAAAAGGTATTGAAACTATTAATGCTGCTCTTTCTATATTTCCTATTACAGCTATTGATACTAAAACTGCTCCTAATAAATAAGTTAAGCTATCTCCAGGCAATATTTTTGCTGGAACTTTGTTGTAATAATAAAATGCAATTAATGCAGCTACTGTTACTCCAGCTATTGCTGCAGCACTAATTCTGTTATTAGCATAAGCATATAAACCTAAATTTGACAAATAAATTATTGCCATTCCTGTTTCTGCACCATTAAAACCAGCCAACATATTTACCATGTTTGATGCTCCAACAATTCCTATTGGAACAAATAATAGCGGATATAATAAACCAAGATCTATTCTACCTAGAAAAGGAATTAACATTGTTGTTGTACCTGCTTGGACAACCATTAATGGCACTGCTGCTAATAAAGTTAACAAAGGTTTTTGCCATTGTCTTAAACCAGAAGTTTCATCTTTTGATTTTTCAATAATTAAATCATCTACAAAACCTATGAAGGAAATTAATAAAATAGTTGTAATTGCACTAAATAAATATAGTAAATTTTGTGGACTTTCATAATAAAAAGTCTGCAAAAAAACATAGAACATTAGGCCTGCCATAACTCCACCTAAGACTGCTAAGCCACCAGAAACTGGAATTAAGGGAGTGTTTTCTTTATGAACATCTTTTACTACTAAGTCTATTCTTCTTAAATATCTAATTAAGTAAGGTGTAATAGTAAATGTAACTAAAAAACTTAATAATAAGCTTAGATATAGGAGCCATCTCATAAGAACTTGGCTATTAATTATATTTAAAAAGATATTTGTTTAATTAAACGCCTTTAGTTTTTAGAAAATTGTCTTCTTTTTTCCTGGCTTCAATATGAGCTTTTTCTAAATCTATTTTATAATGTTTAGCTAATCTAATTACCGCACATAAAATATCAGCTAATTCATCTTCAATTTTTTCTTTTGAAACTTTGTATTGTTTATCTATTTGATCTCTAGATGGAAAATAATAGTTTTCATTAACCATAATTAATTTAGAAAGTTCTCCAACTTGTTTTTGTAATTCTATTAAACTACCTTCTGCACCCCATGGTTTACCTTCAATTTTTTCAAATCGTTTAATGATATTTTCAGTGAGTATTACAGCTTCTTTAAATTCCATTTTAATAATCTTTTACTTTTTCCACATCAGGATTTGGAACTTCTGTACTTAAATATTCTGGCTTGTATTTTATGTCTGAACTATAATCTACTTGCCATATTTTTAATGGACCAATTAGTCTTCCATATTTTATATAATACGCTAATGTGTAACCTTTATCAGTATCATCATAAACTTTTTTATAACCTAACCAGTCTTTGCTATTTGCTTCATTTTTATCAAATAAATATAAATTTGAAAATAAAGTATTTTTTGTATTTGGTGATAAAAATAATCCCCCCATAATCGGATTTACGTTTCCATTTTCATCTACAACTGGCATGATTCTTAAACAACCATTGTAGCCATTTTGAGTATTGAATTCGTATTCTTGTCCATTTAAGAAAAGACAATTTAACGGAACGTCTTGTCTCTGATTTTGATAAATTAAAGCAACTTGGGGCTGCAAGATATCAGCTGATTTTGTAGTTTCATTTGAAATTCTTGTAATTAAAATTACTCCTGCAATAGCTGCACTTCCTTTTGGAAATAATTTTCCATTGTAAATAAAATCTTCATCCAACACAAAAGTACCTCTGTATAAATATGATGTTGTTGATTTTCCATCAGCATCACGCCCTTCTTGAATTTCTTGATTATTTATGAAGAAAGTCGGAATATAAGAAAATCTATCATAATTTTCATCTGCACCAATACTTGAAAAGGCAGTATATTTTCCTATTTCATCTGAAACAATTAAAACGTGAGTTGCATTATGTGCTTTTAATAATTCTAAAGATTCTGTTCTATCTCTTCCTGTTAATAAATGTCTACCAACAAAAAAATTTATTGCTCCCCTTGCATTTCCACCATCACTTATTGTAGCTCTTTCACCAAATGCCTGAACCCAGTAACCATAATCCCACCAATGAGCAAATACAGAATCTTTTGGCGTGTTTTCACGAACCCACGACATTGCATACTGCCATTGTTGATCAAAACTTGCGCCAGTATTTTTTGCTGTGTTAACTGTTATTTTTCCTCTTTCAATTAAACTGCCGCTAACAAATGGTGCAAAAATTAAAATAGTAACTACGGCAATTGAACCAATTTTTTTTACTTTATTTGTTGATAATAAACCATAATCTAATATTCTCATTAAGATATATGAAACTAAAACAGCTGTAACTGGAACAAAAATAAATACTAATCTTACTGCACTTCTTGCTCCTACTGCAGTAAACAAAAACCAAACTAAAATTAAAATATGTGAATTATCTATGCTTGAAAATGTTTTGTATAATTCTTTATCTTTGAAAAATGCATAAAGATAATAACAAACTATTATTAAAATAAATGATATTAATGAACCTAAATATAATACTAGAGAAAATGTTGTCTTACCATTTAAAATTGAATCGCTTGAATATCTGCTAAATATAAATGACAAAAGAAATATTGAATAAACTATTGTTAAAATAATTTTATGTTTTTTTATGTTTTTGAAACATTCATAAAATAATAATACTGATGAAATTAAAAATAAATACAAATAATAAGAACCAAAATTACCCTTCCATGAGTTAACGAAAGGCTGCTGGCTTTCTGCAACAGTTAATGCCCATCTATTTCTACTAAAAGGACGGGTTAAATCGATAAATGTATTTAAAATTCTGTCTGTAATAAAAGAGGAACCTTGAGTTATTATTACAAATATTAAACCAAGAATAATTGTTAATCCCAAACTTAAAGCACCAATTGGGTATTTATCCAGTTTGAATTTTTCTTTTACTTTGAAAATATTTATTTCGTTTATTAAATAATAAATTATTCCACTAATCAAAGCCAATAGAGTTATCTGAGATGTTAAAGCTATTATTATAGAACCAAAGCCGTAATAATACGGATAAAGTTGATTTAATAAAACGAAAGTTGTCACCCACCAAATTACATATGAGTAAAAATCTTTTTTATCAAAATTATTTAAAACTATTTTTGTTAAAGTTGTTACACTTATTATTACAAAAATAAAATTTACTCCTCCCCAAGTTATACCTAAGAGGGCTGTAGAAAGACCAGTTAGAAAAGCATGTAAATAAGACATCCTATTTTTTGATTTTAAAGAATAAATGAAGAAACATAAAGCACTAAAGAAAAAAACTATAGCTAACGCCTCTTTATCTCCAACACCAGAGATTGTTCTGTATAGAAATTGTGGGGCGACTGCTAGAAACGCTGATGATAATAAAGCAACTCTATAATCAAATAATTTTCTTACTAAAAAATAAAACGGAATTAATGCTATTGAAAATGTTAATGCTGGAAAAAATACATCTACATAGTCTAGAGTAATACTTGAATTAAAAAAATGCATAACCTTGTATAAATAAACTATGAAATGAGCCAAGAAACTAAATTCATCTAAATTATTATAACCTAATGGAAAATACCTAAGCATATCTTTTGCCATTAATGAACCATGTTCTAAAATATATTTTGAATATCTAAAAAATTCTGCTGCATCAGGGTCACCAGGAATATAAAGGCCTGTTGTAACATCTTTTAATAGGTGTAAATTGCTTGTTCTTATATTAAAACTAAAAATCATTAAAATAAGTAAACCTATAATTCCAATAAATTCCTTATACTCTGTAAAGAAATTAAATATCTTCTCTTTTCTAATTTCTAATACATCTTTATTTAATGTATCTGACATTTTCTTTATTGATAATGTTGTATTTTTAAGCTTAACCTTTTTTTGTGAAAAAGCTTAACCAAAAATAAGAATAGAAATATATAAAAATGAATGAAATTTGAAAAAATATGTGAAAAAATATAAAGTTGTTTATGCTAGGCATGAATGTATAGGTGCTGCTGCTTGTACTGCTGTTAGTAAAGACTGGGTAATTAAAGAGGGTGGAGATGGCAAAGCTGATTTATTGAATTCTGAAAGCAAACAACAAAATGAAATTCAAGAAAAAATTATTACTGAAAAAGAATTTGAATCAATGTTAGAAGCTGCAAGAGTCTGCCCTGTTAATATAATTCATATATATGATGCTGAGACTGGAGAGAAGATAATTTAATATAGAACATGATAGATTATAATCATCCATTTATTATGGAAATGAGAAAAAGTTATAATATTTCTCGTGATTTTTTTATTAAAGCGGACGAAGTTACTAGAAGCAAGGGTTATAGAAATTCAGAGTTAGAAGATTTATTTTTAACTTCAGCTTTTATGTTAATGTCAACAGATCTTGAGATTAGAAACTTATTAGATAAAATAGATTCTTCTTGTTTGTCTGAAAAAGATAAAATAGATTATATTTGTTATTTTGATGGTTATTTAGACATTGTTCGAAAAACTAATAAGGATGTTCTTGATAAAGCAAAATTTTATTCTTAAATTATTTTAGAAAAATAAAGGTGTAACATAAACTTCTAACAATCCAGCTACAAATAATAAAGCAACTGCAATTATTATTAAATCTATAGAATCAATTAAAACTTTAGTAAATTCTTTTGTTCCAACTTCATGTCTAGTAACTGCTATTGATATTATCCCTCCAGCTAGACCTCCGACAAAGTAAGCTAATATCTCTGGTATACCATGAATAAAATATCTTAATAATCCTAGAGAATAAATATGAAAATAACCTGCGAACTTAATAAAACCAAATGTACTTGCATACTCACTTATATTTACTCTAAAGAAATTTCCAATTGCTGTACTTATTACAGATGCGTTCCAGATTAAAATAAATAATGCTCCAGCACCAAAGAAAAATGAAAAAAATATTGAGAATAATAAAACTTTGAGATTATTTGAAAATATTTGTCCAAATAAATTAGAACTATTTATGTATTGACTTGTTACAATATCTATTCCAAATATATTAGCGTTAATATTTTTAATTGTACTAATTTGTGTGTTGAAAACAGAATCAACTATTTTTTCAGGCAATAAAATATACCATAATGAAAATGAAACTACTGTGCCCAAAAACAAAAAAATAAGAAATGATAATGCTTTGCTATGTTCTTTTAATAATTTATATTCGGAAGAGTTTGATGAGTCTTTTCTTTCTTCATATTTCATAGTTTCATACACTAAAGGCAGGGCTGCCATTACTGTCAAGAAAACCATAACTAAACTTGTTTGATCCCTGAAAATCCATAAACTTAGAAACATTGCAACTGAAGCATATAGAAAGCCAACGAAAAAAAGATCAAAAGGTTTTTTTTCCGCTTTTTTTGGTCCGATAATACTTTCTAACACCATTTAACTTACAGAAATATTCTATATTTATATAACTTTCTTATTATTTTTCTTGAAATTTAGTGCTACTGAGTTAATACAAAATCTTTTTTTAGTTGGTGATGGACCATCATCGAATAAATGACCTAAATGTCCTTGGCATTTTTTACATAGAACTTCTATTCTTTTCATTCCATGAGAATTGTCTTCTTTTAAATCTACATTTTCTTTTGAATCATAAAAACTAGGCCAACCAGTTCCAGAATTAAATTTAGTATCTGAAGAAAATAATTCTTCTCCACAATTAACACAAACATACACCCCTTTTTCTTTGTTATCCAAATATTTTCCAGTAAATGGAGCTTCAGTACCTTTTTCTTTTATAATATGTTCTTGTTCTTTTGTTAATTTTTTAGACATTTTAGTTACTAAATCTATATTTTAATAAATATATAAAATGTTTTACCCCGTCTTTCCAAGTAATTTTTTTACCTTGTGAGAATGTTCTTGGGTTAGTAAAATCAATAGGAACTTCAATTATTTTATATCCTTTTTTTAATATTTTAGCTGTTATTTCAGGCTCAAAATCAAATTTATTAGCTTTCAAATTCATACCATCAATTACTTCTTTTCTAAAAACTTTATATCCTGTTTCCATATCTGTTACTTTACAAGCATAAATTATATTTGTTGCTAATGATAAA
>Ga0209542_10014077_pt1 | contig 13668 bp, 7 predicted proteins | sample RifCSPhighO2_01_FD_184028 | JGI IMG/M metagenome (GOLD analysis project Ga0209542, IMG submission 184028) | Soil microbial communities from Rifle, Colorado - Rifle CSP2_plank highO2_0.1 (SPAdes) (version 2) | ecosystem: Environmental > Terrestrial > Deep subsurface > Rock core/Sediment ...
TCTGCTCGGTTTGCTGTTGCTTTATTCGCGTTCACTACTAATGACACTCCTGTCGGGTTTTTCGTGTCTAATGCAAATGACGAGGCGTTGGCGCTTCCAAATTGGTTACCGAGATTGCCGTCATAGCTATGCACTTTTGCCACTAACGTACCATACAATCCGTTTAAGTCCGTTTTCGCCACCCAGGCAATTGATTTACTCGCTCCCACTGCCTGGCTCGCTCCCACATTCCCAGAGACCGTGATCGCTTTCACATACAACGCTGTACTACTGGTATGTGAAACTGCCGAGGAACTGCTCACGCCGCGCGTGATTGTGCCAGTTAAATCATTCCCAGTCTTTGAGGTGTAGGTAATTATCTCGTTATCAAATAAAATGGTTGCGGCGTCTGGTAAATTCGTGGCTGAGGATACCGTAATCGCTGTCGTGTCACTGGAGCTCAATGATTCATTCAGCGTCACACCGGCGGGTTGATAATACAACGAAATGGTTTGACTTTCACTCTCGCTATCGGCCGAAGTATAGCCAACCGTCACAATGCCGTCACTACCTTGACTCGCGGTCACACTACTGATGACTGGCGCGGTATTAACCACATACGCCACATTTACAGCACTGACTAAAGACGCGCCAGTACCATCTGAAATTAAAAATAATTTGTATTGTATCCACTGATCATTACTGGCATCACGCAAATCAGCGTCAACTGTTTCGCCACCGGCTGGGGCTGTGAAATAGGTCGCGCTATCACAGCCAGTCGTGCCATTATCCGGGCCGCACCAACTACTCCATGTGCCAGGAACGCCAGCGTTATTCGGTGCAGTTCTGACTTGAAATTTGGCATCTGTGCCAGTGGGTAAACTTTCTGTCCATGTTAATCCAGATAATAAGGCCGCACTGCTTTCCGTATTAAACGCCGAACTGGAGAGCGTCGCGCTGGCCGAATACACATTGTACACGATGGACAGATCATCCAAACTTGGGCCAGTGGCGTCGCCAGCATCTTTAAGTAAATATGCTTTATATCTGATATATCGTTTCCCATTTGTGCCTGTTCGGATTTGCTCACCAGCCGCGGTCGTGTAGTAGGTTGATGTTGTGCCATCCGGTCCCAGATAATCCCCACTCACCCAACCGCTGTCCGCGGTGCGAGCTGCTATCTGGAACTTTACAATCTTGGTGCCACTCGTGCTTGTCGCGGTCCATGAGATATTCCCAAAGCTGTTATTCGCGCTTCCGGTATCTATTGTTGCAGAGGTAAGCGTGCCTGAATTGACAAGAGGAGATGGAACTTCATTTTCTGATCCAAATGTATTAAATGTGTTATTAGTAGATTTATATTGAGCCGCCATCCAAGCAGTAGAACGTACAACAGTAGAAAGGCGCAGTTCATCAATAAACCCTGTATACAGTGTATTAACGCTTTTACCGATTTCTGATGTTGCGTCTATCATAATTGAAGCAACCGCCGCCGCACTCGCTTTTTGAACCGTATTTTGATAAAATAACCAGTTTCCTCCGGTTTGTGTTGTAATTGTGATGTAATGCCATTGCGACCGATCAACATTACTTGAAAAATTTACGCGCGAATTACGAAATGTATTAATATACAAATCATCTCCAGACCATGGGTAATGGGCCGTTTGGCTTGCTTCAAATCCTTCAATAAAACCGTTACCAGAAGCTGTGCTTGTTTTTGTCCACACTTCAAAGGTTGCTATTCCACTCGTAAATAAGTCACCAACATTCGATATGGTAAAATAATCATCTGAAGCGCCACTAAATTGCAACCCCTTTCCAATGTAGCCATCAACCATATCTCCCGTTACCAAGCCACCTCCATTGGTTCCGTGTTTAGCATTACTGGTACTGTCTAAAAACTGAGGAGCAGACCCTGCCGGGTCATTGTTTAAATGCCATACTGCGGCATAGCCATTTGACCATACACTGGTAGCCGCCTGACCATCTGTGACGCTGGCGTTGCCATAGTACACATAGATAGTATCCGTGGCCGAGCTTAAATCAATTTGTGGAACCTTTATCCAGATAACCGCTATTTGCCCGGCGGCACTCCATTGTTCTATTTCATACGATAATTCGGTCGTGCCATTGGAATCTGTAAAGCGTATATCCTCGCCATTGGTCTTGGCTTTGGTAAAATCAAAGTTACTTGACGTGAGTTTTACCATGACTGGAAAATTGGTTAAATTTTCGGCTTGGGCGGAATTATCAAACGTAATTTTTTTACGGTAACTCCATGTTCCACCTGTTAAACTATATCCAGCTGGAGATAATGTTACTGAATTAGCCGCAACCGTAACAGTAGAGGCAGTACCGGCATTAAAATTTGCATCTGTTGTGTGGGTTACAGTAGCGCCAGAATTCGCCAAAGTTATTTGATTTGAACCATTAATCGTAACACCCGCGTCTTTGGAATCGTACTTAGTCCAATTAGATTGATTGCTCGTATGATTGGGATACGCGGCCACATCCGCCCCGCCGACCCAGCTGGTTTGCGCCCATGTGTAGCTTGCGGCACCGCCTCTATCCCATACTGATGCAACTAATACCATAATAACCAACATCACTATGGCGCCACTACTAAAAAGAGCAAAACGATTTTTGCTCAATGCTTTTATTTTTTTAATACACACGATAGCAAAAACATCAGCCCGTTTCAGCACCTTATGAAAGAACCTATACAATTTACGCATAACAAAAAAGTTATACATCTATTATACAACACAATACTCTTTTATGCAGAGTATCGTGTGGGGACAACTTTTACTGCGATGCTCGCAATGAGACGCGGCCACTGCGCATCTCTACAAACATGCGACAAGACGCACTATCAGTGCGTCTCTACATATTATTTTGAAAATGTTTTGCCGAGAATAATTTGAGAAAGTGTTGTGATTATTCGCTTGAGTGATGAATCCCCTTTTTGTCTTGAATATGATGAATAGATGATTGTAACTGGCACTTCAATGAATCGCAGATTGTGCTGGGAAATTTGATCTAAAATTTCCGAAGCATGCGCCATGCGGTTTTGAAAAATTTTTATTTTTAAGGCCGCATTTTTTGAAAATGCTCGAAAACCGTTGTGAACATCGGTGAGAGCAAGCCCTGTGGTTAAACGAGTAAAAAATAACGCCGCCTTCAGCGATATACCCCGCGATCGAGACATATCTTGTGTCGTACCTAAAAATCGGGAGCCAAGTACTACGTCCACCTCTCCTTTAATAATAGGGGTTATAATTGACTGAATTTCATGCGCGCAATGTTGGCCATCTGCGTCAAAAGTAACAACTATATCCGCTTCTTGTGAAAGCGCGTATTCCATACCTGTTGCCAATGCCGCGCCTTGTCCTCGGTTTACATGATGACGTAACACGACCGCACCTGCTTTTTCGGCGTAATGATAAGTACTGTCGAGGGAACAATCGTCAACCACAACAACATCGTATCCGTGTTTTTTCACATCAGATACAACATTTCTTATCACTTTTGCTTCATTATAAGCGGGAATGATCACGATAACTTTCATAAAAATTCAAAAAGTAAAAATTAAAATGCAAAATGGTAAATAAAAATGTAAAAACACAAGACGATTTAAAAGTTTTTGCATTTTGCTCTGTCATTTTACTTTTTCATTTTTGCTCTTTACTTTATCGCCCCACACCCTCATATCTCCATCCAATCGTCTCTAATTCATCTTTATCCAAAAGATTTTTTGCGTCAACTATCACTGGGTTTTTTACTAATTTTTTAAGCGCGTTCCAGTCAAGATGCTTAAATTCTTCCCATTCTGTTGCTATAACAACCATGTCTGCATTGTTGAGGCAGGATTCTGGTGAGTTGGCAAAAGTGATCATCCTATTTTGCTCCAATACCTCACCCCTACCCTCTCCTTGTAAAGGAGAGGGTGAACGACGAACAGTACCCCTGCCCTCTTCCTTCACGGAGTTTACACTGAACGCAGTGAATGTGTTCAGGACAGGATCTTGTAAAGGAGAGGGGGGGCGACGAGCGTTATCCATAGCTCGAGGGTCATAGCACTGAACATGGATGCCTTTTTTTACAAGCTCTTGAATAAGCCATAACGCAGGTGACTCGCGAATATCGTCGGTGTCTCCTTTGAATGCGAGACCGAGAATTGCAACTATAGAGACGTGCCCCTGGCGTGGCGCTACGATTTTTTGCAACACAAATTCTCGTTGTGATTGATTTACTTCTATTGTGGCTTTTAATAATTCAAATTCATAATTATTTACTCCCGCAAGCGCGGATAACGCGCGAACATCTTTTGGAAAACAACTCCCACCATAGCCAAACCCTGCTTTTAAAAATGCCTGCCCGATTCGGGGGTCATGACCTATGCCTTGCGCAATATCATCAACATTCGCGCCAACTTTTTCACAAAGGCGCGCAATTTCATTGATAAATGATATTTTTGTTGCCAAAAAAGCGTTTGCCGCGTATTTTGTCAGTTCCGCGCTTTCCCATGACATGGAAAGGATAGGGCAGGAGAAAATTTTTAAAACATCTGAAAGTATACCTCCCCCTACCCCCTCCTTATTAAGGAGGGGGGTACGATCGGTGTAGAGACGCGCCGATGGTGCGTCTCCTGTGAGACGTTGCGCCACAACGTCTCTACACCCGACAACAACTCGGTCTGGATTCTTAAAATCATGGATTGCTTTTCCTTCGCGCAAAAATTCCGGCATGGAGATAACGGCAAACGCATTTCCGAGTTTTTCCTGCGCTTTGCGCGCGGTGCCGACAGGAACGGTGGATTTATTTATTATGTATACCTCACCCCTACCCTCTTCCTTCGACAAGCTCAGGACAAGCTCTTGTAAAGGAGAGGGAGCTGTCGCCGTCATTCGCATCTCATCTATCACACTCCAATACGCAGTCATATCTGGTGAACCGTCTTCTTTTGGCGGAGTGCCGACGCAGATGAATATGACAATTCCCGCCAAAGGCGGATCGGCCTTTGGCCGAGACATTTGACAATTCCCGCCAAAGGCGGATCGGCCTTTGGCCGAGACATTTGACAAATCGGTTGTGAATGTTATATTTTTTTTATTTTTTATCATTAATTCTTTTAGTCCGGGTTCGTAAAATGGGGTTTCACTTTTATTCAATAATTCAATTTTGTTAGTATCTTTATCCACGCACACCACATCAAAACCAGCGTCTGCCAAGCATACGGCTGTTACTAAACCAACGTATCCCGCACCGATGATCGTGATAGTCATACTGCAAAAATCAAAATGATAATGCAAAATTCAAGTATTTTTAAATCACTTTATATTTTTACATTTTTATCTACCATTTTACTTTTTACTTTTTCATCTTTACTTTCGTCCCCCACGATTCCCAAGTCCTTTTTAACCCATCTTCAAAAGAAACAGCAGGCGCCCAGCCCCATGCCCGCGCCTGTGATATATCAAGCATACTTCGGCTTACTTCATCAACAGATTCGCCATGTCTTATCTTCAGCGTTTTTCCGGCAACGGATTCAAGCAATGCGACTGCTTCACGCAATGAGAATTCTCGGCCTGACCCGATATTATAACATACGAATCCACGCTCTATATCTAACGCCAACATGAGAGCAGAAACAACATCAGATACATGAACAAAATCCCGCGTTTGCTCCCCAGTGCCGTTTATACTAAACTCTTCATCTGATAATAACTTTTTACATGCAATAGCAATCACACCACCGCCTTGGGCTGGTTGACGTCCGCCATACACGTTTGCGTATCTTAAAAGTGTTACCGCAGTGTGAGGGTATCGTTCATGATACATTTTTAATATTTCTTCTGCTCTGCATTTTGATTCGCCATAGGGCGAAAGAGGCGCTAATGGGTGATTCTCTGGTGTTGGTAATATATCAGGATTTCCATACACCGCGCCACCGCTTGAAGAAAAAACTATTTTCAGCGGTTTTAAAATAGAAACAATCCGCTCAACCGCGTTACTATTGATTACAAATGTTTCATCAGGATTTTTGATGCTTTGAGGTACAGAAATTTGAGCCGCGCAATGAATAACAATCAGTGGGCTTTCTTTTTCTCTGATTTCACATAACACACTTTCATCGCGTATGTCGCCATGATAAAAAACGCTCCCTTCAGGGAGATTCTCTTGCGTGCCGTGAGACAGGTTATCTAATACAACGACCCGATATCCCTTATCTGTGCACGCATCAGCGATATGCGATCCGATAAATCCCGCCCCACCGGTGATGAGAACTGTCTTCATACTTAGTTTGTAGTGGGTAGTGAGTAGTTTGTAGTGAAAGTAGTAGAAAATTATTCCTACACCTACCAACTACAAACTACTCACTACAAACTCATACGTTAGTGTTTTCTCATTTGCATCGAACGGATTGAATCAACGGTTTTTTTGAGCCCGTCTTCCATAGTCACGACAGGATACCAGCCAAGCCGCTCTTTTGCAAGCGAAATATCAAGCATTGCATGCTGATGCAATTCAATTTCGTTTTTTTCTATAACTTCTGATGTACTCGCTGTAATGGCCTTTATCGCGCTGATAACATCTTGTAAACTATACGAGGTGTTCGCGCTAAAATTCATTGGTCCATGTTCATCACTTGCCATCATTTTTAACAACCCCTCTATAATGTCAAGCACATACACTACGGTCAGGGTATCAGCTTGATTTGATTTTAATTCAATGGGTTCATTTTTCATTGCTCTGCCAATAATATCAGCAATCTGGCGGCCACTGCCGAGTTTCATGCGAGGTCCATAAATACTTGCAAGGCGAGCGATTTTGGTATCAAGTTTATACTGCTGTGCAAACCAATACACCAATGTCTCGGCGAATCGCTTGCCTTCTGCATACGGCGCGGTTGAGCCAACAGGGTCCACATACCCCCAATACGTTTCTGGAATCAGCTTTGCAGAATCCGCATTGCCATATACCCATGAGGAAGAGGTAAATAAAAATTTTGCATTCCATTGCTTTGCAATCAGCAAAGAATTATATGTTGCGTGGGATGAAGAGAGCACTGTCTTTAAGGGATTTCCTTCATAATCCTTTGGGGTTGAAGGGGTTGCCAAATGATACACCTCTTGCACTCCTTGAAACTCCACTTGAAATTTTTTAAGTTCTGGTAATTTTGTTAATTCTAACGGCAGTACTAAATCATGTCTCATTAATTCAAAATCAGGGTTTGCAAGTAAATGCTCAATATTTTCAATGGATCCAGTGCTTAAATCATCAATGCAAATAACATGATGCTGACTCACCAAAAGATCGCACAAATGAGAACCAATAAATCCGGCCCCGCCAGTTACTACAATATTTTTTTTACCAGATGGATAGTACATAGCGTAATGACAAATGACAAAACAATTATTAATATGAGAGTGTAGAAAATTTCAGGACATACGCGTTTGGCGTCATTCCGGCCACAAAGCCGGAATCCAGGTCACATTAACCAATCTCTGGATTCCCGCTTTCGCGGGAATGACGACCCGAGTTATCCTCCTATATAACTCCCTTTTCGTAAATGTTTATCAAAAATAAAAAATTGTTTTATAATCTTTCCGTCCAACCCTAACAATTGTACTTGAGGACCACCGCCACGACGGGGAGTTGCGATAACATCTTTTTTCCCGTCAGCGTTTACATCTGCAAGGGTCATCATAACCCCACTCTTTGGTAATTTACCAAATAACGGGATATTCTTTATAAGCACTCCGTCAAGTGAAAATATTTTCGCTTCTGCCTGTTCTCCTACTGTTGACCCTAAAATAATGTGCGATTCGCCTGTATCAGCCGCATGTTCCGCGATCACGATGTCTCTTGTTAAGGGAAGCGAAGTGTCTTTTAACGATATCATCCGTTCAACTCCGCCATATCCATTATAAAAAGTAATGCTATTTTTTTTGCCATTGCTTATAATGACCGCAATTTCATTAATACCATTGTCATCTGTATCGCCCAATGCAAACGAGACCCCCTGCCTTCCTGCCCGATCTCCTGCAAAAAATTGAGATATTAATTCCCCGTCTCCGTTCAACACCTTTATCATAGGGCCGCCGCCATTACCCGCGCCTATCACAATGGCGTCTTTCCCATTGCCCAATACATCGCCTGTCGCAACACGGACACCAACTTTGATTTGAGAAGGAAATGCCTGAAATTCCTTCAGTAAAACACCTTTTAATGTGAATACCCGAATTGTAGAAACTGCAGGAGTTGCCGGAACAGTAATAATTTCAAGTTCATTGTCATTATTTACATCCCCAAGCGCCACAGACACCCCGGCTTTCATGGTTTTATTGTATGCCAAAAATTCATGCTGAAGCACGCCATCATACGACCATAATCGCACCCACGGATCCATCCCTTGGCCTGATCCAGCAACAAAAAATACTCGCTCAATGATTTTTTTCTGACGCGGGATACGTGAAGACACAAATGCCGAAGCAGGCGCGTATGTGTCAATGGAACTAAACGCCTGCTCAATATTAAGCCGACCAAATCCCAACTTCCCTACCAATTCCGGATTTTTTCCTACAATATCATCGGCATTGTATACAAGATAATCATACACCTCTTTCACTGAAAGCCCTGGAGCGTACCCTTTAATCAGCGCGGCGGCGCCAGCAACCATAGGCGCGGCAAACGATGTGCCATTCCAATTACCACGGTATGCTTTTTCAAGCCCACCGATGCTGGCATTCCAAATTTGCGTGCTAAAAATTTGTTCTCCCGGAGCAACTAAATCAACGCAGGTTGTACCAAAGCTGGAAAACCGCGAACGCCGATCTTTTTGATCAACAGAAGCAACGCCTAAAATCCAATTTTTTCCTGCAATTTTTTCATCAATACACCCAGGATATAGCGGGTTGACGTCAAGGTCGCCAACAGTGCCATTCGTATCTGGTGTGCCGTCATTCCCCACTGCCGCAACAATCACGATGCCTGATTCATACGCGTCGGCAATTGCATCTTTTAAAATATCATCTTTTAAATGACCGACAAAACTCATGTTAATCACCTGCGCGCCATTATCTTTTGCATACATAATTGCCTTGACCACATCAAGGGTATTGCCATGTCCAAGTCCATTCAGCGCTTTCAGCCCCATCAGCTGGACATTTTGAGCAATCCCGCTTATTCCTATTGAGTTATTTCCCCGCGCGCCGATAATACCCGCAACCACCGTGCCGTGCGTGAGCGCTTCAACTGTATATCCCTTACTGTCTAATTTTGATTCTGGCTGATAGGTGTTATGGTTAAAATCCCAGCCATGGCGGTCATCAATAAAGCCATTGCTATCATCATCTATTCCGTTATTTTCTATTTCATCTTTGTTTGTCCAAATATTATCAATCAAATCAGGATGATCAATATCAAGTCCGGTATCAATCACCGCTACTACTACATCTTGGCTTCCGCGCGTAGCATGATCCCACACAGGACCGACATGAATTTGATCAAGGTATGTTTGTTCAGAAATAAATTGATCATTTGATACTGCCGTTGCGATGTTCATTCCTTTAAACACGGCATTGTTGCCTTGTATGATTCTTGCCGCATTTTGCAATTCGCTTGGGTAGTAATCAAAATTTGGCTGGGCATGAATAACATCAGGAGTGTGTTGTAGTTTGTTGACCACCTCCTCAAGCGTTTTCTGCGATGGATTAAAAAAATGCAACTCAGGAAGAATAGTGCCTTTTTTTTGAACTAACACTTGGCCCGGGATAATGGATTGGTCCATTTGTAGAGACGGGGTTAACCCCGTCTCTACGGAATACGAAAACACACTTTGCAAAGGAAAGATTATCATGCCAAAAACAGTCAAAAAAATCGCTAAACATTTCATATACTATCAGTATATCATATTTGTATAACTCCCCCTACCCCCTGCGCAAGAGGGGGAATCTGTAGAGACGCTCCGATGGAGCGTCTCCGCAAGCGAGAGACGTGCCAACGGCACGCCTCTCCATGAACGCAATCTTTTGTAAAGACGCATTGCCAATACGTCTTTACAACTGTCTGGCTAATTGATTGAGTTTATCTCTGCGGTCTTGAGATATTTCGTAATCCTTGATTGCAAGGTACGCTTGCAACGCCTTCTCTGTACCCCCTTCTTTTAGCGCTTTTTCAATTTTTTGAATATAAATATCTGCCAATAAATTCGTTCCTTCCGGCCGATATTGAATTGTCAGCATTTGCATGGCATAGGATTCCGCAAGTTGCGCGTTTCCTTCTGCAAACGCCTGTTTGCCTAATGTTTCCAACGCCCGTACTTTTAAATAATTAAATCGCCAGCCGTAAGGGGAAAAATCATACACTTTTGTTGCAACATCCAATGCTTTTTGAGAATCTTTTTCTTTATCAAGATAGGTTGTTGCTTTTACATACGCCTCGCTTTCAGCTTTATTAAATTCTTGGTTTGTCTCAATGAGACGTTGTTCATAGACTTGCGCCATCAATTTTCCAAACGCATCCCAATCCTCTTTTTGTGTTGCTGAACGGATATCTTTTAAAATTTTTTCGTCTTTTTGCTCTTGCGTTTTAATAAAAACCGGGATGATACGATCTCTCATTCCCCAGCCGATGAGGGATAACGCGATGAGGATACCGAGGACAAAAATAATAATGAGTGATTTTTTGTTCATAGTCATAATATTGATGTAAATAACCTTACCTCTACCCTCTCCTTATAAAGGAGAGGAGGGACGACGACTCCCTATATATAACCCCAGAATACCAGCACTTTTAAAAATCGGCAATAACTCCCCCCTGCCCCTATTCTAAGGAAGAGTGGGAACGTGCGCTCCTTTGAGCTGCACCCCGCCAGAGGCGGACAGCAACGGGACGTCTCTACACTTACAAAAACAAAACCACCCCGAGATGAACTCGGGGTGGAATTTCTGCGGTCTCACCGCGATGCTTATCTCTCGAGGTAAAGATGGGGTTAACCCCGTCTCTACAACGGAGAGAATTAGATAGCGTCGGATGTAACAGTCGCGCTGTTACTACCTGCGGCAGTCATTGCGGTTCCGTTAAGATCCTTCACTGTCGTTCCGCCAGAGCCAGCTGTCACGGTCTGCGTTGCACCTGCTTCGGCGTCACCGGTCAAAGCCGTTGAAATGGTCAGGGTCAAAATTGTACCTGTTGCATCCAACGTTGCGGTGTTCGCGGCTGTGAGTGTGCCACCGTCTGCGGTAACAAAGGTGTCGTTTCCAACACTCAATGTGATGATATTTGCAATGACAATTGAGTCATTGCCAGCGCCTGATGGATCAGTCGCCTTAATATCACCGGTTGCGCCATCTGTAAGAGCCGCAGTAGCGGCGCCACCAGGAACAAGATCAGTAGCAATAGTGGTCGGGTCAATCATCTCGCTAAAGGTCAGCCTGATTGAATCGCCAATTGCAAGATTATTGTTCTCGGTCGCATCAATAATAGCGATAGCGGTAATTGTTGGAGCAACGCTGTCTGCAGTGCCAGACGCGGCGGTCGTGGTCATTGCAGAAGCGGCCTGGACATAGCTTGGTGATTGGTCAACCCATGATTTGGAATTTGACCCATCAGTCCAAACTACATCACCTGCTGTAATAGATCCTGCGCCGTTGGATGAACCAAGAGACGCAACACTGAATTCAACGCTACCTGCGGCAGAGAATCCAACATCAGCGCGCGCAACGAATGTCTTGGTTTGACCCTCGAGTACTTCGTTAGTTGCTCCAGTTGTGCTCAATGTACAGCGCCACTCTGTTGGGGAAAGCCCCACACAGGTTGTGGCATAGGTTGAATTCTGGTCGTATTCAGAAGGATAGAGTTTCAAGTTTTTCACAGTTGAGCTGGTCTTTGTGTTGCTAATGTCAACCGAAGTCAGCACAACTTTGTTTTCTGCGACATCTGAAGCATTGCTTGCGGCAGAAACATTGAACTTGAATACCACTTTAGATGTTCCACCGCTGGTTGAACCAGTTGGGGAATCGCTTGCAACCGCCAAGGTTGGTTTGGTCTTCATCACAGTGATTGCATTGCCAAACATACCGCGGGTTGTGCTTGCGTTATCCAAGCGATAGATTGTCTTGCCAGTTGTGTGGGCATTTGAAGTCGTTCCAAATATACCACGTTCAACTGTCAGGTTTGCACCTCCATCTACTACAACAGCCATCAGTTCTTCGGTTGCGGCATCAAATGCGGCATCTGCGCTTTCATCAATAAAGATGATATCGCCGCCTGTAAACGTGATACCGTTTGCAGTGACTAACGTTGTTGCTGTTGCAGTCAACGCAGTTGTTGCTGTGGTTTCTGTGGAAGTAGCGAACGTTGAGCTCGAAGCGCCTGCTGATACGATAATAATACCAGCATCATTCACCAAGTTTGGTGTAGCGCTTGATGGAGACAACGCGGCTGAACCTTCTGCATCCATATCGTACAAGAACCAGCGAGGTGTCTTATCAGACACACTGGAATCCTGTCCGCTTGATACATAGGTCGGCTTCAACACCACATACGTTGAGCTGTCTTTGGTAACTTTAATGCGATCAGCGCCTGACAGTGTCCACTCAACATAACCAGGGTTGGTTGAACCATCACCGTTAAATGTTTGAGCTGTTGACACCTGTGCCAGCGTTGAAGTTCCTGCATAAAGCGCCGCAGATGCGATTGTAACATCGTCTGCATTTGCGTCATTGCGGAATCGCAATTTTGTCACATAGACATCCTCATTTGCAGAGGTCAGTTTTAAGCGAAGCGCGCCTGAATCAGGTGTGCTGCCTGCAACTGCAACTGAAGCTAATGGTGTGTCTGAAGCAACAGAAACAGTCAATGTCCCTGCATTAGTCGCAGTGATTGTTTGACCACTGATGACTGTATTAGAGTTTGTTTGAACCGTTGTTCCAGAAGATGCAGTTGTCCCGGTTACAATCAACCCTGCAATCATGGTGTCTGCGCCTACTGCAGCTGTATATGCCGCTGCTGCTACATCACCATATACTTCAATCACCATGGTTCCATTTGATGCTACTGGTTCAGAGATTGACCATGTGTTATCAGTATCTGTAACAGCTGATTTGACTGATGTGGTCTTTGAACCATATTTCAGGTAGACATTTGTGAGGTCATCTGAAGGATCAAATCCATTACCGCCAGTCCAATCAATTTCAAATTGTGTGAGATTGATTGCTTCGGTGGTTGTTGCAGACAAACTGAATTTACCCAACAAGTAGTTGGTTTTTGGCACAACTGTTGTCTGGTTACCATAGCCCTGATCTTTTGCAAGATTCAGCGCGCCCTGACGAACGGTCAAGGTATTTGCTGATTGGTTTGCAGCTGGAGCATCAAAGTACCCTGCAGAAGTTACACGTTGTGCATTATTGTAGGATGCGGAATACAACACAACCGCTTGTAAGGTATCACCAGTTGACACATCGTTATCAGCGCTTGCATCAAAGATGTCTGCGCGGATTTCCATGCTCAATGGCTTACCTGGTTCAACAACTACAGAGGAACCAAAACTAAATTCAGTACCAGCTGCTGCAGTTGAAAATATCGTGTGAAAAAATGAGAGAAATTTCATCATAAAAAGGGAAAATCAATATTGGTAATAAACCCGAGCAAATTTACGAGCACTGCTGAAACGATAATTACCAG
>Ga0209542_10014080_pt1 | contig 13665 bp, 20 predicted proteins | sample RifCSPhighO2_01_FD_184028 | JGI IMG/M metagenome (GOLD analysis project Ga0209542, IMG submission 184028) | Soil microbial communities from Rifle, Colorado - Rifle CSP2_plank highO2_0.1 (SPAdes) (version 2) | ecosystem: Environmental > Terrestrial > Deep subsurface > Rock core/Sediment ...
TTTGTACTCTTTACTAGAAAACATCTCTGATTTAAAAAGAAATGAAATGAAGTATATAAATATTTGTTTTTGTATAGGCGAGAAAAATTACTTTTTTTGCTAATTTCTAAAACACAAACAAGAACAAGATTCCGAATGCTAACATTCCGCCCCAGACAATTTTATTCCAGTAGAATACTTTTTTTCCATCTAATGGTCCAAATGGAATCAAGTTGAACAAGCCCAGCCAGATGTTGATAGAAAAACCGGTAGCAAAGACATTTGCCCATTGCGGTAATACATAAAGGAGCCCTAAAAATAACATAGCGAGGACATAATTCATTGCCGGACCAGCAGCGCTAATTATTCCATTCTCTTTTCTGGTAATCATTCCAGAAATCATCACTGCACCAGGAGCAGCAAAGATAAATCCTACAAATACTGCCAAACCTACTGCTAAATATAACAATTGGTCCCAGGCTCTGAACTCTGCAGCACAGCCGTAATGCTGGGCAACAAACTTATGCGACAGTTCATGCAGGAGAAAGCCGAAACCTGCCGTAAATAAAGAGATTACAAAAAAAGTCAGAAAATTAAGTGAGAAAATCCTGTTAATTTCACCGTTTAATACACTTGCACCAGTGTAAATGAAGGTAAATGCTAAGGACAAGGCCAGCCAGGCTTTCAGAATGTCTACTATTTCTGTCCTGGAAGTCTTCACCTTTCCAATAGTAATCATTTTATTGATCATGTTCGGTTTCCTTTTCCGTAGAAGGCTCTGCCTTCGAGGCATTAGAAGCTTTGCTTATTTGTGCTTTCTCCTCTACCAATGCTTTAAGACGCTGTGCTTCCTCCTCAACTTTGACTAATAAAGAAAGATCAGCGAAGTTTTCCTGCGCACATTCTTGGCAGTAATAATCTGAAGTGTCCTTAATCTTGTAAGTAGCTTCCGCGTCGCAGACAACACACTTTTTCCCCATATCAGCTTAAATGGGTACTGCTTTAAAAAGGTTTTTCTAAAGTCGATAAAATTTAAATAGAATTTTCATCTTTGAGATAAAATGACCTTAACAGAATATTTCGTTTATATTGCCGGAAGCTTTCAAAAGATGAACTTAAAAGATTTGGTTAGATCCAGCAGAGATCAACCACAGCAACAGGTTTGGTCAGCCCGACTTTCTACCGGCGTATTTGGTTTGCCTGATTGCAAGGCGGGGAATAGAGGCCCAAAAGAAACAAACGAAGTCCTTTTATCTTTAGGTAATGAAGAGATCAATAAATTTGTAGATTTAGGATTCATTTCCTGTCCTGTATGTCGTCCTGAAGAAACTCCGAACTTCTGGGAGATAATTAGCGACAGAGTTGGCCGAAAATATGGCCTTTCATCACTTGAAAGCTATGTTGATAAGAAAATGTTACCCTTTGACGCTCGAAGGCTTAATTGGGAAGAACTACTTCCAATCGTTGGGAGAACGCCAAATAGAATTTATTTGCCTAGGGATTTATCCGAGCAAGATTTGGTGCAATTTCAAGAAAGATTTACTCGGATAAGATTTGCTTTCCCAAAAGTTGGCTACTATAATCCTGCTGTTGCTGAACGATTTACAGAATATCGGACATAACTTCACTTCTTCAGCAGAAAATCTTTCATCTCTTCTACTTCGTCTTCCGTTACTGCCGCACCATTATATTTTGCGTTCCATAAAGCTGCTTCCACTAATATTTCCCGCCCATTTTTCTGAGGAGGAATGTAAGAATCTAAAAGGCCCATGCGGTAGGCTACACCAATAAGCTCCACTGAACGGATGATTTGAATATCTCCCAATTCCTGGCTGAACTGTTTCATCTTTTCTGCATTTACAGAAACTGTTTTCTGGAAACGTCGCTCCAGCAATGCTTTCATCTCTTTGTTATTTTCAATAAACAGGCGCATGGTCCTTTCATCCATGACCATGGCTTCTGCTCCTGCTTTTAATGCGCATATTACTGATTCAATCTCTCCTGACTGCACCACTTCCATATCTTTATTCTCAATCTTAAATGAGCTATTAGCTATGGCATGGAGGCGAGCTACTTCTTTTTGCGGGACATCTTCATAGACTTCTAGGACCCCGTCTTTAATCAGCTTTAATGCTTGCAATGCTTCAAATTGGAAACGCTTGATATCCATGGGCCTGGTTACCAACTCCCGCTTTACAGAGGGGGTAATGTAAAACTTTCCGCCATACTTCTTCTTTAGTTCCGGCAGGATCCAAACCATCCTGGACATGACTAAAGTGATGATCGGCCCGGTATCAAAAAAAAGAGCCTTGACCATCAGGAAACTCCAAATATTTTTAACGCCGTAGAGATTCTTTTTTGCGCCGGCACTTTCTCCTGATGCAAGTCTAAAGAGGTGGTTTTACCAGCATAACCTTGCAGATCCCAGTTCGATAATCCCATCAATCCGGCTGCCTGCCCGATAGAAAGTCCCTTTTCAAACAAAGAGGCACTTTTCTTGATCTTGGCCGCATCCATGACGTCCTGGAGATGTACTTTTACTTTCGCATTGGATTTTTTGACTAATTGGAATAGATTCTTGATGCTGTTGTTGTATTTGCCCAGCTGATTTTTCTCCAAGCTGCTTCGGGCACCTTGCAGTTCTTGGACGATAGTCTGGTAATCTTTCTCCGGAATCGAAGTGACTATCTTGTAAAGAGAATAAATCAAGACGGTGAGAGAAATCAAGTCTAGATTCTTGTGCACCGCCACGTCTTCTATACCGTGGTCGCTCAATGTCCGTAATTGATCCACATCATTTTTGTCTCTTTTCTCTAGGATAGTGATAGCTTGTCCTAAATCATAGAGAATCTCCTTCTTGATCGCCTCTTCCATGAGGAAAAGGAATAAATTTGATTATATTAAACTTTGGGTAATTAGGAAAGAACTGGCCTTATTTTTTCTTGTAATCATGCAATTCTTTGCATACTTTAGGGACCGTAATAACCCAATCAAATAGCTTAGTGCAGGCTTCAAATTTCTCCGCTGCGCTTGCTGGTATTTCTGGCAGGTCAGGAGACCAAATCTTGCCGGAAGTACTTCTAAAGACGGCAGAATAAGCAGGAACTCCAAAAAAACTGGAAGTATAGTTGAGCTGCATTTCTCCTTTATTAGGGCCAGCAAACTCACGATAACATTCTATATTCCCTGCTTCTGCTTTGCAATGCGCAAGGTATTCAAAGAAACGATCACCAGCTGATACTATTTTGTAACAACCGGGGTCTTTGCTTTCTGGATTAACTACTGTCTTAAAACCGGCCTTTTCTTCAAGGTTTACAGCAGAACAATCGGGTGTTTCCGGCGTTTCTGGAACCTTCGCAGAAGTACACGAAAGAGCAGTTAATGCTCCGGCAACCAAAGCAGTTTTCATATTAAATTTTGCCATATAATAGTGGTTTCAAAGAAGGTAAGTATAAAAGAATTATTGTTTTGCAGTTACTGTAAATATTGGAAAATCTGCCTAGGGTATTAAAGCAGTAGCAAAAATCAAAGTAGCCCCATCTTCCTCAAATATTTGCGGGCATTAGCTTTAAAATTTGGAGAGAACATCCCCCTAAATAACGAGGAACTTCCTTGAAATTGTGACTCAATCAACCTCTTTTGTTGTTCAAAGAGCGTATTATCTTCTTTTAATGATTCAGCGTACAAAGTTACATAATCTATTTCTTTCATAATTCGGACTTGATTATAGGTTCATATTCTTTAAATTTTTCCTTTTTGATAATCTCAGCAAAAAAAGTTCTTAAATGTTTTGCGTCCGCAAGATCTTTCTGGCCGCCAAGCACCAGTTCTTTGTATAATATTTCAAATTCCAAAGGGGGGATTTCGAATTCAAATTCCTGGACCTTCATCTTCTGAGGATGTGTAAATTCGAAAAATTTAGCTTTTCTTTTTTCTGTAATAGGAATAACTTCCATATTGGGAAACATTTCATTAACTCTTGCAAAACGGATATTGGACATCTCTTCTATGTAAGGATAAACTTCTTCAACAGAATCTCCCTGGTAGCACCAAAACCCACTTTTTTGTAAAGCTTCAAATAATTTTTCAAATGCATTCTGATTCATGGCCGGGACAAGAATATCCACATCTTCCGTACCGCGAGTTCTCCCGCTAGAAATACTTACAAAACCGCTCACTAACAAATAATCAGCATATTTCTTGAGGACGTCAAGAAAATCTTTAACAAATAAATCTAGTTTTGTCAACTCCCTGTTAATTACGATAGTATCCCCATCAAGATGATATCCTTTCCCCATGTTTTCTGGTAAGAAACCAATTATTTAAAATTATCTATGGTAAAGGTCTTTTTGGTTAAGTTTTTAAAAGAAACATTACTTTTACTCCTTCAAGGGCCTGTAGCGTAATCCGGTACTTCGCAAGAAGCGGAAAAGCGCATACCCATGGCATGGGTGGAGTCCGGGTTCAAAAGCCAGCAATCTAGGCAAGTTCCTCAAGTGGGGCATTCACTTCGTTCAACCCCACGACGGTGCAAATTAGTATTGCAGCTTGAAAGTCCCGGCAGGTCCATATTTCTTATTTTATCTTTTTAGATAGTTTTATATTTTTGGAAAATTTACTCTCAGTATGGCCTTAGCAGTTACCCACATCATCCTCACTATCGCTTTTCTTGACATTTTCCGCCATTATGTCTTTGGCTTGAAAAAATTTCCAAGATATCTGTTAGTTATCGGCGGTATTGCTGGGTTAGCGCCGGATTTAGATATCCCACTAGGCTGGATTCTTACCTTACTTACTGGAAATTCTGTAAATGTCCACGGTCTTTTTACGCATAGCATCTTCTTTGCCTTATTATTTACTCTCATTGGAGCAATTTTGCATTATCAAAAGAATCTGAAATGGGCAAAAATATTTTATGTCATTGCAGTAGGTTGGACGCTTCATATTTCTCTCGACTGCTTATTTAATGCATACTCAACTTTTCTATGGCCGCTTTCCATAAACACCACTGCTTTTTGTCCTTCCGGCCTTCTTGAAAACTATCGCACCAGCATAGATGCAATTATCCTTGTTCTTTGGTTACTGCACGAGGAACTTCATCATAAGATAAAGTGTTATTTCTAGTTAGAATATATACTATAACCTCTATATGGCAAAGAATAATATAACCTCTCTCCTCTGTCAAACTAAGAGGTGCTCTTATGAAACGTACATTAGAAGCTGTAGTTGCAGCCCTTACTCTATCTGCGGTTGGTTGTGTGAATAATGCCACGACTCTTGCTATAGCTGTTCCTTCTGTAACTGCTACTCCTCTTCACGATGAAAAGTATGATTCTGTTGACGATTTAATCAATCCAGAGGATATTCAAACTCTTCCAAAAATGAGTTATATGGTCATTAGCGAATCAAAATACAAAACTGCTGAAGGAGAAGAAATAATCTTACATAGTTTTGGTAGCACGGTGGTTTATTCTGATATAGGAAAAAAGACCTATCTTGCCACTGCAAACCACGTGGTGGAAAATGAAAATTTTTTATTTAGTTTTTTTAAGGGCAGACTTGAAAAGGTTTCTGAACAATTTTACCTTTTAGAAGATTATGAAGTTGATGTACTTCACGAAACTATGCGCAGGTTGATTGAATCTAGGGTTAAACAAGGAGTTAGCCAAGAATTGTATGCAGAAGATGTTTTCGGGAACAGAACAGTGCCTGCAAATTATATAATCCATACCTCCAATGAAATGGCATCTATTCTCGAGGTGCTGAAACCAAAAAAAATACAGACAGTAGCTCAGAACGAGACGGGAGATTTAGCGGTTATCAGGGTGCCTCGGTTGGGACATCCGCCGCTTCCCTATTCCATTGGTAATGCTAAAGAATTGCAGCCGCAGAATCTTGTTTTTGTGATTGGTTATCCCGGAGCATTATTGGAAAACCTCACTCGCGGGTATATAACCAGAGCTAGTGATTCAAGATTAGTAAGAATAGATCCAGAAACAAATTTCATCTTTGATGCTTCCATTAGTCCTGGAAATTCGGGTGGGGGGATATTTGCCGTTCGCGACGGTAAATTGGAATTAATTGGAGTTACCTCTGCCATGTATCGGGGGAACAATGATATGTACATTGGTGTTAAAATCAACGGTATATCTGATGTGTTTAAAGGAAATAGAATCCGCTGCACTAAAGGGTGGACCTGCAATCTCTCTCAAGGGCAAGAATTGAATTTGTGATCCATCTAAGTAACTTTTATATATATCATTTTTCTTTCCTTTGTTTGATGTTTGGCTTTACAGAAAAAGAGGTTGCAGTATTCAAAACATTAAATACTCCTAAAAAGATTCAAGACTTCCTCAATCAAATACCTGCCAACTTCGAGCCAGATGGGGACACTGTTTTATCTCCGAGAAGAGTACTGAGAGAGAATCGCGCTCACTGCATGGAAGGAGCCATGTTTGCCGCTGCAGCATTACGGTTTCATGGCTACAAACCGTTAGTTTTGGATTTAACCACGGTAAAAGATGATGACGATCATGTGGTTGCGGTATTCAAACATAAAGGGCATTGGGGTGCAATTTCTAAGACTAATCACGCAGTTTTGCGATATCGAGAACCGATATACAAAAGCATCCGAGAATTAGTGATGTCCTACTTCCATGAATATTTTACCAACCACGATGGAAAAAAAACACTTAGATCTTACTCTATGCCCATAGATTTATCCCGCTTTGATGAACAAGGCTGGATGACTGCTGAAGAAGACGTCTGGTATGTTCCTGAATACTTATTTGAAGCTCCCCACCAGCCGATTTTATCTCGCTCTCAGATTGCTATGCTGCGTAAAGCAGATCAAGTAGAGATTGAAGCTGGGAAGATTGTGGAATGGAAGAAGAAGTAATTTAAGGCCTCCACACTTCTCCATTAAAGAGATGTTCCACTTCTCCGATCTCGCCTTCATACATCGAGCATTCTACACCGCACCTTTCAAGTAAAGAGAGAGCATAATTGATACTCTCCTGCCATCGCTCTGGTGTTTTCATAATCAATTCTCTATGGCCAACAAGTTTCTTTATTCCAGCATCAACAATTGCTGTAGCGCAAGGCGTACATGACATCCAGGGCATGTACATTATTGTTCCTTCTGTAGCTGAACCTCTTCTTCCAGCATTAAAGATGGCTGCAGTTTCGGCATGAATAATATGTTTGTATTTCCACTCTCTATCTGCTACTTGTTCTGGTGTTTGGCTTAGTCCTAGAGGGAAATGATTTGCCCCATAACTTACAATGTGGGCTAAATCTGGTTCTACGATAACTACTCCTGTCTTTGTTACAGTATCCTCGCTACAAGCTTGTGCAAAAGAATATGCTTCCCGTAAAAAGAATTGATGTTCTTCTCCTGAAACTGATTTGATGTTTGGGTTCCAAGTCATGCTATCACCAAATGGAACGCTATGGTTTATGTTTATATTGTTTGTTGTTCTTGAGAAATAGTTTAAAAAATAAATGGGATCGCGAGGATTTGAACCCCGGTTACACCCATATTGGTTCTAATCCCCAAGGGTGAGTCTTACCAAGCTGGACCACGACCCCAATTAGTTTCTAAAAACAATAATTGTTTAAAAAGATATGCAAGAGAAAATAAAATTCAAAAATAAAAAAATCTAGTAAGAAACACCAACTTCTACTTCGGCTTCTGCAGAGGTGCTGTCGTTGCTTTCTTCTTTATCCTTCCCTAATCCCAAGCCGCCTTCAACCTTGACTTTACCTTGGGCAATAGAAACCTTTGCTTTAGCAGGAATTCCTACACCGGCGCCAACATTTCCTTCAGCATCCATTCCTACTTTAATGTTAGTCTTTACTTTTCCAGCTTTTATTTCCACTTTCTGGTTAGCTTTCACTTCTACCTCAGCATCAGTCTTTGTTTCCAACTGCACTACTGGGGCTAAAATGTATTCTCCATTGCCAGTAAGATGAAGTGATTCATCAGCAATAAAGTCAAAAGTCGCCGTTGAAGTTGAGTTTGCTTTTACTTCCAGATCGCCTACAATCTTCAATTCTCCAGAAGGCAATTTTGCTTCATGTTCGCCTTCAGCATCTACAACCAACACTTTGGAGATATCCAAGCGAAGCTGCTGATAGGTCCCTTCTTCAAGTTTCACGTCAGCCAGTAATTCTTGACTTCCTTCTGCTTTCAATTTTAGCAAGTCAAAAGTTTGTGCTTCACTAGAAACAGTTACCCATCCTTCGGTTGCACTATGTACACGCACTGAATCAACCGTTACCATAATGCTGGTTACTGCGCTAATATTTGCAGCTGCATCAGTTATGGTAAACACAACTCTTCCTTCTTCTTGTTTTTCCATTGCCTGTTCTTCAGCTTTTTCCATCTGCTGCGGCGGAACACAACCTACTGCCAGAAGGAGAAGCGCCAGAATTCCGACCATAACTATCCATCTTTTCATAAATTTCACCTTTTTTAATGACTAAGTAATACGGATTAACATATCTCCTCTCTTTAAATATTTTTTCAAGAAACCTTTTTATAGAGAATATATATTAGCTAACTATGTTCCAACACTTTTCCTACAGCTGGCAATTAGTAAAAGAAAGTTTTGCCGTTCTCAAGAAAGACAAAGAGATCATGCTCTTTCCAATTGTTTCCGGTATTTTAACCGTTATTGCTTTCCTTTTACTTTTTGTTCCGGCAGGTATTCTTACCTTAGGAAAGGACCTTTCTTCACCATTCTTCTATGCATTACTTTTTATTTACTATGTCATCACCTCCTTTATCGTCATTTTCTTCAACACCGGATTAATTACCTGCGCGCAGATGCGCTTGAACGGGAAAGATCCGACCTTCAAAGATGGAATAAAACATGCCTGGAAACATCTCGGTAATATTTTTGTCTGGTCATTAATCTCTGCTACGATAGGATTGATTTTACGTATGATCGTTGACAGAATAGAAAATAGCGAACGTCTTGGTCCAATAGGAAAATTGGTTGGAATGATTTTCATTGGCATTCTTGGCATGGCCTGGAGTTTCTTGACTTTCTTCGTCATTCCGGTCATGGTTTTCGAAAATAAAAATGTCTTTGCTTCCATTAAGCAATCAGGATCGCTCTTCAAAAAAACATGGGGAGAAAATGTTATTGGACAATTCTCGATGGGCTTGATTTTTGGATTATTGTTTTTAGCTGGAGCAGCAGTCGCATTTCTGGCCTTCCTTTCTGGATCATTGACAGTTTTAGTTATCGTTGGTGCACTTACTTTAATCTATTGGACTATTTTAGCAATTCTAAGCACCAGTTTAAATGGCATATTTGTTGCTGCCATGTACAACTATGCTAAAACAGGCAAAGTTCCTTCAGCATATAGCCCGGAATTAGTGAAGGGGGCGTTTAGGCACAAGAAAAATGTTGGATTTCAGTAAGATTTGCTTAGTCCAAATAGGCCTTTCTTTTTCTCTAACTCTTGGATTTTTGTACTTGTTTTTTCATCAAACCACTGTTCATTGCAGGCATTACAAATTCGTGCCGGGAATTTTCCTAGCTCTATTTCATGGACGGCGTACAAAACCTTCTTCGACATAAGCGTTCCTTTACCGCATCTAGGACATTTCATCGTAATTTATTCCCGTCTGGGTTAATACCCCGCAGCTCTGCTGCGACAGGTTAATAACCCCTACTTTTTTCAATCAGTAATGCAAGTTCGCCATGCTAGTCACTGTACGTACCGAATTCGCTATCACATGGTCTTTGTACTTAAATACAGAAAAAAGCTTCTCACTCCTGAAATCTTTGATTTCATAAAGATAATCTGCAAGGGCATTGAGCTTCGTTACTATTTTCACTTTGATGCTCTTGGCAGCGATGGAGATCATCTCCATTTAGTCGTAGAAGGAGCACCCCGTTATGCTCCCTCACATATTATGCAAATGTGTAAAAGTATACTTGCAAAGCAAGTATTCAAGCAATTTCCAGAATTGCGAGAAGAGCTGTGGGGTGGAGAGTTTTGGTCTGATGGTGGTCACATTGACACGGTTGGAGATGGAAAAGGTCTTGATGCAATAAAGAAATATGTTACTAACCAAGGTCAAGACATGAACCAGCTAACTCTCCACGCGTTTTAACGAGATACCCCGCAGCTCTGCTGCGATTGGGAGTTTCATTTTTTAGCTGCTTTCAATAAAAAGACCCTACCAGAAATCTTCGTGATCTTCTCTTCTTCAAATGGCTTTGCGTCTTTGCAAATTCCAAAACCATCAATCTTCTTCATTTTTAAAACTAAAGAGGACAACTATAAGAACTTTACTCCACCCTTTCTCCCACAATACTTCTCAACATATAATCTACCACTTTAATCTTAATTTTTTTGTTCAATGGCAACCTTCCTTTTACTCCGATAACTAATGGGTACGTCCCCATCTGCCGGCAAAAGGTAGTTTTACCGTCGTACATTTCGGTAAAAACATCAGTCATAATGGTCCCTTTTGGTAGAATCATTCCTAGCATTGGATAGTCGATTTTCTGCCGAATTTCGTTCCGCCATTTCCAATAATACTGCTTATTCTTTCTGAGATATTTTGTACCGCCGTGCTTTTCTAGATAAGTATCAGGAAGCACTGCCACCTGCCTGATATTAATGCGCCTCAACATCAATCCTTCGCTGATCACTTGCTGCAATGCTTCCATATTTTTCTTGTGTGTCTCTTTACTTTCTCCCAGCAAACCAAAAATGATATTTATCCCGGGCAGAAATTTTGGCAGGCCATTTTCTCCTCGTTCTGCGCCATACTTATTAATGATGCCAATTGCTTTCATAGCCATAGCGGGAGCGGTGTTCAATAAATTTTCCTTCACCACAACTGGATCAAAGCTTTCTACCCCAAACGCAGCAATATTTCCTGAAGTGCAATGCTCGACAATAGCTTTGGTGATCTCTTCTCCCCCTGGAGCAACCACAGAATTGGGATTTACGTTATCTATCTGCAGCACTTCAATCTCCGGGCATTCTTTTCTGATCTGCTGCAACAACTCAATTGGTTTATCTGAGGCATAGAAATCGGCTTGCTTTCCCAGACGAAAATATCGTGCTCCTTGCTTGTAATATGCTTCTACTTCTTTCACTACCGATTCCATCTTTCTATTGACAAATTTACTCTTGATTGGTTCAGTACAAAAGCTGCATTTACCAACTTTACATCCCCTGCCTGTTTCAATCTCAATCATGGTTCGATAAGGAATATGCTTAAGGATCTCTGCTCCGGCCAAAGCGAATTTGTCCAGATCATTAAATGAAACTCCATAATCTTTAATTTCAAAGTCATGCTGGACTTTTTCGTAGAATTTTCCACCTTCTAACTGCGTTCCAAATACTGCCGGCCCGGTAAGAATTTTCGTGCAGGAAATATCTGCCAGCATCGGCACAACTTCATGCAATGTTCCAGGTAAGGCCGTAAGATATTTTCCCGGTACGTGCACACCTAAGACAATGATCAGCACTTCGGTCTCAGCTAGCACTTCTTCTGCATCGTTCTTGGTAAGATTGTAGATCAGAATATTGGTTTTCTCTTTTTCAGAAGGTTCTTTTTTGATTTTTTTGTATCTCTTCCAGAGACGAAGATCATCGATGGTAATATAGCTGACTTCATGCCCTTCTGCTTTCAATTGCCCATAGATATATCGCGGATATGTGCCGAGATACGGCGGTACACCTAATCCAGATGCTTCATCAGTGTAGCAGTCGAGGATAGTGTATTTCATAGGGATAGATGGTCTAATGGCTATTTTATAAAACTTACTTAGATTTAATGATTTTTATTCTTGGAAATATTCAACTTTTCCTGCCGAAGAAAGGTAGAGAATTCCTTTTAATCCTTTGTCAACAATAACACTTACGGGAATTGGCAATCCCTCTAAAAAACCTCGCATTTCCCGATTAAAAAAAGATGCTCTTTCTAGCGGTGAAAGTGATTCACGACATAAACGAGTATCATAAAAAAGCAGATCATATTTCCTAAGGAGGGAACCTTTACACCTAATTAATTCAAACCTAAAATCTAACCATTTGTTTTGAAAATTAACCTGGTGTCCTTCAGAAAGTTGCGCTACTAAATCTTTATTCGGTTCCGGAGCTCCATACAGGATCTGTGCCACAAAAGACCTTTAGCTTAGGTACCCTATAAACTTTCTCATAAAACCATTTACCTACCTCACCCGCAATGCAAAGAAAGAGCAAGGCTTTTCTGGGTTTCTGAAGTAAAATATTCAGAAACTTTAAAAATAATCTGCCTTTCTGTTAGTATTAAGGCCCCATAGCTTAGTCCGGTGGAGCGCACGTTCCGCAAGGATGCGAAACTGATACACTAGAATAAGTGAAGACATCGTGAGGAGAAATCCCGATAAAGGTCCGGTGTTCAAATGCCAGCAATCTAGGCAAGTTGGGCGGGTTACCAGTAACCCACCGCGTTCAAGTCAAATAGGTTGTTGGAGGAAAGTCACCGTGGGGCCATTTTTTTCTTGAAAAGATGGCTTAAGGGTTTTTATTGGTAAATATCTTCTTTTTGTATAGTTAAAGTACAAGTCGGCGCTTCCATGCAAGCAGCATGTTCGATAACTTTGTATGAAATCATTTTATCTCTGAAACGCTGCATCAAATCTTGAGTATGTAGATTACCTACATGTAATGGAATTAAATGCCCTTCCTTAATTTTGCCAGCATACTCCTGGATATTTATCACCATATGGCCATCTCTAATTCTGATATGTTCATTTTCTACCGCTCTGAAAGTTTTTTCTGCTTCTTCCGCCTTCTTTTTATCAGGAGGATTAAGATGTTGAGCTTCGTAAAGAGGGCCCGATGCATTATATAATGCAGTTTTTGCATCGTCAAGAGCTTTCTGGTTTTCTACACCAATTGTACGTACCTGATTTAGGTATACGGACTCGAGTAAGACGCTGGCCATCATGGGCATTACTTCCTCCCAGTTTCTAGAAGGCTTATCAAAGAAAAAGTTATGCCAATATTGCGAGGGAAAATTGTGATTTAACTAGATAATTCCCCACAGCTTGCTGTGGGGTAAGAATCTTATAGTTCTGCTCTTTTTCTCTGTCTATGGTGCGAAAAGCTGCTCATAGTGCCTACGATATTCACTACCATCTTGTCATTGTCATGAAATATCGTAGAAAGATCCTTGTGAAACAAGAATACATTTCATACCTCTGCTCCCTCGTCGACGAGATAGCAGCTCGATACGAGTTTGAGATTGAAGAACTCGGTTCTGACGGAGATCACATCCATATTCTTGTCTCCGCTCCACCTCGTTACTCTCCGTCCAACATCATGCAGATCATAAAGAGTATCACTGGTCGCATGATGTTTAAGCATTTTCCAGAAATTAAGAAACAGCTCTGGGGCGGAGAGCTGTGGAGTGATGGCGGTTTTGTAGGAACAATTGGTCAAGCCCAAGGGATAGAAGGAATGAAACGATACATACAGCGTCAAGGTCAGAAAGATAAAAACTATGATCTTCGTAAGTTCTTAACGTGATACCCCGCAGCTTGCTGCGGGGAGAGGTTCATTTTGGAAACGGCAGCAATGCTTGCTAATGCTTCTCCCCGAAATCCTAAAGTTTTGATAGAAAATAAATCTTCCACTGAACGGATCTTGCTGGTAGCGTGCCGA
>Ga0209542_10014081_pt1 | contig 13665 bp, 11 predicted proteins | sample RifCSPhighO2_01_FD_184028 | JGI IMG/M metagenome (GOLD analysis project Ga0209542, IMG submission 184028) | Soil microbial communities from Rifle, Colorado - Rifle CSP2_plank highO2_0.1 (SPAdes) (version 2) | ecosystem: Environmental > Terrestrial > Deep subsurface > Rock core/Sediment ...
CGGTCTTATGAAGTATCTGCTGTGGTTCAACACCGAACGACCACACTGGGGGCTTAAATTACAGACACCGATTCAATTTATTAACACTAATTTTCCGAAAGAGTGCAGAATGGGGTTGACTAATACAGTTGGTTGTTTTTTATTTTATACAATGATATATTTTCCCTGATTATTCGGTGGCAATCATCCCAACCGTGTCACTTGCTCGGTTGTCATCATGTCAGTCATCGCCGCTCGCTCGCAGATAAACTCACTGAATGGCTCACTCCCTACATTGTCCGCTCGGCTTTGATTATTTACAGTATTACATCAGCCTCACGTTCAAACGTGCGCTGACTGACATGAATGCCAACCTCACTAATGTCAATGTGAAAAATTCGGTCTACTGAATAAGTAAACTGGAGTGAGATCTTTTTCTCGATGCCCGAGCTCGGTCGAGTGGTCGAGAAAAAGATCTCGCGAAGTTTGCTTAAGACTTAGAAAGCTGAGTATATTGACTTACTGAGAATGCATAATCCGTTAGACTATCAGTTGAACAAAAGGATATCGTCGAATTTTGCTTACGTGTTAGTACGAATGAGGTTTGGTTAAGAATTAATATACACATAAATATATGAAAGCCTCGGATTTATTAGTCAAAACCTTAGAAAACGAAGGCGTGGAATATATTTTTGGTTTGCCCGGCGAAGAAAATTTGGATTTTGTTGAATCACTGCGAACGTCAAAAATTAAATTAATTGTCACGCGCCACGAACAAGCTGCGGGTTTTATGGCCGCGACATACGGCCGCCTCACCGGCAAAACCGGTGTATGTTTGTCCACTCTCGGTCCGGGCGCGACCAATTTGGTAACCGCGGCCGCGTACGCGCAACTGGGCGCCATGCCCATGCTTATGATCACTGGCCAAAAACCGATCAAAAAAAGTAAACAAGGCCAATTTCAAATTGTGGATGTCGTGGGTATGATGCGCCCCCTCACCAAATTCGCCAAACAGATCGTGAGTGCGTACAGCATTCCTTCCACCGTACGCGAAGCCTTTCGTATCGCCGAAGAAGAACGGCCCGGTGCGGTACATTTGGAATTGCCCGAAGACATTGCGGCCGAAGACACCGATGCAACTTTGTTGCAGGTACAAAAACCCCGCCGGCCAGTGGCCGAAGACAAAGCCATCGCCCGCGCCGTGGAAATGATTACAACAGCCAAACATCCACTCATTTTAATTGGCGCAGGTGCCAATCGCAAATTAGTTTCCAAAATGCTTGGAGAATTTATTGATAAAACCGGCATTCCTTTTTTTTGCACGCAAATGGGCAAGGGCGTGGTTGATGAACGACATCCGCTTTATTTAGGAACAGCCGCGCTTTCAGTCAATGATTTTTTGCACTGCGCCATTGATCGAGCGGATTTAATTATCAATATTGGACACGATGTCGTGGAAAAGCCGCCGTTTATTATGCGACCGGATAGCGCGAAAGTAATTCACCTTAATTTTTTGAGCGCCAAAGTTGATGAAGTTTATTTTCCTCAATTGGAAGTAATTGGCGACATTGGCAATGCACTGTGGCAAATAAAGGAAAGACTTGCACTGTTTACCCCGAATGTAATCGAGGGGATCGAGTCCCTAAAGGGCGAGCCGAACCAGAATTTTGATTATTTTTTGAAAGTAAAAACCCAAATCGACGAACATCTGGCGCGCGACAGCCGCGACGAACGTTTTCCGATTATTCCCCAGCGAATTGTTGAAGAAGTACGCACGGCCATGCCCAGCGACGGCATTTTAACCTTGGATAATGGTATGTACAAACTGTGGTTTGCGCGTTATTATCGCGCGCATGAACGTAATACAATTTTGCTTGATAACGCATTAGCGACTATGGGAGCTGGATTGCCCTCGGCTATGGCCGCCGCGCTTATTTTTCCCAATAAAAAAATCCTCAGCATTTGTGGTGACGGCGGATTTATGATGAATTCGCAAGAATTGGAAACCGCGCTGCGTTTAAAATTAAATTTGACCGTGTTGATTTTGAACGACAGCGGTTATGGCATGATTAAATGGAAACAGGATGCTGGTGGTTTTGGAAAATTTGGTTTGGATTTTGGTAATCCTGATTTTGTAAAATATGCCGAGGCCTATGGCGCGAATGGATATCGCGTAACTAAAACTGCTGATTTAAAAAATATATTAGAAAAATGCCTTAATCAATCGGGCGTGCATATTATTGAAGTACCGATTGATTATTCGGAAAATGAACGCGTGCTGACCAATGAATTGCGGGATAAAGCCTGTCTTATTTAAAATTTTAAAAATTAATTGTGGATAAATCAAGCTAAAGACCTTGTTTATTTTTTTTATAAAGAGTAGAATGATGCACATGCTCGAAATCATCAACTGGATCTAATGATCCAGAAGAAACTTCCGAAGTAAAGGTTGTGGCTACCTGTTCTAAGCCGCCAGAGACCGTTGTGGTGTAAAGTAGGAAAAACCACACTATTGGTCTCTGTGACTGTTCGGCATGATGTGATTCGCTCTTTTCTTGGTGCCGGCAGTATCCTACTTCTGCCGTCACCATTCCTCATTTTTGATAAAATAGGTCGTTTACGATCTTTTTTTTTATTTTCCAGAGAGGATTTCATGACTTGTAATTTGTAATTACCAGAGGTAAAATTCAAGGGAGTTAGTTGTCCGAAAAAATCGGACAAGTGGAATTAAAGGCTTACATATGAAAGATTTTTCCGAATGGCATAATATAAAACATAAAATCGAAAATTTTCAAGTTGAAAAACTTTTTCACGACCGCGAAATTTGGTGGTGTTCATTGGGATCTAACATCGGTTTTGAACAAGACGGAAAAAATGCTAAATATGAACGACCTATTTTAATTTTTAGAAAATTTAGCAAAGGTATGTTTTGGGGTCTACCGCTAACATCAAAAGAAAAGGATGATATATTCCACCACAAAATAATATTGCATTTGATTGATCAAAACGAAAAACCGCAAGAAAAAATTTCGCGAGTTATTTTGTCCCAATTAAGATTATTGAGTGCAAAAAGACTAATACGACGCGTGGCTAGAATTAACGAGAAAATATTTGCTGAAATTGAAAAACAGGTAATTAATTTAATCTTAGAAAAAGAAAACGGACTCTTGATAGAGTCCTCGGGTGCCTTACGGCAATTTGTATAATCATTATACCATCAAATAATTTCCTGTCAAGACATAAATAATTTATGCTATGCCCCTCATCTCCATCAATCCCGCCACCGGTGAAAAAATTTCGGAAATTCCCGAACTAACGTCTGAACAAATTCAGACTAAATTAGCGCTTGGGGACGATACATTCCAAAAATGGCGCGAAACTGATTTCGCCGAACGCGCGGCCAAAATGAAACGTCTAGCCGAAATCCTCCGCGCGAACGCCCAAAAATACGGCGAGATTATGACGCGTGAAATGGGAAAACCAATCACTGCCGCGCGCGCCGAAGTGGAAAAATGCGCATGGGTCTGTGAGTATTACGCAGAAAACGCAGAAAATTTTTTGTCTCCTGAAATCGCCGAGAGTGATGCTAGTGAAAGTTTTGTTCGCTTTGATCCCATTGGTCCGGTTTTGGCAGTAATGCCTTGGAATTTTCCCTTTTGGCAAGTGTTGCGATTTGCCGCACCAACAATTATGGCGGGAAATGTCGGACTCCTCAAACATGCATCTAATGTACAGGGATGCGCGGCCGCGATTGAAGAATCTTTTATTTTGGCCGGTTTTGCTCAAGGTATTTTTCAAAACTTGGCCATTGGATCCGGCGCTGTGGAAACGGTAATTCGCGATCCGCGCGTCAAAGCCATTACTTTAACCGGCAGTGAATACGCCGGTCGCAAAGTCGCGGAAATTGCCGGCGATGAAATTAAAAAAGTTGTTCTTGAATTAGGTGGCAGTGATCCATTTATTGTGCTCACCGATGCTGATGTGGCATTGGCAGCCGAAACCGCGGCCACAGCTCGTTTCCAAAATTGCGGCCAAAGTTGCATCGCGGCCAAACGCTTTATTGTGGTGGAAAATGTGGCCGAAAAATTTATTGAATTATTTAAAATCGCCACGGAAAAATTAATTATTGGCGATCCAATGAATGAGGAAACACAGATAGGACCAATGGTTAATCAAAAATCACTTGAAGAAATTGACCGCCAGGTTCAAGAATCAATCAAAAAAGGCGCGCGTTTAATTATCGGCGGAAAAAAATTTGAAGAAACAAGTTTACCACGAGCTTGTCGAGGGGGTTACTTTTACTCTCCCACTATTTTAGCTGATGTTAAAATTGGAATGCCCGTCTATGACGAAGAAACATTTGGCCCGGTTGCGGCCGTGATTACGGTTCGAGACGAAGCCGAAGCTATTCGAGTGGCCAATGATACTCCGTTTGGTTTGGGTTCATCAATTTGGACCAAAAATTTAGATAAAGCCAAACAACTAGCCTCACACATTAATGCCGGTTCAGTATTTATCAACGGCCTAGTAAAATCAGACCCACGCCTGCCATTTGGCGGCACCAAAAAATCCGGCTATGGTCGCGAATTGGCCGGATTTGGAATTAGAGAGTTTGTAAATGTAAAAACCGTTTGGGTTAAGTAGATTCTTCACCAAGTCTTCTTATAAATTGCTCTTTTTTTTCTTCTAAAACATTCAGTAAACGAACACCTAGTAAAGCTCTTTTTATTTCATCATCTTGCGTCTCATCAATTCGTTCGGAAAAAGTGCTTATATAATCTATTATTTTTTTGCCCTTATCAATTCTGGCTTTTTGTTCACCAATTAATGTATCAATATACTGATCAATGTCAGTAACCGACTCTAAATTCCAATGATACAAGCCCGAACCAAGATCAGCACTGAGTCCAGTCGTATCTTTGGTATCGGCGTAGAGTCGTTCATAATCCCCTCTAGTATTTAACACGAGCGCATTTATTTTTTTACGTTCCGTTGATTTTTTCCCAAAAAGACTAGTCATTGTTTTAACATCTTCTAATTTTTCAATAAAAGATTCTGCTAACAGTATTTTATCAGTGATATCTTTGGTTAATTTATTTGCAGCTTCACGAACTTGCGCCCCTTCACTATCTTTTCCTGTATTATCCGGCTGTATTTCAACATCATTTGGTCTAACATAATTAAAATTAGACAAAACTTGAAAACAATAGCCTTTGGGATCGAGGTCAAGATCTTGTTTTTTACGAGTGATCTCAGCTGAAAAATTCCGTTGTTCGTCAGATATGTTACTGAAACTTTCTTCTACCATTGTTTCTTTAATTCGACGACTAATAAAAACAATCTCCTTTTTTTTAATACTTTCAAAAAGACCCCGTGACACTTCAAGAATAGTCTCTTCTACGGCAATTATTCTGGCCGCTTCTGACAAAGTTGGCTCTGTCTCCAATACCGACAATCTTTCATCAATATCGGCAAATAAATTGTTTATTTCTGAAAATAAATTAACACTTACGGTTCTTCCTGTCTCATTTTCAACCAATTGTATTATTCTTTCGTCGTCTTGCTTATTATCGCTTGTGAAATCATAATTAAAAAATTTGGCATTTTCATCAATAACAGCGGAAATAATTGCATTTATTCTTGCTACTTTTCTTGATACTTCAGCAACAGCTTCAGCAGTAAGTTTTTCTGCATGATTCACTTTTTCAATTACCACAGGATTAATTCCTTCTAATAAATTATGATTTGGAAAAAATGTTAATATTTCTTTATACAAAACAATAACTTCCTTAAGATGCTTTATACCTTCCTTAATACTTTGATTGTTTGGATTTTTAATTAATCTTAGTTCTTCCTTTTGGAGCTGTGCTTCATTATAAGAAATGGATCTTAAAGTTTCAGCCAAATTACTTTCATCTCTATTTATATCTAAAATTTCGTCAGCTCTCACTGTATCACCATCCCGCACTCCACCTTCTTCTACTCCTTCTACTCTGGGCCGAGACGACGATAATTCTTTCATACCTTTTGATCGTTCTGAATTTTCTACAGACATAAATTTAAGTTAAAAAATACTTTATATCACGAATTGTACCCCCCCACTTGGATGTGTCAAATAAAAAATATAATTCCATTACAAAAATGAGTCTATAGACTCATTTTTGGTATCCGTGAATTTGTGAACATTGAAACGACTTGGATAAAATAAATTTATTTTTTCCATTCCATTAATTTCAAAACACCGGGATCGGCGCTGTCATGATTACTGTAAAAACCAATTTTTAATACTGAATCAGAGATACGATGTAAAAACTCCGAATATTCCTCCGAACCAAGGTCGGGACGAAATTCTCCATTTGGCAAAAGATATGAATCCCACAAAGAAAGAAGCCGACGAAAAGCGTCTTCGCTCACTAGACGCGTATCATGTGTAATTTGAGCCATATCTAACACCCCATTTTCTTTAATGACATATAATTGTTTGGTGCCAATCGTAAAATCAGCATAAAAATCCTGCAACGAAAAGGAATGTAACCCAGGATGGCTGTGCATGGTTGCGACTATTTTATCAAATTTACACACAAATAAACCGCTAGGATCTTTGATTTCTGTTTCTTTCAGAGGCGCGCCGATTGAAACACTGTCTTCGTCTCCTTGGCAACAAGGACCCCACGCCAGTTTGTCTTCATGGTTAGACACTACAGCACAACCAAATTCAACATGATGAGCATTTTGAAGATCAAAAAGTATGTTGGAGGCTTGATAAAAACTCTGTTCCAGTGAATCATTACCTCCCGCACATTCGGGCATAATGGGAACCGGAGTATCCAACGTCAACAACTTAGGCAACTCTTTAAACTGAGGTGAACGATCAACCACACATTGTCTTAACAAAGTCAGCGCATCAACTGATTCAACTGCCGTATCACGGTTATCACCTCGAAAGCCCCCCCCCTCAGGAAGTTTTGCCATCATATTTTTTGTATAATAATAAAAATATATCGTACCATTATTTCAGTCCAACATGCAATAATTAATATCAAAAAATACTACGCAATCCGGTATCCGCGAATTTGTAAATATTAAGACAGTTTGGATTAAGTAGTTTTTTCAGAATCATCGGCTTTAAATTTATCCAGATTGTTTTGTAATTCCTGCGCAAAACGAACTGCCACTAATTTTCTTTTTATCGAATCTCCTTGTGTTTTGTCAATCCTTCTGTAAAAAGTATTAACATAATCTATAATTTTTTCACCTTTGGCGATTCTCTGTTCTTGTTCAGTAATAAGATCATCAATAAATTGATCAGGATCAGCCACAGCATCTAAATCCCAAGCGGGTTTAAAACTTTCCCCACCAATCCAACCCATAGATTTATGCAATTCATCCAACTGTTCTTTTTTTAACTTATCAGAAAATTGACGCAATTCTTCATCAGATTCAAGATCACGCGAAACTCTAACTTGAATATCACGATAAAGGTGGTCATATTTCCCTCTAATTTTTTTAAGGGCGTCTTTCTTTTTTCCTTTCTCACCAACCCCAAAGATGACTCCTTTAATTTCTTTTATTTTTTCTAATTCTTCAACAAAAGCGCGTACATCTTTAACCTCTGCTTTAATATCCCAAGTTAATTTGGCACCATGCTCACGACGCTCTTCAAAACTATTTTCCCTAGTATTATCCTGAATTTCCACGTCGTTTGGATCTAAATAATTAATTCCTCTTAAAATTTCATAAGAATGACCTTCTTTGGCAAAACCAATCGCTTGTTTCTTCTGAGTTATATCATTCGCAAATTTCTGTTGTTCGGCAGACACATCATCAAAATCAGGAATATTTTTTCTGATTTCAGCAATACTGGTTTCAACCAATTTCTCCAATTCACCAATCATTTTTTTGGCTAGTATTTCTTTCGCTTTTGGTTTTAATATAGTACCCTGATCAAAGAGTAATAATCCATCATGAATTTTGGAAAAACTACTAGCTATATATGAAAATATTTCAGTTTGATATCTCTGATTTTTAACACTAAATTGCACATCTCTTCCACCATCAGCGCGGTTATTAATTTTAATATCATCATAATTACGTAAAGATTTTATAATTGCATCAATATCTCCGCCTATTTTTGCTACTTTTTCCAATTCTTGCGCAATGATTTTTTCTGAACTGACCACCTCTCTCACCACTGCTGAATTAACTCCTTCCAATTCATTTTGATCCGACACACTGGATTCCAATACTCGTCGTAAATGACTAACCTGTTCTCTTTTGTTCACTAATTGTCTGGCAATTTCGGAATCATCTAAAAAGAAATCAGGTTGTTCTTCTTGAAATTTTTCTAATTCATCAATATCTTTATCTAGATTATTAATTTCTTGTAAGAGTGCCGATAACTCTTCTTCCTCTTCATTAGTGGTGAGAATGCGTTCAACCACTTCCTCATCACTTCTTGCTTTTACTGCCTTTGTTTCCATGCCTTTTGCTCTTAATGCTTCGGCAATTAATTCTTGGGCACTTTTTGGTCTACTGGGATTTTCTTTTTCAGACATATCAGACATAAATTTAAATTAAAAAAACTATATACCAAGAATTGTACCCCCCCCCCACTTGTATCTGTCAAACAAAATTGATATTTTCCCTGATTCCACTTTCTAAAAAGTAATTTACCTGTTAGAATTTAAGACATATGAAAAATACTATTTCCCAATTGGCAAAACTCATCCGCCACCACATTCTCACCATGACTACTACGGCCGGATCCGGCCATCCTTCATCATCATTATCTGCCACAGATTTAATGACCACGCTGATGTTTGGTGGTTTTTTTCAATACGATATTAAAAATCCTGAACATCCAAACAATGACCGCCTAATTTTTTCCAAAGGCCACGCGTCACCACTTTTTTACGCGTTATGGGCAATTGCCGGCGGGATCCCCACTGATGAATTAAATACATTGCGCAAATTCGGCTCGCGTTTGGAAGGCCATCCCACGATGAAATTTCCGTTTACCGAAGCGGCGACCGGATCGCTTGGTCAAGGTTTGTCTATTGGCGTGGGCATGGCGCTCAATGCCAAATATCTGGATAAACTGCCGTACAAAACCTACGTTTTGCTGGGCGACAGTGAATTGGCTGAAGGTTCAAATTGGGAAGCGATGATGAGCGCGGCGCATTATAAACTGGATAATTTAATCGCAATTGTTGATGTCAATCGTCTTGGTCAACGTGGTCAAACTATGTTTGGATATGATATTAAAAATTATAAAAAGAAAATTGAAGCATTCGGTTGGAAAACGATTGTAATTGATGGACATAATCCCAAACAAATTGATAAAGCGTTCGCACAAGCCGCAAAAGTTAAAGGACAACCCGTGGCCATTATTGCCAAAACTACCAAAGGCAAAGGCGTCAAATGTATGGAAAATAAAGAAGGCTGGCATGGCAAAACTCTTAACGCAACCGAGTTGCAAACAGCTTTGAAAGATTTAGGAGAAGTTGATCTTAATCTACAAGGAGAAATAAAAAAAACAAAAAACTTGCCTTCGTCTTTTGGACTTCAACGTGGCAAAGTAAAGCCATTCGCGGAAATTGACAGTGCACAAATGTACGCTGAACCGCTCGCCACTCGTGCCGCTTATGGTCATGCGCTGGTGGAAATGTTTCCGCATTTTCCCAATATGGTGGTACTGGACGCCGAGGTCAGTAATTCCACATTTGCTGAACAATTTAAAAAACAATACCCCAAACATTTTTTTGAAATGTTTATAGCCGAGCAAAATATGGTTGGTGTGGCAATTGGACTTGCCCGACGTGGCAAAATTCCGTTTGTTTCCACTTTCGCCGCTTTTTTTACCCGCGCGGCTGACCAAATTCGCATGGCACGTCACAGTAACGCGAATATCAAATTGATTGGTTCTCACTGTGGTGTAAGTATTGGCGAAGATGGCGCTTCACAAATGGGATTGGAAGATATTGCGCTTTTTCGTGCTATTCCGGATAGTGTTGTTTTGTATCCCGCTGATCATGTCAGCGAAGAAAAATTAAGTATCTGCGCGGCCGAACACAATGGCATGGTTTATCTGCGCACCACGCGCGCGGCTGTAGCTCCTATTTATCAACCAAACCAAACATTTAAAATTGGTGGCAGCCACACCCTCAGATCCGGTTCAACCCATTCGGCGAGCTCAGGGCAAGCAGGCTCACCACAAACAAAAGATGATGTCACTATTATCGCGGCCGGCATTACTGTATATGAAGCGCTCAAAGCCTACGAAGAATTAAAAAAACAAAATATTTTTGCGCGCGTGATTGACTTATACTCCATTAAACCCTTGGATTTTGAAACTTTAAAAAAAGCCGCGGCCGAAACCAAATGTATTATTACTGTGGAAGATCATTATCCGGAAGGCGGAATCGGCGAAGCTGTGACAGCCGCTCTTTCAACAACCGGAATCAAAATAATTTCATTGGCGGTTAAAAAATTACCGATGAGCGGTAAACCTAACGAACTTTTGGCGTATGAAGAAATTAATGCCGCGGCCATTATCGCGACCATAAAGAGTATCTAATCTTTGACACTGTCCCAAATTAATTTATACCAAATTTTATAACTCTCCGCGAGTTGACGATTGACCATCACAAAAATAGTAGTATCATCAAATACTCGACCAACCTCCACATTGGCGAAAGTGACCACTCGATCTCCAAAGATATCAAGAACCCCAGACGTGGCATACTCGGGAGGCAAAACTTTTTTCTTTCCACCTTCTTTGGCAATTACCTCGGGTAAAAATTTCTTTACTCGAGGATCATAAAGAGTGTAAAAATCAATTTTATATTTTTTAACCAATTGCCATAATTCTTTTGTCAATCCAGGACTTAAACTATACAAAAGTCCTTTGGCACCCAATGAATACGCATCTTCACGAATACGCATTACTTCGCGGACATAGTTCTTAAATCCTTCCGGACCTTTATAAATATAAGCTGCTTCCTCAGCCAATGTTTTATTATAATTCTTGCGCAAATCCGGAAGAATCAAATTTAGTTTATTTTCACGCTCCTTAACAACTTCGAGCAATTTATCGGGATGCACCGCCTGATAACGATTCTCTCCTTTTTGAAAAATTGGGGAAACCAAACCTTTTTGCGTTAAACGATTTAACGCATCGTAAATACTGCGACGATGAATATCAGCTTTTACGGAAAGTTGAGAAACAGAAATATCTCCTGTGGATAACAGTGTCTCGTATAATTTTGCTTCATTTTTGGTTAATCCTAACTCCTCAAAAATTTTACTATACATAGCTAAATAATATAAATAAATAGTGGGTATACATATCACCACGTGGTGATATGTGCCACTCATTTAATATATCGTAGAGTATACATATGGTCAAGGCGACCTCGACAACAAAAGGAGATCCTCATGAGTAAAGTTAAGATCGATGAAGTTCTCATGTTCCAACCGAGTCCAGAGATGCTCGATCGTTTCGATAATGGTATCGAGTTCCGTCCGAGTCATGCGCGACGCCCATGGGCTATGCTTCGGTTCGTGGAGCTCAAGAAGTTCCTCGTCCTCTTGGCCATCCTCCAGGAGCGCGATTCCAACCAGCGATGTTCGCCTCCGCAAGAGGTAGACATGATGTGGCATCACTTCATCTCTGATGACACCCGTGCCTACACCGATTTCTGCAACACCTACCTCGGCGGTTACATCCACCACCAGGCGGGCGGGAACTACCCGAAGGAAAATCTGGTAGCGTTGGCGATCGAACTGAGGATCCAACTTGATCCACGCTTCTGGGCGCCGCCACGGTTCGGCGTGCAGTGCGGCTGACCTGACGCACAGCTGTTACGACATGATGTCGCAGCAGCTGTGTCTCTCCTCTTTTTAAATTTTTAAAAAAGCCCGTAGTTGATGCGGGCTTTTATATTTTTATAGTTTATTTCTCCACCACACGTCCACCGTAATCACCCGTTTCCGTATTCACCAAAATTTCTTCACCTTCTTTAATGAAAATCGGCACATTTACTTTTAAACCATTTTCCATAACCGCTTCCTTGGTAATATTGCCGCCTGATGAATCGCCTTTGACCGCGGCCGGTGAATCCGCCACCGTATACTGAATTTTTTTGGGTAATTCAATCGCCACGACATTATTTTCGTGTGTTAATGCTATCACTTCCAAACCTTCTTTTAGATATTTGGCGTCATCATCCAAAATACCGGCGCTCACATCAGCGGTTTCATACGAACTTTGATTCATGAATGAAAAAAAATCACCATTTTTATAAAGATATTGCATATTTTGTCTTTGCACTTGCACCGTATCAACAGTTTCCCCGCTTTTATAGGTAATTTCCATTCCTTTATTATTGGAAATTCCTTTTAATTTTGTTTTGGTAAAAGCCGAACCTTTACCCGGATTGACAAATTGACAATCAGTCACCACGTACAAATTGTTTTGGTGACGAATCACCGCGCCTTTTTTAATATCAGTCGTACTGCCCATATATTTTTAAAATAATTTTGACGCCGGTAATACTAACACGTCATCAATGTTTTTGCAACCTAACAAAACTTGAATCAAACGATCAACTCCCAACGCTATTCCCGCTGATGGAGGCATTAAACCGACTGCTTCCACAAAATCTTCGTCAATGGCAAAAATGTCTTTGCCTAAATCAACCCGACGTTCCTGCTCTTCTGTCAACCGTCGACGTTGTTCCACCGCGTCAGTTAATTCGGAAAATCCATTCGCAATCTCCAAACCGTTTATATATACCTCCACGCGTTCCGCATAACCAATATCGGTCGCGGATGGACGTGACAATGCCGCCATAGCTAGTGGATAATGATGTAAAATAATACCGCCACGATCAATTAATTTCGGTTCAATTTCATTTAAAAAAATCCGATAAAATAAATCTTCATAACTTTCGTTTTCATTTGGATTAAATCCGCGTTTGCGACATAATTCCAACATTGGTTCGCGTTCCAGATAATCATTAAAATTAATTCCTATAAACTCGCGCCACAAATCCCGCATATGAACGCGCGTAAATTTTATTTTTTGTTTCTGATTAATTTTTGTTTGCAAAAAATCACATAGATTCTCAACATCATCCATCAAACTATAAAAATCCGCATTCGCGCGATACCATTCCACCATGGTAAATTCCGGATTATGCGTGCCACCAAAACTTTCCTGATCGCGGAATACTTTGCCCAATGAAAATATTTTTTTAAATCCGATCGCCAGTAATTTTTTCATGGCGTACTCCGGCGAAGTATGCAAATAACCCGTAAATTCTTTATTCTGTTCATTAAAAAAATTCACTGGCATGGATGATAAATATGGTTCTTGTCCGGGCAATCGGAGCAGTAATGGTGTATCCACTTCAATAAAACCGGCTACGCCAAACCAATCACGCATTGCCCGAATCAAGGCAAAACGCGACTCTAAAACTTTTTTTTGTTGTGACAAATGAGTCAATTGAGACATATAATTGCCTCTATTGAGCGCCTTTTTTTATAATTTGTCAATAATCCGCATGCATAAGTTAACATACATCCTGCACTCCTTGGAAACCCAAGGACTATGCAAGTACACCGACTATCGTATGGAGTAAAAGGATTTGTCAGACTGGCTCGGTATGCCATACGATGGAATCG
>Ga0209542_10014083_pt1 | contig 13665 bp, 15 predicted proteins | sample RifCSPhighO2_01_FD_184028 | JGI IMG/M metagenome (GOLD analysis project Ga0209542, IMG submission 184028) | Soil microbial communities from Rifle, Colorado - Rifle CSP2_plank highO2_0.1 (SPAdes) (version 2) | ecosystem: Environmental > Terrestrial > Deep subsurface > Rock core/Sediment ...
GCTTTATCAATTTTTCTTGGGCTTTTTAATAGTTGTCTAAATGTCGGCAAATTTCATGTATCACGCATCATATATCATGTATCAATTAAGGTTCCTCTCTTTTGTTACATGTTACATGTTACATGAATTCTATCTCTGTCAATAAAATAAGACCTCTAAGGTCTTCGATAGTATAGCAGATACGGATACAAAATGTCAATTACATCCCCGCTCCGGTAATGAGGTTGAATAGCCAGAACACCAGTGGCGAACCGAAGACCATGAAAATAATAAGAAACAAAGGGAATAATATAAAACTATTTTTGTAAATAAATACTTTTACGGCGTCCATGCTTGACGGTAAAAACGCCATTAAAAGCCAATGGCCATCAAGGGGCGGAATGGGAAACATATTAAAAACCGCCAGAACTAAATTAAGCATAACAATCCTTGAAACTAACTGAGGCACTAATGAGGAAGAAAAAACATCCGGCATAAACCTGAGCGTAAGTCCGAATAAAAGAGCCAAAATAATATTAACCGCCGGACCGGCTAGCGCAACTTTGACCGGACCGTATTTACGGTCATTTAAATTATTCGGGTTATAGGGAACTGGCTTGGCATATCCAAAAGCAAAACCGGTTGTAAAAAACATAAGAACAGGAAGAATAACCGAACCAAACAAGTCCATGTGTTTTATGGGATTAAGGCTTAATCGGCCGAGGTCTTTAGCAGTCGAGTCCCCCAAAGAATTAGCCATTAAGCCATGGGAAACCTCATGTATGGTGACCGAATATAAAATTACGACAATATAAAAAATAGGTAGCAGTAAACTTTCCATACTTGAAATATTATCAGCTTTAATGTATGATGTAAATCGCAAGAAACATGTAACATATAACATGTAACAGAAGAGAAATCTTATTGATACATGATACATGATGCGTGATACATGAATTTATGGCAACTAAATGTAAACAATGCGGTAAGGGTTCTGTAATGGTCACTAAGCGCGTACTTTTGCGCGGTCACTATAATCCAACATCCAAAGGACGACGCTACCCCAACCTCCAATGGGCAAAAGTGGATGGCACAAGAGTAAAGATGTGCACCGATTGTATTAAAACTCTTCATAAAGAAAAATAGAAATTGGCTAACATAGAGTCGCTCCCCCAATTTAAATCCTCAGATAGTCTAGGCGATAATAGAGATAGGATCTCTGCGGTCGAAACGGAGGTTTTTGATTTACTCGTCCCTAACCATAAGGCTAGCGCCATACAGCCTGAGAATTTTGGATCAAGATATCCAGTTTATGAAATAAAGAGAGACTTAGCCGCCGTAGAAGAAAAAAAATCCCAATTCTCCGGAGAAAATCCGGAAAGAAATAAGCGCGCGGATATCCTTGAAGCAATACTGGCAGAACAAGCTGAATTGAGTGATTGGCTGGGCAAAGATGCTCTCACTATTACGGCGTCTGAATATGACAATTTTTTTTATGGTATTGATATAGCTGTTGAATTCGAAAAGGGAGATGAGTTTAAATATCTTGCCCTAAGTATGGATATTACCTCCTCGGCAAAGGCGGTAGAGGGAAAACTTGGTAAGATAAAGGAGGGAATACTAACCGGGAAGCTCACTAAAATGAAATATTTCACCTCGGAGAGAAATCCTTCCCCAGCTTTTCCCGGCCCCCTGGAGCAACTGCCGAACGTAGTAATAGGGATTGACCAGAGAACCATTGCTGAACTAGCAGAACTTAGGCTACAAATATTCAAAGCACGGGAAATGAAAAATAAAGAAAAAGATCCCAGCACACAAGATCTTTATACTGTAGAAATAAAAACAGCTAAAGATAAGCTTGCTCGCCATCGAGTGCAGATACTAATCCTGAAAGAACTAGAAATGCAACTAGAGGTGTTTGCTAATTTTGCCGCTGAATTAGGCCAGACGGATGCGTCCCAAAAATATCGAGAATTATTAAAGTTTGTCTGGGACATACTGGAAACAAAGCATATATCCAAAGATGCTGAAAGAATAAACGCCACTGATGATGTATATCGAGCAATAGAAAAAAGTTTGGACAAGTTTAGATCACTCTAAAAAAATCGGGCTGTGGTATAACGGTATTACACATGGCTGGGGGTCATGTAACCCGGGTCCAACTCCCGGCAGCCCGACTATTGACATATACCATATAAATATGGTATATTTAAATACACAACATAGGAGGTTGCCACATGATCTGTTCCACCTGCAAGAAGGAAGTTCCTGGCCAGTACGAAGGGGCGCATCGCGAGTTTCATGCACGAGGCGATCGGTCGAAACCGCATCCGCCGCGTTCAGCCGAAAGAGCGGAAAACCTCCGTCTTTCCCGGATCCGACATCGTCAGGTTCAGGCACGGGCAACGGCGTAGTTCACCCAACGGGGGCTCGAAAGAGCCCCCTCTAAATTTTATATAATTGCACTTAACACCGTTCCAACTTCCTCCCATAAAGCCGACAAAAAACTTAAAAACACTGCGGTTACAGTGTTTTTAAGTGGGCCCTTCCGTTATTCGCAAGACTTTAGCAATTCACCTAAGATGGATGTTCGCAATGTAGTCCTTCGGAACCCCTTGCAGGACTCTACCAGAACCACAATTATATAGAACTTCCGAGTAGAATTATTTGTCCTAAAGCTTGGGTAAGAACAGAAAGGTTATATCAATTATAACTCATCCTCTGCATAGTAAAAGTGGATATCAGGACGTTCATAATTAAACAGTTCGTTTGCCTTGAAAAATATAGCTATCTCTCTTTTGGCAGCCTTCAAATCTTCTGAAGAATGGACGATGGTATTGGCAATAGACATGCTATAGTCTCCTCTTATAGTACCGGCGGGTGCATTTTTGCCATCAGTTGGTCCACACATATTTCTAATCACCCTAACAACATCTAAGCCCTCTAGTACAATAAGGACTACCGGTAAAAGCTTCATAAATTTTTTCAACTTCGGTAAAAAATGCTTTCCCTTATGCTGAGCGTAGTGATTATCTAACAATAGATCCGACATCTTTATCATTTTCATACCCGCCGGCCTAAGACCTTTCTGCTCAAAACGATCCAAAATTTCACCAACAATTCCTCGGTGTAGTGCGTCAGGTTTTAATATAACGAGTGTTCTTTCTTTTATTTTTGACATATTATTTTTCAGTCGATATTAAATAATTTTTACCATCACTAATTAATTTAATATCTCCGTTTAAATCATTTCGATAGTATTTTATATCATAATTCTCAAATCTTTCCAAGACTTCCGGTGACGGATGGCCATAGCGGTTTTTTACTCCAACTTGAATGACCGCAACTTCCGGACTAACCGCCGATAAAAATTCTTCGGAAGAAGAGGTTTTAGAGCCATGGTGTCCAACTTTTAGAACATCTGCGTCAAGATCATAGCCTTCCATAATTAACCGCCTTTCTACTTTGGTCTCCATATCCCCCGTCAGTATAACCTCAAACTCACCGTACCTGAGCATAACCACAACACCATCATCATGAGGAGTTTTTGTTTCTATTCCGGCAACTGATTCAAAAGGGTATAAAATGGTCAGAGTTACGCCATCTCCGATATCGATAATCTTTCCCGATATCGCTTCGATCTCTTTAGTATCTTCTTCGGCAATAACATCTTCCCACGCTTGATACTCTGCCGAATTATATGATTCCTTGGCTTCAACAATATTTTTAACATCATATCTTGCCAAAACATCTATCAGGCCAACTATATGATCAGCGTGAGGATGGCTAGCCACGAGAACATCAATGTCCTTATCATAAAAAGGCATCACTTCCCCCAATTTACTCAAAATCTTATTATCCGGCCCACCATCAATCAAGACCTGATATCCAGATGGAGATTCTATAAACACACTATCACCTTGTCCAATGTCGAAGAAATGGACTTTAAGTAAGCCGTCTTTCTGACTAGCAATAGAATGAGTTGAAAATGCGAATACGGAGAGGCAGAGAATAATGACTAGGTGGATTAATTTGAGCTGTTTCGGCATTAAAGAGATTTAACATAAAAGGAAAAAGTCGCCAATGGCGACCTAATCTGTTTAGAAATTAATTAGAATAATTTTATATAAATACTAGCTTCGTTATTACGACCATAAGCAACATTATTTTTAGTCAAGTAAACCCAAAGGCGTACTGGAGTCTCAAAGCATGCTCCTATCCAACTACATTCTCTAGTAATCTTCAGGGCAGTAATTCGTACCTGCATTCGGGCTTAGATTTTCAAATTTAATATAGTTACCGTCATTCGAATCTGGTCTTAAGTGACTCCAACTGTATTCATAACCATCCACAATTCCACTGGCAGTAAATACTTGGGATTCTCCTACTTTCAAATGGACATTTCCTCGAGGTTCAAGAATAACATTGGGAGGATTTGGTTCAACGGGACCATGAGAAGGTGCAGTCGGCGAATTACAACCTACCAACAATAATGCTACCAGAAATACCGAGGATTTTTTCAACACGAAGCTCTCCTTATATTTAAAAAATCTGGCTAGATTATAATAATACCTCTAATAATTGTCAATAACCCCCCTAAAAATATACGAATAATCTGTCTCCCTCCCCCACCCTGTCGGGTTATATGGAATTTCAAAGATAAACACTTCGGCTGCGCTCAGTGCAGGCAGGTGTTCAATGGTTCGACTAGGCTCACCACAAGCTGCGGTTAGACTATAAATATCGCATCTCCTTATCCGATGTCGAGGAAATAGATTTTTAAAAGACCGTCTTTTTGGGAGGCGGTGGAGTGGGTCGAAAAAGCGAAAACTAAAAGGCAGAGTAGGATGACAAGATGAATTAATTTGAGCTGTTTCGGCATTAGAAAGATTTATCACAGTTTTGGGCAAAAAGAAAAGCACCAAATTGGTGCCTATAAAGGTAAGCCACTCCTGGCATTATCTATCAAAGTATAAATCACATCGGAGCCGCCCTCTTCCTCCATTACCGACCTGGGCGTCCTATTGTTAAGCGCAACAAGTGGACAACCCAACCACAAATCAAGTTCTTCTTCGCTTCGGAAAAGACTTCGCAGTAATGCTATGACTTCATCTTTTGTTTTCATTTAAGCCTCCTGTCTTCTGGAACTGGTGTGATATTAGCATAACTTATATTAAAAATAAAGTAGAACGGCCTTCCGTTTGTGGTTAGTCGATAAAAATTGAGTCTCCCTGCCCGATGTCAAAGAAATTGATTTTTAAAAGACCGTCTTTCTGGGAGACGGCAGAATTTGTGAAAAAAGCAAAGACGGAAAGACAAAGAATAATGACTAGATGAGTTAGGGAGGGCTTTCGCATGGAGATTTAATAACATGAATTAAAGAAATTAAAAAGCCGAGATTAACTCGACTTCGGTTCATAACGTACTTCCACCAGTCCACAAGAAAACTCTTTTTCAATCATTTCTATCGTTAATGTTTCAGGCACATGAATAACTAGAATATTTATAATCTTTGTACTGGGAAAGTAAACAGCTTCGAAAACAATTATTTCCGGATATTTCTTATGAATTAGTCTCGCAATCTCAGCTACCTTTCGGGAACGCCCTTTCCAACTTCTAGCGTTACTCCGACTACCTGGTTCTACAATATATGCTCTCATGTGCCACTCCTTTCTAGAACTGGCTCGATATTAGCATAACTTATCTCAAATACAAGGTATAGAGCAGTTGTGCATTTGCGGTTAGTCGATAAATATCGAATCACCCTGGCTGACTATAATAAATCTAAACAAAAAAGAAAAGCCGCTATCTAGCGGCGACTAAAAAACTTAAGGTAATTCAAAAATTCTCCTAATATCATTTTACGCATAGTATTGATCCTAGTTCGCCTCATGCTATATGGCCTCCAAGCATCTTTGCACCAGGTATCAGTAAAGGGTGAATAAATTCTTACCGGATGACCTTCGCTCAACAAACATCTCCTCATCCTCTTCCCAACCGGACCATAAAGGGTTTGAAATTCAAATTGACCTTTTTCCTTAGCTGAAATTTCGATTACCTTTCTGGCCAAATCAATATCTCTCACGGTAGCCGCAAAAGGCCTACGGCCGTTTTTAATATTTCTAACTAAGATTTCCAGGTATCTTTCTCTAACCGCCAGAGGGTCTTTGACTATCATAGACTCATCCTCTTGATACACGTCGGAACCCTTAACTATCCGCAGATTTTTATCCCACATATTAAAATCGTCCATCAAGCTAAAAGTTTCCTTCAAATGAGCTTGAACCGCTTGACGTACATATTGATTATAACCCTTACTAGCCAAACGACTGAATATCTCAAAGGTGTCTCGAATATAATGAGAACTTTCAGCATCAATCTCAATTTCAATGTCTTTTTCGACAGCAAGCCTAACTAGGATACTAAGGTTAGTAAAACAGGTTTCCCGTGAAATATTTAAACCGTAAAGAGTGGGCTTGCATGAAACATTGCCCAAGCTAGAATTATCCATCTTACTGATCAAATCTATGGTTGTTCTAACTGCCATTCTTACATCTTTGTCGTCTGTTACATGCTCACCGAGAAGATTATAGGTAACACCAAAGCCTTGCCTCTTCAAGTCTCTTCCTACATCCAATACATCATTTACATTGAAAGCACCTACAAAATGCCTGCCCAATAAATTACAACCTATCAAGTCTAGAGGATATAAAATCCTGTCCCAGCTCATTGTTAATCCCATCTTTTAAGCAACTGCCTCCTGAATAACATAAATTAAGATAAAAAGAAAAGTCCCGTCTATTACTTACAGGCCGGGACTATATCTGTGTGAGTTTCAAATTCTTCAGTAAGGTGATTATAAACAAACGAGCTATGCCACTCATAACAGCTGAGCGGTTCTGCAAAATTTATATTATCATATGGCACATTCTTGGGCACATCTTTTATTTTATATATGCAGGTTTTAAATCGTAAGGAAATATTATAAGCAGTACCATCGGCGTAAAAAGCACTGCCGGGATGGTCTACTATATAAAGCTGTGGGATTTTTGGTTTTTTCTGACCATATAACCTTTCCGTATTAGTTGAAAAAGAACCAGGAACTGTATTCCATCTATAGCCGTAGAATCTGGACCTATCGGGAATAGTAGCGTACACCGGATCAGAATCGTAAGAATCTATAGTCCAGTCTGGAAAATTAAATTTTATCGAATCGATATTTCTTGGATATACAATATCATGAGATATTTTTACTTGTCCGCCTACTAACCTTGAAGAGAAATCACAACCCCTGATAAACTGAACAAAAACATATTTCTCCAGATCCTTAGTTCTCTTAGTTTCGTATCTAGCAAAAAACCTTGTTCCATAATTATAGTCCCCCTCTATACCAACACTGTAATCCTCAACAAAGTATTCTACTTTCTTCAGATCACAAGTCTTATTCTTATCACAATGAGTATTTACGAAGATATTTTCTCTATGACTAAGTATTTCGACCAAGCCATCTTGGGCTAAAAGTCCACCGACAGCCGAAAAATCACCAAAAAAGCTAAAGCTAGCCTTACTTTCATAATCAAACCCTTGTTAAAGTTCTTCCTACTATTCTAAACATTTAAATACTAAAAAGAAAAGCTGACCAAGTCAGCTTGAAGAATACTTCCAATAAATCCGGGAATAGCAATCAGAAAAAGAGTGGCAAATGATAATTGCTATTTCTTCTCTTTCTTTGCCTTCGCTTTTTCGAGTGCACTCTTCAGCCCTTCTAGATGATTCCTTATTTCTGATTCGGTATATTTACCATCAGTTATGCTCTTTTCCGTATTTCTTATCGCTTCCTCAAAACCTTTAATTTCCTCATTTAAATCACTAGGATATTCTGCTGGATTTTTTTGATTAAACTTCATATAAAATGGCACCAAAGTCATATGCATAGCCCCAAATAAAGGAAAGATTCATTGTTCAGCTTGTATCACAAACTCAAATATCTTACAATCCCTATCTGATAAGTCGTAACCGCCCAAGCAAGATAACCTACTAATTGACCAAGAGAAACGGATATCATACCGACAAGTCCGGCTATAAATCCTAAAAGCATTGCTACGGGAACAAAAGGAAGAATTAGAATATTCGCCGGAAGAGAGATAGGTGAAAATCCTCCAAAATAATAAATAAGTAACGGCGCTACTGCTACTTGAGCGGATAGCGTCATTAAAACTAATTCCTTCATCCCTCCTAGTTCTGATAACTTGTGTGCCTTATAATCTAGCCAAGGATAAAGATATATCAGCCCCAGCACAGCCGCAAAAGATAATTGAAAACCGATATCAAAGACTAATACAAACGGATTAAACCATATCATCACTGCACCGGCTAAAATAATAGAATTTTTCTGGTCATATAATCTGCCGTAACCATGGGCAAAAGAAAGCAACAGACCCATAACTGCTGCCCTAACCACCGAAGCTGAAGCGCCAGTCATAATAACAAACAAAAATATAACCGCGACTGACATCCAAAAAGCGATCTTCCTCCTAACAAAGAATATTAATCCCAGCAAAACCGCCTCAGAGATTATCATTATATTGTAACCGGAGATAGCAAGAATATGGGTTGTACCTGTACTCTTAAATGCGTCCTTTAGTTCATCTGGAATATTCTGCCTTGAACCAAGTAAAATACCGTTAATGAATGAGGCATTCGGTTCAGCTATCGATAGATTAACTGCCCGCTGAAACATATCTTTAATGGCAAATATATTTTTATATAAAGACGGCTTAATATTTTTCTGAAAACTTAATTTTAATTCCCCGTTATATTTTTCTATTCCAGGAAAAAATAATACTGTCCGGATATCATCTTTCTTGAGATACGTAACATAGTCGAAATCGGTAAAGTTTTGAGGTAATCTTAATTCCCCCCTAATCTCAAGAGTATCTCCAAATTTATATCTGGGATAAGAACTAATGGTAACTAAGATACGATTACTGTCTGAAACAAAAACAAATCTCTGATTACTGCCGTCGATTTCCGGTTCACTATCCACGTAACCGCGTAAAACAACCTCCTGGCCCACGAAATCATCAAAACTACCGGAATAATTATTAAAAAAATTAAATCTCGCTCCACCTGTCGTAAAAGCTAAAATTAAAAATCCAGCTAAAATAATGAGTTTATTTTTAAAGCCGGATAAAACAATTGCTGAAATGCCGATTATAATTAAAATTAAAAATATCCGAGCTGAAAAATCTAAAAATGAGGCTGTAAAAACTCCAAAAATAAAAGCACTCAAAAGATAGAAAAATATTTGAGACTTATGCATGGCGAAACTCTACCAAAATCTGAGTCAACAAAAAAGCCCCCTCAATAAATCTGGGGCTAACTCATCCACTTAAACAATCCGATTATATTCATAAGAGTCAGAATTAAGCCTAAAAAGGCCAGATCATATTGCTTATTTCTTTTTAATCCAATATATACCCATAAAGCATTGCCTATCGTACCAAATATAAATCCCATTATATTTTTGTCTCCAACTAAATAAGCTCCTAAAATTACAATTACGCCAGCCAACCAGCCAATAAAGCCCACACCGATCTCCTAAGTATTAAGAAACTACATGATCTCTAACAGAATTCTGGTAAAAAGAAAAGGAGGGACCACCTCCTTTTCTTTTTAAACTGGTCATATTTTAATCCTTCGTCGAAGACTCCTCAGGATTAAGTATTTGCTACCAATCGCTTCGCTCTTGGATAAACACTAATTACACACCCCCGTCGTCGCAAAACAATTTGGGCAGCTATAACATGATCCGGCTTTTATCATAATGGAGCCGCAATTACCGCAGGCCGGGGCATCAAAGTTAGTTGCAACTGACCCCATAACCTGTTGATGGGCCGACGGTATCGAAGCCAAGGTCACTTCAGGTTGACTAACAGTCACCTGCTCACCATTAGTGTCGGGATTAGATCCTGTCTGCACAGGCAGACCGAAAATCTCTTCCTTATCCTCTGGACTTAAGTGTTTCATTCCCAAATATCGAAATATGTAATCGGTAACAGATTTTGCCACCGGAATATCGGGATTATTGGTAAAGCCGGCCGGTTCGAACCTGACATCTTTAAATTTTTTAACTAAAGTCTTCAACGGGACTCCTGACTGAAGACACATCGATACTAAAGTAGCGATAGTATCAAATAATCCGGATATCGTACTTCCTTCTTTAGCCGTTGTGATAAAAGTCTCGCCCGGCTGTTTCGTATCAGGATAAAAACCCACAGTAAGGTAGCTCTCAAAGCCGCCAATTGAGAATTTATGGGTAATCGACGGTCTCTCATCAGGAAGCTTAACTCTGGTATAGCCATTTATCTTCTCAACTAATTCTGTTTTGCCATCCTTGGAAGTGTTTAGGGGTTGAATTGATTTACAACCATCCCGATAAACTGCAATTGCCTTCAATCCTAATCTCCAACCCTGAATAAAAACATCTTTTATATCTTCCCTTGTTGCATTGCTGGGAAGGTTAACTGTTTTGGATATGGCTCCCGAAATAAAAGGCTGAGCGGCGGCCATCATTTTAACATGACCCATGTAATTGATACTCCTTACACCATTCTGGGCTTTAAATGAACAATCAAAAGACGGCAGATCTTCTTCTAAAAGATGGGGCGCTCCTTCAATAGTTTCTTTCTCAAGAATATATTCATTAATATCTTCTATCTGTTCTCCAGAATATCCGAGCTTACGCAATGCCGAGGGAACTTGATTATTAACTAACTTGAGCACTCCGCCACCGACAAGCTTTTTATATTTAACTAACGCCAGTTCAGGTTCAATACCGGTCGTATCGCAATCCATCAAGAAAGCGATCGTGCCCGTAGGTGCAAGAACCGTAACCTGAGAATTCCTGATACCATATCTCTTTCCAAAATTAATGGCATCATTCCACACTATCCTAGAATAACTCAAAAGATCATCGTCATCGGTGACTAATTTGACTGATTTCCGATAAAGTTTCTCAGCCTCTTCAGTGTGTTTATCAATAACTCCCAGCATCGACATCCTATTTAACTCATAACCACCAAATGGTCCCTTAACATCCGCAATTAAAGCCGACATGCGATAGGCTTCGCCGCACATCAACGAAGTTATCTGACCGGCTATCGCTCTGCCCTTATCAGAATCATAAGCCAACCCCTGAACCATCAATAGGGAACCTAGGTTGGCATAACCAAGACCAAGTTGACGATAATCGTGAGCATTTTTTGTTATTTTTTCGGTAGGATATGAAGAGTTATCAACAACAATATCCATCGCTAGAATCATGGTATCAACTGCCTTTCTAAAAAGATCGACATCAAATCTACCATCCTCTCTCCTAAATTTAATCAAATTAAGAGACGCCAGATTACAGGCACTATTATCTATGCTCATATATTCGGAGCATGGATTAGATGCATTAATTCTTCCGGTATTGGTAAGTGTATGCCAGTCATTGATCGTCGTATCATACTGGACGCCCGGATCGGCACTATGCCAAGCCGCATCAGCAATCCAACCCATAACCTCACGAGCTCTTATTGTATCTGTTGCTTCTCCACTAGTTACAGCCTTCAAATCCCAAAGTGAATCTTGCTCTACTGCTTTCATAAAATCATCAGTTACTCGAACGGAATTATTGGCATTTTGATATGGCAATAAAGTATACGGATCAAAGATATCAGCCTCGATAGAGTCTTTAATGCCGGATAAAGCAAGGGCCTTAGTCATATCTTCAATGATTTTTTTACAATATATAAAATTCTTAACATCGGGATGATCAACATTTAGAACAACCATTTTAGCCGCTCTTCTGGTCGTTCCGCCTGATCTGATTGAGTTAGCAACTCCATCGGCTCCTTTCATAAAAGAAACCGGACCAGATGAAAACCCGCCCTTTGACAAAGGCTCTTTTGAAGATCTTAGTTTCGATAAATTAGTTCCAGCACCTGATCCATATTTAAATATCCAACCCTCATCCCTATACCAATCAAGTATCGATTGCATATTGTCCTCGACTGCAAGTATGAAGCACGCGCTACACTGAGGCCGTTCCTGAACACCGACATTAAACCACACCGGGCTATTAAAAGCGGCGTATTGGTTAATTAATATCCATTTTAGATCAAGGCAGAAATTTTCTGCATCTTGGCTTGTAGCAAAGTATCCGTCCTTAATACCCCACTTGGCAATATTATCGGAGACCCTATCAATCATCTGCTTGGCACTGTACTCTCTCTCTGGTGAATTCATTCTTCCACGGAAATATTTGGAAGCTACAATATCAGTGGCAGTCTGTGTCCAAAAAGACGGTACCTCAACATTATTTTGCTCAAAAACAACCGTACCGTCCCCTTTTACTATTTTGGCAGTTCTCTTATCCCATTCTATCTCGTCGTATGGATGAGCGGTTATCTCTGGTCCAGATTCAACCCGACTAAAAAGACGGCTCCAAGTAAAACCAGTTTTATGAAGCCCATTCCCCAGGATAGGATCGCTCTTAGTGTTCTCATTACTAAAAGATTCTGATGAAGCTCCTTCATCTTCATACGCTATGGTTTGGAATTGTTTTCTGGAATAGTTTGAGGTGTTCATAAAAATTAAATAATTTAGTTAATCAATAAAAATAGAATTAATATAATTAAATTTCAAGTCTTTACAAAATATCGCCCTTAAGGCGATATTTTTTTGCCCTATAAAGAAGATTTAAGCCCGCTTAAAGGCGGGTTATATCTCAACTTGAGCTTATTTTTAAACCCCTTCGATTGTTCTCGGGGCAAGTTACACTCATTAATTTAATTTTAGTCCTACTACCGTAAATCGCAATATCAAAAATTGTTGATAAGTAAGCAGATTAATTAAAAAACGAACTATTACGCCAAAAAACCCTTAGTATTTTAAGAGGCTAACTTGACTGAAAAGCTGATAGATCAAGAACTATTTCATCTTTCGACGTATAAACGCCGGGATATCGAAATCTTCTTCCTGTACCGTAGGATCAACAAATTCTCTTACAGCAGCAGAACCATTGGCATGACTATTGAACACACTGCCAGCAGGTGCAACTACCTTATTCGGAGCAACTGCATTGTCAAACAGATTGGGTCTTTGCTGAATCATAGCCGGTCTTGGCTGAATAGCATGGCCGTTATTAAATCCAGTGGCAACAACGGTAATCTTTATCTCGCCCTTTTTAAGCTTGTCATCGAGCACAGCGCCGAAAATAACTTTTGCATCAGCATCAATATGCTCGGTGATTATCCTAGCAGCTTCATTTATTTCTGCCATAGCCAAATCAGTGCCACCCGAGACATTAAACAGAACACCCTTTGCGCCGTCTATTGAAACTTCAAGCAGTGGAGAGTTAATAGCCATCTTGGCTGCCTCAATTGCTCTATCCTCACCCGATGCTCTTCCGATACCCATCAGAGCAGAACCGGAATTTGACATAACCGCTTTTACATCAGCAAAGTCGACATTAATAATACCAGGGATAGTAATCAAATCTGAAATACCCTGAACACCTTGCCTCAACACATCATCAACGATAGCAAAAGATTCAAGAAGCGGAGTTTTACGATCAATAATCGATAATAGACGATCATTTGGAATAGTGATGAGGGCATCTACTTTATCCCTTAACAGATG
>Ga0209542_10014084_pt1 | contig 13663 bp, 15 predicted proteins | sample RifCSPhighO2_01_FD_184028 | JGI IMG/M metagenome (GOLD analysis project Ga0209542, IMG submission 184028) | Soil microbial communities from Rifle, Colorado - Rifle CSP2_plank highO2_0.1 (SPAdes) (version 2) | ecosystem: Environmental > Terrestrial > Deep subsurface > Rock core/Sediment ...
CGTAAATAAAAACATCGAGCTTACGGGAAGCCGCTATACGCGGATCTAACTGACGAATGCTTCCGGCGGCGGCATTACGCGGATTTGCAAACGGCGACTCTCCCGTCTTTTTACGCGCACGATTTAGATCCTCCAAAGCCTTCGAGCCCATCCACACTTCCCCCTCAACAACAACGTCTATTGGACGAGTGAGTGAAAGCGGAACCGCCTCTATCGGCCTGACGTTGTGCGTCACATCTTCACCGACCATGCCGTCCCCACGTGTCGCGGCAGTTTTCAAAACGCCATTTTTGTACGTAAGCACTATCTTAAGGCCGTCTATCTTGAGTTCGCATAGGTAACTTGGTCTTTGCGCTACGTCTACGTTCGCTAAAAATCGCTTAAGCCGCGCATCAAATTCGCGCATCTCGTCGGGCGTAAACGCGTCATTAAACGACCATTGCGGCACCGTATGTCGCACTTTCTTAAAGCCTGGCAGAGGCTTCCCCGCAACGCGTTGAGAAGGAGAGTCCTGCGTGATGAGTTCTGGATACTGTCCTTCTATTTCCGCAAGCTCATGCTTTAGGGAGTCCAGAGCTTCGGCGGATATCTCCTCCCTGTCGTATACATGGTAGAGTCGACGATGGTGATGTATCGTCTCCTTCAATTTTCCATAGCGTTCTTGGACGTTTTTTGGAATCATAGGGTACAGGTTACAGGTTTTAGGTTCCAGGTTCCAGTAGGAAAACCGCATCAAATTCAGTCTCTACCTATACCTGACACCTGGAACCCAGACCCTGTTTTCAGTAATGGAGTTCGACGGAACGCTGGAGTACACGAGGATTCGTCGCAATACCATCACAGTTTGCGCTGAATCCGTCAGCACGAATATCCGTGAAAAAAGAACCGCTACCACTGGGTGACTTGCTGACCAAGACGTCCGCGCAATAACCGTTAGAATCATACCTAAACCTGAAGTTCGTCGAGGGAGGATTTGATTCAGTTGTTATAGAAGCCTCCTGCCCCCCGCACTTTAGCTTGTCAGGTGGATTTTCAACCGAAAAGATCTGATGTCGAACATCCCAATAGAGCGCGCATTCTGCTCCAGAATCGGCGGTGTAGAAAGCGAATTGCGAATCACGTCCGATTGAAGAAAGAGTAAGCTCTTTTTGCGCCAGCCCGGAGATGGAAGCCCCGAGCGCAAGAACGATAGACACAATAAGAGCCGACAGAAGAAGCGTGAAGCCCCGCTCATTAGCTGCGAGCGACCAATTTTTCTTGCCGATATTTCGGCTTAGAAAAATGGGAGTGCCCGTGTGGTGCTGCGAGCTACGAGCTACGAGACGAGAATGCTCTTGTGCCATTTCGGATTTCCTCGAAGCTTGAAGCTTGAACCTTGAAGCTAGTTTTTTCATATGACGCTTCCATCCTCTATCCAACGATAAAGATTCTCCGATATAATAATTGACTTAGGAACTTTAAAAGACCCTGGTTGCCAGGAAACTTCGGCCGACACGTGTACTTCATCCGAGCCGCCGTCAACAAACTGTGCACGTACGGTGCGTGTAAAACGAGTCGAGACCCACTCGTCTCCTGTCTCGTATCCATAGAATGTACCGTTCGTATTCAAAGCTCTGCACACATCTGATGGACAGGTGTCCATGCTGTCATCACGCGCGTCCACAGTAAAAGCGCTTCCGGTAACAGAAGGAATGCCCTTTAGAAGATCCGTAGGCGTGCCCTGGGCGTTCATGAGAATATTGTTGTCACGAACATGACGAACTGTTTCTATCGCCTCCTGCGCAAGATGGAATGCAGTGACCTGGTCGCGTGCATAGTAAGCCGTTGAAAGACTCTTGGTGACCAACGACATAGGGACAACTATCGCGACGGTAAGCAATGATATCGCAACCAGGGTCTCAATGAGTGTGAACCCCCGAGCAGTTGACAGTTGACAGTTGACAGTTGACAGTTGAAAACCAAAAATTCGTCGTACGTATTCTGTAAACTGTAAACTGTAAACTGTAAACTTTTTTTTCATAGATCGAGTACTCGCTGAACTGCTGTCGACTGAATATGGAACGTCGCTTTGGTCTTAACGTTTCCTGCACCCGCCGTTCCCTTTATCTCAATAACAACCTTTGGTTGTACAATTCCGCGTCGCGAAGTGCCCACGACATAGAACCGCAGGCTATCAATGGTAACGGAAGAAGCGGTAATGGGGAGCCGTCCTCCTCCGCTCTTTTCCGATCTGTAGATGCGCTTTGTGTTAGGGTCATAAAAGTATACCCATTGGTCGTCTTCGTCGGTTGGGTCGCCATTGAAAGATTCAAAAGCGAACACTGACGCGCCTTCACTACAGTTCTGTGTTTCGGTGAGGTTTCCGTTGATTCCACAATGATAATTGCTTCCCATCCTGATAGAACGCACCATACTGTCAAGCGCAATGTTGAGATTGTTCATTACCAAATGGAGGGCCTGCGCCTTGCGATTGGCGCTGGCGAGTGCAAGAAGAGCGCCGACGGCAACAAGTATAACGATAGTGAAAAGAGCTGTTGAGACGATCACCTCTATCAAGGTAAATCCCCGCTTGTCAGTTGGCAGTTGACCCCGAAAACGGCTTTGCCGATGGGGCAGGCAGTTGGCAGTTGGCAGTTGAAAACCAAAAATTCGTCGTGCGTATTCTGTAAACTGTAAACAGTAAACTGTAAACTTCTTCATAATATTTTCTCCACCGCTATCTGTCCTGACGCTTCCACTATTATGCTCGTTCGGTTGCCGCGCGGCGACTCGAGAATAATACGCGCTTTCTCCTGTAAATTGCCACCCGCTCTTATGAACGCATCTGGCTCAGGCCGTTTGAAGAGTATATCGAGCGAACTAAGACCGCAGGTCTCCGACGGTCTGCTTGGTGATGTGGCACACAAATCCACAATTTTATAACCACCCTGTATAGATACAGATTCCACGAGTTCCGAATTGCCAGTGTCATATATGCCGTTCTCTTTATCGGCGAACAGAATGTATACCGCGGGTGTCGCGAGAGTAAAATTGACTCCGTATCCGGCGCTAAAATCATCCGTTCCAAAACGCCGCACCGCTATTCCATACGTCTGGGCCTTGCGCATGGAGAGAGCGATATCATATGCAAGATTCTCCAGAAGGACCGCTCCGCCAAATCGAGTGTTATTGGCAAGTATTAACGATGTGATAACAACAAGAATTCCTGTTACTACCATAAGCTCTATGAGTGTAAAACCACGAGCAGTTGACAGTTGACAGTTGACAGTTGACAGTTGAAAACCAAAAACTCGTCGTACGTATTCTGTAAGCTGTACGCTATACGCTATAAGCTTGGATTTCATAGTGCAATATTCCATATACCCATATCAAAGCCGTACATTTGCGAGAACCACACAAAAAAACATGATGCAACAAGAAACGGCCCGAAAGGTACCTCACTCTTCATTGTATACATCCATGTGGATGTCTCGAAATGCAATATGTGGGCAATTCGCTGCGCCATGGGTGATGAAAGGAACAGAAGCGGAACGCTCAAGATAGCACCCAAGACAAACGCAAGAAGAAGTGCTGTCATACCTCCAGAAATTCCGAGAAGCCACCCCAGGGAGAGCGCAAGTTTTGCATCTCCTAATCCCATCCATTTTCCGCTTGATACTATCCACATAGTGAAAAGAGGAAGGGCAACGGCAGGACCGGCAAGAATTACAAGAATCAATGAAGACTCGGTTTGCGCGGCGCCATACAGTGCCGCCCCCAGACTAAGTATTCCGCACACAACTGCCCACAGATCAGGAATAATTGTAGTATAAAAATCGTATATAGCGATTGCGAGAAGAAGCGCAACTATAGGAAGTGCCAGTATTTTGAACGAGAGTGAGATGGGGGCGGCTGCGACCGCCAAAAAAAGTATGGCTGTTAACACTTCAACAATGGGATATTGAAGTGAGATAACGCTTTTGCAATCACGACAGCGTCCATGCAGTAGAAACCAAGACAGAATAGGAACAAGATCATACCAGCGGATTGTATGCCCGCACGAAGGACACATACTGCGCCCTGAAAGTGACTGTGTTCCCCACCGCCCAATTAAAACATTGAGAAAACTCCCTATGATCAAGCCAAAGGCGCCAAAAATGAGCGAGAGCATCGATAATGAGTATAACCCTGTAATGGAACAGTTTTGCTTGGCTCGTGGGGTATAACCCACGAACCCCGCCGAGGGGCGGGGTTCGTAACCTTTCTACCTAACCTTCGTTCGTGACTTACGGCTTCACGTCGTAGCAAGTGGCGCCTTGATCGAGTGCATTACACTTTCCAGTGTCGGCACCGGCAAAGTCCGCTGCGCTCCCGTCACAAATACCTAGATCCGCCGCGGCATCAGCATCTCCACTAAGTGCTGCATTAGTCGATGCCTCGAGCGACGCGCCAATGTGGTAGCTCGTGCATACGCCTCCCGAGCCAAGTGCCGCATAGGAGTAGTCGGTAGCACCCAGTGGGTCCTTCGAAATGATAGAAATGAAACCACCCGTAGCTAGAGGGTCGAGTGTCGTAGGATACCCTGTCGCAGTATTCGCGTCGTAGTAAAGCTCGAGCGCAAGCTGAAGTTGTTTTATGTCAGCTACTCGTCGCGCGTCACGGCCCTTTTTACGCGCACTATTCAAGGAAGCGAGCACAATGGATGAGAGAATACCGATAATAGCGACAACGACGAGAAGTTCGATGAGCGTAAAGCCTCTCGAAGCGTTCAAATCAAGACTGCGTTTAGAAAACATTGTCATAGAGTTCTTTAGAATGTGAATAATTAATAAACTTCACGTGCGTATCCTCCACGTTCCTATCATTGTACTCCCCTGGGGCGAAGCCAGGGAGGGGGGTGTGGATAGCGGGGGGCGCTCGGACGCGTATCGCCCGTCCCGAACAGAAAGCGCGTGGCTACGGATCCTCTATCACTACTGCGCGATAACGCTATATTTTGAGAGCATCCCACGCGATGTTCTCTCGGGCAATACGCGCCCTCGCTAGGTAATAGGTTGGATTAGAACCCTGATGCGATATTGTAGATAGGCACGAGAACGGACGCGAGTAATACCGCAACGCCTAAAGCCAGCATCACTATCATGAGCGGCTCAATAAGAGAAACGAGGGTATCGACAGCATGATTCACTTCACGGCGATAGAAATTCCCCATTGTTTCAAGCACGTGTCCTGTGTTCCCCGTCTCTTCACCGATCTTCAACATAGCGACAACGATACCGGGAATCTCCGGATGTTTCCGTAGAGCTTCGGAAACCGGAAGACCAGCTTTCACGTCCTGCACAGCGGATTCGAGGATCTTTTCGTATACAACATCGTCAACTATCGATTTCGTTATTTCCAGACTGCGCATCATCTGAACGCCGCTCTTCAACATCGTAGATAGGTTGTCGGCAATGCGCGAAAGATATAGTTTCTGATAGATTCCTCCGATTATTGGAGTCTGCGTTCGTATCCGAGAGAGCATCTCTTTTCCTCCGGGAGTGGAGATAAATCGCACAAGGAACACGATACCGACCAAAAATAGTATCCCCAATAGAAGTATGTATTTGGAAAGAAAACTGCTGACGGCTATAACTACGCGCGTATACAGAGGAACCTCCTGTCCAACCTCGGCGAGCATACTCGCGAGGTTTGGTATCACGACAACTAACATAATGACCATGACGGCAACGAAGGTCATCATGATGAACGCCGGATATATCAAGGCATGTCGCACCTTCTGGGTTATCTCGTAGTTACGATCAAGATAATCGGATAGATACAAGAACGTTTCATCCAACTTGCCCGACTCCTCGCCTGCACGCACCATATTCACATAAAACAACGAGAATACGTCCGGATGCCGAGAAAATGCGTCTGAAATGGAGCTTCCGCTTTGAATATCGTTCGCAATCTTCGTGAGTTTTTCACCGAGCCTCGCAGTCCGAGCTTCCGATGCGAGAAGGCGGAATGCGCGTAGAGCCGATACCTGCGCCTCGAAAAGTGTCGTTATCTGTTGTGATAGCATAACGATATCAGCGTTCGTTATACGATCAAATAATCCGATTGAACCCCCTAGCAGTGTTGTCTCCGACTCGACTGGATGCACTGACGAGATGACGAGGTCTCTCCTCTGAAGTGCGGCGATGGCAATGTCAATATTGACGGCATCAATAGTTCCCTGTCGCTTCGCTCCGTCAGCATCTAGTGCTGTGTATTTGAATAAAGACATAGGTTCTAGGTTCTAGGTTCTAGGTTCCAGAAAAATACAAAAAGGGGAGTTACATTACCTGGCACCTGACACCTGACACCTGAAACCTTCATAAAAGTCTCTGAAGCATATTTGGGTTCAGTGAGAACTGGTATGCGCTCTCTACTGTCACTTCCCCTCGTCCAACAAGATCCGCCAAAGAACGATTCATGTCTATCATCCCTTCGCCTGACCCTGTCTCAATAACAGTATTTATCTCGTGTGTACGCTTCTCGCGAATAAGGTTCGCGACCGCTTTGTTATTAATAAGGAGCTCATAGGCAGGAATGAGTCCGCCAGAAATGCGAGGGACTAGACGCTGGCTGAAGATACCCGCCATGGACGAGGCAAGTTGGAGCCGTATCTGATCCTGTTGCGACCCTGGAAATGAATCAATTATTCGATCGATGGTCTGTGCAGCATTGTTTGTATGCAGTGTTGAAAACACAAGATGCCCCGTCTCGGCGGCTGTTACAGCAGCGGACATTGTTTCGGGTCCACGCATTTCACCAACTAAAATAACATCCATGTCCTGACGAAATGCGGATTGGAGCGCGGTAGCGAAATCCTTCGTATCAATATGAACCTCACGCTGATCAACCAAGGACTGCTTCGGCTGGTAGACATACTCTATCGGATCTTCGATAGTAACGATGTGTTCCATGCGCTCGGAGTTAATAAGCTCGATCATCGCGGCCAAAGTAGTCGTTTTCCCTTGCCCCACTGGTCCCACAACAAGAAAGAACCCTTGTGTCTTGCGGGCAAAACTTGTGAGAATGTCCGGGAGATTCAACTCCTGAATCGTGCGAATGGTCTTTGGTATCAGGCGAAGAGCGATGCCGACACTTCCACGCTGAAAAAACGTATTTCCTCGGAACCGAGTGCCGTCGTCACTTTCGTATGCAAAATCCATCTCCTGCTCCTTCAAAAATCTCTCTTCTTGTTGTGGGGTGAGAAGAATCTTCGCGAATCCTCGCGTATCTTCCGGCGTCAGGACCGACTCTCTAAGCATAGGCGCGAGCGAACCGGCAACGCGTATTGTCGGATGCGCATCCGTAGAAAAATGAAGGTCACTCCCACCTTCATGGGCGAGAACATTAATATACTTTTTGAGAAGGGTGTTGTAATCAAGGGCCATAAAGACAGTATACCGTGTTCCAATGAGAAGTGCCCCTGTATGGTGTGAATTAGGGGGTCATGAAAATAGTTTTCCTAACCTGTAACAATAGATTTTCAAAATCCCAGTTCAAGAACCGTTGGTCTAAATTTAAGCATTGTGGTTCACTTGTCTTTTTTTGCAATGCCATCTTTCACGACCTCGACCACTTCCGAGGGAATCATGCTCGCCTTTACGATAAAGTGCTCCACACCAAGCTCTTCGGCCCGCTTTTTCTCAGAATCATTACTCTGATTCGTCAGGGCAATCAGTATTGCCCCCGGCGCCAGGTTTTCGGTACGCCTTGTTTCAAGAAATGAAAACCCGTCATGTTCCGGCATGACGAGATCAAATAAAATTACGTCCGCGACAAACCCTTTGCGGAGAGCGTCGAGGGCCTCTTCCGCCGATAAGCACGTCTGCACCGTAAATCCAGCCCCGGTGAACTTCATGCCGTACATGTCGAGCAGAAATTTGTCATCATCCACGAGAAGTATGCTCCCGTGAACACTGCTAGCGTCTTGACCTTTCGGTGTATCGTTCATATCACGCATGTCCAATGCTTCGTTGCATTGTACTACACATCCTTACTACCCTCCGCATGTTCGGACCCTTTCGCCTGTATTTCTGGAGAATACTCGCCCTCATCCGCATCTTTACCTGTTTTCTCCTCTTCAGATCCGCCACCGATAAGAAGTCGTGAAAGCGTGTTTACTTCAGAAAATGGAACAAGCTTTGAGAACGCTTTCACTAAGGCATCCTCCTGCATCGTGAGCATTCCTTGCTTTCGCGCGACGGCCCAAAGTTTTGATTCCACCGGGCTCTCAAGAATGACGCTCTCTATTTCGGATGACATTTCCATAATCTCAAAGACCGCCATCCGCCCCCGAAGTCCGGTTGGGGACGTGGGAGTACGTTCAGCTTCCCAGACCACCTTCGGTATCTCAAGACGATGTTCAGGCGGAAGCGATGCCATTTGAGACTCGATCCCCTTCCTCTCGCTCACCGACAGCTCCACCTCTTTTCCATTTCCATCGGCCAGTGTGCGCACCAAGCGCTGGGCGACCGAAGCGATCAGGACGGGAGGAATGAGGTACGGTTCTATCCCCATGTCAATAAAGCGCGGGATGGTGCCAATCGCATCGTTTGTGTGTATCGTCGAGAGAACCAAGTGACCCGTCAGAGCGGCTTGGATGGCAAGTTTTGCAGTATCAGCGTCGCGTATCTCACCGACCATGATTATGTCCGGGTCTTGTCGCAAGGTTGTTCGCAGGCCGGTTGCAAATGTGTATCCTATCTCGGGACGCACTTGCGATTGCGTAACACCTTCAACGTAGTATTCGATAGGATCTTCAAGAGAAAGTACGTTTTTGTGCTCGCGATCCATCTCGGTAAGCATCGAATAAAGCGTCGTTGATTTCCCGCTCCCTGTAGGGCCTGATATAAGAACTAGTCCGTGCGGGCGCTTTATCGCTCTGCGCAGTATTTTGAGATTGCGCGGCGTTAGGCCTATCTGATCGAGCGGTATGAACCCGCGCTCGCGATCTAGTATGCGAATAACAACCTTTTCTCCTTGTGAAGAGGGGAACGTTGAAACGCGAAAGTCTATCTGCCGTTCCTCAATGGATGCGGAAAAGCGACCATCCTGAGGTTTTCTCTGTTCATCAAGGCGAATTGATGCCAGAACTTTGATTCGTGCAACGAGCGCGCGATGCGTAGCGATCGGTAAAATAACACTCGTATGAAGCTCGCCATCCACGCGATAACGGACGCGCACACCGGAAACTTGCGGCTCTATGTGAATATCAGACGCTTTCCCGTCAATGGCGTAGCGCAGTATTGTTGAGACGAGCTTTATCGTCGGCGCATCTTCGTGAACATTACGTACAAATTCCCCATCAACCGACTTCTTTATAGACGGGTCATCGAGATCCAAGGGTGCGGCAGAGGGCTCTTCTCGCCTTTCCTTCTGCTCTGTCGCGAGATCAGTGACTGCGCGTTCAACATCGCCTCCCAACCCATGGTACATGTCGATGATTCGTTCGAAATCTTCCACCGATATTCGATATACCTTGAACGGCAGTCCGGTGGAACGAGCGATAAAATTCAGGGCATCAAAACCTCGGATATCGTCCGGATCCACCATGCCGACCTCGAGAACCCCGTCCACAACCGAAAGAGGCGCAAGCCGATAGTGTTGCGCTGATTCTTCGGGGATGTAGCGCAAGATGTCATAGGGCACTTTGGTGTCCCCGATGCTTCGCGAAGGAACACCGGAATCTCCCCCGACAGACGAACTGTCTGGAGCAAACCCGGACGTTTGAACGTCAAGAGAAGCGTCCGTCACGCCTACTTCAGATAGCGGAGTCGTGGCACGAGGCATACCTCATGCTAGGACTCAACGCGCCCGAGGCGCACTAATAAAAGAAATGGGGATTCTGTATGTGACTTGCGGACGTGCATACGAGAGTCAGGGAGTGGAATCCGGAAGTAACGTGTTTTTATCTGTCGTACTTGAATCTCCTACTCCCCTCGGCGCAAACGGATTCGGACGTCCGACCGGTTCAGGAATGATCTGCGTTCCAAAATCCCGCAACGCGCCAAAAGCCGGGTCTGAGAATATTGTCCCTGACAGAGAAACGGCCCGCAGTGTCAAGAGTGTTTCCACAATCCCAATTTCTGCGATGGACTCTGTACCCGATACAGAGGTAGTGGTAAGCAACGCTCCCTTCGGTTTGTCACCGGAGAACATGTACCACAGACCGATCAAAAGAGCGATACCAACGGCAACGACTAACAGAGTATTGCGAGAAAAAAGAGACGTCATATTACTTTAACCAGTACGTCTTTATGGTAATACCGAAACGATATATCGGCTCCTTCGACGCGGTGGTGTCCGTCTCCGGAGTAAGCGTAAGGGAAACAAGGTCAACGATACGCAGACTTGATTCCAACTCCTGTAGAAATTGCATGAAGAGCGGGTATGTTGCTTGTGTCGAGAATTGTAGCGTGAGTGAATCGAATTTCTGTTGCGACTCGCCAATAGCGCCCAAGGAAGATTCTTCCTCGTTTTCTTTGTCCTTGCCAGGTGTACTGATAACGACGTTTTGGAGCGCCATACCGTAACGTCCTGCGAGATTATCGATATCTAGAATGAGCCGTACGTTATCCACATGGTCGGGCAATAATTTTTGTAGGCGCGACAAATCCGCCGGATCGAACGCGTTGTAGCGTGATAAGAGGGCCTGCTTCAGTTGTTGAAGCTCCGCCGCTTTATCAAGCGCTTGATTGTATTGACGAATCTTATCCTTTAACTCTCGAGTGCTATCGTAGGTCGGCTGTGTATACATAAAGAAGATGCCGAGGGCGAGCGCAAATGCTACTATCGTAATTATAAGTCTGACCATAAGTTGTATTATAGTGCCGCATCTTCCCCAGTAAGTATTTCATCAGGGGTGGATGTTCCACCAGCGCTAGTCGCCTCGAACGGGGATGCTGGAGATCCCTGACTCGGAGACTGTGGAACGGAACCTACTTGAGGAAGTTCGGGAGCAGAGCCCCTCTTAATAGCCGCGTAGCTGAGCGTGTCGGAATTGAGAAGCGCAGAAAGGGTAAAGTTAACACCGTCATCCTGGCGATCAATATCCGAGAAAATAGGACTGCTTATCATGCCGACCTTACTGAAGAGATCCGCTTGGTGAGCGATAGAGTTCACACTATTGGCGGTACCTTCCATATTAATCGACATGTGTTGAGAGTCCACGGCATCAAGCGTAAGAGAACGGAACGTTATAGTTTGCAGTGTTGTTTTCTCAAGCATACTGAAAAGCGCGGACGGGGCTACGTGATTCTCTAAAATATCACTCGCAGCACGCATACGGTCGTCAAGTCGAATCAACTCCTTAATGAGTTTGGGCTCAAAAGCATCGCTCGCACGTTCTAACTGGTCTACCTTAGAGGCACTGCTTGCTTGTAGGAATTTGTTATAAAGGAATACGCCAACGCCAAGTGCCCCGGAGGCAACAAAAAGAACTACCGCGACAAGTATCATGAGCTCCAGGAGTCCACCAGTCCCAGGACGGCGTGTGTGACTCGTCTGCCCCCCGTCGCGAGGAATGAAAGATGTTGATGATTGTTTTTCGGGCATACGTTATAAAAAGTCGTAGTTAGATTTCAAATTTGGTATTGGTAAATACCTATTTCCCACTACCGTACGTCGCATTTGAAAATATAGGTGCATCGAAATTCATTGAGAGTTTGAGGATTCTTAGGATTGTTTAAGTTTCCTAAGAACCAGACCGACAGAAACCGCGAACCCTGGACCTATCTCTCGTAGTACCTGCCCCAAGAACGCCGGTGCTTCCGTTCGCTCAAACGGATCCGCTATCTCAACGTCTGCATTCAGGGAGGTTTTAGCCTCTTCGGCAAGTCCGGGAAGCGACGCCCCACCGCCTGAAAGGACGACGCGCGATATGTTTTTGTTGTACCGCTGCCCGTAGCTCAATAGTACCCGATTTATTTCACCAAACACACGCGCCAGTGTTGATAACAGTGCCGCCTTGATGCGCTCGTTCTCCTCGACAGAATATGCATTCGAATCTTTGAGTCCACGTTCACGCTTAACTCTCTCAGCTTTCTCGAATTCCCAGTCTAAAGAACGCGCAAGAGTGTCTGTAACGTGCTGGCCGCCTACAGTGAGAAGATGTGTCAAACGGATGACGCCGCGCTCAACAACATACATCTTCGTCGTTGCCGCACCGAGGTCGACAACGAGTACGGGCGCAATACCATGACTGAGAGAGGAGCGCGCGGTACTGAACATTTCTATCTCATAGAATTCCGCTTTAAGTCCAGCATTTTCAGTGATGGTCTGATAATTTTCGATCGTCTCATTGTGAATGGCGACGAGCAACACTTCCTGACCATTAGGACGCTTGGTCGGTTTCTCCACTCGATCAAAAGCACTTTGATCCTCTTCTTGTTCTGGAATAACAAACCAATCAAGTTGCACTTCGGAGACCGGCACGGGAATGTATTTGCGCGCCTCAATGGGAATTATTCGCTTCAGAGCTTCTCCGTCCGTCTTCGGCAACTCCAAAACCGAAACCAAGCTTGAGGAGAACGGAATAGCGATGCCGCCCGCCCGCGCGGTGACGTTAGCTTCTTTCATAAGGTCGGTGAGCGCCTCCGCCGTCTTTTCTGGCGAAAGCTTCACTACCTTTCCTATCGCCTGTTTCCCATAGGGACCAAGTGATATTTCACCATATGTTTCAAGAATGGCCGCGCCATGCGAAGCACGTAGCTGTACTATTTTTGCAGAGCTCGCACCAATATCGATTCCGAGAATACTCTCCTCGGAACTTCCACCAAATGCCGAGCCAAGCTTGCGTGCCATGTTACTAAAAGAGAATACCATGAGAACTAGCTCGTAGCCTGCTATCTTTTACGTATAGAAAAGCAAGGCATAGAAGTAAAATTATACCATGCAGAAAATAAACTACCGCGCAGCCAAGCTGTCGCGGTATTTTATTTTGAGAACCACACGGTTCGGAACGTTCGCCTGATTACAGGCTCTCTGCTCTCCTCCACGGGGAAAACTACGTTTTCCCCGACCCCCCTTTCCTCATGCGCATTCATCCCCGCAGCCAAGCTGTCGGGGAATTCTGCGCATGGATTAAGTGAGTTGTATTTCTTATGCAATCGTATCTATCTTGGCCGCAAGAATAAAATCATTCTCGGAGAGGCCGCCTATCGCGTGCGTAGTGAGCGTAACCCCAACGCGGCCCCAATGGAGATCGATGTCCGGATGGTGGCCTTCTTTCTCTGCTATCGCACTTATTTTATTCGTGAAATCAACTGCCTGAAGCCAATTTTTGAACTTGAAAACTTTGTAGATACTTTTGGCATCACTTGAGAGCTTCCAGTGTGGCAACTGTCCCATCAACCTCTCGGCCTCCTCTTTCGTAAGCGGAGCCGCTCCCGCTTCGCACGGCACACAGCGTTTTTGCGCGAGGTCCACCCCATTAGAAATTGGACGCGAACTATCAGAGTTGTCCTTTGAGTGACTTGGATTCATAACCGAATTTCTCTCCCCATTTAGATTTCGCTTGTCCGCGATTTCTAACGGGGTACGTATGGCACAATGCTACCATGTTCGAAATTCGAGATATCCTAGACTCCATCCTTGATACTGTGCTTCCTCGGCGTGAAAGACGGACACGCACTGAAGCACGTTCTTT
>Ga0209542_10014087_pt1 | contig 13661 bp, 10 predicted proteins | sample RifCSPhighO2_01_FD_184028 | JGI IMG/M metagenome (GOLD analysis project Ga0209542, IMG submission 184028) | Soil microbial communities from Rifle, Colorado - Rifle CSP2_plank highO2_0.1 (SPAdes) (version 2) | ecosystem: Environmental > Terrestrial > Deep subsurface > Rock core/Sediment ...
TGGATGCAACTAATCATCGGGTACTGGCCTTTGATACCGAAGGGACTTATGTCGCCCAGTACATTTACGACAATATTGATAATCCGACCGATATGACAGTGGACCAAGCTGGAGGGTTTATTTACTTGAGTGCTGGGACAAAGGTATACCGTCTTCCTCTTAAATAACCGCGAAATCGTTTTTCTGTCATTCTGATTTTGCTATCCAGCAGAAGAAGAATCTAGACCGTGAGGTCTTTTTTGTATGTTTTAATTTGTTTCCCCGAGGGACCGAGGGGTTACCTTATTATTTTCTTTTTCGAGCGCATAACGGCGCTCGACCCATTCCCGCTTTGTCTTGGCAAAGCGGGGTAAACCGCTTCCGCAGTCGCCCTCTTTATTTATCTAATGAAATCCCCTTACTGCTCTCGCCAAACTTGCCGTCCTAATTTTTTTGTCATTCTGAGCGAAGTCGAAGAATCTAAAAAATTAGGACGACTTCGAACAGCTGGCTTCACGACGGCAATGACTTGGATTCAGGACACTCGGGCTCCAATGCTCGGTGGAGATAAGACAAACAACTAATCCTCTTCAGTCATCCCCGCCTACGAGTGGGAATCCAGACAATAAAACTAAATCTGCAATAATAGATTAGTGAGTATCCTCAACCGTCAGGCACATTTTAATTACACCATTCTCGATACCCTCGAGGCGGGTTTGGTGTTGACTGGCAGTGAAGTAAAATCTATCCGGGCCGGACAAGTCAGTTTACAAGAGGCCTTTGCTAAAATCCGTGGGGGCGAGGCCTGGCTAATAAATTGCCACATCGCCCCCTATAAACAGTCAGCCGACCAGGACTTGGAACCGACTCGCGCCCGCAAGTTGCTATTGTCCAAAAAGGAAATTACTTCGCTCGACCACAAGCTTTCAACTGAAGGGTTGACATTGGTTCCATTAAAATTCTATTTCAAAAAGAATCGAGTCAAAGTTGAACTCGGGCTAGGTCGGGGCAAGAAAAAATTTGATAAACGGGAAACCATCAAACGCCGAGAAACAGAACGAGAGACCAGACGGAAGATTGGAAAAAAGATGTAAGAAAAAGCCGTTCTGCTGACCAGCAGAACGGCTTAATTTAAAAAGTACGACTCTCCTCTAATTCTGGCATCCGAAAAGGCGTTGGCAGAATCGCGACGGTGGCACTTACTTGCAAATCGGCTAGTTTATCTGGCTCGATTTCTGATTTACCGTGTCCCAATACCAGTAGGATTCCGATGATAAACACAGAGAAAATTAATCCTCTCATCTCTACCTCCTAAACGGCTTCACAGTACACAGCCCGGCCGTCTTGCAAAACCCCAAATGCTTGGCGGTGGGGATTGTAAATGTCATGCGGTCCGTCGCCAAAACTATCCAAAAATGGTCCTTCGACAAACTGCTTGTCCGTGCAGAGTTGGTCGAATTCCGCTTTCGGTAATTCTATCTGTTCACGGATACCCTTATCCTTATCGCGGAAAAATTGGGCACAACCAAATCTGGGCTCGTTTTTCTCGTTTTCTTCACTCACTCACATCCCTCCAATTTCAAAGAACTTCTTAGGTACTCCTAAGACGAATTTACTTTACATCTAAACCCAAAAATCCGCAACTGGTGCTTATATTCTCGGTTAGTGGCAACGCCATGCTGTTCAACAGAATCTACGACTGGGGAAATCCTTCCTGCGTTCAATCTCGAAACAGATGTTTATTGGCAAAGGCCTTGCCAGAATGTGATTTTAGGTATTGCTCAAATTCTTTAGCAGTATTCTGTTTCTCAAAAGCTGAATAAAAAATCAAATCCCAGGGTTTGTATTTGGCAGTATATTTCGACTGTCCTGTATTGTGAGCCTTTACTCTTTGCTTTAACTCATTGCTAAATCCAACATAAATCCTACCATCAACATGGCTTCTGATAGTATAAACGTAATACATATTTTGATTATATGCCCATGCTTCGTTCTGTGAACTACGCAGGGCAGGTTCGCTCCCTGGGTGCGACTCTACTGTTTCAATCAAAACGAAAACAGCCCGAAAGGGCTTTTCCGTTTTGGTGGTGCATTCTGGATGAAGTGGGAACTTGGTTGAGGGAAAATGGTCGGCAATTCGACCAGCTGTCTTACGATTTTTGTAGTAGAACCGCTGTTGTTTGAAGATCAGTTTTGTATTGTAAAGTCCTGGGGGTGGAATGTAGCCCTAACTGCCCAGCAAGACCAGACACTTCTTCCGGAGTAATTCCTTTTTGGAAAGTTTGCTTACCGGGGTGAGACCAATAGCCGTCGTTATGGGTCTGCCAATGTTTCTTCGCTACTTCCGACTCTATCGCTTTGAGAGAACGGGTTACAACCAGGAGTTTACCGGCTGGGTTGAGGTACTCGGCTGCTTGTTTAAGCACCTTCAACCTTTCTGCCATAGTGGGCAGAACATTCAATACGAATATGAGAGTTACTAAATCGTATTTGCTGTCTGGGAGCTTACCCCAACCGAAAGGTATGTGAGGGTCAAACCCATCGGCAACTAAACCAGATTTGCGATAATGCTCTACATCTCTCCCGTAACCGCAACCATAGTCCAAAATTGATTTGATGCCTTGTGTAGTCACTAATGTATCAGTTACCCAATGAGCAAATGGAGAAGCTATTTTGCGAGGGATTGCAGTTTTATAAGAAGCTACACTCTTTTCTACAAAATTTAATACCTGGGCGGAATGATCAGTAAACCTATGCTCACCCTCCCTAACGGTATGGTCGTATTGAAAAGTTGTTTGCAGAATAAATACGGGATCTACCAAGGTAAGGTCACATCGGAAACAAATCTCCTGATTGAGCCTATTTCGTTTTATAGTAAACCCCTTCCCGTGCCCAGCATCGCTATAAGCTCGGCTACTTATTAGTTCTTGGAACGAACCTCGATCCAACTCGGAATTAAAGTTACTAATGTTTGTACCCACAAGACCATCCTCAGGCAAGGGCGCCAGATTAAAGTCACCCATCAAAAAAGCTGGCTCGTTGTTCAGTCGCTTTAACTCTTGAAGCTGTTCTGCCCGTTTGGCGCAAGTGTAAGCATCAAGATAAACATTAAAAAGTGGTACCCCTTGAAATACAATTTTCTGTACATAGGGCAAATTCAGCTCAACCCTCCCATTGCTGCCAGAGTTCAACCATATTGCCAGATTGGTGTTGGAGACCAGTAGCGACATTCCTGGTATATGCAAAACTTCGTTGCTCGGTTGCTTGGATGGCTCTTGCACCAGGAGAACATCAGGATTGATACCGCCTAACCATTCCAGAAACTCGCTCTTGGCAACAGGATTGCCCATCCTCTTATTTAAATTGATTGAAACTACTCTCATATATCAAGGATATCAGTTCCAATAACACTTTGCTGTCATAAAATAAACTAATCCCACAAAGGAGATTTAGAATAGGCGCTTGTTGGCAAAGGCTTTACCGGAACCAGCTTTCAAGTAGGTTTCGAATTTTTCAGCTTGAGTCTTGGTCTTGAAGGCGATATAGCAAACCACATCCCAAGGTTTGAATTTACTGGTGTGGGGAGATTGTCCGGCATTGTGAGATTTTAGTCGTGCTTTCAAATCGGAAGAACTGCCAATGTATGTTTGGGATTTATCTTTATGACTTTTGAGCAAATAAACATAATACACACTTTTAGTATGCTCTACTACGTTCTGCTTTACAGCAGAACTTCGAAGGGCAACCTTCGCTATTTATCTCTACATAAAATCTGTGCCATCAGCACACCTTGAGCGGCGCAGCCAACCGTAGCTCGATAGAGCGAAGGTTGGTGGAGCTGGGGGGATTCGCACCCCCGTCCAGCGAACGATATCTACTAGCTTCTACATACATAGTCGATTTGTTGGGTATCCATTGTTATCCTCAAACCGACAAAGCAATAACAACTTAAGCCACTATTATCTTAGTTCTACCCAATGGCCGAGTAGAAAGCGGCTCGAATAATATAACACCGCTATTCCACCCATCCGAGCAGAGGTGGGAGCGATGGCACTAGCAATTAGGCCAGTGCTGGCGCGAAAGCAAAGCTTTCGCTAAATGCTTTGTTGGCATTTGTAGTTTGGTGTGATTTTGCGTTACGACACCACTAACGGTATGCGACCAAGTAGTTATCAAAGTCCACTGTCGAAAGCTATACAGCCCCATAATCTGCACGCGGACAGTGTAGTCCCCCCTTCCCTGCTGGTCAAGAGATGTGATTTGACACACAACCATATCAGGATTAGGATGGCGGCGGTTGTTAATTTGTTCCTTTTGGGAGGAATCATGGCAATATACCAAGAGCCACTTTCGCTCACAACAATGATTTCACGGTTCGGCCTACTGATAACCGTCGAAATCGCTCACTGCCGTGGCTGGTTGAAAAATGTATTACCAGAGTTGGCTCTCCTGGAACTCACACGGTTGTCTGGGCAGACAACCGGAGAGCTTCGATTGACCATCATAGCCGAGATAGAGCAACGCCAGAAAACTCGCGAGTTTTCGTCGCAATATCCTTCTCCGCCGATTCTTCCAGAGTCGACTGTTGTTAATCTAGAGCGAACTGCGCGAGTCCAAGAACTGGCTTACACGATCGAGCTCTATGTCTAGGTCTAGTGCGACGGGCTGATTATCAGCCCGTCTTTTTTTGTCTACGCTTACGGTCAATTAGTATCGCTCCTCCACCCAATACCAATTGGGTGATTTGCAGTAAAATAAACCACCACAGCCAGTTGATGCGAGACGGATGGCCCAAGAATCCTGGCACTGGTCCACCGAGGGGCGTGTACATTTCCACCACTTTTTCATCTAGCGGGGTCTGATTTTCGACCACACTCGGGCTTTTACCAAAAGCCATTGCCACTCGACCATCATTCAACTGCACGACTTGTTGGAACCAATTGTAGCCAGTCAGATAAGAATTTGATGCGGGATAAACTTTATGATTCACGAAATCCAACACCTCGCCAAGTTCCGCAGAGGCCCCAGAGATACCAGATATTACAGGGCTGATGTAAACAGTATCGTTTGGCAGTAAAAATGTCTTAGACCGAACATGATAATCCGTCAACACCCCCTCAAAAAATTCTGACTGACCGGTCTTAATATCAAAGATTTCGTATGATGGTGACATATTTGGAGCCACATCCAAACCGTCATCCAGCGAATTTTTCGATTCCCCTTTTACAAAACGGGCTTGTTCATCTCCGCCAACAATCAGAACTTTATTGTCTGAAAGTAAAATTGCTGATTGATAAGCCCGACCGACTTTTAGTTGGCCGATTTCTTTGCTAGTCATCATCTTTGGGTCAAATATTTCGACACTCCGCGTCAGTCCTAAAATATGCCAACCAGCCGCATCCTCCGCACTAGCATTATAGTTGCGCAGGTACCGCCCTTCTCCAAATTCTTCGTTAGCTGGTAATTTTTCAATAAAACTATGTCCGCCAATAATGAGTAGTTTCCCGTTAGGTAATTCCGTCACCGACTGACCGGCCAAGCGCGGAACCGCCAGCTGAACTAGGTTGGTATAGCCGGAGGTCTTTTTCTTGTCTTGCTGAACCAACTTCCATTGGCTGGTCTTGGTGTTCCACTGACTAATTGCACTCCGTATCATCACATTAGCAATCACGCTTTGAGCGGTATTAGGAACAAGTTCGGGACGAGGAGTAATTGCAACTCCGCCAGTCGAAAAACTCCAAGCTGTAGCAATCCCACCCGCTCCCTTGGCTAGAGGCAATTGGGTTGGATTATAAGTTTGAGGGATTGTGACACCGCCCTGTCCGCTCCGAATATATTTGGTAATATCGGGCCAATCATCCCCAAGTTTCAATGTCCCAGTTTTGGTCTTAGCTGTGTATCGCCCGTCCTCAATGGTTTGGGCAAAGACCTGTTTGTCATATAACCAACGACTCAACCAATAGTCCCTCACCACACTAACAGCGCCAGTATTGGGATTAAATATTTGACCGTAAACTTTGTCGTCATTTCGACTCCACTTAAATAAAACTTTTCCATTATTCAATCGCACCGCTACTTCAACACCAGTTAAATGGCTTTGGGTTGCGGGATATTTCAATTGACCCCGATTTTGCCAGACCCCTTCATCCTGCCAGTTGGTGGCTAAACTTAGTGGCAGATTTTTGACATTGTCCTTGGCTCGTTGTTGATCTACCGAGAGCAAAGTAGGTGGTGTATAAATCGCCAGCGACGGAGCAGACGAGGCAACCGCCGACCCAAAAGCATCAGCTGTTAGCCCATTGGAACCAAAATAATAGAACGCTATTTTCCCATCCCCCAACAAGATGGCGTCACTGGCTGACAGATTTTTAGGTCTGGCTAGAGTTTCAGTCGGAGTATCTAAAATCGCCAAATCATACAAACTGTAATAAAGCGTCTTGAGATTCTTGCCAATTAAAAGCATCATCCCATCTCCCGCATAAACAAAGTCATAGCCAAATGGTGCTTGGAGATTAAAACTGCGCTTAACTGCCTTCGAATAGAGAGCAACTTGGTTGCTGACCCCCGCTTCGGTCATTAATAAAATCAGACCACTGGGAAGCGAAATAGTTTTTTGGTAATACCTGGTTCGGCCGACAGAATCAATATAAGTTGGAGATCCGTTTTTTCCCCTGGCTAGTTCTTGGCCAACCTCAACATTCCCATCCAGATGAACTTCTTTTTGTTTGGCTTCGGCATATAAAGCGTATAAATCCGTGAACTGGTCATGTCGACCTTGGAGATAGGTCGGTGACCACTCTCCCGCATTGGCCGTACCAGAAATAACTGGAGTAAATGGAATTACTGTTTCCTGACTTGGTCTAAACCACCACCATAGACCCAAAGCAATCAACGCAATTAGCAAAACCAGCCACCACCAGCGATGGTGAGGTTTAGGCGCCGGAAGTAGTAACAGAGGACGAGATAGAGACGGCCGGGACTGAAGTCCAATCGACTTTGGAACAGAGTTTTTTTGAGTTGTTTGATTTCGCCCCATATGGGTTCATTGTACGCTAAAACCTCTGCTCTTGACAATTCTTGGAGTTTGTAGTATAATAAAATAATACTCAAGAGATGGTTGCTATCTGGTAGAGACGCTCTTGAATAAAACAAAAATCAACCCCATGCCAAAAACTGTTCTGACGATAAAATCACGCCGGCTATTTGCCTTTATTACCGCCTTCACTTTGGTGTTCCAAAGTGTAATCCTGGGCGGTATTTTTGGTGGCTTCCCGGCTTATGCCTCAACTGCTACCTATAATTTCACTACGCCGGCCGAATATACAGTCACGGACACCTTCGCTATCCACGGTGGCACGGCTCACTTTAAAATTGACTGGGCCGACGTGGCCTCCTCTATCCCATCTGTTGCTACCATTACTGACCTGATCAGTCCGGCCAGCGCGGGCTTGGTCTGGTCGGCAACCGGTGATGTAGATGGAGCTTATAAGTCAATCAACTACGGCGGTAACTGGAATAATATCAGCATCAACGCTGATTTTATCCCTGATGATTTTGAGGTTACCCTAGGCGACGCGGGTGCCAACGCGGTCAATCTATTTGTCGGTGGTTCCGACACGGTAGCCGGCGCCTACGCCTACTCCACCAACAACGGTACGAACTGGACCTACAACGACACCGCTCTGGTCGGTGCTCAAAACATCGTATCGGTGGCCCACAAGAGCAGCGCCACCAGCTACACTTGGGTATTTCACCGAGACGGAGCGATCTCGCGGACCGAGGATATCGACGTCATCACTATTTGGGCATTCGTGGCTACACCATTCGCCGACGCCCGCCAACTGCTCTGGGACGAAACGAACGGTCTATTAATCGCCTCCGGAGGTGATCTGGTCGACGGCAAGGTGTCCTTTTCTAATGACAACGGGGACAGTTGGACCTCGGCCACCCTGCCGGGGAGCCCGCCGGTCACCATTGATAAATTGGGTTACAGTAACGGTTACCTGTATGTGGGCGGCTCTGGTTATGTAGCCGTGGGAGATGTCTCCGCTGGACTGAATAATGCCGGCTCTTGGACAGATGTATCGGCCAATATCAACAGTGGCAACTTCACCGCTGTAACGGAATTTCTTAACGCTAACGAAGTCATGCTCGTGTCGGTAGATGCCACTACTGGTATTGATAACGGACAGGTCTATAGCACCCTAAACGATGGTACTAATTGGCTGACGCACGGTGTGGCCACCGCCGCCACAATGCCAGGCCCACTAACGCGCCTATATAGTAATGGACAGTTCCTGTGGGGAGTTGATGATGACGTCGGGTCTCCCTCGACTTACGTTGGAGATTTTGATACCGACAGCGCCTCGGTGGTTACGACAGTCGGTATCAGCGTCGCTACTTTGTCGGCCATCGATATTACTTATAACTCGGCGAGCGAGGAAGACAACGTCGGCGTGGCACTTGGGTTTGGCGTTGATCCGGCCGGCACTTGGTACTATCACGACGGCGGTGCCTGGACTAGCGTGGTGGGTGGCGACTACACCAACGCCAACATCGAAGCCCAGCTCGACACCAATCTGGGTACTTTTGATGACGAGGTCGCCATCACTGGCGATATCTATTTAAAAATTTACAGTAAGGGAACCGTTGAAGGCAGTGGAGCTTATATCCACGACCTATTCCTAATCGATAATATCGATGTAACCTATACGGCTGGGACGCTAGCCGTAACTTCTCCTAATGGCGCAGAAACTTGGGTAGTCGGTAGTACCCATGATATTACCTGGACTAGCACCGGGTTTGGTGCTGGTAACATTATTGATATTGACTACTATTCTCCTAACAATGGCGGAGGATGGAACAGTATTATTGCTAACACCGCCAATGATGGAAGTTATACTTGGACCCTTCCCAACGATCAGACTAATCAAGCGTTGGTTCGGGTTTCGAGTGGAAGTGTGACTGATTCTAGCGATGCGGTATTTACCATCTATATCCCAATTCGCAGTCCCGACGAAAATGACCCAGCATCCCAAGTTGACGCTCTGCCCCAATATAAAACTTCGTCATCTTTCAATGTCAGTGCAACAGCATCAGACAATGTTGGAGTTCAAACGGTTTCGCTTTACTACCGTTCCGACCAAAGCCCAACCATTCAATTGTGGGATACGGACAATAGTGCTCCGTTCGTGTTTAACTTCACCTCACCCCACGGAAATGGTCTTTATCAATTTTATTCTGGGGCCGTTGACTTCAGTGGTAATGACAACTGGCCAGAGAAACTAATCGCCGGACCGATAGTTGAGGCCTCCACGACTGTTGATACATTCGGGCCATACATTACCACCCAAGCCCCCTATCCCAACCAAACCGAGGTGGCAATTACCCAAGATATCATCGTGGAGTTTTCTGAACCAATGAATACTGGGACTTTTGGCTACCAATTGTACGAGCAAAATAATCCGACCAAACCAGTCACGATTATCAGTACTACTTGGAGTAACAGCGATACCAAGCTGACCGTCAAACATGCTAATTTTAGTTATAAAACTTGGTACACTTTCCATGCTGTGACCGCCACCGATAAGGCCGGTAATATTCTACTAGAAGGTACGCCGGGAGGCGGCTGGGGAATGGGAATTGAAGTGTACTATCCTGAAGGGACCTGGGATTTTGAGACCGCGCCCAAGCGCGACCCCGACTTAACTTCCTCAACTATTGAGGTAAGCGACGGTACTCACGCCGGTAAATATCTACCCAGCGAAACCGCTCACTATACGATTACCCTACGCAATACCAGCGACTTACCGGCTAACAATGTCCAGGCCTCATTAACGGTATCCGAGGGAATCAAAATCGTGTCCGGCAGTATCACTAAAACCGGAGGGACAATCCAGATTCATTATGCTGGTCTATTGATTACTGGTTTCACTTGGTCCGGAACGGTCATCAAAGGCACCAATGTAATTATTCGATTCAACGCTACCGTCAATACACCGGCTAATATTTTGGAAATCGAGCAAGGCATCGCAATCGATGACAATGTAAATGAGATGTTTCAACCGGCCCCGGCAGTGATTCACATTGCCAAGAATCCTGATTTTACCGCTTCAACTAAGACAGTTGATAAACCCGAAGCAGTACCGGGGACCTTGCTCGAATATAACATTACCATCGTCCATCAGGGCAATACTGTAGTAGACGCTTTGACAATCGACAACATCCCGACTAACACTACTTATGTCAACGGCTCTTTGACTGGAGATACTGGTTGGCAGACCTTGCAATATAATCCGGTTAATAATCAAATCCAGGCCCAGGCCCAAATGCTGTCGAATTTCCCGTCTGGTCGTCCTTGGGAAATGGGTGTCCCAGAAGATGACGAGGGGTGGATTCCTACCACTCTGCAATTTAGTTTTTGGGTCAGTATTAATAATGGCACCGAAGGTGAAATCAGTAATACCGCCACCGTGTCAGATCCGGATGTGCCGGGGAGTTCTTTTACTACCGATCCACCGGCAGTCACTTTGGTCCCTGGCGATAGTACCGAGGAAAAATTTTCTCCGCAGATCGTCAACCAATCTCCTGACAATGGCAGTTTTAGCGCGCCATTAAAAGGCACCATTAACGCTCAATTCAGCAAATCGATTAAGACCGATACATTAACTTATAGTGTGAATCTTGACGGCTATCCAGTTGATACTACTGGTTGGCAAGACAGTTGGAGCCAGGAAGATAAACTATGGACACTCACTCCAGCAGAAAGTTTAGAAGTTGGTGCCCCTTATGAAGTTGAAATTAGTTATGCCGAGGATACCGATGGCAATGTGCTGGTTGATGGACCATTACCCAACCCCTGGAGTTTTACGACGGTTGACCCAGTAGTAACTATCACTTCACCTAGCGAACTTTTGGTAGAACTAGTTGCTGAACAAATCAGCCCAGTTTTTACTGTGACTTTAAAAGACGCCCTGTCGGGTCAGACCTATACTGCCGAAGAAAATACTACGATTGGACTAGGGGCTTGGCTAGGCGGAACTCCGCGCACCGCTGGTGTATTCTTGCTCCAAGATGGGAGTAACTGGCGGTATGTGACATCGATTACGCTTACAACTGGTCAGTCACAAGCCCAGTTTTATTATCGCGACAGTAATATTTCCGATCCTGACTACATTACCATCACCGCTTATGAAAATCCGTCACAGGGTTGGGGTGACGCTGAAAAGAACGCGATCGTCCGAGGTGACGCACCTCCGGCTGATCATTTAATCGTCAACATCGATACCACCCTATTCACCACTAGTCAATTTAGCCCACCAATGGCAGTCCAGGCCCAAGACCAAACCGGGAAATTCTTGCGATTGCCGGAGATCTTATATTTCTACACTTCTTCCGACACGGGTCGATTCTATGATGCGAATCACAATGTCCTGCCCGAATGGCTAACCATCCAAGGATTTAATCCCACTACCAACCTACAGTACTCCCAGCCAGGGGCAACTGGCAGTGCAACTTTCTATTATTGGGATATCACTCCAGGCGCTTACTTGGTCACCATTGCCGACCAGGCCCCGCTGACTCCGGATACCGGCTTCCGCAATGTCAGCGCGGTGTTCAATGTCGCAAACCTATTAGAAGAGGAAGAACTGCTCGAAGAATTAGAAGAAGTCGAAGACGAAACTGGCCGAGTTTTAGCCGAAGTGACAGTTGAACCGACCGAGACCACTTTACTTCCTGGTGAGAAACAAACCTTTACCGCCAAGGCCTACGACGAAGATGGCAAAGAAATAGAAAATGTAATCTTTAGATGGTATGTGTTGGCCGGGGGCGGTACAATATTAAAGACCGGTAGCAAAGATGGTTCTCATGGTTCCGTTTTCACTGCTGGTCAAAAGCCCGGCATCTACTATGACACTATTCTGGTCGCCACCCTTTACAACGGCAAGATTAATTACGCCACAGCTGGTGTAACCGTAACTGACATCGTTGAATACGGTGGCCCAGCCCGACTCCCCACTACTGGTATCTCTGGTCTGCAATTGATTCTATTGGCCCTGACTTTGTTAGCCGCAGTGGCTCTGGCCTGGGTTGAACATTATGATAAGACCCACTTCAGAGAAGAAAGTAATGAGTAATGAGTCGCGAGTAATAAAAGATGAATATTGAGCCAAATTTTTATCCGTCATACTAGGGAGTTCAGCCCCGAGGGGCCCCCGTTGGGGCAGAATAACTCCAGTATCGTAAAGGGATTATTTTTTATAAGATTCTGGATGCTTCTGCCGTACGGCAGAATTACCAGAATGACGAAATTTTCACAACTCATTACTCACAACTCGTAACTACTAACTATGAAACACATCCTCCATCATTTCCGCCGCAACCGCACCTATAGTTCTCATGAACGATGGGGTGTGTTCGCGGTTTTGGGAGCGCTGACAATTTTGGTTTCCGCCAGTAGTTTCATCTTGTTTGGCGAACCAGTTGCTTCAGCATCCTCACTGGCAGTGTTTGAAATTAATCCAATTAATCAAACCTTGTCGGCCGATGGGTTGGCTCATGGCCAGACCACTATTACTGTGATTGACAAAAAGACCAGCCAAGCGGTAGTTGGGGTTTGGGTTGGTTTACAAGTGACCAATCCAACCTTGCGAAGTATGGAAAGTACTTATCTGGACTGGTACAGCCCCGAGCCAGGACGAGCATTCTACCAGACCGACGAACGAGGCCAAGTATCGTTCCTGATGATATCTAGTGTTCCTGGAGAAATTGAATATGCTATTTTTGCAGCTAACCCAGAACTAAAAAACGACAACAAATACCAAGACCTCGAACAAAGATTCAAGGTTGTATTTGAATAATCTAGTATCGAGTTGCGAGTTTTTCTTTTGTGTCATTCCGGATTTAGTCCGGAATCTAGACAATAAAATGAATATTTTTTTATGGATGGATCCTGAAACCCCTCGGTAAACTCGGGACATCGCCCCTCGGTAAGCTCGGGACATCGCAAGTTCAGGATGACAGAGGAGAATTATCACTTGCGACTCATCGTTCATCGCTGCCTCGCATCCAATACTTGATTAACCAGCTGGTCGGCTGGTTTATTTAATTCCCGACGGACATGTTGGAAATTGACTTTGGTCAGTTTACCGATTAATTTCTGGACTTCGGCAAACAATGGTTGTAAGTGAGCATCCCGCACTCGATACTCGCCACTAAGCTGCTTAACAATTAACTCACTATCTAATTTCACTACCAATTCGCTGGGTTTTAATTTGATAGCAACTTTTAACCCATCAATCAGGGCCAAGTACTCGGCTTGGTTGTTGGTAGCTTCACCTAAATAACGACTAGTCGTTTTAACCACTTTGCCTTTGGCATCAGTCGCAACCACGCCGGTAGCAGCTGGGCCAGGATTACCTCTGGCTCCCCCATCAGTGTTGAGATAAAGTTTTGTCATATTTCTAGTGTACCCTATCTGCCACCATGGTTGACTGGGATATACTGAAACTGTAATCTTACCTTTGGATTAAGCCGGAGTAACTCAGTGGTAGAGTAGCTGTTTCGTAAACAGCAAGTCGTGGGTTCAAATCCCACCTCCGGCTCCATCATTGAGGTGGAGTACAGTAATATTGTGATTGGATATATTTTGGTCGTTATGGCCGGGGTGTGGCGCATCGGTA